>ERZ826220.3675-NODE-3675-length-11596-cov-5.210467_pt1 | contig 11596 bp, 9 predicted proteins | sample MGYA00519927_ERZ826220 | MGnify/ENA primary metagenome ERZ826220 (study PRJEB31778, sample SAMEA3449225) | human gut metagenome | biome: human gut; feature: human-associated habitat; material: faeces | place: United Kingdom | collected 2010/2012 ...
CCGGCAGGTACAGACGCTTGGCGGAGTTCTGGAAACGCTCGGCGTTCGCATCCGGGCGGAACAGCCAGGTGGAGCCGTCGGCATGACGGTAAGCCTTGAGGCCCTCGAAGCACTCCTGTGCGTAGTGCAGCACGGAAGCACCCGGATCCATCTTGAGCGGTGCGTACGGTTCGACGCGGCGGTCGGACCAGCCTTCGCCCTTGGTCCAGGTCATGTGGGTCATGTTGTCGGAGAACACCTGGCCGAAAGCCGGCTTGTCGATGAGGGACTGACGCTTCTCATCGGATGCGGGGTTGTCGTTCGGCAGTACGGTGAACGGTTCGGCGAGCTTGTCGAGCGCTGCCGGATCGTGGTGCGTGTTTTCAGTCATTACTAGCTACTTCTTCTTGACTTTGGCGGCCCGAAAGCCACCATATGGGGTGTGTGCTGTGCGCTTGTGGCGCGAGCTCTGTTGCATACTTTTGCACACCCATGTGTTACTCGTGTGGCAGAGTTCACATGGTGAAAAACGAAGAAGCCCGCACCGTTCTCAACGGCTGCGGGCTTCCACGTTTCAGTTATGTTCTGAATTGTTCGCTATCGAAGCGATCGACTCACTTGGCGTCGGCAGCCGGAGCAGCAGCGTCGGCAGCCGGAGCAGCAGCTTCCGGAGCGGCGGTGGACTCAGAAGCATCTTCCGGCACCTCAACGGTGACGACGGACTCTTCCGGGTCCTCAACGTCGAGCTCAACGCCTTCAGGCAGAACAACGTCCTTAGCGAACACCTTGGTGCCGTCGGTTAGGCCCTCGACGCTCACAACGATCTTCTCAGGCAGGTTGGCGACGTCAGCGCGAACCTTGAGCTCCTGAATGTCGACGAATGCCACAGCAGCGCCCTTCGGGGTGCCTTCAACGAAGACCGGCACCTCGACGTCGATCTTCTCACCGGCCTTGACCTCAAGGAAGTCAACGTGCTCGATGATGCGCTTGACCGGGTTCTTCTGCACGTCCTTGACGACGGCCATCTTGGTGTTGCCGTCGAAGGCGATGGTGAACAGGGCGTTGGTGTGACGCAGGGCCAGGGTGGTCTCGCGCATCGGCAAGGTCACGAAGGCGGGCTCTTCGCCGCCGGCGTAGATGGTGGCCGGAATCTTGTTGGCAACGCGCAGACGACGAGCAACGCCCTTGCCGAACTCGGAACGGGCCTCGCCCTCAAGCTTAATGGTGGTAGCCATAATGGATACTCCTTGTAGTTTCGTTTCGTTCTGTCTCGCTCAGACGCCACGACACGCCGAAAGACACCCTACAAGGAGTGAAATACACCGAGTCGATAACGGAAGCTGTGTCATGTGTCAGCACGCACACTTCCCTCGCCAAAGCAACAATTGTCAAGTATACGCCAACTCCGGACTTTGGCGCGGTGATGCTTCGATGACACTGCATCCCGGCCGTCCCAGCCACGTCAACGTACGGTTTCCGCGAAATAATCCCTAACTTTGTGAAGAACGTACGCTTACCCGTTCTCAACGTACGGTTTTCACGAAATCGTCCGCCATTTCGTGAAAATCGTACGCTCAGCGACACTCAGTGTACGGTCTTTCACGAAGTTGGGGATGATTTCGAAAATAACGTACGATGGTGAGTACCGTATCGGGAGGTTGATATGACTCGTTCGGACGACGTCATCAATGAGGATGGCCATGACGTCATCGCCGCACACACTCGCGTTGTCAGGGGTATGGCTGCGGCACTTGCCGCGATAGCCGCCACAGGAGCCGGCGTCACAGCCGCGGCCGCCAACGTCATGTTCACGTTCGCGCTGGACACCAAGGCCAAACGTTCGATGTTCAACATGCCGCACGAGGAGACACCGAAAGGCATCGAATTCGACATGTCCGAGCAGCTTGAGGCCGCCCGGTGGTTCGAGGAGGCCAAGCAATCGGTCACGCTGCGCAGCCATGATGGATTGAAACTCCACGGCTGGCTGTTGGACCCGGATTGTTCCGACCCACAGCCGCATCTATACGCGATCTGCTGCCATGGCTATGCCGGAGAGCCCGCGGAAATGGCCAAATGGGCGCATCGCTATGCGCAACTCGGTTTTACGGTCCTGCTACCCGCGCAGCGCGCCCATGAGTTGAGCGAAGGGCGTTACGTGGGTATGGGATTGCTGGAAAGCGACGATCTGTTGGGCTGGGTTTCGCTGATCACCGCAGCTGATCCGGATGCACGCATTCTGTTGCATGGCAATTCGATGGGCGCCGCCACGGTGATGATGGCGGCCGGCGATGCGCGACTCCCCCGCAACGTCGTCGCCGCGATTTCCGATTGCGGATACAGTTCCGTGGTCTCGCAGTTTACGGATAATGCCGAGGCGATGTTCCGTTTGCCGCACTCGTTGGCCGTGCTGCTGGTCAAAGTGGCCAGTCATGTGTCTGAACGCAAGGCTGGATACCGGTTTGAGGACGCCTCCTGTGTGAAGGCATTACGGCACGCGACTATTCCGATGATGTTCATTCATGGCGGAGCGGATACTTTTGTCAATCCGAAGTATCTGGACATCAATTACAACGCCTGCGCCAGCATCGACCGCGAGAAGCTGCTGATTCCCGGCGCCGACCACACGATGAGCGCCAGCACCGATCCGGACCGCTATTGGCGTCGCGTTAACAGCTTTGTTAAGCGGGTGTTTGGGCTGTAGTAGATATAGAGCTCGGCTCCCCTCTGTGAGGGGAGCCGCCAGCGAAGCTGACTGAGGGGAGCACCCGCGTATGGGCTACTCCCCTCAGTCTCACTCCGTTCGACAGCTCCCCTCACAGAGGGGAGCCAAGAATGGTTACGCGAGCAATTCCTTGACGGCGGCGATGACGGACTGCAGACTCTTCTTCGCGTCACCGAACAGCATCTGGGTGTTGTCTTCGAAGTAGAGCTCGTTCTGGATGCCGGCGTAGCCCATACCGCGGCCGCGCTTCATGACCACGACGTTCTGGGACTTGTCGACGTCGAGAATCGGCATGCCGGAGACCGGGGTGCCGGGACGGCGAGCAGCCGGGTTGGTCACATCGTTGGCGCCGACGACCAGAGCCACGTTGGCCTGCGGGAACTGCGGGTTGATCTCATCAAGATCCACGAGCTCCTCGTAGGGCACGTTGGCCTCGGCCAGCAGCACGTTCATGTGGCCAGGCATACGGCCTGCGACCGGGTGAATGGCGTAGGAGACTTCCACGCCGTGGCCCTTGAGCAGTTCGCCGAGGTCGGCGAGCTCGCGCTGGGCCTGAGCCTGAGCCAGACCGAAGCCGGGCACGAAGATGACCTTCTGCGCGTAGACGAGCTGAACGGCCAGATCGTCCGGCGTGGTCTCCTTCATGGTGCCTTCCGGACCGTCGCCAGCAGCGGCGGCGTCAGCACCACCGCCGAAGCCACCGGCCAAGACGGAGAGCAGCGGGCGGTTCATGGCCTGAGCCATGAGGATGGACAGGGTCACACCTGCGGAACCGACGAGTGCGCCGGCCACGATCAGGGCGACATTGTCAATCGCCAGACCGGACATAGCCACAGCCGTACCGGTGCATGCGTTGAGCACAGAGATGACGACGGGCATATCGGCGCCGCCGATCGGAATCACGAACACCAAGCCGTAGCACAGGGCGAACACGGTGGTCAGAATCGACCACAGCAGACGCTGTTCGGGCTGGACGCACAGCATGACCAGCGAGACGACAGACAGCACGGCGAACAGAATGTTCCATACGCCCTTGCCCGGCAGGTTCAGCTTCTTGACCCACTTGATACCCTGCAGCTTGCCGGCTGCGATGAGCGAGCCGGTGAAGGTCACAGAACCGATGAGAATACCGAGACCAGCGGTGATGAGCACCACGATGTCCGGGGTGCCTTCCTTGGTCAGGATGTCGTTCAGGGCCACGAGTGCGGCGGCGCCACCACCCACGGTATTGAACACGGAGACCAGCTGCGGCATATCGGTCATCTTCACCTTCTTGGCGGAGACGACACCGGCCACGGCACCGATCAGGATGCCGACGACCAGCACCACCACGGCGACAATGTTCACGAAGCCCTTGGCGAAGAGCACGATGAACGCCATGAGCACGGCCACGACCATGCCGAACGCGGAGATCTGGTTACCCTTGCGGGCGGTCTTCGGCGAATTCATGAAATGCAGACCGACCACAAACAGGACGGCAGAGAACAGGTAGACGAACCAAGCGACGATGTCGATGGCGCCAACGGTTGCGGAGGTCATTACTTCGACTCCCCCTTCTTCTCGTTCTTGCTGGACTTGAACATCTCAAGCATGCGGTCGGTGACCACGTAGCCACCAACGACGTTCATGGTGCCCAGCACAGCGGCCAGGAAGATGAACACGTAGGCCAGCGGGCTATTGGCTTCGGCTGCCACGATCACAACGCCGACGATGACGATGCCGTGGATGGAGTTCGCGCCGGACATAAGCGGCGTGTGCAGGGTGGCGGGCACCTTGCCGATGACCTCGATGCCGATGAGCAGCGCGAGGACGAACAGGGTAATGGAAACGACGAGAGTAGGCATGGTATTCCTTCTTCCTTACTTCTCGGACTTCTCGGCATCGGCAGCAGCTGCCGGGGCGGCGGCGCGGCCGGCAACCACCAGCGCGTCGTCGAGTTCTTCGGTGAGATCCTGGCCGAGCTTGCCGTCACGCACGAAGTGCACGAGGATGTCGGCCACATTGCGCGAAAGCAGGTTGGATGCGGTGGTGGCGACGCCGGAGGCCAGGTAGGGAGCGCCGATCAGCTTGACACCGCCCTCGGTGACCTGCTCACCAACGGCGGAGCCTTCGACGTTGCCGCCGAGGTCGGATGCTGCGCAGTCCACGATCACGGCACCACGCTTGAGACCCTTGACGCCGGCTGCGGTGAGCAGCACCGGGGGCTTACGGCCCGGGACCTTGGCGGTGGTGATGATGATGTCAAAGCCGGCGGCCTTTTCGTCGACGGCAGCCTGCTGCTGAGCCTGCTCTTCGGCGCTCAGCGCGCGGGCATAACCGCCCTCGCCCTGGCCCTTGGAGAAGTCAAGTCCCAGATCAAGGAACTTCGCGCCGAGGGACTCGACCTCGCCCTGGGAGGCGGGACGCACGTCGTACGCGGTGACGACCGCGCCAAGACGCTTCAGCGTACCGATGGCCTGCAGGCCGGCGATGCCGGCACCGAGCACCAGCGCCTTAGCCGGGCGAATCGTGCCGGCGGCGGTGGTCATCATCGGCAGGAAGGAACCGTAAGCATCGGCGGCGGTGATGGCTGCCTTGTAGCCCATCACGGAGTTCTGAGAGGTCATCTCATCCATGGACTGGGCGCTGGAAAGCTTACGGGGCAGCTTTTCGATGGCGATGCCCACCAGACCGGCCTTCTCGAGCGCGGCCACGTAATCGGCATCGGTGAAGGAACCGAGCATGCCAATGACCCACTGGCCGGCCTTGAGCTTGGCCACGGTCTCGGCGGACGGTCGGTCCACAAAACCGAGCGCGTCGGCTTCGGCGAGCACCTCGTCACGGCTGGTCACCTTCGCACCGGCCTTTTCGTAATCCTCATCGGTGTAGTCGGCAGCAATGCCGGCACCTGCTTCAATCAGTGAGGAGACACCGCTCCTCTTCAGCCGGGTGACGATATCCGGCGTCAGCGCGACGCGGGATTCCGTTTCGGACGTTTCGTTCAAAACGCCGAACACCACGGTGGCTTCTGGGTTTTGCGCCATGAGAGCCCTTTCTTGTTCTGCTTCAAAATGGACATGGTTATCCGCATAGTAAGTGTAGCCGGAAGGTAAAGACCATGACTTGAGATTCCGCCAATCGAAACAGAAACGAACCCGAAATTAGTGAGAAATACGAATGTGTCCATGTGCATTGCGGATGAATTGCTCGGAAGCCGTCCAACAATCACCTGGCATCGATTAGCAACCAACCGCTCAATAATTATCGACAATCACCGTTTCGCAGCTCACGGTTACTCAACAATATCGGGACCTGTGCAATATTTTGCCACGCACTCCCCTAACCAGCCAGAATCCTACGGTTGCGTAAGGTGACGAGTTCGGTTTGGGCGATTACAATTTGAACTTTGAGAAGCGTTCGCCTCATGGCTGGACGACACTGAAAGGTTTACAGGAGCAAGACTTGTCGGTTATCAATTCCTTCACGCAGCACACTATCAATCTCACCCGTAAGGCGCTCAGGTTGGGATCCGACTTCGTCCACCCGGTCCACGACGACACCCCGGACGAGCCCGATTACCTGTCCAACGCCGACGTGCCGGTCGAGACCAATATCGCTTTGCCTCACAGCGACGATTGGGACGACGGCCACCTGACCGTCACCGACATCGACCCCGCCACCGGCCTGCTCACCACCTCCACCGAAGGCAATCCGCCGCTGGACGAAGGTACGTCCATCTACGACCTGTATGCGGACCGCGCCGAACGTATGGGCGATGAGCCGCTGTACACCTACAAGTCCGGCAACGATTGGGTGACCGTCACCGCCAACGAGTTCCTGGCTGACGTGCGTGCCGTGGCCAAGGGCCTGATTCATTACGGCCTGAAGAAGGGCGATGCCGTGGCATTCATGTGCCGAACTTCCTACGACTGGGACCTGACCGACGCGGCGATCATGGCGTGCGGCGGCGTGCTCGCCACCATCTACGACACCGATTCCGCCGAGCAGATTCGCAATATCGTCAACAACTCCGATGCCCGACTGCTGATCGTGCAGGACACGGACATGCGTAAGAAGGCGGATGGGGCCGTCGAAGAGTGCCCGTCCCTGGAGCACATCATCACCATCGAGACCGGTGGCTTGGACGAGATCAAGGCCTACGGCACCACGGTCTCGGACGAGGAGCTGGACGAGCGCATCGATTCGGTCAAGAAGACCGACCTGTGTTCCATCGTGTACACCTCCGGTTCCACGGCCGCGCCGAAAGGCGTGGAGATGACCCACGAGCACTACTGCCAGACCGCGCTGAATCTGCCGGCCTACATGCCCGATCTGCTGCACGACAAGAGGAACACCATCCTGCTGTTCCTGCCGCAGGCCCATTCCTTCGCCCGCGCCATCAACTACATCGTCGTCTCCTCGAACGTCCGCATCTACATCGCCACCGGCATCAAGACGCTGATCAGCGATCTGCAGGTGGCCAAGCCCACTCTCATGATCGTGGTGCCGCGCGTGCTGGAGAAGGTGTACAACGCCGCGTCCCAGAAGGCCGGCCACGGCCCCATGGGCGTGGTGTTCGCCTCCGCCGTGGTGGCCGCGCAGAACTATATGAAGGAGGTCTCCGCCAATGGCAAGGCAGGTGCACTGACCCGCACTCGCCGCGCTGCCTTCGATCCGATTGTCTACTCTTCGCTGCGCGAAGTGCTCGGCGGTCGCGCCAAGTGGATTGTGGCCGGCGGTGCCCCGCTTGACCCGGAACTGCTGGCTTTCTTCCGTGGCGCGGGTGTGCCTGTATACGAGGGCTATGGTCTGACCGAGACCACCGCACCGTGCGCGTTCAGCCCGCTGGGTACGCCGTTCCACGCTGGTTCCGTGGGCATCGCATTCCCCGGATTCTCCCTGCGCATCGCCGAGGACGGCGAAATTCAGATCAAGGGTCGTGCCGTGTTCCCGCGCTATCACAAGAACGACGAGGCCACTGAGCTGTCGTTCACCGAAGATGGCTGGTATGTCACCGGCGACTTGGGCCGTATCGACAACGATGGCTTCCTGTACATCACCGGTCGTAAGAAGGATCTGATTATCACTGCAGGTGGTAAGAACGTCTCCCCCGGCCCGATCGAGGAAGTCATTCAGCGTTGCGAGTTCGTCTCCCAGGCGCTGGTGCTGGGTGATAAGCGTCCGTTCATCTCCGCATTGGTGACGCTGGACGAGGAGTCGCTGCGCCCGTGGCTGGCCGCCAAGGGCCTGGACGAGAACATGCCGCTGGAGGATGCCGCCAAGAACGCCGCCGTGCGCGCCGAAGTGCAGAAGTGGGTCGATCAGGCCAACGAGGGCGTCTCCCGCGCCGAGTCCGTGCGCAAGTTCATCATCCTGCCCGAGGAGTTCACTCAGGAAAACGGCCTGATGACCGCTTCCATGAAGGTGATTCGTCCCAAGGTCATCAAGCGCTACTCCACCCTCCTCAACACCCAGATGTACACGAAGCGGAAGTAAACCGTATAGCAAAAGCTCCCTCTGACGAGGGAGCTTTTTTCGTCTATAAGCCTTAGAAGCCCAGGCGCTCCAGCTGCTTGGGGTCGGACTGCCAGCCTTTGGCTACCTTGACGTGGAGGTCGAGCTTGGCTTTTTGGCCGACGATGCGGTTGACCGGGGTGCGCAGCTTCTTCTTGACGTAGGTGAGGTTCGAGGCGCCCTTGCCGATGATGATCGGCTTCTGGGAGTCACGCTCCACGTAAATGGACACGTTGACCTGCGCCTTGCCGTCATAGCCCTGACCGGTCTCGTTGTCTTCCGGATAGTCGATGGAATCAACCACCACGGCCAGCGAATGCGGCAGCTCGTCGTCCAGGGTCTCAAGGAACGCACCGCGCACGAGTTCGGCGATGGTGTCTTCCGGACGCTCCTCGCTGATCTGATCGTCCGGGTACATCTGCGGACCCTCGGGCGTGTGCTCAATGAGCACGTTCTTCACTTCAGCCAGATTGTCGTGCTTCAGAGCGCTCACCGGCACGATGTCCGAGAAATCGGCGAAATCGTTGATTTCGATGAGCTTGTTGATGAGTTGCTGACGGCCAAGCTCGTCGATCTTGGTGACGATGGCAATCAGCGGGATGCGCCACTTGAACGTACCGTCCTCACGCTTGGTGGCGAAGTCGGTACGCAGTCGGGAGAGAATACGCTTGTCGCCGGGGCCGATTTCCTGATCGGCGGGCAGCAGGAAGGCCACCACGTCCACATCGGCCAGAGATTCGTCGACCACGTCGTTCAGACGCTGGCCGAGCAACGTACGCGGACGGTGAATACCGGGCGTGTCCACGAGCACGAGCTGCGCGTGGTCGGCGGTCAGGATGCCGCGGATCGCCTTACGGGTGGTTTCCGGGCGAGAGGATGCGATGGCGATCTGCTTGCCGATCAACGCGTTGATCAACGTGGATTTGCCAACGTTCGGGCGGCCGACCACGGCCACGAATCCGGAGCGATACGGCACGTCCTGCTTGGTCACGTTCGCCGTTTCACCGGTCGCGTCGACTTCGGCAACGCCGGCAACATCGGAAGCATCGGTAACGTCAATGTCATCGACGTCGTTCGTGCTGTTGTTCTGATCGGTCATATCACTCCTTGCTGGCGGTATCATCGCCTTCGACGGGCTCGCCGTCAGTTTCCTCATGGGTCTTGTTATTTTCCTCGCCGCCCTCGACGTGCGCCGGTTCTACGACGATGGTGGACACCTTCTTGCGGCGTCCGGCGGAGTCCACGGCGGTCAGTCGCAGACCGCGCGTCACAGCCGAGGCACCGACAATCGGCACTCGGCCCAGAATCTTGGTCAGCAGGCCGTACACGGTATCGACATCGTCCTCATCAATGTCGATCTCGAAGATCTCCTCCAGATCGGCAATCGGCGTACGGGCGGGCATCTTCCACTTGTTGTCTCCGATTTTCTCCGGCTCAGTACGCTGGGTGCGGTCGTGCTCGTCTTCCAGCTCGCCGACGATCTGTTCGATGGCATCCTCGATAGTCACCATGCCGGCGATGCCGCCGTACTCATCGACCACCACGGCCACATGCTGGCGGGAACGCTGCATCTCATGGAACAGGTCGTCCACCGGCTTGGATTCGGGAACAAGCAGCGGCTGCCGGACGATGGATTCGACCGCGCGCTCCATGGCCGCCGGGTTGAAGGCGGTGGCACGCACGGCATCCTTCAAATAGGCCACGCCGATCAGGTCATCCACATCCTCACCGATCACCGGCACGCGGGAGAAGCCGGAGCGGGAGAACAGTTTCAGCGCGGAAGACAGTGTGGAGTCGCGCTCCATGCAGATCATATCGGTGCGCGGCACCATGATCTCGCGAGTCAACGTATCAGACAGGGTGAGCACGTTGCGCAACATTTCGGAGACTTCCGGATCGAAGTCGTTGGACTCCACCAGTCGGTCGATGGCGGCCTTGCCCTGCTCGAGCTGAATCTTCTCAAGCTCCTCGTCGTCGGACAGATCGGAGTCCTTGGAGCGGCGGCCCGGTCCCTTGGAACCGGACTTGTCGCCACCGATGCGTGCGAACGGCGTGAGCTTGGTGGCCAACGACACGATGCGCGAGTTGGAAATCATGATGCCGACCGGCTTGGCCATGCCGGCGGTGCGCGGGCGGACCAGTACGGAGACCACGGCTACGATAATCGCGAACAGGAATCCGGAGAGCAGTTCAATCCACAGTTCCGCACCCCACAGGGATGCGATGGAAGACACCAGTACGCCGTCGAGCACATTGCAGGCGATGCGGAAGAACGCACAGCTGCCGGCGGTGGCGTAACGGTCGGCGATGAGCCGTTGCACGCGATGAATCTTGTCGATCTTCTTCATCTTGAGGAACTGGCTTGCTTCGGAGTCGGTCTGCACCTCGAGGATGAGATTGTTAAGGCTGGCTCGCGTTACGCGGGCCACGGCGCCTTCAGCGGCGGCCATGGTCAGCGAGAGCCAGACGAACAGGGCCGCCACGAGTACAAGAATGACGGTGATGGCGATCGGCGTGGTACTGGAATACTCCATAATGATTTTTCGGTGTCCTTGAATGTCCTTGAACGGTATCGAATAATCCGGATTTGGTGTGATTGATTTGGGAGCTTATTTGGAATCGAGGTCGCGGCCAGCACCGTGCGCGGCGTCGTACAGGGCCAGCGCGTCGGGTGTGCCGGCGGGCAGCGTGGCCTGCACGTTGGCATCGTGGCGTAGGGCGAAGAAGGTGAGCAGCAGCTGTCGCTGCAGGCCGAACATCTGGCGCTCCTGCTCGGGGGTCACGTGGTCGTAGCCGAGCAGGTGCAGGATGCCGTGGATGGTGAGCAATAGCATCTCCTGCATGGTGCTGTGCCCGGCTGCGGCAGCCTGTTGGGCAGCGACCCACGGGCAGATGACGATGTCGCCGAGCACTCCTTCCATCACGGTTTTGCCGTCGCCGGGGCGCAGCTCGTCCATCGGGAAGCTCATCACGTCGGTCGGGCCTTCCAGCGACATCCACCGCTCATGCAGCTCGGCTATGGGATCGGGATCCACGAACAGGATGGTCAGATCGGACTGGGTACTCACGCGCATCTGGTCCATCACCCACAGGCCCAGGTCGGAGAACGCCTTTGCGTCGATGTCCCAGATGGTCTCGTTGGTCACTTCCACGCTCATCGTGCGTCCTCCCGCGATTCCTTGCCTCGGTTGCGCCTGACACGGGTGGCGTCATGACGGTCGTATGCCTCGACGATGCGCCCGACCAGCTCATGGCGGACCACGTCCCCGGCGTCGAGGTGGGCGAATGCTATGTCGTCGATGCCGCCCAGAATGCCCTCGATGGTGGCCAGACCGGATCGCGGCACGGCGAGGTCTACCTGCGTGACGTCTCCGGTGATGATCATCGTCGTGTTGAATCCGA
>ERZ826220.3676-NODE-3676-length-11595-cov-8.575563_pt1 | contig 11595 bp, 7 predicted proteins | sample MGYA00519927_ERZ826220 | MGnify/ENA primary metagenome ERZ826220 (study PRJEB31778, sample SAMEA3449225) | human gut metagenome | biome: human gut; feature: human-associated habitat; material: faeces | place: United Kingdom | collected 2010/2012 ...
CTCGTCAGAGGTGTTGGCGCCGCGGATGACCTCCACCAGCTTCATGACCGTGGCGGGGTTAAAGAAGTGCATGCCGATGAACTTGTCGGCCCGCTTGGTGGCGGAGGCAATGTCGGTGATGGAGATGGAGGAGGTATTGGAGGCCAAAATGGTCTCAGGCTTACAGATGCTGTCCAGCTCCGCAAAGATGCTCTTTTTGATGTCAAGGTTTTCAATCGCCGCCTCAACAACCAGATCGGCGTCGGCGGCCAGCTTCAAATCGGTGGTAAAGGCAATCTTGTCAACGATGGCCTTCTTACCGGCCTCATCCAGCTTACCCTTGGCCACCAGCTTGTCCAGGCCCTTGTTCAAACGGGCCTCGGAGGCCTGAATGATCTCGTCCTTGATGTCGCGCACAACCACGTCGAACCCCTTGCGGGCAAACACCTGCGCAATATCCAGGCCCATCGTGCCGCCGCCGATTACAACAATCTTTTTCATGGTTATATCCCTCCATAAAAGCAATTTCATTTTATTCCGTCTGCAGCCGGGCGAGCCGCCGCTTATTCCTACCGGTTCTGGAAGTGCTTTTCCGCCCGCTTCTCCAGGAACGCGCCCATTCCCTCGTTCTTGTCCTCAGTGCCGCAGCAGACGCCGAAGGCCTCGGCCTCGAAGGCGGAGCCAGTCTGAATGTCGGTCTGCATTCCCATACGGATACAGCGCTTGGACTCACATACGGCAATCTGAGCATTGGCGCAGATCGCTTCGGCCATCTCCATTGCCTTGGGCATCAGCTCTTCCGGAGGGTAGACTTCACTCACCAGTCCAATACTCTTTGCCTCAGCCGCTCCGATCACCTTGGCAGTGAGAATCAGCTCCATAGCCTTGGATACGCCCACAATCCGGGGCAGACGCTGCGTCCCGCCAAAGCCCGGGGTAATGCCCAGTCCCACCTCAGGCTGGCCAAACTTGGCTTTCTCACTGGCAAGCCGGATGTCGCAGGCCATGGACAGCTCGCATCCGCCGCCCAGCGCAAAGCCGTTGACCGCGGCGATCGTGGGGATCGGCAGCTTCTCGAGCCTGCGGAAAACGTCGTTGCCGAGCTTGCCGAAGGCCTCGCCTTCGGCCTTGGTCAGCGTACTCATCTCACCGATGTCGGCGCCAGCCACAAAGGAGCGCCCCGCGCCCGTCAGAATGACCACATAGATCTCCTGGTCCGCTTCCACTGCGTCCACGGCCGCTCCCAAGTCCGCCAGTACCTGGCTGTTCAGCGCGTTCAGGGCCTCCGGACGGTTCACCGTCAGAATCCCCACATGCCCCTGCTTTTCCAGTTCCACAAATGCCATGCCTGTTTGCCTCCTTATATTTTGGCTTTATTTTGATCGCTCAAAGCAGCGCGGTCACTTTGTTATTTTTTTAACATTGTTATTTATCTAAAAAAGGCAAATGAAGTATTATATATTATTATATATATTCTCTTTTTTTCTTTTGTTTTCTTAATTTACAAATAATTTTGTCATATCTTCCTTGTCTTTCGCATTCAGTTGAATTGTCTTCAAATACATCAATTAAGAGGCTTGCTATAGTTCCTGTAACATAATAAAAAGACCGTCCACCATACAGCAGACAGCCTTCTTGCATTCATTATTTATGGAAGCTTCTATATCAGGATTTCTTATTTCTCTGAGCTTTAATCTCTTCCAGTTCATCAAAGATGACTTCATTCAGCACTTTAATGTAGGTTCCTTTCATACCGGAAGATCTGGATTCAATCACACCGGCACTTTCAAACTTCCTCAAAGCGTTTACGATAACAGATCTGGTGATTCCCACGCGGTCTGCGATCTTACTTGCAACCAGGATTCCCTCATCTCCGTCAAGTTCATCAAAAATATGGATGATCGCCTCCAGTTCGGAGAAAGATAAAGTATTAAACGCAGATTTCACTACCTGCTGCTTTCTGTCCTCCTCAGCATTCTCTTCATGAACCGCTCTCATCATCTCAAGCCCTACAACGGTTGTTCCATATTCACTGACAATAATATCTTCAATGTCATATGGTTTCTCATAACGATACATAAATACAGTACCCAGTCGTTCCCCTGCAATATCTATCGGATTAATGATTCCCTGATAACTGCTTGATACATGTTCAAATCCCAGTGTCTGAAGATTTACATTCTCTTTTGTTGACAGGACACCCAGAAATCTCTCGTTTAACAGGGAATCTACATATCCGCCAACCTTGTCCTCGATCAGTTCAGTGATCTCCTCTACTCCCGGGCATAAACTGACACCCAGAACCTTTCCTTTTTTACTGAGAACCAGAATGTTGGAACTCAGTGTCTCCATCAGAACCTGACAGATGTCATTAAATACCACTTTGCTGGAACTGCTGTTATGCAGAAGTTTATTAATTTTTCTTGTTCTATCCAGCAGCTGAACACTCATATTGTCCTCCTTTCACCCTGTACATATCCGAAATCTTTCTGTCATTATTTCATAAATGAGCAGTCACTTTCTTTTGCTCGCAAGGAAGATTCAGACACACATGGTCATTAACATTACTGATACTTTGATTTTACACGTTTTAAAGTCAAATTACAAGACAAATTTTACTATTTTTTTATTTATTTTTGCTTTTCTGAAAATAGATTCCTTTTATAATATTATTCAATAAATATCATCATTAAAAATTCAAAGGATTGAAGACAAAAAATCAGAAAGTCACTGACTGTAAGACAAAAAACGGAACTGTTGCATTAATGAAATTCATTTTCAACTGCTGCAACAGTCCCATTTATAACATTTACAATCCGTTATTATTCTTTCTCGTCCTTTGCCTCTACATATCCACATGTCTCCTGGCTGCAGACAAGCTTATTCCCCTTTTCCACCATATAGCTTCCACATTTCGGGCATTTCTTTGCTGATGGTTTCTGCCAGGACATGAAATCACAATCCGGATTATCCTCACATCCGTAGTACTTACGTCCTTTTTTGGTTTTCTTAAGCACAATCTCTTTTCCACATTTCGGACATGCCACCCCGATCTTCTCAAAATATGGTTTGGTATTTTTGCATTCCGGAAATCCCGGACATGCAAGGAATCGTCCATGAGGACCATATTTGATCACCATATGTCTGCCACAGTTTTCGCAGATCACATCTGTCACTTCATCCTGAATATCAACCTTTTCAAGTTCTTCCTCTGCAGCATCTACATCCTTCTTCAGATCCGGATAGAAGTTGCTTACTACTGTCTTCCACTTTACAGTTCCTGCTGCCACACAGTCCAGAAGCCCTTCCATAGTCGCAGTGAAGTTTACATCTACAATACTCGGGAAAGCCTGTTTCATAATATTATTGACAACTTCCCCCAACTCTGTAACATACAGGTTCTTCTGTTCTTTTGCAACATAACGGCGGCTGATGATCGTTGTGATCGTCGGCGCATAGGTACTTGGACGTCCGATCCCCAGTTCTTCCATAGTCTTGACCAGAGATGCCTCTGTATAATGTGCAGGCGGCTGCGTGAAATGCTGTTCTGGTTTCAGTTCCTTAAGACTAAGCTTCATTCCTCTTTCAAGACTCTGATTCAGAACATTTCCTTTTTTCTGGTCCTCTTCATCTGTGTATACAGACATAAATCCGTCAAATATGATCTTGGAGGCAGAGACTGTAAAAATATACTGGTCTGCACCAATCTTTACAGATGTTGTTTCGTATTTTGCAGGAGCCATTCTGCTGGCCGCAAAACGTCTCCAGATAAGCTGATACAGTCTGAACTGATCTCTTGAAAGAGATTCCTTCAGTACAGCCGGTGTACGGCTGATGTCTGTAGGACGGATCGCTTCGTGAGCATCCTGGATCTTCTGTCCCTTTTTCACAGCTTTCTCAGACTTTGAAACATAATCCTCTCCGTACTGAGCAGTGATATATTCTCTTGCCGCAGCATCTGCTTCCTCTGAGATTCGGGTAGAATCTGTACGCAGATAAGAGATCACACCTACCGTTCCATTTCCTTTGATATCAATTCCTTCATACAGCTGCTGTGCCAGACGCATTGTCTTCTGTGTGGAAAAGTTTAAGGTCTTGGCTGCTTCCTGCTGTAAGGTACTTGTAGTAAAGGGAAGCGGTGCATTCTTGATCCTCTCGCCTTTCTTTACTTCATTGATCTCATATTCTTTATCTTTCAGAGAGGCCAGAAGTTTATCCATTTCCTCTTTGCTGTGGATATCCATCTTTTTATCTGTTCCATAAAACTTCGCCTGCAGCGGTTTCTTCTCACCCTTCACCTGAAAATCTCCCTCCAGGCTCCAGTATTCTTCCGGAATAAACGCATTGATCTCATCTTCTCTGTCACAGATGATACGAAGCGCAACAGACTGTACGCGCCCCGCACTTAAGCCTCTCTTGACTTTTGCCCAGAGAAGCGGGCTGATGGTATAACCTACCATACGGTCAAGCATACGTCTTGCCTGCTGTGCATCTACCAGATCCATATCCAGGTCTCTGGCCTGTTTGATTGATGATTTTACTGCTGTCTTGGTAATCTCGTTAAAGGTAATCCTGTGCATCTTCTTCGGATCTTCTTTTAATGCCTGCATCAGATGCCAGGAAATTGCCTCTCCCTCGCGGTCAGGGTCAGTTGCAAGATAAATCTTATCTGCTTTCTTTGCAGCCTTGCGAAGCTTTGCAAGCAGTTCTCCCTTTCCTCTGATCGTTATATATTTGGGTTCAAAATCATGCTCAACATCAATTCCGAACTGACTCTTCGGGAAATCACGGACATGTCCGTTAGAAGCTTCCACATCGTAATTCGCACCGAGAAATTTCTTTATTGTTTTCACTTTTGCAGGTGATTCTACTATCACCAGATATTTCGCCATGCTACCTCTCCTAGTCGTAATCTGTTATTCTTCACAGTGTCCCTGAACGGGCACATTGCCTGACAGCGATATTGTTACATATGAAAATCGCCCTGCGCCGCAGAAACGTGAAGCACAATAATCATAAATCGTCAACTGTCTTTTACATAATAATGTCTCCCGCTCTCTCTTATGAGCCCCCGCAGTGTCAGTTCCACAAGACAGTTGCTTACCTGTGCCGGGGAAAAGCCTGTTTTTCTCACAATGTAGTCGGGATTTTTTGGTCGTAAATCGAGACAACTATACACCATATTCAAATCTCTTGCAAGTCCCAAGTTGTTTTTTTCACCGTTTTGTGTTACTTTTTCCATCGAAATTCCAAGTTCTTCCAGCATAATTTCCGGACAGTATGCAATCCCTGCGCCGTCGTAGATCAGCTTATGGCAGCCTCTGCTGAGTTCATCTGTCACTGCCCCCGGAATCGCATAGACCATCTTTCCCTGTTCCAGTGCAAATCCCGCAGTGATCAGCGAACCGCTGTTTTCTTTTGCTTCCACTACCAGAACCGCGTCTGACAAAGCACTGATGATCCGGTTTCGCGCCGGGAAATGCCAGGAAACAGGTCCTGAACCCAGTGGACATTCACTGATGATCCCACCATTTTCCCATAAGATCCTCTCATAGAGTTTTCTGTTAGATTTCGGATAGCATACATCAACACCACTTCCAAGCACCGCAAATGTAGGCATCTTTCCTTCCAGTGCGCCTTTATGTCCTTCTGAATCAATGCCAAGTGCCATACCGCTGATAATCTGGACTCCAGCTACACTTAACGCTTTCGCATACCGGAATGCCTGCATCCTTCCATAAGGACTGCACATTCTGGCACCGATCACTGCCACCGTTCTTCTCTTAGGATCAGGAAGTCTGCCTTTTACATAAAGCTTTGCCGGCATGGAGGCATACTGCTTCATTATCTGAGGATATTCCGGATCTGATTTCTCAATACATCGTATCTGACCTGTACTGTATTCTTCTGTATGATTATTTTTCACATCAGTTCTTTCCATATAAAATACCTCACTGACCTTTATTTTATGACAGAATCTTTGTCAAATGCCCTGTACGAAAGTGCTTCTCCGATATGATGACCGGCAATCATTTCTTCCCCTTCCATATCCGCAATTGTTCTGGCTACCTTCAGGATCCTGTGATAGGATCTGGCACTGAATGCGATTTTTTCAAAGGCTCTTGCCAGAAGTCGGGATGCGCTGTCTGTAAGAGGGCAGAATTTATCGATCAGACTGCTCTTCAGCTGCCCGTTAAAATTTATTTTCTCATCTTTATACCGTTCTTCCTGGATCTTCTGTACTTTTTCCACTCTTTTTCTGATAGCAGCGGAATTTTCTCCCTTTCTTCCACAGTGAAGCTGTGAAAAAGAAACCGGCGGTACCTCAGTGCTGATATCAATTCTGTCCAGAAGGGGGCGACTGATTTTTCCCATATAATGTGTGATCTCACCTGCTGTACAGGTGCATCTGTTTAAATCCGGATAATAACCGCAGGGACAGGGATTCATCGCTGCACATAACATAAAATCCGCCGGAAAGTTGTAAGTTCCGCTTGCTCTGGCTATCTGGATCACTTTATCCTCCATGGGCTGTCGCAGAAGTTCCAGACTTGCTCTGGAAAATTCCGGCATTTCATCCAGAAAGAGTACACCTTTATGCGCAAGAGTGATTTCGCCGGGTCTGGGATTACGCCCGCCTCCTGCAATTGCCTGCGGAGTACTTGTATGATGAGGGCTGCGAAATGGTCTCTCATCGATCAGAGGATGTTCTCTTGAAAGAAGTCCTGCAATACTGTAAATTCTGGTAAGCTCCAGCTTTTCTTCAAAGCCAAGCCCAGGCATGATCGTCGGCAGTCTTCTGGCAAGCATGGTTTTGCCCGTTCCCGGAGGTCCGATAAGGAGAAGATTGTGAAATCCGCTTACTGCAATTTCCGCCGCTCTTTTTGCCCCTTCCTGTCCTTCAATGTCTGAAAAATCCATTCCCATATCTGTATTTATAATAGAAGGAATTTCTTCCTGTATTTCCCTCTTCAGATAGGGTTCCGGATTCTTAAGACACTCGACCAGTTCCCATAAATTTTTTACTCCTGCTACCGGCACATCCCTGATCAGTCTTCCTTCTTTCAGATTCTCATAGGGAACTACGCAAAAACGACTGCCCAAACTTCTTGCACACAACACAATCGGCAGGATTCCGGATATCCCATGGATTTCTCCGTCCAGACCGATCTCCCCTGCCATCATAACTCTGCTGACAACCTGAGGGCTGATCATCTCAAAAGCAGCCAACACTGCTGCTGCCACCGGTACATCAAAACCGGCTCCCTCTTTCTTCATGTCTGCAGGAGCAAAATTGACGGTAATTCTCTTTGGTGGAAACTGATAACCATTATTCTTGAGTGCTGTGCGTACCCGTTCCTGCGCTTCCTTTACCTGCGCAGAAGGAAATCCTACCATGATAAAGGAAGGAAGTCCGTTACTTACATCAGCTTCTACCTGCACAGGGCATACTTCCACCCCAAAAATTGCAGCTGATAATACACTTGCAAACAAATATAAACTCCTTTCTTCCGGCATAAATCTCCCCCGATATTTATGCTCACCAAACAGCGGACGACTGAATAGTTACATCACTTAACTTGTATTGGAAATTATTTCAGAAATCAGATTAGAAAAAAGATTATTTTTATAATAGACCATTTTGCTCTGTTTTGCAACCGTTCATTTTGTTCTGTTTTATACTTTTTTCAGTACATAATCTGCGAAGGCTTTTCACAGATCATGTTTGGGAGTACACTACAAAACAGAGAGGTGAACTATATGAAATTTCAGCGTATTCAGGATTTACGTACAGATGCTGACATGTCACAGAAACAGCTCAGCGAAATTCTTCACATCAGCCAGCGTTCCTACTCTCACTATGAGACAGGTTCACGCAATATCCCGGTTGAAATGCTTATCAGACTGGCAAATTATTACGATATAAGTGTTGATTATCTGGTAGGACGCACTGATAAAAAAGAGATGAATAAATAAGTAAAATCACTTTTTTTAATATAAAAGGATTCCTGTAACTGTTTATGTTACTGAATCCTTTTATATTTTTTGTATCTTTTATTCTTTTATCATAACAGTATCCACAGAAGGATGGACTTTTGCACCCTCCGCTTTTGTTTTTGTCTTAATATTCACATAAAGACGACCATTATCAAAGGTAAGATAACCCTTTGCTACATTTCCCAGCGAGTCTGTAAACGAGAATCTGGTTGCATTTCCTGCGACGGATTTCTTTACTTTTGCCTTGCAGGTGGCTGTCTTTTTCTTATTTGTCTGTGAATAAGTAAAGGTAACCGACTTCTGACTGAGTTTCTTAATTTTGATCTTAACCCTGCCGTTCTTACTGCGCCAGGTTCCCAGATAATCCTCCGGGTTAAAAACATAAGCCCGTTCCAGAACCGGTGTTGGCGTTGCCGTAGGAATCGGTGTTGGGGTAGGTGTGGGCGTAGCTGCAGGTGTCGGTGTTACAGTGGGAACTCTTTCCAGTGCCGCGATCGCTTCTGCTTTTCTCTGCTCTCTGTCCACATTCTTTCTGTGTTGAAGCAGCAGAGTGCCTGCCAGCATAAGCAGGATAAACAGGATAATTACAATTATCAGAAGTTTTATAAGTCTTTTTTTCTTTTTATTCCGTTTCTGTTTCCCGTTGTTTGTTACCGACAAATCTGCATCTCCTCTTCTGTTTCTTGTTCGTTACTTATTCTTTTCCATCCCAGCAATAGGTACAGAGTTTACATGGTGAAATTCCAATGGAAGCTTTCAGATCATCAAGTCTGTGGAATTTCAGTGATGTGAAATTCAGCTCCTTACGGATTTCTTCCAGCATTTCTTTATAATTTGTTGAATTTGGATCTGCATAGTCTGCCAGGACTTTATCACTGACATTCTCTCCCTCGCGTTTGGCGATCACACGTCTTGTGATCAGATCCATCTCTGATTTTGAACGTGAGAAATTCAGATATTTGCATCCATAAAGTAAAGGCGGACACGCAGGACGGATATGTACTTCTTTCGCACCATTTCTGTAAAGAAATTCCGTCGTTTCTCTTAACTGTGTTCCACGTACAATAGAATCATCAATCATCAGAAGACTCTTATCCTTGATCAGGCGATGTACAGGAATCAGCTTCATTCTTGCGATAAGATTTCTCTGGCTCTGCTGTGTAGGCATAAATGATCTTGGCCAGGTTGGTGTATATTTGATAAACGGACGGGCAAAAGGCACACCGGACTGGTTCGCATATCCGATCGCATGGGCAATACCGGAATCCGGAACACCGGCTACAATATCGGGATTTACTTCTCCCCTGTCTCTCCTGGCCAGCATATCACCGCAATGATAACGCATTTCTTCTACATTCACACCCTCGTATGCCGAAGTAGGATATCCGTAATATACCCAGAGGAAAGAACAGATTCGCATCTCTTCCCCTGGTTTCTGCAGGGTTTCCACACCGTCCGGAGTCACTGCAACAATTTCTCCGGGGCCCAGTTCTTTCAGGTCTTCATATCCAAGATTCAGGTATGCAAAGCTCTCAAAAGATACACAACAGGCATCTTCTTTCTTTCCCACGATCAGTGGAGTCCTTCCCAGACGGTCACGTGCTGCCAGAATCCCCTTTGGTGTCAGGATCAGCATGGTCATGGAACCTTCTATCACTTCCTGCGCATAACGGATTCCCTCAATCATGTTGTCTTTCTGATTGATCAGTGCAGCTACCATTTCTGTGGGATTTACGCTTCCTCCACTCATTTCCAGAAAATGAGTGCATCCGTTTTTAAAACAGTTGGCAATCAGTTCATCCATGTTATTGATCTTTCCAACTGTGGTAATTGCAAAGTTGCCAAGATGAGAGCGCACCAGAAGAGGCTGAGGTTCATTATCTGAAATACATCCGATTCCCAGATTTCCCTCCATCTCACCAATGTCACCATCAAATTTGGTCCTGAACGGCGCATTTTCAATGTTATGAATCACGCGGTCAAAACCACGTTTCTTATCATACACTGCCATTCCGCCTCTGCGTGTTCCCAGATGGGAATGATAATCAATTCCGAAGAAAAGGTCCAGAATGCAACTGGACTTTGATGCTACTCCAAAAATTCCACCCATTATCGTATTCTCCTTTTGTTCATCATCTTCAGGCAACTTTTATCATAATCCTCTTCGATAATCCATTTAAAAAGATTACTATAGCCCGTTTCATAACGTTTTCCTTCACTATAACAGTTCTTATCCTGCCAAATTGCTGTAAAAACAGTTATATCACACAACACTCCCATTATATAGAATGAAAATTTAGAAGTAAAGAGTTTTAATCTTATTTCTTTTCCTTGATGATACCTGTTCTGTATGCATCCAGCAGCTGGATCAATTCCTGTATTCTCTCTTTCAGCGCATGACCTGTATCTGTATCACCCACAAGCTGGCGTCTGGACATGTAGCTGACTGCCACGCGGTTCGATACAATATCAGTCTCTCTTGCCACAGCATCTGCTTTGGACGTAAACGGTTCATGAGCAGTAAGATTCAGTCCATAGGAATTATAGATCAGCGTATATCCGGCAATTCCCGTTACTTTCTGATATGGCTTGGAAAAACCACCGTCAATCACGATAACCTTTCCATCACATTTTACAGGACTTTCTCCTTCACTCTGGTGTACCGGAACATGGCCATTGATGATATGCCCTTTTTCCGGATCCAGACCAAATTCACGAAGCATATTATCTACCACTTCTTCATTCTCCCAGAGGCGGTAATAAGCATTCTTCTTCTCTTCATGTGTAGAAGGATCCTCTATGAAATATCTTTCAAAAGTACTCATCTTGCTCTTGCCAAACAATGGTGAATTCGGAGCTGCCCAGATATACCACATAATATCTCTGCCCTTCTTCTGTTCTTCTTTTCCTACAGAATAGAATGCTCTGCGCACATAGGTTTCCAGTACATCGTACAGTTCTTTTCCCTTGTAGCTTTTTCCATAAATCTGTACTTCCCGGAATGTTCCGTCTTCATTCAGAGGAATGCTTCCGTGAAACAGAAGATTTCCGTTATATACTGTATAAAGCCCGCCTTTGTCAAGTAGGAGACGGATGTGGTTTTGCAGTTTTTCACAGTTTCTGAATGCAGAGGACAGTTTGTCCATAACTTCTTTTTCTCCGGCTGTAAGTTCGTATGGATGTTTCCAGTCAATAGTCGGAAAATTATTGTCGCGAAGCGGATATTCTTTTCCGTCAGGCAGTGTGATCGTCCCTTTTTCCGGATTGATCCGATGAAGAAGTGCTCTGTCTTCCATCTGGAATTCTTTATGTCTGCGCACCAGTTTACCTTCTAATTTAAACTGGATCACAGCAATAGCCTTGTGCATTTTTTTGCCCAGTTCTTCCTCAAGAACATTATAATTGAAAGCACCTTTCATAGCAAAAATCTCGCAGGGATCATCCTTATACGCCTCCATCACAAAGGTCGCCAGAGGAAGCATATTGATTCCGTATCCATCCTCAAGAATATCCAGATTTCCGTAACGGATACTGTTTCTTACCACTGTTGCAATACAGGCTTTCTGTCCTGCTGCCGCACCCATCCAGACAACATCATGGTTTCCCCACTGAATATCC
>ERZ826220.3683-NODE-3683-length-11576-cov-3.149119_pt1 | contig 11576 bp, 8 predicted proteins | sample MGYA00519927_ERZ826220 | MGnify/ENA primary metagenome ERZ826220 (study PRJEB31778, sample SAMEA3449225) | human gut metagenome | biome: human gut; feature: human-associated habitat; material: faeces | place: United Kingdom | collected 2010/2012 ...
CTGAAGAAACATTGGCTTGCCAGTATGATGGCAATCCGATGAGTATTGGTTTTAAGTCTACTTTCCTGATTGATATTCTGAATAATATATCTGCGGATGAAGTAGTTATCGAACTGGCTGACCCTTCACGCGCCGGTGTCATTGTCCCGGTAGAACAGGAAGAAAACGAAGATCTGCTGATGTTGTTGATGCCTATGATGCTGAATGATTAATAATAAATACTGTTGATACGAAGACGGGTTGACCGGTTAACAAGGCAGGGAGAGGACATTGCATGAACTCTCTTTCAGTTAATGGTCAACTCGTCTTCGTATCAACAATAAAAATAGAGCAATGAAGTTAAATCTGAAAAATCCGATTGTCTTTTTTGATTTGGAGACTACGGGAACAAATATCAACTCCGACCGAATAGTCGAAATCTGTTATCTCAAGGTATATCCCAACGGGAATGAGGAATCCAAGACCATGCGCATCAATCCCGAAATGCATATTCCGGCAGAAGCTTCTGCCGTTCATGGCATTTATGATGAAGATGTGGCGGATTGTCCGACCTTTAAGGAAGTGGCACGCAGTATTGCCAATGATATTGAAGGCTGTGACCTTGCGGGTTTCAATTCCAACCGTTTCGATATTCCGGTATTGGCGGAGGAATTCTTGCGTGCAGATGTGGACATTGACATGAGCCGCCGTAAGTTTGTGGATGTGCAGGTTATCTTCCATAAAATGGAGCAACGCACCTTGTCTGCTGCTTATAAATTCTATTGCGGTAAGAATCTGGAAGATGCCCATACGGCAGAAGCCGATACACGTGCAACCTATGAGGTGCTGATGTCACAATTGGATCGTTATCCTGAATTGCAAAATGATGTGGCTTTCTTGTCGGATTATTCCAGTTTCAACAAGAATGTAGACTTTGCAGGACGTATGGTTTACGATGATAAAGGGGTGGAAGTATTTAACTTTGGCAAATATAAGGGTATGTCGGTGGCTGATGTGTTGAGACGTGATCCAGGGTATTACAGTTGGATACTGAACAGTGATTTTACACTGAATACCAAAGCTATGCTGACTAAAATCCGTTTGCGTGAATTTACTCAGAAGTAACGGGTACGCTGGCAAGAAATGTTGCACTTATAATTAAAAACTTAGTAATTAGATTTCATGGCAAATCCACTGAAAGGAAAGAAAATAGTGCTGGGTATTACAGGAAGCATTGCTGCCTATAAAGCCTGCTACATCATTCGTGGACTTATAAAACGAGGAGCAGAAGTGCAAGTCGTTATAACTCCTGCGGGAAAAGAATTTATAACTCCTATTACCTTGTCGGCATTGACGAGCAAGCCTGTCATTAGCGAGTTTTTTGCACAGCGTGACGGTACGTGGAATAGCCATGTGGATTTGGGTTTGTGGGCGGATGCCATGCTGATAGCTCCGGCTACGGCTTCCACCATCGGCAAAATGGCAAATGGTATTGCCGACAATATGCTGATAACTACCTATCTGTCTGCTAAAGCTCCCGTCTTTGTTGCCCCGGCAATGGATTTGGATATGTATGCTCATCCGTCCACCCAAAAGAATTTGGAGACGCTCCGTTCATATGGCAATCATATTATAGAGCCGGGAACAGGTGAGTTGGCGAGTCATTTGGTTGGCAAAGGGAGAATGGAGGAACCGGAAGTAATAATCCGTCATTTGGAGGAATTCTTTGCAGCGAAAGAGGGTGAACTGGTAGGGAAAAGGATTATGATAACTACCGGACCGACATATGAGAAAATTGATCCGGTGCGTTTCATCGGTAATTACTCATCGGGCAAAATGGGCTTTGCGCTTGCCGATGAATGTGCGGCGAGAGGGGCGGAAGTTATTTTGGTTTCCGGCCCTGTGCAACTACACACTCATTATCCCATGCATCAGCATCTTTGTGTGGAGTCTGCTGGACAGATGTTCGATGCGGCCACATCCTTGTTTTACAATGTTGATGTTGCCATTATGGCTGCTGCTGTTGCCGATTACACGCCGGAACAGGTTGCCGATAAAAAGATAAAGCGGGAAAAGACCGGAGACATGTCTTTGAACCTGAAACCTACGCAGGATATTGCTGCCTGCTTGGGAGAGATAAAAGAGAGGTATCCCGGTAAGATATTGGTAGGGTTTGCCCTCGAAACCAACAATGAACAATATAATGCCGAAGATAAGCTGAAGCGTAAGAATCTGGACTTTATTGTGCTCAACTCGTTGAATGACAAAGGTGCCGGATTTCGCTGCGATACCAATAAAATCAGTATCATAGACCGGAGTGGTAAAAAGGATTATCCGTTAAAGTCCAAAGCGGAAGTGGCTGCGGATATCATCGACCATTTGGTGGAAGTGATGAACTCTTAATTCTTAATTTAATAAAATGTTGCGTTCTCTATACATACAGAATTATGCGCTTATCGAGAAACTCGATATAGATTTTGGTAGCGGTTTCTCGGTGATTACTGGTGAAACGGGGGCCGGAAAGTCCATTATTCTGGGAGCTATCGGTCTGCTGTTGGGACAGCGTGCCGATGTGAAGTCTATCAGGCAAGGGGCTGCAAAATGTGTGATTGAAGCCCGTTTTGAAATTGCCGGTTATGGCATGCGGCCTTTCTTTGAAGAAAATGAACTGGAATATGAGGATGAATGTATCCTTCGTCGTGAAGTTTACGCTTCGGGTAAAAGTCGTGCATTTATTAATGATACGCCCGCTTCGCTGGTGCAGATGAAAGAATTGGGCGAACAGTTGATTGACGTGCACTCGCAACATCAAAATTTATTGTTGAACAAAGAAGGGTTTCAGCTGAATGTGTTGGACATACTGGCGCATGATGAAGAAGAACTGAACAACTATCAGTCTTTGCACCGGGAATGGAAACAGGTGCAGCAGGATTTGGAAGATCTTATCGTCCTTGCCGAACAAAATAAGGCTGATGAAGATTATATCCGTTTTCAGCTGGAGCAGTTGGAAGATGCACAGTTGGCTGCCGGAGAACAGGAAGAACTGGAACTGGAGGCGGATACACTGAGTCATGCAGAAGAAATAAAAGCCGGGTTGTTTCGTGCCGGACAGGTGATGAACTCCGATGAAGGCGGTTTGCTTTCTGCTCTGAAAGAATGTCTGAACACGATGTTGGGGTTACAGAAAGTATATCCTTCTGCCGGAGAGCTTGCCGAGCGACTGGAAAGCAGCTATATTGAGTTGAAAGATATCTCTCAGGAGGTTTCTGGAAAGGAGGAAGAAATAGAATTTAATCCTGTCCGTTTGGAAGAGGTGAATGACCGCTTGAATCTGATTTATACACTTCAGCAAAAACATCGCGTCACTACGGTAGATGAGCTTTTGGCTTTGGCAGATGATTATGCGGCTAAGCTTGCCAATATCACTTCATCGGACGAGCAGATTGAAGAACTGAAGGTTCGTAGCGAAGCATTATATAGTAAGGTGAAGAAACAGGCTGCCGTACTTACTAAATTGCGTACTGCTGCTGCTCGTGAGGTTGAAAAACAAATGGCCGCCCGTCTGATACCTTTGGGTATGCCTAATGTTCGCTTCCGGGTGGAAATAGGAGCACGTAAGGAGCCGGGGGTACATGGTGCGGATACGGTGAACTTCCTTTTCTCTGCCAATAAGAACGGAGCTTTGCAGAGTATATCTTCGGTGGCTTCGGGGGGGGAGATAGCCCGCGTCATGCTGTCCGTCAAAGCAATGATAGCAGGAGCTGTGAAATTGCCCACTATTGTATTCGATGAAATAGATACCGGAGTCTCCGGCGAGATAGCCGATCGTATGGCGGACATTATGCAGGAAATGGGGGATAGCGACCGTCAGGTTATCAGCATCACTCACTTGCCGCAGATTGCAGCTCGCGGACGTGCTCATTATAAGGTGTACAAGCAGGATAATGAGACGGAAACCAACAGTCATATTCGTCGTTTGGCTGACGAAGAACGGATAGAGGAAATTGCTCATATGCTGAGTGGTGCCACCTTGACTGATGCCGCGCTGAACAATGCAAAGGCACTGTTAGGCATCGCCTGAAGAATGTAGTACTCTGCGGTTGTAAAGTAGAAGTTTATGACCGTAGTATAGGACTTTAGCAGGCTAAAGTAGAACAAAAAACAATAAGATACAATGATAGATAAAAGTGAAATGATTTTCGGCGTTCGTGCCGTTATAGAAGCTATTCAAGCAGGTAAGGACATCGACAAAATATTGGTCAAAAAGGATATTCAAAGTGATTTGTCCAAAGAACTCTTTGCTGCTTTAAAAGGAACTTTGATTCCTGTGCAGCGTGTGCCGGTAGAGCGTATCAACCGCTTTACGCGTAAAAATCATCAAGGTGTGATAGCATTTGTTTCTGCCGTAACCTACCAGAAAACGGAAGATTTAGTACCGTTTCTTTTTGAAGAAGGCAAGAATCCTTTGTTTGTTATGCTGGATGGCATAACGGATGTACGTAATTTTGGAGCGATAGCCCGTACTTGTGAGTGTGCGGCAGTCGATGCCGTTATTATTCCTGCCAAGAACAGTGTGACGGTAAATGCTGACGCAGTGAAAACCTCGGCTGGCGCATTGCACACCTTACCCGTATGCCGGGAACAGAATCTGAAAGATACCTTGCAGTACCTTAAGAATAGTGGATTCCACATTGTGGCGGCTACGGAGAAAGGTGATTATGACTATACGAAAGCCGATTATACAGGTCCTATGTGCATCATTATGGGAGCCGAAGACAAAGGAGTTTCCTATGATAATCTTGCGCTATGCGATGAATGGGTAAAGATTCCGATGTTGGGAACGATCGAGTCCCTGAATGTATCTGTTGCGGCCGGAATCTTGATTTATGAAGCTGTGAAACAAAGAACCAACTAAATATGAAAAAGAAGATTTTCCTGCTTTTCACTCTGTGCCTTTTAGCGCAGTGGAGTGTAGCACAAGCCCCTAAATGGGTGGAGAAAGCTAAACGTGCCGTATTCTCGGTGGTTACTTATGGAGAGAATGACAAGATTTTGAATACCGGTAACGGATTCTTCGTAACAGAAGATGGCATTGCCTTGTCCGATTATTCCTTGTTTAAGGGAGCACAGCGGGCGGTAGTGGTGAATTCGGCGGGCGTACAGATGCCGGTGGTTTCTATTCTGGGTGCAAATGATATGTACGATGTCATTAAGTTTCGCGTAGACATATCAGCCAAGAAAGTGCCTGCGCTAAATTTGGCAGCCGTATCTCCGGCAGTGGGTGCTAATGTATATATCTTGCCTTATGCAATGCTTCCCATCATCATACGGGTATTCCTCGATTCCCGTACAGCTTTTCTTACACATGTCATTACCATACTGATCTGTTCGATAACACTGCGGTTCCCGCACGAATTCATCTTAGTTCAGTTGGCCGCCGGCCTGGTTGCCATCTTCAGTTTACGGGAATTATCACAAAGATCACAGCTTTTCCGTACTGCGCTTTTGGTCATATTAACTTATGCCGCCATTTATTTTGCTATCGAACTGATCACAGAAAACGATCTATCGAAGCTGAATGTCCGCATGTATACCTATTTTATCACTAACGGAATCCTATTATTGTTTGCATATCCTCTTCTATTTTTACTGGAAAAGACATTCGGATTCACATCTAATGTAACATTGGTAGAGCTATCGAACATCAACACCGATCTGCTCCGCCAAATGTCCGAAACTGTACCTGGAACTTTCCAACACTCGATGCAAGTAGCCAATCTTGCCGCAGAAGCGGCTATCCGCATAGGTGCCAAAAGCCAACTCGTGCGTACCGGTGCCTTATATCATGACATAGGAAAAATGGAAAACCCTGCGTTTTTTACAGAAAACCAGTCCGGAGGAGTAAACCCACATAAAAACTTGAGCTATGAACAGAGCGCACAGGTAGTAATCAGCCATGTGACAGACGGTCTTAAACTAGCAGAAAAACATAATCTTCCTAAAGCCATAAAAGATTTTATCAGTACCCATCATGGACGTGGAAAAACAAAATTCTTCTATATCTCCTGGAAAAATGAACATCCCGGCGAAGAGCCTGACGATGAGAAATTCACTTACCCGGGTCCCAACCCTTTCTCTAAAGAAACCGCTATACTGATGATGGCAGATGCAGTAGAAGCCGCTTCACGCAGTTTACCCGAATACACGGAAGAGAGCATCAGCAATCTGGTAGAGAAAATCATCGATTCACAGATGGAAGAAGGTTACTTTAAAGAATGTCCTATCACTTTTAAGGATATCGCAACCGTTAAAGCTGTTTTTAAAGAGAAACTAAAAATGATTTATCACACTCGTATCAGTTATCCGGAATTAAAAAATGAAAACAACCCTCCCCGAACAAAAACAAGCTGAGAAGTTACTGCAACGCAACAAAATACAGCTTCACGATATTAAGAGTTTCAGTTTTATGGAACGTTATCATCAAGCACCTCGTAAAGACAGTCGTGTTTCAAAAGATAAATATGGTGCAGGAATACTTACCCTGCATCTAATACAAAGTGCTGACAAGTCGATCTACTTGACCCCATTTCGACATCCGACGTCTGTCATCCGTTATCTGGTGTCAAACGGAATACCATTTGACAATTATAGACCGGGAAAGAGAGCGGCAGAAATGATTGTGCCGGAAAAGAAATATTGCCGATCCTCTCTCTACATGCTCTACTTTGTCTCATTGTTCATTGCATTTGCCGTACTGGGATGTAGAATGATTATTTCCGGCGTATTATGGGGAATTATTCCGGGAAGCTTTTTTCTCGTTTTAAGTGCTTTCCTACTATATGCACTATTAGCCCGTTTCGGTTACATAACTTTAACCAACGACATGATTACCATACACAGTATCGGCCGGAAAGTATCATTCCCATACAGTAACCTGCAAAAGGTGAATTTTGATTATGCGCGCGAACAAACGTTCACTTATACTATGGAAGTATTAGACAATGACTACAATTATCATTTATATTATATAGGAAGAGTTCCCCGTAAAAAACTGGGAGAGATCACAAAATATCTACAGCAAGTCGGTATTGACGCCACCTGCTACATAGAGCAAGACAAACGTTTCTACCGAGACTTGTACAGTAGACATTAATACCTAACAACCAAGCTTCTCCAACAAACCGGAACAGGCATCTTCAAGTATATCGAGAACGTATTCAAACCCCTCAGCCCCTCCATAGTACGGATCGGGAACATGATCGGCCGGAATACGCCTACAGTATTCCGTCATACGGTGTATCTTCTTCTGCTCCTCAACCCCCGGAGCACGCTCTTGTAAATCGTCTATATTACGGTCGTCCATCCCGATAATAAGGTCAAAGTTATAAAAGTCTTCCGTACGTACCGGTCTGGAACGATGCACAAGCTTATAACCACGGCGGGCAGCATGAGCACGCATTCTACTATCGGGCAGTTCTCCTTCATGATAAGCCAAAATACCAGCCGAATCAATTACAAACTCTTTTTCCAGTCCGGCTTCTTTCAATAAGTGAAGCATCACCCCTTCGGCCGTAGAGGAACGACATATATTTCCCAGACAAACAAACAGTATCTTCTTCATATATAAATAATGTGACAATTAATAATGTGCCAATATGCCAATTAAATAATATGCCAATGTGCCGTTCGGCATGATAGCGCAGCCAATTGGCACATTGGCACATTGGCATATTGGCATATTATTAATTGGCACATCATTAAAACGAATTCAAAATTTCATTTGCACGATTTACGGTCACGGCAGCAGGAATCTCCGGAAAATCCTCCAGACGGAAAGTAGACAGCATCTTTTCTATCTTCTTCCAACCGTTCTTATTTCCCTTATCCAAGAACTCCTTACGCAATATGGTTATTTTTTCATGTGCCTGAATACCCTCTATCAATTTTTCAAAACGAATGGAACTACGAGCCCCCGGATACACCAGATAAGTATCACCACCGGCCCATGTCTTGAACCGTGAATCGAGCAAGGGCTCAAGAGGCCAGCTATTGTATGCCCAACGTAAATACCCGTCCAGATGTTTCTGAGCCGAATAGAAACTCATCCATACCGCCTCTGCCGGATCCGAAAAAGTGAACGTATTCGGATACGCTTCTGCACAAGATGTATAATAGGTCGTCAGTTTATTCTCCGAAGCGCGACGCATACGCACATCCACCGGAAACTCCTGTCCGATACAGATACAATAATCATAAAGAGCCGGTTCTATTTCCGCATGATAGTTCCCGGCCAGAGAAACTTTAAATTCCGGATCAGCCTTTCGAATAACCGCCAAAGTTTTCTGCATAACCTCCATTGGCCGCTCGTCCATTGCTATCGTACAAATACCAAACCAACCCTTTTCACGTAAATGCCGTGAAAAAGAAGATAACATAGCTATCCACATTTCCTCATATTCTTTCTCTCCCGGAGCCGTCTTCACAGACTTCATACTATTGGTAGCCTGATCGAAATACTGAAATGAAAGTTCCCACGGTACCATTGAATAACAGTTTATCTGCCGGTCAATGCCAACACTCATCATGAACTCCACCCAACGGTCGAACACAGTATAGTCAAAGCCCCAAGTACCGTCTGCCTTTTTCATCCAGGTTACCATCGTTTCAAAAAAGTCCTCCGTCTGCCCGTTCCAAGGTTTATGCATAATACTTGCCGTAATTATTTTCTGACCGGCATCTGCCAACATTTTCATCAACGGACGCATGGCATCCAAATGAGCCTGACTCCAGAGCGGAACCTGATAGTAGCGGGCCACAGCAAACGGATTCTGCCAAAGATCCAAATGATAAGTCCATTCTGAAGGTACAGGCAACACGCGGTCAGAAACATGAATTTCCAATTTTAACTTGCCTAACAAACGGTCGCCGTCTTTAACACACACCTCTCCTTTATAAATACCGGGAGCAGCCGACTGCGGTATTTGGCACTTCACCCAAACCGGTTGTGTAGTCATAGCCTCAAGCAATCCGCTTTGCAGCATATGATCTATCGGATCGGCCACTAACAAAGAATCATACAGTGAATGGTCAGGACGATGTCCGCAAGCCCCTTTTCCATCTTTGTTCAACTCATCCGTCATCACATAACGTATAAAACCGATATTCCAGGCATCAGAGGGAAGTACCCCTCCTTTATTGTTTTTTAAATCAGAAAGCGTACATTTCAAATTCTCCACTTCACTACCGGTCCATACAACGGCTTGAGCATTTACCTTTTCACCCCGCCAAGCATGTAGACGAAGTGTATTTTGCTGTTTCAACTGCGGCACTTTATGTTTTGCATAACGCACATCCGTACTACCCCAAGAGACATGCGGAGTCTTAACCATAGCCCATTCCCGGGGCACGGGCTGCATCGGATCGGGTAATTCCGTATAAGTCAAAACCGGAAAAGGCGTCTGCCCCGTAGGTACTCCACACTGAGTGACTCCCTGCTGTGCAGAAAGCACTCCAAAACTCAATAGACAAGAAAATAATGATAAGGTTATTCGCTTCATAGCTTCTATTTTAAGGATAAATATATATTCAAATTACATGGGATCTACATCATAATACACAATCAACGATTTGAAACGCTCATCTTCAATCATTTCCCGTTGTACTTGCAACAACAACTCCCTGGCACGCCCCATCGACGCATTATATTCTATCTTCACGATTATCTTTTTTATAAAAAGGGTCTGTATCCGGCCTACCGGCGGCTTATCCGGTCCTAACACACGCGCCCCGAATACAGTACGCAACTTTCCCGCCATCACATCAGCCATCTGTTCCAACAGGATCTCATTCCGATTTTTCAGATAAACATACACCAGACGATAATAAGGCGGATAGTGAAACATCTGCCTTTCGGCAAGTTGGCCGGCAACCATCTGTTCATAATCGTTCGCCATCACCTGAGCAATGATAGGATGGTCGATACTTTTGGTCTGTAAAATGACACGCCCCTGTTTGTTTTTCCTTCCGGCACGCCCGGCAACCTGTGCCATCAACTGAAAAGCCCGTTCATATGAACGAAAATCAGGATAATTCAGCATCGTATCCGCATTAAGAATACCTACCACACTTACATGGTCAAAATCCAACCCTTTCGATACCATTTGCGTACCGATAAGTATATCCGTTTTCCCCTGTTCAAAATCAGCAATAATCTTTTCATAAGCCGAGCGGGTACGGGTGGTATCCAAGTCCATACGTGCTACGGAAGCTTCAGGAAAAGCTATTTTTATATCATCTTCGATTTTCTCGGTTCCAAAACCACGGTTCACCAACTCTACCCCATCACAAGCAGGACACGAACGAGGCAACTGATAGGTATATCCGCAATAATGGCATGTCAGTTGATTGATTCCTTTATGATAAGTCAGACTGACATCGCAATTTTTACACTTCGGTACCCATCCACAAGTACGGCACTCGATCATCGGAGCAAATCCACGCCGGTTCTGAAACAAGATTACCTGTTCTTTCTGATCCAATGCTTCACGTATATATTGAATAAGCAGGGGAGAAAATTGACCGATCATCCGCTTCTTACGATGCAATTCCTTTATATCGACAGGAAGAATCTCCGGCAATCGGATTTCCTGATACCGCTCTTTCAATTCAACCAGCCCGTATTTTCCGTTAGTAGCATTGTACCAGGTTTCCACAGACGGCGTAGCAGTTCCCAACAAAACCTTCGCCCCATACATAGCTGCCAACACAATAGCAACATTACGGGCATGATAGCGCGGTGCCGGATCCTGTTGTTTATACGTATTTTCATGTTCTTCGTCCACAATCACCAGACCAAGATTACGAAACGGCAAAAAAACAGAAGAACGTACTCCCAATATTATATCGTATCCTTTATCTCCCAATTGTTTCTGCCATATCTCCACCCGTTCAGCATCTGGAAACTTAGAATGGTAGATTCCCAATCGAGTGCCGAACACCCGTCTTAACCGTTCTGTTATCTGTGTAGTCAATGCAATTTCCGGCAATAGATACAACACCTGTTTGCCCTGCCTGATCACTTCATCAATCAGGTGAATGTAGACTTCCGTTTTTCCACTGGAAGTAACCCCGTGAAGCAAACAGACACTTTTCTCAAGAAACACTTCCGTTATTTCACCGTAAGCGCGCTGCTGATGTTCATTTAGCGGATTAAGTGAAAAAGTTTCACCACCACAACCATTCAGGCGTCCGATTTCATGATAATATATTTCAAATATCTTTTTCTCTACCAATCCGTTCAATATGGAAGGAGAAACACTGGCACGCTGCAAAAGTTCCTTTTTGGCAACCTCTTTTACAGTACCCTTACCCATTACCCCCGAAAGCTCGACATACTTCATTAACAATGCTAATTGTTTAGGCGCACGGGATAAAATATCAAATAAGATGTGCAACCGCCTCTCATCGGCTTCTCCGGTCAACCGAACGCGAGCTTCCGTTTTCGGCTTATAAGTTCTTCTGAGTTCTTCCTTTACAAAAATAGCTTCTTTATCAAGCAGAGATTTTATTACGGTAAGAATGTTTTTAATTCCGCTTTC
>ERZ826220.3686-NODE-3686-length-11571-cov-5.548541_pt1 | contig 11571 bp, 4 predicted proteins | sample MGYA00519927_ERZ826220 | MGnify/ENA primary metagenome ERZ826220 (study PRJEB31778, sample SAMEA3449225) | human gut metagenome | biome: human gut; feature: human-associated habitat; material: faeces | place: United Kingdom | collected 2010/2012 ...
TTAAAGCCTCAGCCACCGCCTTGCCGCTCTGTGCGTTTTCCGATGTCGGGGAATAAGCTCGGTCGGTAACTGCATCCTTTCCGGGGTCTCCCTTATCTCCCTTTTCACCTTTAGCACCCACAGCTCCGGTATCGCCTTTATCTCCTTTATTGCCCTGCTCTCCTTTATCGCCTTTTTCTCCTTTGAGCGCAGCCAACTGCTCGGCGGTAAAATCGGAATAGGCGAATGCGTCACCTTTGTCTCCTTTGACACCCGTATCACCCTTCGGACCTTTTTTAAAGGACAACTGCTTCCACGGCGTCAAACCGTCTCCGACCTTTAACCAGTTTTCGTCCGTGCTATCGGTCACCACGCCGAACTCTCCGTCGCACAGTATCGGGTTATCTTTGTTCCAGTTTTCGGCGGTATCTCTCCGCGGCTGAAAATGAAAACCCTCAAGATATATTTTCGACATTTATCATTCCTCCTTATGCTGTTCTGCGCCAAACATACGCGCCGTAATACGGCGGCATATTGTTGTGTGACTGCCCGTCGCCGAATTTATAGCCATATCCGTATTGAGTGCCAGCACCGCCGGTTGTACCTGTGATTGTCGCACTTACTGCCCCGAAATTTGCGCCGTATGCGTGACCGGTTACGCCATTTGCACCGTGGTTACTAACAACCGCAGTCGCAATCCTACCGTCAATAGCTGGTAATTCAGCCTCTGTCAATGTGTGCGTTTTTTCGCCGCCTGTAACGCCTGCCGTTTCGCCGTCGTCAATGCCCCATATAAACGCACCCTTTATGCGCTCCCATGTGCCACCGTAAAGTGTGGCCGGATCTACGTTCTTGGTGCTTGCAAAAAAACTGCCTACCGGGTGGTCTCTTTCGTTTTTCTCGGCAATAGCGGCGGTGACCGCCGAAGAGATAAGGGCGCTTAATTCCTTAAACTTTAAAGCCACCGCTTTATTCTCGATTGGGTTTTCGCTGCTTTCGGACAGTTCGTCATCAACTACAAGCCCGACCCTCGCATGCCCTGATGAATCCCCTCCGTCAAAAAAGAATTCGCTTCCGCTTTCAAGCGCCCGCTGCGCCAGCGCGGTCTTGTCTTGCGCTGTTTTTGCCGCCGAAGCCGAAGCCGCAGCGCTTTCCGCCGAATTCTTTGCAACCTCCGCGAGCGTGGAAAAGCTTTTCCGCTCCTCGCCGTTATCGCTCCCCGCAGGCGGAATGCTTTCAAACCGCAGCTTTGCGGGGTATGAAAGCAACTCAAGCTCGGTTTTATCGTCGCTGTTGTATACCGAAATAATCAGGTATACCGCCGCTCTGCCGCCGTGCCGCGTGAGATTTTCGCCGATGTCAAAGCTCACTTTCGGGCTTTCAAGCGCCTTTGTGTCGCTTCGCACCGTGCCGCCTACACTGTCGTAGCAATCAAAGCGGTATACAAGGCTGTTTCCGCCTTTTTCGGTCAGCAGCTTTGCATACAGCTTGTCATCGATATTGAAAACAAGCCGCGTTGCGCCGTGCTCGCTCTGTATACCTGCCCGCTGCTCGGTTGCAGGCGTTATTCCGTCCTCCTTTACCGTAAATTCAAATTTTCTGACCGCCATTATATGACCTCCTTTGTATTACAAAAGCGCACCCGTCAAGGTACGCTCTTGTTTATAAAATGCCGTTATTTCAAAGCCCTGCTTATGTAGTAGTACACTGCCGATGTGCCGTTTCTTTCGAGGTTTGTTACCGTCTTATAGCTTTTCATAAGGTCATAATCCGAAACCGTTGTTTTTGCCTTCGCTCCGGCATATTCGTACAGACCGGAGATAACCTCGATTCGCTGCTCATCCGTGAGCTTCTTATAAGCGGGTGTTTCAATGAATTCCTTTACATAATCAAAAGACATCTGACCTTTAGCCGCGGCAAAGGTTGTATATTCCTTTGCGGTAAGGAATTTTTGCTTTTTGTTGACATTGAAAGATGTCGGCGCTTTTTTCGGTACAACCTTTGTGTCGCCGGTCTTTTCAATAATTCGTTTCAGTTCCGAATTGACATCGTCGTATTCAATATCCGAATAATAGCCCGGAGACAAAAAGTTTTCGGTCAGCCTCTCTGCGAGCTTCCCGCGCTTTTTAATTCTGCCCCATTGGTCTATGCTCGGCGCCTGGAAATACGAAACGCCCGGTATCTTCGATTCAATGTTATTGATCGCCTCTTGCCCGAATTTGCTTATACTTGAATTTTTGTCCGTATACCAAGAGCGCTGCGTCGGGTCAATCGTTCTTGAAATGCTCCCCGCCAATGACGGTATGCCCTGCATGGCATAGGAAAGCGCAATATCTTCGCCTATGCTTGCGAGCGTCTCGCTTGCGCTTGAATATTTGGCGGCGGATATAGTATTCTGAATGCCGCTTAACATTGAAAGATTTGTCACCGGTTCAAGAGAATTCCACAAAGCACCCGTAAAATCGGAAAGCTTCACACCATCGCCGTCCTTAAACGAATTCGCAGTTTCGACGCCGATAAAAAACGGTATACAAGCAGGGGCTGCCCAGTCTATGGTGTACGATTTTCCGAACACCCGCACTGAATACTCTTGCTCACCGTTAAGCTTCTTGAATTTATCTTCGTCGTCATCGCCGAATCCGCCGTTTACATAGCCGAGCCCGGATAAAAGCAGACCTATCGCAAATATTCCCGTACCCGTAAGCCCCGCCGCAAGACCGTCGGCAAATTCCGATATACTTATCTTTCCTTTTTTAACATCGTATAAGCCTGCCGTGAGTGCCTTGCCGAGACCTATCGGGCTGTATTCGATTCCTCGCCTTATAATGTTCACAGGCGTGCGCTTAAAGGGAATAACACCGTCTATGGCAATTTTAGCGACCTTTAATGCTTTAGTGTCACTGCCCTTTATCCGCGTTATGCTTTTAAGGTAATTGGCAATAGCGCTTTCATCGTTAAAGGTTGCCTTTTGCGCTTCCTTTACCGCATAGCTGCGGGCTTCAAACAACAGCGATTCGCTCACATTGTTGAGGTCTGCTTTTCTCGCCTGCAAAAAGCTCCCGAGCGCGTGAATGTAGTGACGGTTTTTAAACAAAAGGTCTTCAGCTTCGAGCAAATTACCGTTAAACGATGTAAGGAATTCCAAGGCATTGTTCTTAAATGTCCTCCTCATCTTGTAAAGCTGTGAGCGTTCATCGTACTTTTGATCTTTCAGTAAAGCCTTTGCCTCTTTGCTGTTTGCGTCATTCTTTGCAAACTCCCTGTATTCTTTCTTTACGGCGGCAACCTTTGTGCGTTCAACCTCCGAATTTCCAAGCTGCGCTATACGCTCAATTCCGGTCGCAATAACATCCTTTGTTCTGACCGCAGGGATAAATATCGTATTGCCCACAATGTTTCTTATGTGCGTTCTCGGATTCGCAAGCATGGCAAAATACCGCCAGGCATTCCACTTATCAAGGAATGTCACCGGGACTTGGTCTGCTATGTCCTGTACGGTTTCTCGGTAAGCTCTTTCGATTTCCTCCTCGGTTTGAGATTCAGCCATTATCTGCGCGACATTTTCATCGATTTGTATCACAGGCGCTTTGTCTCCGAATCGCTTTGCAAGGTCTGCGTTAAGCGTTTGCACCGTTCTTTGCAGCGCCACTAACCGCCCCACACCCGTCATCTGCTTCAAGAGCCTTGCCGATTGCACCACCTGTCCTGCACGGGTAAGGACATCGGACAATTCAGCGGATAACTCTAATACCCTTGCGTTGTCCTTTGCTTTTATGGCATCGGCGAGCAGCCGTTCGCCTATCGCGATGGTTTTTTTGCTTATGTTTTTGCTTTCTATCGCAGCCTTCCAACGCTTTTCGGCTTCGCCCGATTCTATTGCCTTGTCTGCGCTCTTAATCGCGTTTTCATCCGATATCGGCGAGTACGAAAAATTGCCCTGCAGTATTTCCGCGCCTATTTGGTCTTTCATGCTGTCGGTCAGACTTCCTGTTTCAAGAACAGTACGGACATATCTTCTTGTCGGCGCTCCGTCCTTTGCGGCGTTCGGAACACCGTAATCCTCCGCAGCGTTTTCTCCCTCGGGTATTGTGCCGTATTTTTCCCCGGCCTTCCGCCACTTTTCGCGCATTTGCTCGTAATACTCGTTTTTTGATATTTCGCCGTTGTTGTAACGGTTTACAAGGTCGGCAATTTTATCAAAATCTTCGGTTTTGTCGGCGTTTTCGGTTTCTATTGAGTATTTTTCGGTATCATTTTGCGTATTTTCGGATATATTAGTGTTGACAGATGTATCATTATTTGATATACTGTTATCAGATAGCTTACCAAGGGGCTTTGACCCCACCAGCGCCACTATTTTAGTGTGTGAAGGTAAGCTATCTTTGTTTATTTTACCGACATTATAAACCGTCGCGACAGTTCCGTTATTGCCGACAGATAGCCGAAGCCTGTAATATGTGCCATCGAAATCTTGAAAATATGCCGTTCTGTATGTAAAACCGTTGCTTGCAAAATCGTGTGATTTTGTATCGGCGGTTTTATTTTTAACGCCTATAGATGTTTCGGCTATTTCATCAATGTGAGCTTCGGCATTTAATTTAACCCGAAATTCATCGGCAGACATTCGAACTTTTTGACCGTTCACTTGCTTGAAATTATCTCTTGCTTTGTTCGCCGTTTCCGATTTTGTTATAGTAAGCACATCGCCGTCTATCGTGCTGATGTCAAGGCTTTTTTCACCGTCCAGCAGTTCATTAAAAAAGTTTGTAATTTGCTTACGCCACGCAGATATATTATCGCCGCTGATAACATTACGGCTCGCTTTAACATAGGTATTTCCATTTTCAAGAGCCACAATACTGTATTTCTCCGTCTGATTGCCGGAGGTATTTTTTTCTTCTTCCCCGTATATATTAGTATTGACATACTGCTCATTTTGTGATACAGTAATGTCAGAGTCAGACAGCTTTAGTGGTGTGGGCAATTGCAGCCCATTTCTTGCTAATAGTTGGCTGACTTTTTCTATATCCGGATTTTGGTATAATATTCCGTTGTTATTAACGGCATATTCTATCAGGCTTGCAGTATTTCTTCCGTACGCGCTGGCAACAAAATTGGTATTAAGTGAAATATCGCCTAAATCAAGGTCAATATAGTTGCCTGCCTGATTAGCCCAAACAGGAACTATCATATCGCCCTTGGCGGTAGATATATCGGTCACAATTACAACACTGTCTTTTGGGTGAGTTTTGGACTTTAAAACAAGCAATGGATTTTCCAACGCTTTTGGAATTTGCTTTATTATTTCAGCAGACATATCTGAATGTTTATTTAGTATTTCCGAAATTTTGCCGTTCCTCATAAGTATAGGTTTGTCAGAAAAATTCAGTTTAATTAAATATTCAGGCGTCTCCGAAACATACAGATCCAAACGTGGGTTATGCGTACCGTTTATCACATCGTCAATCTGTTCATCAAATGTTTTGCCGGTGCTGTATTTTACCTCACTATTGTTCGAGACCTTCTCCGTCGCGTCGGTGAACATGCGGTTAAACATATCTTCGAGCTTTGATATCTCAAACGAAATTTCCCTGTTGCCCGAAATTTTCTTTTTAAGATAGCTTATAAAATCATGCAAAAACTGCCTTATTGCGCCGCGCTCCTTGGTGTCGGCGTTTTTTATTATGCCTTCAAGCCCCGAGCCGTTATCCGAGAAAAGCGCGTCTCCTACAAAATCGGCTATCATTTCAGCCCGTGCCCCGGAGATGTCCACCGCTGCATCCGCGTTTGTTCGGGTAGACATTATGTCATTTAAAAGCTGTGCTTTCAGCCTTACGGTGCTGCCCTGCTTGCCTGTTTTCTCGCCTAGCCATTTTTCAAACAGCTTTGATTTTTCAACCGCTTCCGCAAAGTCACCGTACAAATTTGAACCTTCCCCGAAATGTGTCAGTTCGTGCTTGAAAATAAACTGTATCGGCTGCTTGTTCTCGTAATCGATTGTTATGCGCTTGTTTTTAATATCAATGCTGCCGTCGGCTCTTCGCGGCGTTCCGTTTTCGCCGCGAACGGTTTTGCCGTTCTTATCCTTTATGTGTACGGCGTCAAATTCAACATCCCAACCAAGCGCCTTACCGATTTTCGCAATCTTCTTTTGCTCATCGGTAAGCTTTGTTTTGCCCTTGCTTGTATAAGCCCAATCCTCAATTAAATCATATTCCGGCTTTTGCGCGGAAACCTCATCGAATATGCTTTCTTTAACAGTCGGCTGCGTTTCCGTATCGGCTTTGACCTCAGCCTCTTTAGTAAGCTCACGCATCATAACGGCCCGAGGCGAATATGTTTGCACCTGCATTGCAAACTCTCCGAGCATTTCATCAGATACCTCAAAACCGCTTTCAAGCGTGGCGCTTATATCACTGTAAAGACCTTCGGTTTTTTCGGGGAATATGAGCCCGTTTTCGGTAAGCAGTTTATAGCTTTCCAAAAGACCGCTTATCCCGCCTTCCGAATTGCGGACAGACTCACCGACTTTGCGGTAGATCTGTTCCGTGCTGTTTTTTGAGTAATTGATACCGAGGCTCATCATATTGCCGACCGAAAAATCGGAGGTGTCGCCCTTTGCCACTGCTTCGGCAGCTTTACGCAAATCGCTGTTCTTTTCCGACACTTCGGCAAAATACCGGGCAATTTCTTTTATGTCCGCATTGCTTTGCTTAATCTCGGATTTATATCTTTTCCCGTACTCCTGTATATTTTGCTCGACAGCCGCTCCCTGCAGCTGCGTACCCGCACCCATAAATACGGAAGACATAAAGCCTATAAAGCCGTCATATGCAGCCTGCGATAACTGTTCAAGAGGATTATCCGCAACGGTTTTCACATCTGCGCCCAAGAGCCATTTCTGAAGCAGCGGCGCAAGTATTGTTTGCGTGCCCTCTTCTACAAACTCCCCCGCGCCGTTTCCAACGGTTTTAACAATTGCTTTCATAAACACATCCGAAAATTGTTTTGAAATATCGGATATCAAATTGCCCGAAAGCACGCCGCCCACGCCCGGAATACCGCCTATAAGATATTCAAGACCGCATTCAAGCGCCGTATCCGCCAAAGCGTAAGCAATCAATTTGCCTTGATTATCGGTAGCCCCGAGCTGCACCGCTTCCTTGTAAGCGTTTCCGAACACGGTTACGGCAAAGGATGATGTGCCTACGGCGCTTGCGGCTGCAGCAGGCAGACCCGCCAGTCCCGCAGCGCTGCCGATTATCATTGCAGGCGCATTGTTTGCCATATTGGTAACAATATCCTGCACCGCAGAAGGAAATTTATCACCGCGCTGCGCAAAATGTTCTTTCAGCAAAGCGCTTGCCATTGCATACGCACTGTCCGGTTCTGCGGCAATTTCCTTCGGGCTTTTTCCTGTCAACACACCGATTGTCGTGTCAATGCCCTTTACATATTGCTCCGCACCTGTATCTGCATAAAGCTTTATTCTGTTTTTGGTTTGCTGCATATTGCCGAGAGCGACCTGCGCGGAATCCTTTTCGTTTACGGTAAATTCCTTTGAGCCGACTTTAAAATGCTTATTGCCGTATGCGGTGTCGTTATAAAGCTTTCCGGCAAGCCCTTCGTTCATTTTCCGCGCATTTTCATTATAATCGCCCGTCATGACCGAATTTTCCGAAGCGCTCATTTTTTTGTAATTGTTAAGCAATTTAAAGGTCTCAAGCGTATCGTTTTCGTTCTCGGTTATTTCTTTGCCGGCTTTTTGCTTTGCGATTATGGCTTTTACACGCGATAAACGCGCTCTGTTGTTCGGGCTGTCGGCTGCGTTCAAATCAAATGTCCCGTCAGCTTTCCCGCTCATAATGCTGTCGAGCCCTACCCGCGATACCGTCTCACGCTCGGTTTTGTTTAAATCAATACCTGCCCGAAGCTTCTCCGAAATATTCCCGATGTTAAGCTTGTCGGTAAGAGTTAATTCGCCGCTTACAGGGCTGTTTTTTGCAGGCTTTGTCGGATTCACATGCGGTATGGGATTGCCGCCCGCATTTTGTCTGAACGCTTCGGTAGGATTGGTTACGGTTTTGTCGATAAGCTGCTGCATATCATAGAGGTTTCCGCCGCCGCCCTCATAAACCTTTCCTTTTTGAAAAACGCCGACACGGTCGGAGGATTTGTTACTGCCGCTTGCGTAAACTTTCCCTTTTTCAAACATATTTTCAGCTCCTTAAATGAATACCCAGCCCGAGCCGCTCCTTTTGAGCCGCGCGTACTTATTTTCACTGCCGTTCCAAGTCCAGCATTTTCCGTCGGGTGTTTTAAATACATTTTGCGTGCGACCGACCTCCGGCAAATCTATCGTGTCAACCTTCACAATCTTTTTGCCGCCTATATTATTAGGCTGATAACCGTTGCTGAAAGCCTTTTTGACATCATAATTGCCGTTTTCATCCAGCAAATCCCTGTTGATTTCCCCTGTGGAATAGGGATTTACTCCCCTTGCCATGGTTGTGGATTTGCCCGAATTGCGGTCAACATATCGGGTTACGGGATTGCCTTTGCTGTCGGTTTCGTAATAAACCGCAACACCGTTATCCTTAAGCGTTCCCTTATAGCCGTAAGAGAGAAAGCCGCCGTTCGCTTTAATGATATAATTATTTTCCTTTTCGGCCCGCAGTTGCTTCTCATAAGCCTGTTGCTGCTTGTCGTACAATTTAAGATTGTAATCATATGCGTCCTTTTGCCTTTGCGTCTGCTCTTCCAATTCCTTCGCATATGTGCTCTGCGCGGCGGAGCTCCAGCCGCTCTCATACGAGCTGCGTATCTTCTCGGCGGCGGCAAGCTTGTTCGCGTCAATCCGGCTTACGGCGTCGGCAAGCGAGGCGGCAAGGGTGTCTACCGCCTTTTGCCTGGTCGTATCTATTTTATTTTTACTGTTCGCATAAGAAAGCTGCACCGCCGTCTGCTGCGTTCTGTTAAGCCCCGAATCGGTAAGACCTAACCCCGCCATATCCTCGGCAATTTTCCGCTCGTTTATAAGCCTCTGTACGGCGTTTTCGCGGTACATATCCTCATAGGAATTATTTGTGTCCCTTATCTGCCTGTCGTATGTATCCTGCGTTTGACGGCGCTGGGTATCGTACATTTTATCCGATGCGGCTACATCTGCGTCTCTTTGCGCCGCCCCCTGCTTTTTGTATATATCGTAAAGCTCTGTGAGCCTGCTCATTATCTCGCACCCCCTAAAAGTCTGTAATTAAGCGATATCGCGTCAACCGACATAATGCCGCTGCACTCAAGTCTTACACCGAACCGCGTTACCGTGTGAGCCGACGGTCTTAGCTGCCTGTTGTGAACAAATTCGGGCGAATATTCATCCTCCGCGCTTTCCGAAAGCGTTACCTCTTCATCGCCGCAGTTTCCGCTCTCGCTCACAAAGCTTACCGTCACAGGCTCGCCGCCGTTATTGCCGAAAGCGATATTTACAAGCGGAACATTCTTTGTGTATGCAGGCGCGCCGAAATCGAATATCTTCGTTTGCAGAAATGTCTCAATTGCATTTCCGTCCCCGTCGGTTGCTCTGCCGTCTTCAAATCTGTAAATCGGGTAATCTTTTGTATAATACTCGTTGCTTTTCGCCGTGAGCATAATAAGCTCCGTGCCGTCAGTAAGTACGCATACGGCGGTTTCGGGCAGCTCCCAATACCACCAAGGTATGCGCAGCTGCGCGTCCTCTGCCTTGCTGTACGAAGCGACATAGGTATACCCGTAGCTTTCGTACTCCATAACATAAACGTGTTTGTCCGTGAAAAGAAAATATCTGCCGTCAATATCCGCCGACATAGCACGGTGTAAGCTTTCATTTTTCAGCCTGCGGCTTATCATATCCGATACTTTAAATATCGTCCGTTCGCTGTACTGATTTTCGTTGCAAAGCGTGTAAACATTTCCGTCTGTGCACGCCCATACAAGGCGGTTGCGGCACAGCTCTATGCTGTCGGGGCAGTCGCAGCCTATGCCCGAATGCAAAAGTATTATCGGGAAATAAACGCTCGAAGCGGTGTAATCCACAACCTTTTGATTTATAAGGTCCGAGGCGGTTATGCTGCTGTTCCTTACATACTGCGTGAGGTAGGTCTCGCGCTCCTTGAAGATAACCAGCATATCCGATTGCCTGCCGAATGCCGTAACACTCTGCGAATTATTCCCGACATATGCATAGCAGTTTTCCGGGAAGTAAAGCGGATTATTAAGCCCCGACCATATAACAAGGCTCTTTTCCTTTTCGTCGGTATTGGCGCCCAAAAACACTCTTGAGCCGCCGCTTATGCCCGCGGCATCGCCGCCGAACCACATCTGCCGCGTCATGGCGAATACTTTTTTAAGATTTTCTTTTGTATTGGAACAAGGCGCGGTTATAACCATATTATCTTCAACATATTCGGAGCTTGTTATTGTTGCCACTTCTCCGCTATCATCGGTCGTCTTTTTGAATTGTATCTGTCCGCCTGCATAAAACATATACAAACCGTCTCCAGGGGAAACAGTTTCTTTAGACCAGCCACTATCGCTTACGGTGACCTGATGAACATATTTTTTACCGTATGTATTCGTTATCTCAACTTTGACTTTTTTGCCGATTATTTCGCTGTCGCCGGGCGTGGACCTCAATACCGCATACGTCATAATGTGGTTGTCCCCGCCCTTTTCGCCGCAATATGTCGAACCTATAATTTTGTAATATGAACCGAGGAAATTATACCCCTCGAAAAGTACGCCGCCGGAGCTGAAAATGTCTTCCTCACGGACAGACACAAAGCCGCCCGCCTTACAATGCGTAACAACAGTCGGTATATACATATCCTCATCCGCAAGCTTCACCCAACTGTCCCCGCCGTCTTCAAGTCTGTATATCTCTCCGCCGTTCGGAAGCTCCGCAAAGCAGTAAAGCGTTTTCTTGTTCTGTATCACAAAATGATTCTCAAAAGCGGTTCCGTATTCGGTGGAAATTGAGGGCAGACGGTCGTGCATTATACCGCCTGACGTTTTGCCGACCCAAAAGAACTGTATATGCGAATTTGAAGGAAGCAAATCCCCGCCCGATTCCGGCAACCTGTAATAATCCGTGCGCTGCGATATAAGGGTGTATCTGCTGCCGCCTGCGACCCTTACCGCATTCTCCTTCTGCGGATCTCTCGCATAGACCCGTCCGCCGCTTGACGGCTGAAATCCGTCAAATTCAAGCGTTGTGTCCCGCACCGTTCCCGGGCGCGTTTTTAAAATAGCGTCCTTGAACCAAATATTCTTGCAGTCTGTCAGCTGATTATCGTTTACGGCAGATATGCCGTCCCGCAAATTGATTCCGCCCGAAAGCTCGGGTATGCTTATAGACCGCATCGGCTGCTTGCTTATGCTCGGATATTTCATTTCAACCACCGTTTCGTATTTTTATAGTTAAAAAACCGCTCTGCACTTAACTGCAAAAACGGTTTTTAGGTATAAGAAAAGCGCCCCCGAAGGAACGCTTGACAAATCGTATTATTGTTGTTATAATAAGGGTGGATAAGGCGAACCGATAGACGGTTAGCCCCC
>ERZ826220.3689-NODE-3689-length-11564-cov-3.529672_pt1 | contig 11564 bp, 10 predicted proteins | sample MGYA00519927_ERZ826220 | MGnify/ENA primary metagenome ERZ826220 (study PRJEB31778, sample SAMEA3449225) | human gut metagenome | biome: human gut; feature: human-associated habitat; material: faeces | place: United Kingdom | collected 2010/2012 ...
CTGCGGCTGCGCATCGGCAGCATGGGTGTGCTGTCCGCTGTCTGCTTTTTTGGGTATAACCTCGAACTGGCGCTCAGCTACGGTTTTATCTTTAAGCCGTTCCAGGCGGAGCGGCTGGAAGATTATAACCGTTATATCGAAAGTTATTACATTGGTTGGTTCCTGATGGCGCTGGCTTGTCTGATGATTGCTTTGCAGCCACAGCTGGAGACGGTCGGTAAAGTCAACGGCCCCACGGCTGCTTTTACCACCAGCCGCTATGCCCCCAAGCGCCCGCTGGCGGCGCAGGGCATTGTGTTGCTGCTGGCCGTTGCCATGCTGGTGCGGCAGAATCAGATCGTGCTGCCGCAGCTCAGCGTGCTGGGCTTTGCGGACAGCGAATTTGCCGACCGCAAGCAGGCTCGTGCCGAGGCCGAGTACGTCTGCGAGAATTTGCAGCCCGACGACCGTGTGTTCTACGTCAGTCAGGGCGATAACGGCGAGGGCTGGTTCAGCGCCGTGTTTGATTTTTACCCGGTGCTGGTGGATTACTCCGGCATTATGTCTGAAATGAACGGCGGTGGCGGTACGTTTGGTCTGCCGGAACTCAAGCCCGACGAGGGCGTAAAAGCAACCTATTATCACGCTTTTACGGCAGATGAACTGGATGCCATCGTGCGCGGCAACGGCTGCACGGTGTTGTATATCCAAAAACTGGACGATATTTTTGTGCAAAGTTACAGCGACCTGTTTACGGATAAATTGGCCACCGCCCAGGCAGGGGAGACCCTGCTGTACCGCGTGACCGATGCGGGCTTTGCCCCGATGCCGATGGAGGTGAGCGCGCAGTGAAGGCTTTGAAAAACTGGTTCTCCCGCCGCGGTGCGCTGCCGCTGACGGCGTATCTGCTGGCGCTGGCCGTCTGGCTGGTGCTGGGCGCGGTACACTTTGGCAGTGACGCCGCCGCCCGGGCGCAGGGCCGTCTGGCCGAGGAGACGATGGCCGTAACCGACTGGCAGCTGGTGGGCCTTGTGCAGGGCGCGGACGGCACGCTGACGACACAGGACGGCGACCCGCAGATGATTTTGGAGGACGTGGGCAGCCGCGTGGTGCGCACGATTTCTTACACCGCCGAATTTGACGGTGAGGCGCGGGAAATGTGCCTGTACTACACGACAAAGGTCGGTGAGGATTACTCCGCGGACCGCCGGGTGTTCCCGCAGAGTCTGGGAAGCGGGCAGTACGTCTACACGCTGCCGCGCACGAGTCTGGCCGCGCTGCGGCTTGACCCCTGCAGCCCCGAGGAAAACAAGGCCGTGACGCTGACAATGAGCGACATCACGCTGAACGCCGCCGACACCCTGCCCGCCGTATGGCAGTATTTTGTGCCGACGTGGTATCAGGCGTTTTGTCTGGTGCTCTACCCCGCGCTGGCCGCCGCAGCGGTGAGCATGGTCGGGGCCGTGGCTGCTAAGAGAAAGAGAAAATAATTTTTGGGTCAGGCGGATGCTTCACGCAGGTGGAGCACCCGCCTTTTTATGTCGCGGCACGCGGCCTTGCGCGGCTGCCCTTGAACGGTGTGCCTGCCGCAAGGCTGCGGGCCGGGCATGCCCGGCCCCTACGTTCTACGCGGGGGAGCGATTTACCCCTCCCCGGGGTGTTTTCCGGTGCCACCGGCGGGCACGGAGCGGTCAAGACCGCTCCCTACAAACCACCCGCTATCGCTGCATCGCAGGGAGGGATGACAGACTGTCGAAAAAGGTGTGCTCACCCCTTGGCCCCCTCTGCGAGGGGGCTCCGCCCGCAGGCGGTGGGGGAGAGAACTGTACGGCTGCCCGAAATATTTCGGGCTATGGCAAGGTTCTCTCCCTCCGCCCCTTCGGGGCACCTCCCTCGCAGAGGGAGGTTTTTCGACACGCCGAGCCCCCCTTTGACAAGGGAGGCTTTTTCTTTTTGGCACATTTTTTCATCTTTTTTGCGCTTTTGGAACATTTTTCGATTGTTTTGCACAAATTGGTTGCTTTTACGGTTCCTATTATACTATAATGATAAAGTATTTGAGAATGTACATTTTTACCGCGCGTTTGCTCCGCTTGTAATTATAGGAGAAGTCATGAGTGATAAAGGGAAAATCCTGATTGCGGACGACTCCGCGATGAACCGCGCCATCCTGACGGAGATGCTGGGTGACGGTTATGAGATTCTGGAGGCGGAAAACGGCAGACAGGCTGTGGCCATTTTGCAGTCCGCGACGGACATCGACCTGCTTTTGCTTGATATTATGATGCCCGAGATGGACGGCTTTGAAGTGCTGGCCATGATGAACAAATACCACTGGATCGACGAGGTCCCCGTCATCATGATTTCGGCGGAGAATGCGTCCAGCTACGTCGAGCGTGCCTATGATCTGGGCGCTACCGACTATATCAGCCGCCCGTTTGACATGGCCGTCGTGCGCCGCCGCGTCATCAATACCCTGATGCTTTACGCCAAACAGAAGCGGCTGGTCCGCCTTGTGGCCGAGCAGGTCTATGAAAAAGAGAAAAGCAACTCCACAATGATCAACATACTGAGCCATATTGTGGAGTTCCGCAACGGGGAGAGCGGTATGCACGTGCTGCATATCCAGACAGCCACCGATATTCTGCTGCACACGCTTGTGCAGAAAACCGACAAATACCACCTGACCGCCGCGGATATTTCGCTCATCAGCACTGCTTCGGCGCTGCATGACATCGGCAAGATCAACATTCCCGAATCCATCCTGAACAAGCCCGGCAGGCTGACGAAGGAAGAATTCGAGGTCATGAAAACCCACACCACAATTGGTTCGGAGATTCTGGAAAAGCTGCCGTTCCAGCAGGAGTCCGACCTTGTCAAGACGGCCTACGCTATATGCCGCTGGCATCATGAGCGCTGGGACGGGCGCGGCTACCCGGACGGGCTTAAAGGTGAGCAGATCCCCATCGCCGCGCAGGTCGTGTCTATGGCCGATGTATACGACGCATTGACAAGCGAGCGCTGCTACAAAAAAGCGTTCGACCACGATACCGCGGTGAAGATGATCCTGAACGGGGAGTGCGGGCAGTTCAACCCGCTGCTGCTGGAATGCCTGACCGAGTGCGGCGCGCAGCTGCATGCCGAGCTGAGTATTGCTTCGGACACCGGCAGCCAGCTGCACCGTCTGGCAGACGCACAGCATATTTCCGATGCCCTCCTGCGGGAGAACGCACTGCCCGGGCAGAATCATATAGCGCAGTCGCTGTCCCGCCTGCAGCAGAAGGGGCGGTTCTTTAACCAGAGCGTCCGCTGCATACAGTTTGACTATGACGAGCCCACCGGTCATCTTTCCTTCTCGGCGTGGGCGGCGGAGCACATGGGCGTGCCCAAAGATCTGCACCTGCCCGATGAAATCAAGGAAACCGGGTTCGCCCCTGCGGACATTGCGCGCATCCAGAAGGCGCTGCGCGCCACCAGCACGGAACACCCCTACACCGAGCTTTCGATGCTGCTGCCCATTGACGGCGAGCTTCGCTGGCATCACGTGCGCCTGTGCTCCCTGTGGAGCGATGACAGCGTACCCGCGTATATCGGCGCTGCCGGGCAGGCCGACCCTGCAGAGCAGTTTTTTGACTACCATCATGACCTCTACCATGATGTCCTGACCAACGCCTATAACCGCCGCTTCTTTGAGAAGCAGCTGCGGAAGCTCATGGAAGTGGATGCCATAGCCATGCTGGACCTTGACCAGTTCAAGCAGATCAACGACGTCTACGGCCATCAGGCCGGCGACGACGCGCTGCGCATGCTGGTGAGTGCGGTAACGGCCTGCGTGCGCAACCGCAGCGATGCACTGGTGCGGTACGGCGGCGACGAGTTTTTGCTGATTTTCCCGCATATCCCGGAGCATGTCTTTATAAAGCGGCTTGAGCAGATCCGCGCGACGGTGCAGGCGCTGCACATGATCGAATACCCCGACCTGCATCTGACGGTCAGCATCGGCGGTGTGTACGGGGCCTGCACCCTTGACCCCGGCATCCGTCAGGCGGACAAGCTGCTGTATCAGGCCAAGGAGTGCCGGAACAAATGTATCACCGCAGCATTTTCCGCAGAAGAAGCAGAAAAACCAAAGCCAAATCAGGAATCCGATAAATTGTAAGAAAGAAGAAGGTCCCCTATGACACTGCAGGAATTTTATGACCGCATCGGCGGCGATTACAAGGCAACCATCAGCCGACTGCCCAGCGAGGCACTCATCAAAAAGTTTGTGCTGAAATACCCCGGCGACCCCAGCTTCAACCAGCTGAAGGACGCGCTGGCCGCCCAGGACTGGGAGCTGGCCTTCCGCGCCAGCCACACGCTGAAGGGCGTGGCCCAGAACCTTGGCATGGACCGCTTGTATAAGACCGCCGCCACGCTCTGCGACGCCGTCCGCGGCCCGAAGCCGCTGGAGGATGCCAGCCTCTGGCCGCCGGTGGTGGCCGCGCATGAGGAAGTGCTGGCCGCGATCCGGGAGCTGTAAAAACATCCGAGATGATGCCCGCGGCGGACGACACCGAAGCTGGCCGGGCCATGCCTGCAAAATATACGTGCGGCGCCGCGGGCCCTGCATCCCTGCCCGGCTGCCGCGCTAAAAAGACCGGAGCTGTTTTCGATGAATAAGAAGGAGAATCCCGGCGTAAGCAGACGCGGGGCAGCCATGCTGCTGTTGTTCAGCCTGGCTGTCAGCGTTCTGCTTGGCTTTGCCATGCCTGTGCACGCCGCGGACGGTGGCCGGACCACCCTGCGCACCCTGCGCGTCGGCTTCTACCCCTACACCGGCTACATGGCCACCGCTGCAGACGGCAGCCGCAGCGGCTACGCCTATGAGCTGCTGCAGGACATTGCCCAGCATGAGAACGTAACCTTTGCATACTCCTGCCTGGACGGCAACACCCAGCAGGCCATGCAGCAGCTGGCTGCCGGGCAGATCGACCTGATCCCGGTGCTGCGAAGGACCGCGGAGCGCGACGAGCAGTTTGCCTTTTCCGCCGAGCCCATCGGCACGGTGGCGACGATGCTGACCGTCAAAGCCGGCAACCGCAGCATTGTGGCCGGCGACTACGACACCTTCGACGGCATAACTGTCGGCATGAGCCGCAGCGGCAATGGCCGCAATGAGAGCTTTCGAGCCTACGCCGAGGAGCACGGTTTCCGCTACACCCCGGTGTACTATGACACCGACGAGGAGCTGTCCAGTGCATTGCGCAACGGGGAGATCACCGCCGCAGCCTCCAACCGGCTGCGCGAGACGAAGAACGAATGGATCATTGACACCTTCGACGAGCAAAGCATTTACATAGCCATGCGCAAGGATGACACCGTCACCCAGCAGCTGGTCAACGATGCCATCAGCAAAATCAACCGCAACGACCCCAGCTGGCGCACGACCCTGTTCAACAAATACTACACCGGCAGCCATACCAGCAGCAAAATTTATCTGACCGACGCCGAGGAAAACTATGTCATCGCCTGCAACGACGCAGACACGGTGTTCACGGTGCTTGTCAACCCGGACCGCTACCCTTACTCCTACATGACGCCGGACGGCATGCCCACCGGCATCATGGTGGATATTTTCCAAAAGGCAGCAGGCCGGGCGCGGCTGCGCTACAAATTCCTGAAGCCCGCGGACCGCAGCGAGTACAAGGCCATGCTGGCGGACGGGCAGGCGGATTTTGTCATCGACCTGACCGACGACATGTCCCAGGCGGAGAACTACGGCTACAAGCTGACCGACAGCTATCTGTCGGCGGAGTTTTCCTGGGTTCTGCTGCGCCGCCACAACGGCGCACTGAACAATGTCGCTGTCGCATACGATTTTTCCCCCTCCGCGCTGGAAATGCCCGGCCTGAGCGACACGGCTCATGTAGAATACCTGGATTCCTTTGATGACTGCCTGGCTGCCGTGCACGCCGGGACCGTCGATGGCTACTATACCTACACCTACCAGGCCGAGCGCACGGTCTTTGACGACACGCGCAACGAGCTGCGCTCGATGCTGAGCGGCGAGCAGCGCAATTTCTGCATCGGCGTCCGGCAGGACTACGATGTGCTGCTGCGCACTGTGCTGAACAAGAGCATCGACAGCCTGACCCGCGCCGAGATCAGCACCATCACCAACTCCTACATCAACCTGGGGCAGCAGCCGTTCTCTCTGACGCGGCTGGCCTATCAGTATCCGGCCATTATCGTGCTGACCTGCCTGTGCGTTCTGGTTACCGCGGTCTGCATCGCACTGGTCATCCGCGCCCAACGGTTCCGCGCCGAGACCGAAAAAGCCCTGCGCAAGGCCGAGGAGGCCAGCGTCGCCAAGACGGAGTTCCTGTCCAACATGTCCCACGACATCCGCACGCCCATCAACGGCATTATGGGTATGCTGGACATTGCCGAGGACAACTTTGACAACAAGGCCCGCGTGCGGGACTGCATGACCAAGATGCGCGGTGCGGCGTCCCACCTGCTCTCCCTCATCAACGACGTGCTGGACATGACCAAAATCGAATCCGGCAATATGCAGATGCTGGACACGCCGTTTGATCTGCGGGCGCTGCTGGATTCCTGCTGCTCCATCGTGGAGGGCCAGATCGTGGACCGGCACATGACCTTCACAAAGCAGATCGGCCCGTTCTGGCACCCGTACCTGATCGGCAGTGAGCTGCATATCCGGCAGGTGCTTATCAACATTCTTTCCAACGCCGTCAAGTACACGCCCGACGGCGGCGAGATCAACTTCCGCGCCAAGGAAACGCTGTTTGAAGAAGGTCTTGTCCACCTGCGGATGGAGATCAAGGACAACGGCATCGGTATGAGCGAGGAATTCCTGCAGCATATTTTTGAGCCGTTCACGCAGGAGCAGCGCTCGAGCCGCACCCACTACAAGGGCACAGGTCTGGGCATGGCCATCACAAAGAAGCTCGTTGACCAGATGCACGGCTCGCTCGATGTCGAGAGTGAGCCCGGCAAGGGTTCGACCTTCATTGTGCGGCTGTCGCTGCCCTTGGGCACACCACCCAAGGCCGAGCCGTCCGTGGTCGTGCGGCATGCCGCATCGACAGCCGCATCCGGCAGCAGTTGGGGCGATGCCCCCGCCGAGGGGGCAGAGACTGCTGCGGCTGCCCCCGCGGCAGCGGAAACTGTGCTGCCGCTGGCCGGGCTGCACCTGCTGCTGGCCGAAGATAACGAGCTGAACAGCGAGATCGCCACAGCCCTGCTGGAGGAGCAGGGTGCCAGTATCACCGCCGTTGAGAACGGCAGACTGGCGCTGGAGGCCATCCAGAATGCTGCGCCGCGCACCTATGACGCGATTCTGATGGACGTCATGATGCCCGAGATGAACGGCCTGGAGGCTACCCGGTGCATCCGGGCGTTTGAGGGCAAGGGGCCCGGCGAGGGCACACCCATCATCGCCATGACGGCCAATGTCTTTGCCGACGACGTGAAGGCCTGCCTGGACGCGGGCATGAACAGCCACGTGGGCAAGCCGCTGGACATGAAGGTGCTGATCGGCGAGATCCTGAAGTACACGAACGCTCGCTGAAGAATCCAAAGTAAAACCCACTTTTTGCAAATTTAATAAAGAAAATATGCCCGCCATATTGCAAAAGCTGTTTTTTCCGATGTATAATGGAAAGGATAATTTTTTGGGATATGGCGGGCGCTGTTGTTTGGCATCCGCCGACATGGAGGGTGAATTATGGCAACGAAGTATATTTTTGTTACCGGCGGCGTTGTGTCGGGCCTGGGCAAGGGCATCACAGCGGCCAGCCTGGGACGTCTGCTCAAGACCCGCGGACTGAAGGTGGCCAGCCAGAAGCTGGACCCCTACATCAACGTCGACCCGGGCACGATGAGCCCGCTGCAGCACGGCGAGGTGTTCGTGACCGACGACGGCACCGAAACAGACCTCGACCTCGGCCATTATGAGCGCTTCATCGACGAAAATCTGAACAAATACTCGAACCTGACCACCGGCAAGGTCTACTGGAACGTGCTGAACAAGGAGCGTCAGGGCGCTTATCTGGGCCAGACCGTGCAGATCATCCCCCACATCACCAACGAGATCAAGAGCTACATCTATAATCTGGCCAAGAGCACCGAGGCGGACGTCGTCATCACCGAGATCGGCGGCACCACCGGCGACATTGAGAGCCAGCCCTTCCTGGAGGCCATCCGTCAGGTCGGTCTGGAGCAGGGCCCCGAAAACTGCTGCTATATCCATGTCGTACTGGTGCCCTACATCTCCGGCTCCGACGAATACAAGTCCAAGCCCGCGCAGCACTCCTGCAAGGAGCTGCAGGGCATGGGCATTGCGCCGAACATCATCGTCCTGCGCGCCGACGGCCCTGTAGGCAACGACATCAAGCGCAAGATCAGCATGTTCTGCAACGTGCGCCCCGACTGCGTCATTGAAAACCTGACGATGCCGAGCCTGTACGAGTGCCCGCTGATGCTGGAATCCGCCGGTCTGACGAACGTCGTGGCCCGCCAGCTGCACCTGCAGACCCCGCCGAGTGATCTGACCGAGTGGAAGGCGCTCATCAGCCGCATTGCGACCCGCAGCAAGACCTGCAAGATTGCGCTGGTCGGTAAGTACGTCAAGCTGCACGACGCTTATTTGAGCGTCATGGAGAGCCTGTACCACGCGGGCTTTGAGAACGAGAGCAAGGTCGAGATCAAGTGGGTGGACAGTGAGCATCTCGTCGACCAGGCCTGCTGCGCCGACGAGCTGGGCGATGTGGACGGCATCATTGTGCCGGGCGGCTTTGGTGACCGCGGCATCGAGGGCATGATCCAGGCTGCGCAGTACGCGCGTGAGAACCACGTGCCCTATTTCGGCATCTGCCTGGGCATGCAGATCATGGTCATGGAGTACGCCCGCAACGTGCTGGGCTACGCCGACGCCAATTCCAGCGAATTTACGCCCGAGGGCCAGCACAACGTCATTGACCTGATGCCGGACCAGCAGGGCGTTGAGACGAAGGGCGGCACGATGCGTCTGGGCAAGTACCCCTGCGTCATCACGCCGGGCACGAAGATGGCCGACTGCTACGGCACGGCGGAGATCGACGAGCGCCACCGCCACCGCTATGAGTTCAACAACGAGTTCCGCGCCGAGTTCGAGGAGAAGGGTCTGGTCATCGCCGGTACCAGCCCGGACGGACGCCTTGTGGAGGCTGTGGAGATCCCGGGCCGCGATTTCCATCTGGGCGCGCAGTTCCACCCCGAGTTCAAGAGCCGCCCGAACCGTGCGCACCCCCTGTTCAAGGGCTTCATCGCCGCCGCGCTGAAGTTCCAGAGTGAGCACACCCCGACCGGCCATCCCGCGGTACTGGGAGAGTAAAATACAGTATAAGCCGAGGAGTTCGTCCCTTAGTGACGGGCTCCTTTTTGCTGCCATGTAGATCCGGGCATGCCCGGCCCCTACCGCTCCGCCATTTGTTTGTTTACAACTCTTTCACATCTGTAACGCATTATTCCCGCGCGGCCATTCGTATTAGTATACAGAAGGCGGCATAGACAAAATCTCCACAATATCCTGTCGAAAATGCAGCTGCGAATTGTGCAGATTGTCGCTTGTTTTGTGCGCCGCGTGCGGCGTATAATAGTACATCATCGAAAGGGTGTAAATCTATGCGTAACTGGTGTTCGCGCCATCCTGTCTGGTTCATGGCGCTCTATGCTTTGTTTTACTTATCGTTTTTTGCGCTGCTGGAGCGCACGATCCAGACACCGGATCTGTGGGTACACTGCCAGCTGGACGATTTGATCCCGTTCTGCAAATATGCCATTGTACCGTATATTTTGTGGTTTCCGTGGATTCCGTTTACGCTGTTTTATCTGCTGTATAAGGCCCCGCGGGAGGATTTCTGGCGGCTGTGCATTCCGCTGTTCACCGGCATGACGATGACGCTTCTGTTCTATGCCATTGTGCCTAACGGCCTAGCCCTGCGCCCGAAATACGTGCCGGGCACCGACATTTTTGCGCAGCTTGTGCGGATGATCTACCGCAGCGACACGCCAATGAATGTCTGCCCCGTCCATCCATGTGTTCAACTCGGTCACGCTGATGCTGGCGTACTACCGCAGTGCAATCTTTGATGCCCCGCGCCGCCGCTGGATGCGCCCCGCTGCCATGGTGCTGTGTATGTCCATCACGCTTTCCACGATGCTGCTCAAACAGCACAGCGTTATTGACGTAGTATTCGGCCTGCTGCTGGCCTTGGCGCTGGACTATGGTGCCACGGTCTTGCAGAGCGAGGACGTCGGACACAGGCGTCTGCCGGAGAGGTTATAAAAAACAAAAGCCTCCCTTGTTAAAGGGAGGTGCCGAGCGTAAGCGAGGTGGAGGGATTCCTGCGGCGGCACGGCAAGCGTGCACACTCCCGCAAGGTCGCAGCAATCCCCCAGTCCGCTCACGCGGACAGCCCCCTTTAACAAGGGGGCCTTTTTATTTACAGCGCATACACCAATATTCCCACAAGGATCATCGCCAGCGCAATGATTTTCTTGGGGTTCATCTTCTCATGGAAGATCGTCACACCGAAGATCGTGACGTAGATATACCCGGTCGCTTCCAGCACCGGGCCGACGTTCAGCGGCACGCCCTTGTAGGCCAGCATCGTCAGCAGCGTGCAGCCCACAAACAGGCCGTAACCCAGAATCACGCGCCAGTCGGTGTACTCAGCCAGGACGGACTTGTGCTCCCGCAGGGCGGCCTTTTTCAAAAGCACCTGTGAGACCGAGGATAAAAACGTGCTGCACAGATACAGCAGCACGTAGGGCAGCTGTGCCTGGTTCATTGGCCGCCCTCCCCTTCGTTGTCGGCCCGCACAAACAGCACGATGCCCACAATAATAACCGCTGCACCGATAAACTGGCGCAGGGTGATGCTTTCCCCAAACAGCAAAAAGCCCAGCAGGATCCCCCACACCACAGTGATGGCCTTATTGGCGTAGGCGGTGGTCAGCGGCAGGTGCTTGATGACCTGCTGCCAGCCAAAGGCATACACCACCAGCGCCGCCAGCATGCCGCCGTACAGCAGGATGAATCCCACGCTCAAAAACGGCTGCTGCGCCGCCAATTTGCTGCACACGCTGCTGCTGGCATACACCCCCAAAATCAAGTGCAGCAACAAGAACCATTTAGCGCTGTTGCGCATGGTAGCCCTCCTTACTTTTTATCGGATATGGCATCACAGCGGGTCCACAGGACGCAGATTTTGCCACTCATATTTTTTCATGTACTTAGCCAGCGGCTTTTCCACAAACAGATACAACGGGATGGCCAGTAGCTCCACAACGACCACGAACACCGCCGCCCGCAGGCCACGATCGCCACCGGGTAGATGCGCAGGCATTTATGCCAGAACTTACCCGGCAGGGATTTAAACTGACCTCTGGCATCCTCGCGCAATTCCTGGCTCTCGGCAAAAAAGCCGGAGATCATGAAATACAGAATCGTCAGGTAGCCCACATGCAGCTGGGAATCCATCAGCGGAAAAAAGTTGAAGGAGTCCTCATAGTAGGTGCCGGTGTACTGCTGGT
>ERZ826220.3697-NODE-3697-length-11546-cov-40.179445_pt1 | contig 11546 bp, 12 predicted proteins | sample MGYA00519927_ERZ826220 | MGnify/ENA primary metagenome ERZ826220 (study PRJEB31778, sample SAMEA3449225) | human gut metagenome | biome: human gut; feature: human-associated habitat; material: faeces | place: United Kingdom | collected 2010/2012 ...
TCTGTACGTTCTATCAAATATATAATTATCGATAATAAATGAAAAAGTAAAAGTGAAACAGAGAGATATATAGCAATTTTCTTTTTTGTATTAAACGAGTTAATATAGTCTTTAATGTTGTATTGATTTTTTTATTCATTTTATTGCTTTACCTCTTCCCCTAATTTTGTATTCGCAATGTTTTCGCATATAGATGAATATTTGTTAGGAATGTTTTTCAAGTTTAATTTCATAACAGTTTCTTTTGTATATTGCAAAATTATATACTACATCATTCAAATCGGTATCATCAACTGTAATTGCAGTTCCGCTTTTGTTATATAAAAGATACAAGCAATCTTTATTGCGTACAAGTTCTAAAGTGCCGCCATACAAAATTGGCGTGAGAGTGCAGTTTGAAATTGTGGCATTATGATTAAGGGTCTGCACCAAATTGTCGTAACTGCTGTTAATATCTGTTGTATTATATTTAGAAATATTGTCGGTTTTATAAAAAACTCCCAAATGCTTATAATTATCAAATTGATAATTAAAAACTCACTAATATCTTCTTGCTTCCACAATTTATTATCCGAATATGATAATGATTTTGATGAGCGAACAGTATAATATCTTGAGCGTTTAGAAAACATATCATAAGTGTTATCGTGAAAAATCATATCACTGTATAACTCTATGCCGGAAATGTTAGAATCAACATTATCTTGTAAATATTCAGTACACCATATTTCCAAATCTTCTAATTGAAAATCATCTACATAGTGCTTTTGAAAATACTCAACATTAAAATTTTTACCGTCAACATTGAACACCCATTTTGCCGGTACTACCCAAATATTAAATTTTTCTAATAAAACAAACTCTGTTTCAATATGTGCCTTGTATTCTTCAACTTCAGTTATTTCTGATTGAGTAACGCCGTATTTGTATGCAATATACTCCTTTGCATTACGAGTTAATGAATTTGAATATAAAATGATAGAAGCTGCTGAAAATATAGCAAAAATTAAAGCAATACAAGCATATTTTTTGATTTTCTTGAAAGTTGATTTGCTGTTTTTATTCATCCTATTGCTTTACCCCTTTCTTCCAATTTTGAACTATCTGTTTTCGAATCATAATAAAAATATGCCATACTTCCTAATTTTTGCCTTGTGAATTCAATATCTGTATTTACTAATATTACATGTTTATTTTCTATGTTTTTACATATAAACGAATATTTGTTTAGAAGTTTTTCTCTTAATGATTTATACTTTTCCGTTGAAAGCACCGAATTGTTATTTATTGACATTCTGCGATATGGGCTTAAATCATTTACCTTATAATAAATCACAAAAGAATCGTTATCGTTAATCAAAAAATCTTCAATATTATCTTTTTTTACAATATCATGCAAATAGCCGTAATCGATTATTATACCGACAACATTAGAGTCAACTGTTTTTAAATAATCAACCGACCACTCGAAAACATCTTCTAATTGATAATTGTCACTAAAGCCATTTTGTGTTTTTACCACACCGAAAGTTCTTTTGTTGCACCTGATTTTCCAAGTCGGAGGCGTAGTGTACCAATCAAAAAGAATACCTAAATCGCTATCGTCGTGAAATCTTTCGCCCTCGTAATCGAGCAAAATTATATCCTTTTTGTCAAAATTATATTTATCGACCAAATACTCAACAACCTCTGCTCTATGGGCTTGAACATAAATAATATGTGTAATATTAAATAACAAGAAAGTCGCAGCAATTACTGTTACTATTGTTAAAATGATTCTTTTACCCTTTTTCATATAAATCTCCTTTTCTATTTCTTATTTACCATAAGATTGTTTTCTTAATTTTAAAGCTTTTATTTGCGAACTGTTCTTCACTTGTTTCATATTTCTCACCATCTTTAAATTAAATGTTTTTCTTGTTTTAACAATTCAATTTGCTTGTATTCCAAGAAATATCCTTTATGTGAATAAATACTATTTTCAGTGATTTTATTATCAACAATATAAACAATCGGTTTTCTGTTAAAATTAAAATGTTTACATATTTTATCCTGCAAATCACTTTTGATTTTAGCTGCTGTTTCTGTATCGTTAATATAAGGAGATATATCATTTACTGAATAATAAACAACAAAATCATTGTTGTAATCTTTTAATGCAAAATCTAAAAAATTATGTATTTGACTTTCTTGTATAAGTTCAGATGAGCTGTTATTTTCTGCTTGAAAATAATAAATACATTCAGAATGAATTTCTATTCCAGAAATATGACTGTCGATATTTTTTTGCAAGTACTCAACCGACCAATTATATATTTGTGTTAATTGAAAATCATCGTAATATTTACCGTCAATATAATCGACATAAAAATTGTTATTCCTATACTTGATTTTCCATTTGGAATTAACCTTCTCAAAATCAAAAATGTTGGAAGAGTGATTACTTTCATTACGAAAATACGGTGGTACAAAATAAACTGATTTAATTTCATTTCTTTCTAAATTGTATTTTTCAGATAAATATGATTTGGGTATTTGCAATATTGCTAAATATACAAAAACTAATGCAATTACTATAATTAGTATTGCTAAAATGAATTTTTTACTCTTTTTCAAGTATAATACCCCCTATATTAGTACTATATCATAAAACAAATTAACATAAAAGTACAAAATTGAATATCATTAAAAGAGGTTTGCCCCAAATGTTAGGGCAAACCTCTTCTTAAGTTATGTCTCTATTTTTCGCTGATAATTGCGTCTCTCAAAAATCTCTCGGAATTTTATTTTGGCTTAAACCGCAAATTCGTATGAGAAATTGCGAACATTACATAGAAGAGTATATGATTATGATAGGTACAGCAATTCAATTTGCTATACCTATCCGACTGCAGAAAACATATATTTTCTTCCTAGCACCTATTTCATAGTCACAGAGTATTATTGTGTGAATTATTTATAAAACCAACCCATTTGTTTTTATTTTCATAATATTTCATCAATTCATTAACAATAGTGGAAGTGCCCGCAAACACTGATCCTGTTATAGCAAGTTTAGTATTATTTGCTAAAGCAGAACTTATTGCAAATGGAGTAGCTATAACTGATGTTATGTTTGTCCATCTTTTAATTTTAGGGAATATTTTATTTATATTTTTGTTGATTTTAATTTGCTTTTCTCTAAATTCTCTTTTTATTTCTTCTAATTCTTTTTCATTTTCAATACAATAGTTTGAATCAATTATAGATTGAAATACAGAAATTGCTTGACAAATTTCATCTCTGTTTCTCCATTCTATTATTTTAAGCATTTGGCTTTCTATTTCTTTTAAACAATAACTTCGACAAGATACATAGTTTAAACAATTTTCACATTTTAATTCAGAACAAAAAGCATAATTATGTAATACTAATTCATTTGGAAAAACAGGAGAAAAGATTTCCTCATAAGCCCTTTGTTTTAACGACCTACCAACACCTATTTTGTATTTCAAATACTTATAATCATAATTATTAAATAAACAATTTGAATTTGTTTCCTCTGCCATAATTAAGCTTGTCTGTTGAAAGCTGATAGTGATTATACGGCAGTTTTCTTTTGCCTGTTTTTGTCAATGTGATTTTGTTTTTGAAATCAACATCCGACACCTGCTCACAAAGGATTTTTCCATTGTCGCAATAAATTGTGCCGTCAAGGAAATAAGGCTTGCCGTCAATGAAGTGAAAACGCTTTGCGTTTCGTATGTTGCTGTGCTATAATCAAAATTAAATAACACAAGGAATACTATAACCCAATGAACAATTTGATAGAATTATTTGGCAATCACATATATAAAAGCGCATCGACAAATCCTTTGTCAGCAAGAAAAAAGCTGTGCTTTGCATTTAGCACAGCAGGCCTTATGTGCAAATATTTCCCAACAAAAAAGCTTTTGCCGTCACGCCAATTTATGCAGTGGGCGGCTGCCGATTCTGCAATTACACCGCTGAAAACGGGCAAAAATTCTGCAATCGTAAGCCTGTACTTACCGTGTGAAATTCTGCATTCAATGGGCATCAGCACACTGTTCCCGGAGGCTCTTGCCTGCTATTTGGCTGCCGCAAGGTCGGAGCAGGTGTTCATCGACACGGCGGAGCAAAATTTTGTTTCGCAAACTATGTGCTCTTATCACAAGGCTTTCATCGGAATGGTGGAAACGGGCGTTTTGCCAAAGCCTGATTTTATTATCAACACAACCCTTGCCTGTGACGCAAATCACTTGTCGTTCAGGCGAGCAGCGGAACACTACAACGTGCCTCAATATATGATTGATGTGCCGTACAATTATTCAAGCGGTGCGGTGAATTATGTTGCAAAGCAAATCAGAGATATGGTGACCTGTATTGAAAAGCAGGGCTATACATTTGATGAGGCAAAGTTGACTGAAACGATTGAAAAATCAAAGCAGACGCTAAAGAATTTTAATGATATATTGGCACTTCGTGCAAATCGTTCATTGTCGGACGAAATGACTTCTCAAATGCTGTCGGTTTTTGCAACGCATGTTATGCTCGGCACGGACAACGCATTGAAATACAGTAATGATTTGAAAACCGAGCTTGCCGCTGTTCCCGAGGGCAAAAAGGGCGTAAGGCTTCTTTGGGTGCATACTTTGCCTTATTGGCAGGACGCTTTGCGTGATTTGATTAACTTTACCGACCGTTGCGAAATTGTCGCTTGTGATATGGTTATGGATGCTATGTACTGCAATCTTGAAGAAACCGACCCGTACAGATTTATGGCAGACCGACTTGTCAGAAACACCGTCAACGGAAACGGTACGAACAGAATAAACGCAACGCTTGAACTTGCCAAAAAGCTCAATGCAGACGGTATTATTTGGTACTGCCATTGGGGTTGCAAGCAAACGGCAGGGCTTTCAAATATTGCAAAATCTACCTTTGAGTCAAACGGCTTTCCAACGCTCATTCTTGACGGTGACGGCTGTAATTGGAACAATGTCAACGACGGTCAAACTGTGACGAGAACAGAGGCATTTTTAGAACTGTTGGAGAATAGAAAATGATTGGATATAACTGCAAATACACACCGGTGGAGATTTTGGCATGCTTTGATGATTATCGTTTAATCAACAACGAATCGGAGCATTTTGACTATTCTTCACAGGCTATGCACTCAAATGTTTGCTCACACATCAAGGCGATTTGCGAGGAAATACATCGGGGCGACTATGACAAGCTTGTATTTATGAACTGCTGTGACAGCACAAGGCGATTGTTTGATGTGGCAGAAAGCAAGATTAAATACAAAACCATTCTTGACCTGCCGATTGATAACGGTGCTTGTGCCGTAAAACGATTGAAGAATGATTTGCTTTTTCTTATAAAAGACCTTGAAAGCGTAACAGGTAAAGCGTTTGACGCAAAAGAATTTTTGAGTAATTTCAGCGACAAGCCGATTGCGTTTCCAAACAGCAAATTTATTTTAGTGTTTGGTGCAAATGCAAACGGAAGCCTAATGAATGTAATCAGAGAGTCGTTTCAAATGCCGGTAATCAATATGACTTGCTCAAGCACTCGCTGTGTTTCAAACGAAAATATGAGCGAAAACGACAGCCTTGACGAGCTGATGGAAAAATACGCAAGAGCGTTGATGGCGCAAACGCCTTGTATGCGTATGAGCAACACAACATCAAGAAAGCAACTGCTAAACAACGAAAATTTGGCAGGCATTGTATACCACACAATCAAGTTTTGCGATTATTATTGCTTTGAATATACAAAGCTTGCAGACAGCAAGACGCCGATTTTGAAAATCGAAACGGACTACACCGCACAGCAATTAGGTCAGCTTTCAACAAGGCTGGAAGCTTTTTGCGAAACCTTGAACACGGAGAATAATTCAAAGATAAAAATGAACGAAAACGGAAAATATTACGCAGGAATTGACAGCGGTTCAACCTCAACAGAGCTTGTCATTTTTGACGAAAACAAGAATATTGTCAAGGCTGTTATGGTCAGAACAGGTGCAAACGCTCAGGCAGGGGCGCAAAAGGCACTTGACGAGGCACAAATCAGTCTTGACGAAATAAAAACCGTAACCGCAACAGGCTATGGCAGAAAAAATATTGATTTTGCAAACGATGATGTAACGGAAATCACTTGCCACGCAAGAGGGGCAAGGTTTTTGTATCCTGAAGCACGATACATTATTGACATCGGCGGACAGGATTCAAAGTTTATCACCCTTGATGAAAACGGCAATGTTGCATCATTTGTTATGAACGACAAATGCGCAGCAGGAACAGGTCGTTTCCTTGAAAATATGGCAAAGGCTCTTGAAATCAGTATGGAGCAAATGGCGAATGACGGCTTGAAATACAGCGAGGATATTTCAATTTCAAATATGTGCACGGTGTTTGCCGAAAGCGAAGTGATTTCGCTGATTTCCGAAAATAAAAAGATAGCCGATATTATTCACGGTTTGAACAAAAGCGTTGCGATAAAGACGAAGGCTCTTGCAAGCAAGGCACTCAGTGCAGACGGTGTAATGATGACGGGCGGTGTTGCAAACAACAAGGGCGTTGTGACCGAACTTGAAAAGCAGTTGAACACAAAGATTTTCATATCCGATAAGCCTGAATTTTGCGGTGCAATCGGTGCGGGATTGTTTGCTGTTGACAGCGACAGATAAACCTAATTTCGCAGAGAAGCAAATGAACAAGAACTTTCAGAAAAAACGGCTTACGAACATGTACAGCAGACAAAAAAAGAATCTTGTTTTTTTGAATGAGAAGTACGCCCGGCACGGACAAACGGTGCTGTTCGGCGACTTAATTACGGAAATATTCAACAGCTATAAGCTGTTTTATGCCTTTTCGCAAACAACGGGGCAGGCAGTTTACAACCGTGGAATCAGCGGCGACACAAGCGACAGATTGTTGGAAAGGCTCGAATGTAATGCCTTGAACATAAACCCGAAAAATCTTGTGATTTTAATCGGAACGAATGACATCGGCATAGGACTTCCGCCCGAGTACACCTTGAATAATATAAAAGAAATTTTGCAAAGAACGCAGAAGCTATGCCCGAATACCGCCTTAAAAAGCAGTATTCGGGCATAAAAATAGGCTGAAAGTAAAACTTTCAGCCTTGTAGCAGATTATATCAACATGTCAAAGGTGAACTGAATTATCCGTAAATTATTTTTTTAAAAAGAAATCACTTGACTTTACTATTAAAATTGTATTTAAAATATTTTTTCACAAAATGTTTCATATACTCATTTTCGTTGCCGGATTTACACAAATAATCAATATCCTCGTCATAAAAGGTCATATAACCAATTTTACATTCGGAAATGTTAATGCAAACAAAATCTATATTTTTAGGAAATTCCTGTGTTTGTGACTGTGGTTTTAACACTTTAAAATTCCAATCACCAATGCTAAAACTTGTTTGCGGTATAATATATTCATCAGAATCAAGAATAACATCAGTTTGATACTCGAAAGATTCAAGTCGTAAAAGTTGATCATTAAAGCTTTTTTTGTCATATTCGGCAATAAACATACTACCGTATGAATCAGACATTAAAGAATGTATCCTGTTCGACTGAAAATAGAGATTTTTATAATTCCCAAAATCATCTAAAGAAAAATGAATATAATCCGAATTTTCACTTGATATTTTGTAATAGTTTTTAACACCAACAACTGTGTGTGAATTATTAGCTAATATAGCAATCAAAGATATCAATATCAAAACCAACGCCAACACAGAAAGTAATATGATTTTCGATTTTTTCTTCATATTAAACATATCCTTTATATTTATTTATAGTAGCCGTTGTGCCTTTTAAAACCAATGCTAACATACTCAATATATCACAAAATTCTAAATATATCAATATCATAAACACAAGCAAAAATAGGGGAAAATAAATAAAAAAAGAGCTGAATTTTCAGTTCTTTTTTGTGGCAGATTATATCAACCTGTCAAGTCACGGTCGTATTTGCTTCGCAAATCTCCACCTTAAAGACTTGACAGAACGATGTTGCGGGTTTAATTGCATTATAAACCCGTAATAAGAACATCACCCATTTACAAAATCACAGATTTTGAATGGGTGCCGATAACCTTGTTACTCGCTTTGCTCGTAATAACGATTCTTCGAATCCTTATCTTTTTCTTGCAAAATGTGGCAGCGGTTTTATTGACATCCGTCCAAAAATGTGATTTGATATACACAGAGCGCTTTGGTATTGTAAAGACAGCCGGGGCGCACACAAAACAGCTTCAGATTGCAAAATGACATTTTGCGACAATGTTATGCTTTTGACGGCAGGAGGAGATTTTTATGAATAGAAAGAATATAGGTATAGCTTTTGGCGCGCTTTGTGGGCTGGCAGCTTTAACTGCAACGGCAGCGGAAATATTCTATGATATCTCAATCAACACGAAATCGCCTATCCATATGAGCAAACTCAACAACTTGGTTCAAAAAGCCACGAATACTGCCGGCAATGAAGAGGAAGCAAGTGCAAAATACAGCGGTATGACAGGCACGCCGGAAATTAAAGAATGGTATGCTACACACGGAGAGGATGTGTATATTCTGTCTGATTCGCTGCGCCTGCACGGAAAACGGTTCAAAAATACCGGCACAAAATATGTTCTCGTATGCCACGGCTACACAAGCAAGGCCAAGCATATGGCCGGATTTGTTCATAAATTTTACACGCTTGGTTATAATGTTTTGGCAGTAGATGCAAGAGCCCACGGCGACAGCGAGGGAACAAAAATCGGCATGGGCTGGCCGGAGCGTGTGGATATTATAAAGTGGATAAACCGGATCCTTTCATGGGAGCCGAACGCCCGGATCGTTCTGCATGGTGTATCCATGGGGGCGGCAACGGTTTTGATGGCGTCAGGTGAAGATTTACCCGGAAATGTGAAGGCTGTTATTGCAGATTGCGGCTACACGTCGGAATGGGATGAGTTCCAACGGGAGGCGGATGCCCTGCATATTCCGTGGTTCCCCGTGCTCAACGCCACATCGGTATTGTCAAAGATTCGTGACGGGTATGATTTTAAGCAGGCCAGCGCCCTTGCGCAGGTGAAAAAGAGCCGCATACCAACGCTGTTTATTCACGGCTCGTCGGATGAGCTTGTGCCATACAGTATGCTGGGCGAATTGTATGCGGCTGCAGCCTGCGAAAAAGAGGAACTTACCGTAGAAGGCGCAGGCCATGCGCTCTCGTCTTCTGTTGCGCCCACGCTGTATTGGCGTACTGTCGAGGATTTTATCGCAAAGTATTTAGATAGGTAAGCTGAATTTATTTGCCATTTATGCGGAAATGTGTAAATATAAACGCCCGGGAGAAGCGGTTCGTTATGGAGGATGCGCCGGCGTTTGGCGCTAGGATCGTCGCCGATTTGACAGGTAAATAGGACTCCACGCAGCGGCGCACCAAACGGTGCGTCGCTTTTGCATCCTGTGTGCTAATGCTGTGTTGCAAAAGACGGTCGGGTGTGGTACACTTGTATTAGAGTTCTATGCATTTTTGCAAAAAGGGGAGGGCGCCTGTGTATGAGAACAAGCACAGACCAATAACTGATGATGAACGCCGAATGATACTTGAAACAATACCGAAACACTATGCTGGAACAATGGTGCTTACAATGTTATGCTGCGGACTTCGACCGATAGAAATCCGAAGAATGAAGTGGGATTGGATAGATTTTGAAAACGCAATTCTGACAGTCGGCAAATCCAAAACGGAAGCAGGAACAGGACGAAAGATACCAATTCCGCCTGTACTTTTAGATGCATTAAAGGAACATAAAGCAAAAGAACTCAACAATGAATATGTATTCGTAAAGTACGAAAAGCATACACGCATGGATGACAACAGGAAGAAGTGCTACCAATGTTTTTTATTCGTAATTAAATATGATTTAGCTATTTTACAGCAAAGGAGTAATACCAGTGAAAAAAAGAATTCTGTTTATCTTATTTTTTGTGAGCGTAATATGTTTATCTGGTTGTAATTCAAACACTTCCCTAATAGAGGGAAATTCTGATCCTGAACCAATAAAATCTGAAGATCAAGAAATTCAAAATTTTTTGGATGTGGAAGTGGACTCATCCTATGATAATATAATAGTAAAAATGGAAAAGGATTCATATTCTGTAGATTCAGAGCAGATTATTTGTACAGTTCAAGATAATAATGTTGGCAAAGCATTTTATTTTTATGAAATTCCTTTTATAGAAAAAAAAATTGATGATAATTGGGTTAGACTTTATTATAATTCAAACCGCCTTGACATAGCCCAATGGATGCTATGTGCTGAGGAGGGAAACACTACTGAACCGAATTCTTCCCGATATACTGTTAGGCTCGCTGATATTAAACCAAAAGTAACACCAGGTGAATATAGATTAGTGGTATTTACAGCAAAAAAAACACTATATGCACCATTTACATTAGTAAAATAAAGGAGATACCCTGCTCATACATTTTTATGATTTCTTTTTCGTAATCACTTATATGTCTATATTTTCGTGGCATAAAAATTCCCCCTATGGTAGTTTATTACATTCTACCATAGGGGGTCTGTTTTTTCTATTGTCCATTTTTTACGGACTTGTTCAAATCGAATTCCATCCTTTTTGTATGTCTTATCACTTTTAGGCTTGTATGAGAATTTTAAGAAATGTTTTTTAAAATCTTTGATTTCTTAACAGTGCTTACGGTTGCCTGAATTATCGGACCGGAGAGCAAAACGGTGGCAATTGTGCAAATTCCGAATTTACCGCCGAGCAAAACGCCGATAATTACCATTATAATATCAAGAACCATTCGTACGATTTTGATTTTCCACCCGTTTTTTTCGGCAAGCGAAAATGTGACTGCTTCATATGAGCCCCTGCCGAAATCAGCGGCGGAGTAAATCCCCGTTCCAAACGAAAATATAGCAATGCCAAGCAACATTATAACAAAATTAACCGCTTTAATATCTGTATAATGCTGAATTTTTGTGAATACATCCACGAAAAAACTGTAAATGATTTGGTAAAGAATTGTGCCGATATTGATTTGTTTTCTGTCATAGAAAAGGGCAAAAATTATCATTGCCACAGCCACAATAAGCGACGATGTGCCGATTGACATACCTGTCACATTCGTCAGCCCTTGCCACAATATCGCAAGTGTTGCGCCGCCGAAACCTGCGCCTATTGCAAGCGTAATTCCGTATGCGGATATTATTGATCCGATAACGATCATCAGCGTTTTTGTTGCATATTTTTTAAATTTCATATTATCACCTGCAAAAAAAATAAGACTGTAAACTCTGCTGTTGTGTTCAGAAACAGCAAAATTTATAGTCTTCATCAGCCGAGACAGCTTTATTTTTTTGATTATACACCCGAGCTTTTATAAAGTCAACGGTTATAAATATGATTTTCTGTATTCGCTCGGAGTTTTGCTCATTTCAATTCGTGTTACGATTTTGATTTGAGCGATGTCTCTCAAAAG
>ERZ826220.3698-NODE-3698-length-11541-cov-3.040049_pt1 | contig 11541 bp, 11 predicted proteins | sample MGYA00519927_ERZ826220 | MGnify/ENA primary metagenome ERZ826220 (study PRJEB31778, sample SAMEA3449225) | human gut metagenome | biome: human gut; feature: human-associated habitat; material: faeces | place: United Kingdom | collected 2010/2012 ...
GCCTCCGGTCGGAATCGAACCAACGACACGAGGATTTTCAGTCCTCTGCTCTACCTACTGAGCTACAGAGGCATATTGAGCAGAATTCTCTGCTCAACTGCACCATAGATGCTTTTTATTTGGCGACCCGGAACGGACTCGAACCGTCGACCTCCAGCGTGACAGGCTGGCGTGCTAACCGACTGCACCACCGGGCCACAGAACAGGAATGATTGTATCAGAAAATATTGGATTTGTAAAGAGAAAATTTCATTATTTGAGGCGGGGTTCCCGGAAACGACCGGTTTCGTTTCCAGGGTTGCTTTCTTTTGATGGGTGTGGTATAATAACAAAAAGTATATTTTCTTGGAATTGTGTCATATTTTGCATAGAGGACGTGTATTATCAATGAGAAAGCTGAGCCGCAGCGCATATGAGGATACCAAGGGACTTGTCCGGGCGGCGGAAACGCTGCTGGAAGTAGTGGTCATGACCCTGCTGTATTACGGCGCGTTCCGCAAGGGATACGAAATCGAACATTTTGCGTACAAGGGCAAATATGTGCTGATGGGGATCTATGCGGCGCTGCTGTACGTCATGTTCCTGAACTCCGACTGCACCCTGTTCGGGCAGCTCCACAGGCTCGATCTGATCATCGGACAGGTGATCTCCCTGTTTGTGGTGAATTTTCTCACGTATTTCCAGCTGTGCCTGATCGCCAACACCATGATCGCCGTGGGGCCGATGCTCCTGCTGCTCCTGGCGGAGATCGTCGTGGCGGTGGTGCTGATTTATGTGTACACGGAGCTGTATTATAAGCTGTATGCCCCACACGATATGCTGCTGGTGTACGGCAACAAGCGGGGCATCGGGCTGAAGATCAAGATGGACTCCCGCCGGGATAAATATAATGTCAGCAAGCTGATGAGCATTGACGAGGGGTTGGAGGCAGTGTGCCAGGAGACCCACAGGCATGACGCGGTCATCCTCACGGACATTCCCGCCCAGACCCGCAACGATATTCTCAAATACTGCTACCGCTACCGCATCCGTACCTACGTCGCCCCCAAACTCACGGACATCATGCTCCGGGGGGCGAAGAACAATACGCTGTTCGACACCCCGCTGCTCATGGTGAAGGGCACCGGCCTGACCCCCATGCAGCGCATCATCAAGCGTGCCATGGATCTGGTGCTCTGCGGCATTGCCATGATTCCCGCCGCGCCGGTCATGCTCATTATCGCAGCTGCTATTAAAATCGAGGATGGCGGCCCGGTGTTCTACAAGCAGAAACGGATGACCCGGGGCGGGCGGGAATTTGAGATACTCAAGTTCCGCAGCATGATCGTGGACGCGGAAAAATACGCCGGCGCGGTGCTGGCCTCGGAGGACGACCCCAGAATCACGAAGGTGGGCAAGGTCATCCGCGCCGCCCGTCTGGACGAGCTGCCTCAGCTGATCAACATTTTGAAAGGTGACATGAGCATCGTCGGCCCCCGGCCGGAGAGAAAGTGCCTCGCGGACGAGATTTCCAAGGAAATTCCGGAATTCTGCTACCGTCTGAAGGTGCGGGGCGGCCTGACGGGCTATGCCCAGATCTACGGAAAATACAACACCAGCGCCTACGACAAGCTGCGTCTGGACATGATGTATATTGAAAACTATTCGCCGCTGCTGGACATCCGGCTGATCATCCTGACGCTACGGATCATTTTCAGCAAGGACAGCACCGAGGGCATTGACGTGGCGATGGAGAACCAACGGCGGGCGGACGAGCTCTGGCGGGAACTGGACGAGGAGAACGAAGAGAAGGAAAAAGGAGGTGCGGAATGAGCAGAGAGCACAAACGCAAACGCAACAGTATCCCAAGAATCGCGTTCGTGGGGCTGACCATTATCATTCAGATCGTCTGGCTGATCGTAATGGCGGTGAAGCTGAACGCCCACTCCGCTTGGATATCCGCGTGCGTCAACCTGCTGAGCATCGTGGTGGTGCTTCGCCTGTACGGCAGACACACTTCTACTGCCATGAAAATGCCGTGGATCATGCTGATTCTGGCGGCTCCGGTGATGGGCCTGAGCCTGTTTCTGCTGTTCGACATTCTGGGCGACCCGGGCAGGGCGGGGAAGCGTATCCGCCGTTTCCGGGAGAAAATGGATGGGAGCCTTCCCCAGGACGGGGCGGTTCTGGCACGGCTGGAATCGGAAAACCGCGCTGCCGGCAACCAGTTTCACTATCTTTCCGTCCATGAAAACTGGCCTGTGTACGAAAATACCAGCGTCCGCTATCTGGGCGACGGGGCGGAAACGCTGGAGGCCATGAAAGCGGATCTGGAAAAGGCCGAGAAATTCATCTTCATGGAATGGTCTTTCCGGCACATAGATCAGATGCGGTGCATCACCTTTCTTACGTCTTCAGGAGATACGGGAAATTTTGGTACGCAAGGCGCGTCAGGGGGTCGAGGTGCGGCTGATGTACGACGACATCGGCAGCCTTGGCTTTGTAAATCTGCGCTTTGCCAGAGGGCTGAGCGAGGACGGCATCCGCTGCCGGGTGTTCAATCCCGCCGTGCCGGTGGTTAACCTGTTCCTGAACCACCGGGATCACCGGAAGACCACGGTCATCGACGGCAAGGTGGGCTATGTCGGCGGCTATAATCTTTCGGACGAATATTTTGGCCGTGCCCGGCCCTACGGGGTGTGGAAGGACACCGGCCTTCGGCTGGAGGGCGAGGCGGTCCGGAGCCTGACGGCGTCGTTTTTTGAGCTGTGGAACGTGACGACCAAGGAAGACGAGGACTTCGCACGCTACCTCAACATCTGTCACAAGGTAACGTCGGAGGGGTTCGTGCAGCCCTTCAACGATAACCCGCTGTCGGAGGAGCGCACGGCGGAAAATGTCTATCTGAATCTGATCGCTCAGGCGGAAAAGACGCTGTATATCACTACACCGTACCTGATCATCACCGACGAAATGAGCCGGGCGCTGCGCCTTGCGGCCAAACGGGGTGTGGACGTGCGGATCATTACGCCGGGAATTCCGGACAAAAAAGTGGTATTTGCCATCACCCGCTCCTATTATTCCGGCCTTGCCCGGCAGGGCGTGCGGATTTTCGAGTATACGCCGGGCTTCTGCCATGCAAAGCAGTGCCTGTGCGACGGGAAGATCGCCTCCATAGGCAGCTCGAACTTTGACTACCGGAGCCTGTATCACCATTTCGAGAACGACGTTCTGCTCTACGGCTGTGACGCGATTGGCGACATGGCGCGGGATTTTGACGTGTTGTTCTCCCAATGCAGCGAGGTCACTCAGCGATACAGCACCGGAAGCGGGGCAATTCTGCGGATTTGGCAGTGCATTCTGCGGCTGTTTGCGCCGTTGGTCTAAGATAAACGGGAAAAGCAAGATTTTTTGTGGAGCGTATCGGCAAAGATGCGCTCCATTTCTCGTTTCGTGGTACAATCCCTTGGCTCTCCCTCTGGGAGAGCTGTCACCGCAGGTGACTGAGAGGGCCATGCACCCTTGTATACCCTCTCCGTCTTCGCTTCGCTCAGCCACCTCTCCCAAGGGGAGAGGCAAGGGGTGACCACCGTTTCCTGCCAGTCGCCGGAGAAATCGCATATTCTGTGAACGCCATTTTATCTTTTTATGAACTTTAGCACTCAGACCTTGACAGTGCTAAAAATCGTGGTATAGTGTAGGCGTACCAAAAAGAGGGGCGAAAAAAAGAAAGCCCCTCCGCAGGGAACATAGAAGATTTGAATGGAGGAATGACTTATGTTGCCCAGCATTTTTGGAGAAGACTTGTTTGATGATTTCTTTAACGATCCCTTTGGCATGATGAACGCCTCGGAGGGCCGCAGCCCCCTGTATGGCAAGCACGCCAAGAACCTGATGAAGACCGATATCCGGGAGAAGGAAGACGGCTATGAGCTGGCGGTCGATCTGCCCGGCTTCAAGAAAGACGAGATCAGCATTGACCTGAGCAATGGCTACCTGACCATTCAGGCCGCAAAGGGTCTTGATAAGGATGAGGAGGACAAGAAGGGTCGCTACATCCGCCGGGAGCGTTACGCCGGTTCCATGAGCCGCAGCTTCTACGTGGGCGATGTGAAGCCCGAAGAGGTGTCCGCCAAGTTTGAGAACGGTATCCTGACGCTGGATGTGCCGAAGGCCGGACAGAAGAAGCTGCCCGAGAACAATCGGATCTGCATCGAGTAACCCCAAAAAGCGCCGCGCCACGGTTTGCATGAACCGTGGCGCGGATTTTTTATTTTTCGCCCAGCACCAATGTGCGCAGGACGGGAATGCGCTTGATAAGCGCGATCAACGGCGGCAGGAGCAGCGCCAGCAGCACCGGCAGAAGCAGATACATGCTCCACACGGGGAAATGGAGCAGCTTATCCATCGCCCAAGCCAGCAGCACCAGCAGGGGGTTGTGCAGGACGTAGATGCCGAAGCTGCGGCTTGCCATGCAGCGGGTGAAGGCAGTCTCCTTATCCAGCCACCGTTTTCCCGCGCCCAGCACCCCAAGGCAGGCAAACCACGCATAGAGATTGGTAAGCGGGGCTTTCAGATTGTTGAGAGCCGCGTAATTCTGTCCCCAGAAATGCACCGTGTAGATGACGGCCAGCACGCCGCTCACGGCAAGCATACAGGGTGCCCATTTGGCGAGCAGGGACTGGATCTGTTCGTGGGAGAACAGAATGTAGCCCGCGAGGAAGCAGAACAGGTAGAAACCGTTGCGGTAGACCTCTATCACGGGAGTGTTCAGAATATAGGCGCTGCCCCACATGCCGAGCACCAGAAGGCAGATGACGGGGAAATTCGCCTTGCCGCCCAGCTGCCACAGCCGGTCTTTTTTGTCCAGCTTGCGAATCAGCACCAGCACCACCTCGCACAGCAGCAGTTCGTGGAGAAACCACAGTACCCCGATGCCGGACATGCACCACACAAGATATTTGGCAAACCCCGGAACCTGACCGCCGCTGCCGCCAAAAATGTTTGCGTACTGGTCGGTGACCCAGCCGGTGCTCCACCCGATGAGGAAGATAATGGCGATGGAGGGAATCAGTTGGCGGCGGACTTTGCCTTTCAGGTATTGCTTTCCTGTCTGCTTTTCCAGACTGTATCGGGCGCAGATGCCGGAGATCATGAAAAGTGCCGCCATGAACCATGGGTACAGCACGTACAGCGGCGCGTCCAGCGCCGGAATGCCGGGGATGACCACGTTTGTGATGACCCCGACGCTGTTGAATTGATAAAATACGTGATATGCCACAACGGACAGCACGATGCCGTAGCGCAGATTGTCAAGAAACGGTTTTCTCATGATTTTCCTCTCCGCAGATGGCGGTTGATACGGTTGGTTCTGTGCCGGATGGAAAGCAGAATGATTCCCCAGATCAGGGCGTAGCCCACCGCGAAGCATAGGGTAAAGACGCCGATAAATGCCCAGTCCCGGGGGATCCAGTTGTTCAGCAGATAGATCAGCAGATAGTCCAGATACAGCGCTCCGGCGTGAATTGCCGTAGCGGAGAGCAGCGGCAGACGCTCAATCTGATAGACGACGCCGATGCCCGCCGCGATGAAGGCCAGCAGCGTCACGGTCACGATCCCCATGCAGACCTCTCCGGGGGCGAGGGAAGTGACCTGCCCGTTGGCGCCCAGAATGCCGTAGATCATGGCGAGGATCAGCGGCCCGCCGGAAGCGGCCAGCAGACCTCGTTTCAGAAATGTCAGACAATATTGTTTCATACGTGATCGTACCTCCTTTTGATTTCTGCAAAGCACCGCCTGGAAACATATTCCCGGTAGCCGCTTCGGAAGACGGCGTCCACCGCGCCGTTGAAGGAAGCGGTGAAGCGTTCTAAGCGGGCTTCGTTGGCAAGCGCCGATTTGTTGATGCGGATGAAGGACGCGGGAAGCATGGCTTCCAGCTCGTACAGCCGCAGCTTTAAGCGGCAGCGTTCGCCGCTGCGTGTAACGGCATAGGTCTTCCCGTCCAGAACGGTGATGCACTCGATATCGGAGAAGGGGAGCATCCGCATACCGTCCTCGGTGTACGCCGCGATCCGGTCAGAGCCGTCATGCTGCAGGACAAGAAGCTCCATTTCGTCGGTAAGACGGCTGCGCTCATGGACGGTAGCGACCACCGTTTCCTCCTGCGTTTTATCAATAGCCAGCTTGAATCTCATGGGGCACCTCCTTGTGTTTACACTATATCATAAAAGAAACCAAAAATGTTGAAAAATCCGTTCAACGGTCATTTTTGACCGCTGAACGGTAGAAAGGCGGGGAAACGATTTTTGCGGTGACGGGGAAGAACTGCTTATTTTTTTCATATCGCTTGTTTTTTTCGCGGAATCACGCTATAATGATAGAGAATATTTTTTGGAGAGGATCGTATGGCAAATAAAAATCAGGACTGGGACGATCTTGGAAGAAGCATTCAGGACATTGTGGACAGAGCCGTCAATTCCCGGGACTTTCAGAAGCTGAACCAGACGGTCAGTCAGGCCGTGGGCAAGGCCGTAGATATGGGAAGCGAAGCCGTCCGCAAGGCGATGGAAGCCGCCGCCCGTCCCACGACCCCGCCTACCAGACCCGTTTGCCGGGAGGTCGAGGCCACGGTCGTGGAGGAAAAGAAAGACCTTCCCGTGCTTTATGCCGGAACCGGCGGCGAGACTGCCGTAGGACTGGTGAAGATCGTAGGCGGCGGTCTGGCGCTGCTCACCGGGTTCATATCGCTTATTTCCCTGCTGGTCAGGCTGATCATGGGAATTGGTCTGGGAATCGCGTCTACCGTGATCACGGTTGGCGGCGTCGTTGCCGGAACGTGGCTGATCGTCAGCGGCATCCGCAAGCTGGGATGGGTCAGCCGGTTCAAGATGTACAAAAGAACCCTTGGGGAGAGCACCCATTGCACGCTGGAGCGGCTGGCGCGGAGCGTTGGAAAGAACGTGAAGTTCGTCCGCAAGGAACTGCGGAAGATGATCGGCAAGGGGCTGTTTCTGGAAGGGCATATGGACAGGGAGGAAACCTGCCTCATCACCAGCGACGAGACCTACCAGCATTATGAGCAGAGCCGTCTGGCTCTGGAAGAGCGTCAGCGGCAGGAAGCCGCCGCCAGCGCCCCGAAGGTGTCCAGCCCCCATGACCCACAGGTACAGGAGGTTCTGGATCGGGGCAACGCCTTCATCGCCCAGATACGCGCCTGCAACGACGCCATTCCCGGGGAGGAAATTTCTGAGAAAATCTCCCGGATGGAGCTGATCGTCCGCCGTATCTTTGAGCGGGCGGAGGCGCATCCGGAGGTGGTCCCCGACCTGAAGAAGCTGATGGACTACTACCTGCCCATGACGGTGAAGCTCCTGAACGCCTACGCGGACATGGACGCCCAGCCCGTGCAGGGGGAAAACATTCAGGCTTCCAAGAAGGAAATTGAGGCCACGCTGGATACGCTGAATCTGGCCTTTGAGAAGCTGCTGGACGACCTGTTCCGGGATTCCGCCATGGACGTTTCCAGCGACATTTCCGTCCTCAACACCCTGCTTGCCCAGGAGGGACTGACGGAGGACGGCCTGTCCCAAGTGAAGAAACAGCAGACATTATAAAAAACTAGGAAGAGGAGATCAATTATGGACGCTGAATACAAGGATATGAACGAATCTGCCCCCATCCCCAGCCTGACTCTGGAGCCGGAGCTGGAAAACACACCCAAGCTGGTTGTAGCCGAGGAAACGAAGCTGCAGCAGACCAAGGTCGCCGAGCCGGTGCTGACGCCCCAGGAGCAGCAGATGGTCAATGATTTTGCCCAGAAGATCGACGTGGAGAACACCGCCCAGATCTTGCAGTACGGCGCGGGCACCCAGAAGAAGATGGCCGACTTCTCCGACGCCGCCCTTGCCAACGTGCGCACACAGGACTTGGGCGAGGTGGGCGACCTGATCGTCAACGTGGTGGGCGAGCTGAAAGGCTTCGACGCCGAGGAGGAAAAGGGGTTTCTCGGCTTCTTCCGCAAGCAGGCGAACAAGCTGGAGGTCATGAAGAGCCGCTACGCAAAGGCGGAGGTCAACGTAGAGAAGATCGGCGACGCCCTCCAGCAGCATCAGGTGCGGCTGCTGAAGGACTCCGCGATGCTGGATAAGATGTACGAGCAGAACCTTGCCTACTTCAAGGAGCTGAGCATGTACATTCTGGCGGGCAAGAAGAAGCTGCAGGAGGTACGGGAAGGCAAGCTCAAGGAGCTGGAAGCCACGGCGCAGGCCACCGGACTTGCGGAGGACGCGCAGGCGGCAAAAGATCTGGCGGACAAGTGCAACCGGTTTGAGAAGAAGATCTACGATTTGGAGCTGACCCGCACCATTTCCATCCAGACCGCGCCCCAGATCCGCATGATCCAGAACAACGACAATGTGATGGTAGAGAAGATTCAGACCACGCTGATGAACACCATCCCCCTGTGGAAGAATCAGATGGTTCTGGCGCTGGGCATTGCCCATTCCAACGAGGCCGCTCAGGCCCAGCGTCAGGTCAACGACATCACCAACGCCCTGCTGAAACAGAACGCCGAGAAGCTGCACATGGCGTCCGTGGAGACCGCGAAGGAAGCCGAGCGGGGCATCGTGGACATTGAAACCCTGAAAAAGACCAACGCCGAGCTGATCCAGACGCTGGACGATGTAATGAAGATCCAGTCCGAAGGCCGGGAGAAGCGCATTGCCGCCGAAGCGGAAATGGCAAAAATGGAGAACGACCTCAAGGGCAAGCTGCTGGAGATCCGCGGCGGGGTATAACGCTAGAAAACGCAGTACCGGAATATCACCGGTACTGCGTTTTGGATTTGATAAAGGCGACCCCGTGGAACACGGGATCGCCCAAGGCCACAGAATAATTAGCAGCCGAAACCGCACAGACGGCTCAGCAGCTGCCAAATGGAGCTGCAATCAGAATTGTTGGTGTTGCAATTAAAAAAGAACATCTTGCCAACCTCCTGTTTCAGTATTTGCCTCGCGAAGACAAAAGGATTGTAACCGATTCGTAATCAATTTTCAAGCTGTAAATTCTGGAAACGGAGTAAAATGAGATTATTTGAAGGAATTATGAACGATAAAGTGGAAAAATACAATATTCCATACCGCGTTATCCGCAGCAGCCGCAGAACCGTTTCCCTGCAGATCATCCCCGGGGGCGAGGTGCTGGTGCGATGCCCAAGGCGGATGTCCAATGGGGATATCCGGCGATTTGTGGAAAGCAAATCCGGCTGGATTGAAAAGCATCTGGAAAAGCAGACCGCCGCGGCGCGGCTTCCTGCTTTTTCGGACGGGCAGCTACAGGCGCTTGCCAGTCAGGCGCGGCAAACAGTACCGGAACGGGTCGCCTATTTTGCCCCGCTGGTGGGCGTGACCTACGGCAGAATCACCATCCGCAGCCAGCATACCCTGTGGGGAAGCTGCAGCAGTAAGGGAAATCTCAACTTTAACTGCCTGCTGATGCTCACGCCGCCGGAGGTGCTGGACTACGTGGTCGTCCACGAGCTGTGCCACCGGAAGGAGATGAACCACTCCGCCCGCTTCTGGGCAGAGGTCGAGCATGTCTTACCGGATTATGAAATCCAGCGGAAATGGCTGCGGGAAAACGGCACGGCGCTAATTTCCAGGCTGGAAAAGTAGTGTAAACGTTTTTTTCGACAAACGCACGCACCGAATCGCCCCCCGGATACTATAATGGTTACGGGAGGTGCGATGTGGAACATTATGTCTGGTTGGCGCTGGTGGCGACACTGGGGACCTGGTTTGTGACGGCACTTGGCGCTGCCACGGTGGTCTTTTTCAAATCCCCCAGTGCCAGAGCGCTGAATCTTATGTTGGGCTTTTCTGCCGGCGTGATGATCGCGGCCAGTTTCTGGTCGCTGTTGCAGCCCGCCATCCAGCGGGCGGAGGCCGCAGGGAATACGCCTGCGTGGCTTGTGGCGGTATCCGGGTTCCTGCTGGGGGCGCTGTTCCTGTGGGGGTCGGATAAGGCCGTCTGCTTTGCCAGAAAAAGAGCGGGCATGGGAATGCCCGGAGAACGTATGAACCGCATTATCATGCTGGTGCTTTCCATCACCCTGCACAATATCCCCGAGGGGCTTGCCGTGGGCGTGGCCTTCGGGGCGCTGGGGACCGGCGCAAGCCCGGATGGGCTGATGGGGGCGGTGTCCATTGCCGTGGGCATCGGCTTGCAGAATTTTCCGGAGGGGGCGGCGGTGTCCGTGCCGCTGCGGCGGGAGGGCTACTCCCGGCGCAGAAGCTTCCTGCTGGGGCAGGCTTCCGGTCTGGTGGAGCCGGTTTCCGGGGTGATCGGCGCGCTGCTGGTGGTGACGGTGGAAGCGATCCTGCCTTATGCCCTTGCCTTTGCCGCCGGGGCGATGATTCTGGTTGCGGTACATGAGCTGATACCGGAGTGTCAGCAGAATCAGAAAGAGCAGCCCTACTGTGCCACCATGGGCATCATTCTGGGCTTTGCGGTGATGATGCTCCTGGACGTGATGCTGGGGTAAAATATAACCAAAACGGCTTGCTGCGGCAGGCCGTTTTTTGCTGTATTCGTGCATTGACAAATTACTGTGCACTTGTATAATTGTATACATTAAAACAAACAGCGGAAAGGGGCTTCCTCTATGCTAGAGATTTCCAGTAAGACCAACCTGTTGGAGCAGAAATCCTACAAATACTCCCTTCAGGATGTGGCGGAACCGAATTTGCAGCGGGATGTGTATTCCTACGGCACCATTCCCAAGGTGGCGTTCAACCACCGCCGGGTGCCCATGTCCATGCCTGAGGAGATCTGGATCACGGACACCTCCCTGCGGGATGGTCAGCAGTCCGTGGAGCCGTATTCCGTTGACCAGATCGTAAACATCTACAAGCTGCTGAGCAAGCTGGGCGGCCCCTACGGCATCATCCGCCAGACGGAATTTTTCATCTACAGCAAAAAAGACCGGGAGGCCATCGAAAAGTGCATGGCGCTGGACCTCAAATTCCCGGAGATCACCAGCTGGATTCGGGCGACAAAGGAAGACTTCCAGCTGGTGCATGACCTTGGCATCAAGGAAACCGGCATTCTGGTCTCCTGCTCGGACTACCACATCTTCAAGAAAATGAAGATGACGAGAAAACAGGCCATGGACTATTACCTTGCCACGGTGAAGGAAGCCTTCAATGCCGGAGTCATTCCCCGCTGCCATCTGGAGGACATCACCCGGGCGGACTTCTACGGCTTCGTGGTGCCCTTCGTCAACGAATTGCAGCGGCTGAGCCGGGAAGCGGGGGTGCCGGTGAAGATTCGCGCCTGTGACACCATGGGCTACGGCGTTCCCTTTACCGAAGCGGCGCTGCCGCGAAGCGTGGCGGGCATTATCTACGGCTTGCAGCACTATTCCGACGTCCCCAGCGAGCATCTGGAATGGCACGGCCACAACGATTTCTACAAGGGCGTAGCCAACGCCTCCACGGCATGGCTCTACGGCGCCTGCGCGGTCAACTGCTCCCTGCTCGGCATCGGCGAGCGGACGGGAAA
>ERZ826220.3707-NODE-3707-length-11529-cov-2.889402_pt1 | contig 11529 bp, 16 predicted proteins | sample MGYA00519927_ERZ826220 | MGnify/ENA primary metagenome ERZ826220 (study PRJEB31778, sample SAMEA3449225) | human gut metagenome | biome: human gut; feature: human-associated habitat; material: faeces | place: United Kingdom | collected 2010/2012 ...
CAAAACTTACTAATATGATGAGAATTTTATATAATAATAATCTATTCAAGGCAATAGACAACGCATATCCAAATCAATACAATGAAGAAATGTTTGATAAAACAATTAATTATTGGGATATTGATTTGTTGAAAGAAGAAGTAGAATTAATCGCAAAAGAAAAGGACAAGCCTGTAAATAGATTAAGACTTAGGGAAATCTCTCCACATATCTATGGAGGAGAAAGAGTTTTCTTTCGATTATGCGGTGGATTCTCAAACTTTTTGCGACTTTATTATCCTGAAGAACATTGGTGGATACCAAGAGGCACTGGAACAAGTGTAGGAAAATATACACAAGAACAAGAAAAAGAAGCCATATACTATGTTTTGGTTGATTATTTAAAGATTGATATAACTGACGAGACACAATATTATCATGTTACTTGTAGGGATTTCTATTCTAATCATTTGCGATGTTTATGCGATAAGTACGATTATGATGTCAAAAAAATGATAAACAAGTACTATCCCAAATTAAAAATATGTATGTATGAAACAAATTCATATAAGTTAATTTCACCAAAGGGGGAAACAATCATAACAAATAACTTAAAAGGTTGGGTATCAGAGAATAGATATTTATTTCCACAAAATATTAAAGATAACTCAATCATTTCAGCATTAATGTCTATATCAACACCGAAATCACTAATGAAAAGTTATAGGGGTTGGCAAGTAATAAAAGCAACTGACTTGAAAATGTAAAAAATAGGGTAGGGGAAACTTAATTCCTCTCCTCTTGATTTTTTTGTATAGACAATGTTTTATGGTTTGTTTTTTTATTGTCTAAAATTACAACTTTAATTGACAAAACATTCTCTTATATGGTATAATTTACTTATAAAATTTTAGGGGAGGTAATTAAAATGGGATTAATGAAATGCCCGGATTGTAAAAGTGAAGTATCAGACAGATTGGATGCTTGTCCAAAGTGCGGATGTCCTTTTACAGAAGAAATTAAAAAAGAGGCGTTGCAGGCAGAAGAGTCAAAAGCTGAAGTTGAAAAAACAGAAGCTGTAACAAAGGAACAAGATTCTGAGAATGTTAATCAACAAAACGAACTGATAGATAATGATAATAAGCCATCAGTCAATATTAATTGGAAGAAAGTTAAAATTGCTGTCATTGTCGTTGTAATAGCTGCTATAGTTATCGGAGGAATTGTTTTTGCTTTAAATTTCAAAAAGATGCAAATTAATAAAGCAAATAAGTTGATTGAGCAAACTCAATATTCGGAAGCAGTAAAAGTCTTGGAAAAGTATAAAGATGATGATGATGTCAAAAAACTTTATGACGATGCGGCATATATGGCATCAGATGAAGGTCAATTCTTAACTGCATTTGCTAAAGGATTAATGCAAAGATGGGAATTAAATTTGAGTACAGTAGATTCTAATGATTCGGCTACATATATAGCTGATATGCAAAAATTAATAAATGCGGAACTTAATGAAATATCAAAATATAGAGATGTAACTTTTTCTGATGATACATTCAATCAAAAAGCACATGATTATATAAACGATTTAGACAAGCAAATGGATTCATTAAATTATTATACAACCGATTATAATAAATATGCTAATGAATGGTCTGATGCATATGGAGATAGATCATTAATCATTTCTTACTTTTTAAATAACTATCCAGTTAAGATAGACGACAAATATGCAGATATAAAAAATGAGTTATCAACAGTTGCAAAATCAACTGAAGAATCAAAAGTTTTAGAAAAAGATATAAATAGTATGATAAATACAGAATCCTTTGAATTAGTAGAAGATTCATATGGATATAAAACATACAAAAAGAATATCACAAACACAACAAAATATACTTTTGAATATTTCGGCTTAAATGTGCAGTGTCTTGATGATAGCAAAAATATTATAGATCAAGAATATACAGGTCAAATAAAATCATTTGCACCGGGACAAACAGCTACATTAGAATTTACAACAGATAAATCACCATCATCATTTAATGTTGAAGCTGAATATAGTATTAAAGGAGAATAACTATGAAAATTAAATTAAAAAATATTTGTTCGGTTCTTCTCATAATGGCTTGTATGTTTACATTAACAAGCTGTAAAGAAGTTGAAAATGCAGAGAAAGCGGTTACTGACTTTATGACAGCTATTCAAAATTGTGATTATGAAACGATGGCATCAATAGGTAATGGAATGGATGCGGATAAAATTAATACAACAGATGAACAGGGCAAACAGATTTTTGATAATTTGTTTAATAAAACTACATATGAAATAAAATCTGCTGAATTACAAGAAGATAAATCTGTGCTTGTTACTACCGATATAACCACTGTAGACGTTGGGAAAGCATATTCAACAGCTATAACAAATTCATTTTCACAGCTTCTAAGTAATGCGTTTAGTGGTGAAGAATTATCTGATGAAGAGTCGGAACAAATTATTATAGATAATTTAGTTAATGAATTGAATAATTCAAATACAGGTACGGTTACAACTACTGTTAATATTAAAGTGTTAAAAGTAGATAAAACTTGGAAAGTTGATTGTGATGATGCATTTATTAATGCCATAACAGGTAATTTGAAATCAACATTACAAAATACAGTTCCGTCAACAAATTAAATTATAGAAACAGATAAGAGTCTCTATTAGATTTTTATCTGTTTTTTTATAGTAATGTCAAAATTGATTTAATGATATAAATAATTAATGAAAAGGGGCTTTTGAATTGGGAAGTTTAAATTTGTATAATAAATTATTTGATGTATTATTGGCAACATTTCAAGCTATTATTTTAGCCGGGTTCACGGTTTTATTTACTAAAAAAGCATTTAAAGCAGTTAATAACAATAATTCTTTAAAGAAAATCGGTATTAATGAGATATATGATGGAGGTAAAATAAAACGACATCAAATGATTAAAATTCTTTCTAAAGCAACAGAAATAAAAATGTGTTACGTTTCAGGCGAAAACTTATTTAATCAATATTTTGATGTTATTAAAGAAGCCGTTGAAAAGAAAAATCCTTCATTGAATTTAAAAATTTTATTATGTAAGCAAGATACGGATTTTATTAGAGAAATAGAGAAAATCGAAAAAAAATATGGTTTTAGAAAAGAAGATGATATAAAAATAGATAAATCAATCAGGAATGTTTATAATAAGTTTTATAGTTTAGATTCTCAAAATATAGAAATACAAATTACTAATACGTTTTACTTCTTTCCATATTTTATTGCTCGTTTTAAATCAGAAAAAGGTGATTATAAAGAGGCATATATGAATTATTATATACCGCCAAGAAAGGCAAAAGATTCAATTTTTATTAAAGCAAGAGTAAATAGTGATGAAGAAGATAATTATTACTATAAATCAAATGGTAAGAATTTTTTAAAAGACAAAACAAAAAATATTGTAGTTGATTTAGAAGCACATTTTGATTATATTTGGGAAAATCAAGTCCCTCCTAATGAAAAAACATTATTGACTATGTTTGAAATTATGCTATAATAAAATTAAAGTATGAAGTGACAACGAAATAAAAAGTAAATTTATGCAGACAAGAATCTGAATTGATTTTTGTCTGCTTTTTTACGTTTAAAAGAAAGGAGTGAATAAAAATGCTTATAAGTATATTATTTGTTAGTATTATTATTGTGTACGGATTTATAGGACTAAAAAAGGGTGGTATCAAAAGTATAGGAGGCTTAATATCAATGATATTGTCTTTTATACTTTCACGCTGTTTAGCTATTCCGGTAACGCAATATGTATGTAATGAATCGGGTATTAGTGATAAAATCAGTAATTTTATTCAGAGTATCAATGGTTCGGTATTTCTAAACGGAAATGCTTTTAACTTAGGTTTTGTCAATTTATCTGATCCTGCAAACCAAATGATTAATTCAGCAAATAATGTTGTTAATTTATCTGCTGAAAAATTATTATCTTCATTCATAATGATACTGTTATTTTCATTATGATACTGTTATTTTCATTGTTTATGTTCATATTCGGATTGATAATACACTTAATATCAAATGCAGTAAAAATAGTTCCTTTAGGGGAAAAACTTGATAAGTCAATTGGTTTTATAAGTGGTGTTGTTAAAGGCTTAATAATGGCAATTATCGTATATTTCATACTTTATACAGTCAATATGATTCCTAATGTTCATATACCGCTTGATAATACAGTCTTAAATAATGTAATGCAAATGATAGGGGGATTCTGATATGGATATTAAAGAATGTTATGAGATATTAGGTATTACTAAGAAAGCAACAGATGAGCAGGTAAAAAAAGCATATAGAGAGAAATCCAAACAATTTCATCCTGATTTACATAGAGATGACAAAGATGCAACTGCTAAATTTGCAAAAGTATCAGAGGCGTATAGGCTTATATTAGAAAATCGTGAAAAGAAACATAAGTCTATATTTAACTTTGGTACTATATTCAGTGATGCCGGAAGTAAGACGAATACAGAAAAGAAGAAAGAAACAACAAAATCAGAAAAGCCTGAGCCTGAGCAGAAAGGTATTCGAGGTTCTGACGTATATACCACAGTAGAAATTACTTTTGAGGAATCCATTCTCGGCTGCCGAAAGGAGATAACTGTTCAGCATGAAGAAATATGTCCTTGCAGTAAGGAAGAAAATCATACCGATAATTGTACAATTTGTAATAATACCGGTAAGGTATTGAAGAAATTCATATATGATATAAGTATTCCGAGAGGCATATTCAGTGGACAGGTATTAAAAATAAAAGGCAAAGGCAATGTCGGAATCAATGGTGGAGAAAATGGTGATTTGGTTATCAATATTCAAGTAAAACAGAAGCAAGGTTTTGTGAGGACCGGTCAAGACGTTGTTTACTATATGACTATCTCATTTCCACAAGCTGTTTTGGGAGCAGTGATTAATGTGCCGACAGCTTATGGTACAGTGAATTGCGAAATACCGGCAGGAATCAAACCGGGAGAACAATTATGCCTTGCAGGCAAAGGCGTAATTGATGAAGAAACAGGAGAAGTAGGGTGTCAGTACGTGAATATTACGATTGATATTCCAAAAATTGAAAAGACGGAAGATATAGAAATTCTGTTAAGGCAAGTACAGGATAAACTTTATGATAAACCTGTGAATGCCAATATATAATCTCATTTGCAAGAGAGCAACTGACAAGAGAGCAACTGTTATGTTGCTCTCTTTTTTTGATTGATTTAATATTTTACCGCCATTTACTTATGAAAAGGTAGAAAAACGAAATAAAATAGGGACTATATTAATAGAACACATTATAATTACAACAATCAAAGGAGAAAAACAAATGAGAAAACCAAAAATTGAAAATAAATATAATATAAGACCGGAAGATTTGAATAAAGCTGAAGTGATAGACCGAGATAGAATTACAAGAGCACCGTTTTGGAGAAATGACTTGATTAAGGCTTGGTGCTTGAGTGGAACAACCGCCAAAAATGCATCTGATAATTGTATAGCCGGTGAATATTGGATTTGCTTTTATGATGTAGATGCTCCGACAGCAAAAGCCGGAAAGGTAACAAGCGAGTGCAGTTCATATGGTGGCGAATGTACATACAAATTCAAAGACTTCTATAAAATGAAAGATATTGATAATGATACTGATTTAAGACTACAAGAACTTTTCTTGGAACAGATTAATTGGCTAATAGACAGTCGCATTATTAAAATCACTAAAAAGGTAGCTGTGAGGTGAAATTTATGAAAAAGCAACTCATCTTAACACAACAGCAGCAACAATTAGTTGAAGATAATCATAAACTTATATATTTTTACTTATATAGAAATTCTTTAAGTGTTGATGAATTTTATGACGTAGCAGCTATCGGACTTTGTAAAGCTGCTATTACATATAATGGTCAAACAAAGTTTTCAACATATGCATATGCTTGTATTAAATGTGAAATATTCAATGAAATACACAGACAAAAATCTGCAAGAAAAATCCCAATGGATAAACAACTTTCATATGATATAAAAACTATGGACGGTTATGGTGAAGAAAAATGGTCCTATCTTAGCGATAATAAACATTTTGAAGATACAGTAGAATTAAAAATGCTTATTGAATCGTATATAAACAAGCTGAAAATAGAACGAAATAAAATAGTTCTAAAACTGTATTGTAAAGGATACAGTGGAGCTGACATTGTAAAAATTACCGGAGTGAACAGAACCACAGTAGGAAAGCAAATAGCAGATATGAAAAAATACTTGCAATCAGTGTAAAATGTGATATAATAATAATACCCACTTGTAATTCATTTCGTAATTACTTATGTTTTGGCATCTATTAATTTAGATGCCTTATTTCATTTTTAGGAGTGTTAATTTTGAGAGTTATGTCGTACAACGTTAATGGCTTTAAAGGTAATAAAGATTCGTTGATAAATATGCGTGAGAATTTGGATAAGATTGAAGCATTTATAAAAGGCTTTTTGCTTGGTGATATAGACAATTTAGTTATCCTACAAGAAGTACCGTTAAAAGATAATGCTATTTGTTATAAGAAAATTATAGAAAAATTTAAAGACTATAAATTTATATGCTCTTACAATGTAAGCGTTGCAAATTTTATAACTGTAGCAATTGCAAATAATAAATCAAAGTGGGTAGAAAAACATGACTTTTATAATACAAGAAAATCAAATGATTATCTTAATAGATTTATTGAAGTATATAATAAGGAATATAAACTGCAAGTATTAGGATTACATATTCCTTGCAATATAAAAGATGAAAAATATATTAAACAATTTTGGAATGAAATAATTAACTACAAAAAATTACATTTCAAGATAAAATCTAATAAATCTGATAAATCTGATATTTCACTTATGTTGGTAGGTGATATGAATGCTGAACATAATGAATCTTCTGTTAGTACATTTAAAGAAAGTCTTAATCAATTATTTTTAAACGAAATAGAATTAATTGAAGGAGCTACATTTAAAGGTAAGAGAAGAAGTACAAATATTGATCATATGTTAATTCATAAGCCGGATAATTCGATAGAGGAATATGCTAAAGGTAGTATAATTAATTCCATTGATTATTCGGACCATTATCCTATATTATCACCTCCGATAAAAAAGTTACCGATAGAAAATTGAAAAAATTATGTTGACTTTTTTTACGAGTGTGATACAATATAATTAATAAATATGAAGTTTATGGGACATGGTTATGCCATGTTCTCCTGTTATTAATAGTTTAGAACAGATTTAGAAAACCATTAATGGTTATAAGTCTGTTCTTTTTTTATTTTCTTTATAACAGCAAATAGCTGATTAGATATATTTTTAAGGAGGAATTTATAATGAAGAAACTTAATAGGAAAGATATTGGCAGATTGTTAAAAATCAATCCTGAAAACTTTCTGATAGTTAATACGAATTATCAGAATGAAATTGAAGTAGTTGGCAGATTGTTAAAAACAAGTGCCGGACTTGCATTGATTATTTATAAAGACAGGATAATCAGGTGGGATGAAATTTTGCTACCAAAATTAAATGAAAAGGAGAGTGAAGCAGTTGAAAGTGAAGTAATAACAAATGGTGTGATTAAACACCTATTTGAATATGCTACCGGTTATAATTCTAAAGTAAATGCATATGCAATTACAGAATGTGAATTTACAGAAATATTACCGGAAATAAAAAGAGGTATATACCTACTATATACCGAAAAAGAAGCAATTTTGTAAATTATATTTTATGGAGAGCAACTTTTTATAGTTGCTCTTTTTGTTTTTTAAGGAGGAAAGATCATGAAGATGGATCAAACAACACTAAACGCTGCTTATAAGGCAGTATCAGAATTTACAGCTATGTCGGGATATTATGCAAAATTTGAAACAGTCAACGGACTGAATTTTGCTATGGTGTGTAATAATCACATAGCACAACGAGCAGGACAAAGAATGGGATTATCAGAATACGGATATAGAAAAGAATATATTCTTTCAAAAATCGTTGAATTCCTAAGCACATCAGAAGATGCTATGTGGGATATGATGGAATATCCTGAATTTTGCATAATTGATGAACGTCCAAACGGAGAAAAACACGGCTATTTCTGCCAAAATAGCTACAAAACCTTTGGTACGACTATTATAAACATTGTATATGTTAAAACTGTCGTAGTCAAAGCCCCGGACAAAGAAGTTTATCGTAATAATAACGAACCATTGTTCGTGTACAAAAACGGTAATATTTCATTTGTTGAAACAGAATAAGAAAAAGGTCGGTACATTATGTGTACTGACCTTTTTGAATGTGTTCATATAATTTTACTCTAAGATAGTATTAATAGTATTTTTGATTTCATCAACTGTATTAAATGCAGGTAATTCAGGAAGAATTGACAACTGATCAATAATTATATCACGAACGGTATTATAATCAACTTTACTATCAGTAGAAGTATTATGCGTGGCGATAAAATTTTTGATAATAGTGTCAATAACATTTTTATGCTTTATAAGAAGCTGTAATATAGTTGTTCTTTTAGCTTGCGATTCAATTTCTTGCTTGATAAGTACATTTTCTATTGTAAATAAAGCATAATTGAAGAATGTTTGATGCTTTTCTAAGATTGAAATAGCATTATCATAGGCTTGGGGAATAGTAGTGAGTCTAATAGCGTTTAACCATTGTTGAGCACAATAGTTAATATATTCCGACAACTGTTCATCAGAAATTTGAATGTTTTGTTTAATAAAAATTTGTTTTGCTTTTTCGATTAATAAATTCATATCAACATCATTTAATATGTTGTGAATTGTAATCAATCTGATTTGTTGTATAGATTTGTTATTTAGTATTTCTTTATAAGTTTTCATGGTTTAACCCTCCAAGTAAAATATATTGAATATAAAAAAATATAGATGCAGAATTTTTATATTCCACATCTATATTTAATATTTTATCTCTTTAACTATATATATTATACCACAAATTTGATGTTTTGTCAAGACTATTTTTACGGATTGCAATTTCCACATGGAGAATATCCTTGTGAAATAATATCATCTCTGCTTTCGGATACTGTCTGTTTATTTTTTTCAGACATACGACTTACAGAACTACAGGTTGGATAGTGGAATTTCTTTGTGTTAGTATTCAACACGTATGTTTGTACATTATTTGAAATATCTGTAGTTCCATTGCTATCAGTTGATGAATTAACTACAGGAACTGATTCTGAATCATTTCCCGATTCGTTTATAGCTTGATTTTCTGAACTATCACCGGTAGCATAGTTAATAGTTATACTCGGTTGAACATTATAACAAAATACATTGAATAATATTCCGTCACCATTATCTTCAACTGATTTAGCTTCCATCAGAACTCCGTTTGCTAACAAATTAGAACCTTCAAAAATCGGAGTCACTCTATATAAAACGTGGTTATTTGTTTCTTTAACATAGTCAGCAACCATATTTTCAAAAGGCAGCATACCATCAACATTCATATAACGAGTACCTGTTATTAGATTCTTTTCGTTCGCATTTTCACCGGATAATTGATACCCAATTAGATGACACCTATTATATAAATATTTACCGTCAACATTATCATATTTTACAGTATGCCATCCCGTAGGTTTTACTTGACCGATTTTACCTCGTTCTTCAGTTGGCATAATTTCTTTACATATGTTAGCATATGCAACCCCACAACGACCTAAAGTGTCAAGTGAACTATAATTTTCAAAAGCAGTAGTTGTTAAATCAGATGATGTAAAATAGGGGATATTATTATTTACATCCACATAAGGTGTACCGGAATATGGCGGAATAGAACTAATATCAAAAACAGTATTAACTTGTTCTGTTAATTGATTAACTATTGGTGTCGGTACTATGGTTGATTCAACTGTAACAAGTGGTGTAGCTTCAATTATGTTATCGGTCTTATTCTCTTGTGCATCATTACCACAGCCTGTTAAAGAAAATGATAAAATAATAGCAATTAAACCGGATAATAATTTGTTAATAATCATTTCTTATATACCTCCTTAGTAATTCTCTCATGTGAATTGCCTTTAAACTCTGTTACTTGTGTTAAATTCCAAGTAGATAAGTTTATATCAAAATAAAAATCAGTCGGATAGACTCTATTCCATTTATAAAGTATTATCTCATCTATATATTTTTCATATGGTTTAAGATTTACATTTTCAATAAAACAATATTCAGATTCACAAGCCTCATTCAAAAATTCTTCTGAAATATTTACATGAGGACTATCAAATAAGGATTTACTGAAATTGTTAATCCATAATTTAGAATTATGACAATCTTTTAATATATCTTCAATAACTACTCGATCTCTGCTTTGCCGTCTATTATTAAATAGTAAACCATTATTATCATCTAAACAAGCTATTATTTTCATAAAATACACTTCTTTCTTTCAATGGTTGAACCTCTCATGACTAAAGTCACGAGTCTCAGCACCTTAATTATGATGAAATTAAATGCTAAACATCAATATAATAAAATAATTAATAAAGTGAAAGAATATGTATATTGTGATGATTATACTGTAGACGAAAAGAAAATAATACTCGATTATGTGACAGAAGTCATTAAGAGGGATATACAAACAGAAGATATATCAGATTTGTTTTATTCTATGGTCAAAACAAAAGACAATTCAAAGTCGTTGGAAAAGGTTAAGTCATATGACTTTGAATATATCTAAACGGATGGAATATATTTTTGGAATATCTATAATGGTGTTGTAATTCAGACAACATATGATTATCGTATTGCTGTTTTATTCAAAATTGAAAAAATGAAATATAAATTAGAAAATAATACAAGGATATAATCTCAAAAAATGTGAAAAAAATAAATATATTATTTGTTGATTATGCCATTGAATTATAGCATATTATATGTTATAATTTATATAGGACAGATATGAGGGGAGGTTTTTTATTATGGCAAGTGTACTAAATGTAGCTCAGTATGTTTTAAATAAAGTAGGAGATATGACAACTCTTAAATTACAAAAATTGGTTTATTATTGCCAAGCATGGTCTTTGGCATGGGATGGCAAACCATTGTTTGATGAAGAATTTGAAGCTTGGGCTAATGGTCCGGTATGTCCTGAACTTTTCAAAAAACATAAAGGAAAATTTGTAATAGAAAAAAACTTCTTAGATGAATACAAATACGATAAATTTACAGGTGAAGAAAAAGAGACTATGAATGTTGTATTAAAAGATTTAGGAGGAAAATCTCCACAGTGGTTAAGAGATTTAACCCATCTTGAACGTCCGTGGAAAGAGGCAAGAAAAGGTTATGCTCCAGGTGAAATATGTAATAATATAATTGATAAAGAAATAATGCAGGATTATTATGGTGGGCTGACAGAATGAGTGGAAAAAACTTAAAATATAAGTCACCGAAGAATAATAAGCAAACTA
>ERZ826220.3709-NODE-3709-length-11529-cov-2.463657_pt1 | contig 11529 bp, 7 predicted proteins | sample MGYA00519927_ERZ826220 | MGnify/ENA primary metagenome ERZ826220 (study PRJEB31778, sample SAMEA3449225) | human gut metagenome | biome: human gut; feature: human-associated habitat; material: faeces | place: United Kingdom | collected 2010/2012 ...
CTGTGATGGGTTCGGTCATGATTGATGGAAAAACCTTGTATCTTCCCCTGCCCGGACAGTATTCAGGCTACATACTCAACAAAACCCTGTTGGAGAATTTGGGCAAGCCGATTCCGGCTTCCAATGCAGAATTACTGGCCTTGTTCGACGCCGGGAAAGAACAAAACATTGGTATTGGGATGGACGGGACCATGTTCGGCATAGATACGGTTGGCAATTCCGCTATTGGTTCCTATCTAATTGGTACCCGGGTGCCGGACTTTTTGGGGCTGATGGACGGTATTAAATGGAATGAAGATTTTAAAGAAAAGAATTCCACATTTTCCGGAGTCTGGGACAACAGTTTAGATAACCTACTGGTCTGTGTAGAAAAAGGTTATCTCAATTCCAAATCGCTTTCTCTTAACAAAACTAACGCCCTTCCTGTGAAAGAACGTATGCTGGATGGTACGCTTCTGCTCTGCTATGGAAATGTGAGGCTTTTAACTCAGCTTTGCAGCGAATCCGGTCAATATGAATATAGCATGCTGCCCTTTCTAAGCGACCAAGGAAATCAATCCTGGGCCATTTCTTCTCCGGACGGCTATATCGGCATCAATGCTGCGCTCAGTGAAAAGGGCAAAGCAAATGAGCTGAACGCCTGTCAGCGCATTTTGAAACTGCTATCCACACAGGAAGGACAGGATGCGTGGAGAAGCGATACAAAAGCCACCACCTCTTACCTCTCCAAGTATCAGAATAAGGACAATGAAGTCCCAGGCGGACTTGAGAACTGTGTGGCAGAGGGATATATCTATGATTTACAAATGCCGTCAAGAGTCATTCAATACTTTGGGCAAAACATGATTTCTGTCCTGAATGGCGAAACAGATATGAAAAACGCCCTTGCCTCCGTGGACGATTATTGCCGCAACGGCTCTGAAGCGGTGGATTACGACCAGTCGGTGGTGGGAAGTGTGAAGGAAGACCTGCTTTACGAAAATTACAATACCCGCCGTAAGGAAACGGCAATTGGCAACCTGGTTGCAGATGCCGTGGCAGAATATGCCGATGCCGACATTGCCGTGGTTAACGGCGGCGGTATTCGTGCCAGCCTCTATCAGGGCGATGTGCTGGGCGCCGATTTGTCTGCCGTGTGCCCTTATGCCAACACCATAATTGTAGTAAAGGCAAAAGGAAGCGTTATACTTAAAATGCTGAAAAACAGCATTTCTCTCACAGAACGTGAAAACGAAATCCCTGCCGGACGCTTTTTGCAGGTTTCCGGCATATGCTATACTTACAGCCCGAAGCACGGCGATACGCCGGCAGCACTTCTTTCTGTCACGCTTGCGGACGGTTCTTCGCTTGACCCGGACGCTTCTTATTCCCTTGCAATTAATAATTACATGGCAGGATCGAGCGGCTATTTGAATAACAACGGGGACGGCTATACAATGCTAAACCTATTTAGCGACGATATTCCAAAGGCCGAGGGAATTGAACTTATGAAAGATACTCTGGGAACTTACAAAGACGCCATGAAAGCGTATTTTAACAGCCATCAAAAAGAACCGGTCTCTGCCGCTCTGGAAGGGCGTATAACCGTTTCCGGTGAAGGCGAATAGAGGAAAGGCGAACTTTTAAGCCGGGCGTTTGGCGGGAATTGAACAAAGCGCCCGGAAAGGACTGGTGGTTAACTATGCAGAAAATTGTAAACAAAGCCAAAGGGCGGCAGCTCCATTTTGCCGTTTTATTTATCTTATCAATTGTCACCGCATGTGGAGTATGCTTTTTTTTTCTGGTTAATTCCTCTAACAGCGCGTCGCAAAAAACCGCGCTGGAAATGAGCACGCTTTATTTAAAAGAATTAAACTTTCAAACCATTGGCCATTTTGAAACAAGCTTGAACGCACAGTTTTCCCAACTTAAGACAGCGGCTAACTCAGTTTCAGAGGAAGATTTGCAATGCAGGGATACTTTGCACGAATTTTTAATACAGGTTCAAGAATATAACCACTTCTCTTTCCTGGCCTTTTTGGATGATAAAGGAGAGTATCACAGTGCGAACGGTTCCTTTCCAGCCGCGTCGAAAATCAGTTTCATCGGAAAGCTCTTGGATAATGAAGAGGATCACCTCATCTCCTTTAATGAGACCATTTTAGGTGACAATATGTTTCTTTTGGGAACCTCCGTCACCCCAGTTACATATGGGGACAGAAAGTTCATTGCCATTTTGGCTGGATTAGACGCCGAGTCTTTAAACCAGCAGCTTTCTCTGGAGAGGGAGGATGCACAGACCTACTCCAGCATCGTAGCGCCTACCGGAAATTACATAATTAATAATACGGAGCACAATGCCGGCATACCACAGGGTTCCAATTTCTTTTCTAAGCTGGAACAGTATGCTGATTTTGATAAGGGATATTCCATAGAGAAGATAAGGAAAGACTTTCAGTCTGTAAGTTCCGGCCTGTCCGCATTTACAATAGGAAATGAAAACCGCTATATTTACTACGCACCAATAATGGGTACCGGCTGGTACATGTTAACAGCCATACCCTATGAAGTGGTGGACACCGCGGTAAGCCGGCTGACTTATCAACTTACTCGCAATGCCATTGCCATGCTGATAGTGATTTTGGCGATCATTTCAGCCGTCTTTTTCTTCTATTACATCAACATGAGCCGCAACGAATACGCACTGCGGAAAGCAAAGGCCTCGGCAGAAGCGGCAAGTCTTGCCAAGAGCGAATTTCTTAGCCGCATGAGCCATGAAATTCGAACGCCGATGAACGGAATCATTGGCATGAATACCATCGCACAGCAAAACATCGGCAACGACGCTAAGGTTGCGGCATGTTTAGAAAAGGTTGCCTTATCTTCCAGCCATCTGCTGGCACTTATTAATGATGTATTGGATATGTCCAAAGTCGAGAGCGGCAAGATGGAAATCCGGCAGGAACAGTTTGATTTCCGCTCCTTTCTGGAAAATATCGGAAAACTATACTATACACAGGCCAAAAGCAAAGGGATTCATTATGAAACAGTTCTTCAGGGGGATGTTGCGGAAGCCTTGGTGGGCGATTCCCTGCGGCTTAATCAAATTCTTTCCAACCTTCTCTCCAATGCTTTGAAATTCACGCCCACGGGTGGTTCTGTCCAATTGCGCGTTTCTCGTATGACCCCAGTGGAAGAACACCAGGCTGAAGACCCTCAAAACGAAATTTGGCTCCGATTTGAAGTAATCGATACCGGTAGTGGTATAGCGGAAGAGAATTGTGATAAGATATTCGAGTCCTTTGAGCAAGAACATGCCAATATTACACAAAAATATGGCGGAACCGGCTTGGGGCTTGCCATTGTAAAAAGATTTTCCGAATTGATGGGCGGCAGCGTCCGGGTGAAAAGCGCATTGGGCTGCGGCAGCACCTTTCTCGCGGAACTGCCCTTTAAACAGGCTGATGAGCCAAAAGAAACGGTACGGTATGAAGATATTAAGGCTTTGGTCGTAGACGGCGACCGAGACACCCGCGAACATGCCATGCTCCTCTTGAAGATGTTACACGTGCAGGCAGACTGGACAGACAATGGATTTGCTGCAGTCTCTTTGATAAAAACTGCCAACGGACAGGGCGAACCTTTTAATGTCTGCTTTATCGACTGGAACATGTCAGATATGGACGGTCTGGAAACTGCCAACCGTATTCGGAAAATTATCGGTGACGATATCGCCATCATTTTGATTACCGCCAATGATATCGCCGATATAGAGCAAATAGCACGAAAAGCCGGCGTGAACGATATTATTTTAAAACCACTTTTCGCGAGCAGTATTACCGGCGCTCTTTCAAACCTGCATCAGAAACATTCACTTGAGAGCTGTGACAGCAAGCGTACACCTGAGTTTGATTTTCACGGTAAACACATCTTGGTGGCCGAGGATAATGAGCTTAACCGGGAAATTGCGGTAGAACTGATTGGCTCGACAGGAGCTGTTGTGGATACGGCAGAAGACGGGATTCAAGCGGTAGAAAAATTCGAGACATCCCTGACAGGCTATTATGACCTGATTCTAATGGATATCCAAATGCCGCAGATGAACGGATATGAAGCCACAAAACGTATTCGTAAATTAAATCGTCCGGATGCACATACAACCCCCATCTTTGCTATGACGGCTGACGCCTTTGCTGAGGACATCGACATGAGTCGGGAATCAGGTATGAATGCCCACATTTCTAAGCCGATTGATGTTCCTCAGCTTTATAAGACGATGAAAGAGTGGATGTAAGCAGTATTGCTAAAACTATGACCAGCCTGTAACGGAAAAGCCGGCGGCAGTAGTGCCGCCGGCTTGTTTTATGCCACCGCCTATGGACTTAAGACATCACTTGCCAAAGCAAACATGTCGTTTACATTCAAAATGCCGCCTGTTAGAACTTTTCCGGTTAAGCTTGGGTGCCGAACCGCGCTGGATAGAATGATGCGTTTTGACTCTTTAGCCGACAGGCTTGGATAAAAAGATTTTAAAAGCGCCGCTGCGCCAGCCACATGGGGTGCAGCCATGGACGTTCCGTTCTGGGTGCTGTATTCGCCGTTTAATCCCAAACTTAAAATTTCGGTTCCGGGCGCAGCAATGTCCACGCTCCGCACACCGTAATTTGAAAAACCGGCCAATTCGTTATTTGGATTGGTTGCCGCGACGGATATGATGTTGCCGCTGTCGTAGGAAGCGGGATAAATCGGCTCAAAATCGTTGTTGGAGCCGTTGTTTCCTGCCGAGGCGATAAACAGCCCTTCATATTCCTCAATTGCAAGCTTCAGTGCCCAAGAATAATACCGCCCGCCCCAGCTGGCATTGAGAATGGGTATGTTAAAATAATTTGCAAAATCAATTGCCGCAACGGCAGAGGCGACGTCTAAGCCAAATTTTAAAGAAACCGTCTTCACGTTCCAGCATATTCCCGTAATTCCAATACCATTGTTTCCCACGGCACCGACTGTTCCGGCCACATGCGTCCCATGGCCGTCTGTGTCGATGGAATGGCTGTCATTGGCGGCAAAGTTCCACCCGTTTTGCAGCTGTCTGTTATATGAGGCCCACATATTCTCCGCAATGTCCGGATGGCGGTAGTCAATCCCGGTATCGATAACGCCGACAGATACGCCCGGCTGCCCTGTTGTATATTCCCATGCCTTAGGCGCACCGATTCGCAACGTGCCCCAAAGCTGGCTGTACAGCGGATCGTTGGGAACAAGGTGCAGCTCCTCTTCATAATCGGGTTCGGCATACAGAACGGATTGCTTAGCCGACAGCAGCTCAATTGCGTCGATTACCGCCGATTTGTCTTTATTGATCAGTTCAATGAGCAGAATGTCGCCTGCGCCATTTCCCGCCGCCGTTCGACTTGCATGATAAATTACCTCTGCCTTTTCATATGGAATTCCCTCTAAAATGCCGGCAATGTCTTTATCTGAAGCGTTTGCAAAGGTTTTATGCAACACGGCAATGACCTTTCCTGCCGCATAATGTTTGTTGAAGCTTTCGTCCATGATACAATCCTCCTTATGGTGCTATTGTATCTTATGAACAATTGCTTTTTTTCGTTACCAAAGGATTTACAGCTCGCCAATGTCTAAAACCTTGTCCGCCCAGCTTTTATAAAATGCTTCCTCATGGGAAACCAAAAGCACCGCGCCGGAAAAGCAGGTCAGGGCGGCTGCCAGCGCATCTTTGGCAAGGGCGTCTAAGTGGTTGGTAGGCTCGTCTAAAATCAGCAGACTGCATGGAGTAAGTGTGAGCAGGCACAGCTTTACTTTTGCCTGTTCGCCGCCGCTCAGGCTGTTTAACTGCTGCACTGCCAGCCGCGCCGATATGCCGCATCGAAACAGCTGTGCCCGAACGGCTTTGCCGTTTAAATCAGGGAACGCGCCCGATACCAGGGCTAAGGGCGTTAAATTGTCATTTTCCCAGATGAGGTCTTGCGCATAGTAGGCGTTTTTTACGCCCTGGGCAAAGGCAAAACTTCCGCCGAGGGCGGTAACTTCGCCCATCAATGTTTTTAAAAGCGTAGATTTTCCAATGCCGTTAAAGCCGGTAAGCACAATTTTCTGACCGGTTTTTAACAGAAAGCTAAGGCCGGACAAAAGGGGCGTGCCGTAGCCTACTGTTAAGTTGTTTACGATTAGAATGTCCTGAGCCGGCAGCCGGGGGCACCGGAAATGAAACTCAGGCTTTGCCTCTTTCACCTCCGGCGGCGGCAGCTTTTCCATCCTTTGCAGCTGTTTTCGCCGCCCCTTTGCGTTTTTGCTGTTTACACCGGCAATGTTTTTTCTGATATATGCCTCAGTTTTTTCAATTTCGCGTCTTTGGGCGCGGTAACGCCGGGCATAGTCTTCTCTGTGATGTTCTTTCTGCTTTAAAAACGCCGAGTATTTCCCAGTGTATTTGTTTAACGATAAGTCGTCAATGTCTAAAATGTGCGTGGAGATTTCCTCTAAAAAGTGAGAATCGTGTGAAACCGTTAAAAAGGCCTTGGGGCTTGCGGCAAGATAGGCTGCCAGCCACTGAATGTGTTCTTTGTCCAAAAAGTTGGTGGGCTCGTCAAGCAGCAGCACGTCGGGATTTTGCAGCAAAAGCTTTGCCAAAATCACCTTGGCGCGCTGTCCGCCGCTCAGTGTCAAAATGCTTCTGTCCAGTCCGAGGGCAAGCAGCCCTAACCCGCCGGACACCTTATTTATGTTTGTATCCACGTCATAGAACCCGTCAGCTTCCAAATGGCTTTGCAGCCGGGACGCCTTATGAAAAGCGTCGGAGCCGCAGTCGGTGCATATGCTGTATAGCGCGTTCATCGTCTGCTCCACTTCATAGAGGGGCGCAAAGGCAGAGCGCAGAAATGACACAATGGAAACGTCGTCCTTTAACTCGGCATATTGGTCTAGATATCCCGTTACGGTGCCGGGGGCCCAGGCAATTTGGCCGCTGTCCGGTACGGCGGTGCCTGCTAAAATTTTAATTAATGTACTTTTGCCCGCGCCGTTTTGGCCCACTATTCCCACGTGCTCTCCTTTATACAGACTAAACGAGGCGTTTTTATACAAGGTCTGGTCCCCAAATCCGTGAGACAGGCCGGTAAGCTTTAATAAACTCATTTTTTATTCCTTCTTTCTTACAAAAAAGGCAGAAAGCATAATCAATGCCTTCCGCCTGCACAACAAAAGGCTGCGGACAAAAACACTGTCCGCAGCCTGTAGCTTCTATCTTCATACGTTTCGGAAAACAGACACAACAAACGAAGGGCCTGCCCTATTCGGCATGCCGTCACTGCGTGTTGTTTTCCGGCGTTAAAGCAAGGGGTTACCCTTTTCATTCAGCTCTGCACAATGTTTCGCCGGTATGAGTCGTACAGAGCAAACTCGCCTTGTCAGCGGTTTTAAAACTGAATACTTCATAATTCACTCAACTCCAAGCCACAGTATAACACAGTTTGTTGCGTTTGTCAAACAAAAAGGGGCGTGGTGACAGCCGTGACCTCAGTTTTGTAACTATCAAGAAAATAATACAATAAAATGCATAAAGCGTTGCAAATTGCCGTACATGAGTGTTATAATAAGTTTAATACGCAAGGGTGGGATGCTTTTATGCAAAAAATATTCACATTGTGCCGCACGATTAGGAGGAGATTATCATGGCAGACTGGAACGCAGATCAATATTTAAAATTCCGCGCCCAAAGAACACTGCCGGCCGTTGATTTAGCCGAAAAAATTGGGCTTGCAAATCCTGAAACTATTTTAGACATTGGTTGCGGGCCGGGCAACAGCACGGCTGTTTTGCGCAAAAAATATCCCAATGCCAAAATTCTTGGGATTGATGTTTCGGAGAATATGATTGAGACCGCAAAAAAAACATATCCCGACATGGACTTTTTACTTTTAGACGCGGGAAAGGATTTAGATAAACTTAACAGAACGTTCGACGCGGCGTTTTCCAACGCCTGTATTCAATGGATTCCCAACCACCGCACTCTGATCCCTAGCATGCTGTCTGTTTTAAATGTGGGCGGCGTGCTGGCCGTTCAAATTCCCATGAACTATGACGAACCCATTCACCAAATCATCGGCAGGCTGGCCGCGAGCGACCGGTGGCGGGAAAAGCTGGGCACACCGCGGGTGTTTCACAATCTGCCCCAGGGGGAATATTTCGATTTGCTGGCAGAACATGCAAGCGATTTTACCATGTGGCAAACGACCTATTTCCACCGTATGGCCTCGCATGATGCCATTATGGAATGGTATTCAGGCACAGGCCTGCGTCCATATTTAAACGCACTTGCCGACGAAGCTGACCGCGCGCGCTTTTATAAAGAAGTGTTTGATGAGGTAAAACAAGCCTATCCGGTGCAGGAAAACGGTGAAATTATTTTCCGGTTTCCGCGGCTGTTTTTCACGGCTGTTAAATAAGGAGGGAGCGGTTTCGCTTCCTCCTTATTATTTTGCGTTTGCTTTCACATATTTTACGGGAACATCCATACGTTGTGCGGTTTCCTCTACGGTCATGCCGCTGTTTAAAAACCGTTTGCACACAAGCTTCATGTTTTCGCCTACTTCAATAATATGCCCGTCCGGGTCGTAAAACCGCACCACCCGCTGTCCCCACCGATGCTCGAACACGGGGTGCACATAGGTGATGGAGCCTAATGCTTCCAGCTTTTTTATAAATCCGTCAAAATCGTCTTCTTCAAAGCAGATTTCCGTGTCGTTACCACAAAACCGAATTTCATCTTGGCCCTTCTGCAAAAATTCCGACCAGGTTTCTATGGTCTGCAGTGCCACCCCGCCTGTTAAGGTCACATTGGCGCCGAAATCTAAAATTACCCTTAGACCAAGTACCTCTTTATAAAATTGTTTCGAAACCTCTAAATCTTTTACCGCTAAAAGCGGACACTGATATTTCATTTAAAATTTCCTCCTTTTTCTTTTGTGCCCATCAGAGGCGGGCGCAAAGCGTTTTAACCGCACCAAAATTGCCGCAGCTTTTATTGCTCTGTGTTTCTCACATGTTTAAAAATGCTGGAGATAGCCGCCAGCAAAAGAATTGCAAGGCCGCTGATGAAAAACCATGTGTGAATTCCAGCAGTATCGGCAAACAGACCGGAGAGCAAAAGCCCTAACGGCATTGCAGCGGCAGAAATGCTGCCATAAAGGCCAAACACGCGGCCAAGCAAAGCCGGTTCAATTTTTTCCTGCATCAGCGCCATTTGGGGGCCTGTGTAAAACGGAGCGGAAAAACCCATGAACACACATAAAACGGCAAATGCCGCAAATCCCGTGGGAGGCAGAAGCCCTGCCGCAGTGATGGATACGCCCATAAGCCACAGAGCGCTTAAAATCATAACGCCGCGGTTTTTAAATCCGCCCCAGGCTCCAATTATCGCGCCGCCGGCAATCATGCCCACAGAAAACATAATTTCTGCAACCGATGCCGACGTGGTGGTGCCCCCGAAATAGCCCATGCAAATTAGCGGAAACAGGGCGTTGATGGGTGAAAAAATCAACATGAACACAGCCCCAATCCAAAGCAGGGCAAACAGGCTTTTGTTTTCGCGCAGAGCGACATATCCATCTTTCATCTCGGCAAAGATGTTTGGTTTTGTGCCGGGGTTTTCTAATTTTTCAACCGATGGAATGGGAACGGCAGCAACCGCCGCTGAGGCAATGACCGCGCCGAACACGTCTAACAGCACAATTTGGCTCAAACTCCAGACAGGGTAAATAACGGCGGCAACCGCCGCACCGATAATAAACCCCACCGTTTGCAGCGACTGGGTGTAACCCGAGCATTTTGTAAGCTGGTCCTCCGGCACGAGCAAGGGCGTTACCGCGCTGATTGCCGGGGTGTGAAAGGCGGTTCCCACGCTTCTGACAAACAAAATCACCAGCACAAGCCACACGGGAATTTCGGCAAATAACCCATAAATAACAAGAACAAAGCTCACCGCCGCAATGAAAAGGTCTGCCCCTATCATGGTGAACTTTCTGTTCCAGCGGTCTACCATTGCACCGGCAAACAGCCCCAAAACCGCGTTGGGCAAAAATCCCGCGCAGGAGGCCAAAGACAGCACCGCCGCAGACCCGGTTTTTGCGGTGAGATGCCAAATCAGGGCCATTTGTAAAACCGCGCTGGACAAAATGGAAATGGCCTGCCCCGTCCATATGGTATAAAATTTCCGTTTCCAGTTTTTGCTCATTTGCTTCTCCTAAATCAGTTCTAAAAATTTTTTAAAGGCTGTGGGCAGCGCAATTTCGTTTAAAAGCTGGTCTTGCGTTACCCAGATAAGGGAGTTTACATTGTTTTTTACCATAAAGCAGTAGCACGTCATGTCCCATTCAATGTGGGTGAAAATGTGCTTGCGCTTTGCAGACTGCAAAATATCCGCCGGAGCAAATCCCTCCTCTTCCAGCATTGACGCGGCCTGATTCACAGTCAGTGCGCCCAAAACGTTGGGCAATTCCCACATGCCGGCCAAAAGCCCTTGCTCCGGCCGTTTGTTTAACGCAATTTTTCCGCCGCATTTCAGCAAGAACACCGTGCGTTTTTCCTTTTTTCGTGCGGCTTTTGCCGGACGGACAGGAAGCGCAAGCTGGGTGCCGTTTGCATGTGCCCTGCAAAAGCCGTTTGCCGGGCACACAGAGCAGTTTGGCGCGCCGTTGGGGATGCATACCGTTGCGCCAAGCTCCATGAGGCTTTGCGTAAAATCGCCGCAGCGGCCCTTAGGATAGCAGGCCGCCAGCGCGCGGGAAATTTCCTTTTTCACGGCGGGCTGGTGAATGGGGGCAAACAGCTCGGTGATCCGCGTAACTACCCGCAGCACATTGCCGTCCACCGCGGGGGTGGGAAGATTAAAGCAGATTGACGCCACCGCTCCGGCGGTATAGTCCCCCACGCCCGGCAGGGACAAAATGTCTTCATACGTTTGCGGAAACACGCCGCCGAACTTTTCCACAATGGTAATTGCGGCCTTTTTTAAGTTTTTTGCCCGGGTATAATAGCCCAGCCCCTCCCACAGCTTAAAAAGCTGATTGTCCGGCGCGGCGGCCAAAGCGGATATGGTGGGCAGGGCATTTAAAAACCTTGTGTAATATTGTTTTACGGCCTCAACCCGCGTTTGCTGAAGCATAATTTCTGAAAGCCACACGCGGTAGGGGTCGGTCGTTTCCCGCCACGGCAGGGGCCGTGCATTTTTTTCATACCAGGCCAGCAGTGCTTCCGGCAGGCGGGCAATTTGTTTTTGTATTGTTTCTTCCATTTGGATCTCCTATTGTTATACGCCTTAATACGTAACTTTTGTTTTGCAAAAGTTTTTATTGAAATCTTATTATAAAAACCCAATTTTATTGTACAATAAAATATGGTAGTTGTCAAACTTTTGCTTGATTTCCCATAAAACCTGTAGTATAATAGGAATTAAGAAACTACGGAAAAGGAGAGATAAATTTATGCTGGTTTCGACGAAAGGGCGCTATGCGCTGCTGGTAATGATTGATT
>ERZ826220.3711-NODE-3711-length-11523-cov-2.900419_pt1 | contig 11523 bp, 12 predicted proteins | sample MGYA00519927_ERZ826220 | MGnify/ENA primary metagenome ERZ826220 (study PRJEB31778, sample SAMEA3449225) | human gut metagenome | biome: human gut; feature: human-associated habitat; material: faeces | place: United Kingdom | collected 2010/2012 ...
GTGGATCTTCGGCGGCGACGGCTGGGCCTACGATATCGGCTACGGCGGACTGGACCACGTCATCGCCTCCGGCGAGAACGTGAACATCATCTGCCTGGATACCGAGGTCTACTCCAACACCGGCGGCCAGTCCTCCAAGGCGACGCCCACGGCGGCGGTGGCCCAGTTCGCGGCCTCCGGCAAGAAGACCAAGAAGAAGGACCTGGGCATGATGTGCATGAGCTACGGTTATGTCTACGTCGCTCAGGTGGCCATGGGCTACGATCCCCAGCAGACGCTCAACGCCATCCGGGAGGCCGAGGCCTATGACGGTCCCTCCCTCATCATCGCCTATGCGCCCTGCATCAACCACGGCATCAAGGGCGGCATGAGCAACTCGCAGCTCCGGGCCAAGCAGGCGGTGGAGGCCGGTTACTGGCACTGCTACCGCTACAACCCCGAGCTCCGCGGGGAGGGGAAGAACCCCTTCAGCCTGGATTCCAAGGCTCCCACCGGCAGCTTCCGTGACTTCCTGATGGGCGAGGTCCGTTACTCCTCCCTGTACCGGAAGTTCCCCGAGATCGCCGACCAGCTCTTCGCCAAGGCCCAGCGGGACGCCGAGGAGCGCACCGAGACCTACCTGCGCCTGGCTGGCAAGTGATTACTGCAAAGGAGACGTGAACGCTATGTACGAGCATCTGCTGCTGCAGGAGGAGGGCGGCATCGCCCTGCTCTCCATCAATAACCCCAAGTCCCTGAACGCGCTGAATTCTGCCACCCTCCAGGAGCTGAACGACTGCCTGAAGAGCCTGCAGGTCCGCAAGGACATCCGGGTGGTCATCGTCACCGGCGCCGGCCCCAAGGCCTTCGTGGCCGGGGCGGACATCTCTGAGATGGTGAACGCCACCCCCGCTGAGGGCCGCGCCATGGCCCTGCTGGCGGACGAGGCCTTCTCCCGCCTGGAGAAGATGCCCCAGGTCACCATCGCTGCCGTCAACGGCTATGCTCTGGGCGGCGGCTGCGAGTTGGCCATGGCCTGCGATATCCGCATCGCGGCGGAGAGTGCCGTCTTCGGCCAGCCGGAGTGCGGCCTGGGCATCCTGCCTGGCTTCGGCGGCACCCAGCGCCTTGCCCGCCTTGTGGGCAAGGGCCGCGCCAAGGAGCTGATCTTCACCTGCGACCGCATCGACGCCCAGGAGGCGTACCGCATCGGCCTTGCCAACAAGGTGGTGGCCAAGGATGCCCTGCTGGATGAGTGCCGCGCCATGGCGGGCCGCATCCTCAGCAAGGGCAGCTACGCCATCTCCCTGGCCAAGGCCAGCATCGAGAGCGGCATGGACACGGACCTCGCCAGCGGCCTGGGCCTGGAGGCCACCAACTTCGGCCTCTCCTTTGCCACCCACGATAAGAAGGAGGGCATGACCGCCTTCCTGGAAAAGCGCCCCGCAGACCTCACGGATTTCTGAGTTTTCCGCCCGGATTCTCCCTCCGGGCAGGATGATACCCTTTTTGCAGCCGACCCCTGAGCCAGGGCGGGCGCCGTGAAAGCGGCCCTGCCCCCGGCGCGGGACGGCGCGCGGCAGAGCGCCTCTGCCGTTCTCTCTGCCAGCATGACTGTTCCTCCTGTCCAGGCCCCGGCATGGCAGGAGGGGCGGATATTGCAGATAGTAAGTTCTCCTTCCTGTAAAGCGCGCAAGGCGCGGGACACCTTCCGTCCCGCGCCTTGTGCGTTTCCGATGACGAGGACCCCGGCGGAAACCTACGCCGGGGTCCTTTGCCGGTTTCAGGGGGAAATTACAGGTCCTTCTCGAAGGACTCGATCATCAAACAATAGTTGGTTGGAATCAGTCATTTAACGGACAATTTTCTGCTTCTTTTCCGCGGCGGCGCTCTTGCTGACCCTGGCAGGGAAGTGGATGCGGCTGGCCGGCATCTGCCTGGCCCGGTCCGAGATCACGATGCGTCAGGTCATTCCCCCATCGCTCAGGCCCCCTCGATTACGTGGTCAAGACAGGCGGAAGGACGGATGTTCCTGGCGGCGACCTCTTGGATGGAACATAATTCCATTTTGACCGTACTGCGCGGCAAAGCCGACTGCGGATCGTTCGGCGCGGATCAGCTTGAACAGCGAAAACAGCCCCGAAGGGCTGTTTTCTCGAGTCTCATTTATACGGAACACAACGGTGTAATTCTTGACGATCCCGCGTATGCGCCGACTTAGCGATACGGCGTGGAGTCCGGAGACAGGAGCTCTTGCTCCTGTGTATCAAGGAGCTTATCCGCCGTTCCCGGTTCTGACGGAGTTCCGGCGATACCGACATAGATGCCGGCTGGCGGAGCTTTCCGTCGGAGATCCTGTTACTTTCCTCTGTAGTGAGGGAGGAACAAGGCCCGCTGGTGGTCCAGCAGGTGGCTGAAATGGGCCTCATCAATGGAATAGTACACACAAGCCCCCTTGACCATGCACCGCACCAGGCCCACGTCAAAGAGCTTTGTCATATGGTAGTGGATGGTGTTCCGGGCCAGGCCAAAGCGTTCCGAGAGCTCCTGACCGTAGGCCGGGCGCTCCCGGAGGTAGCAGAAGATCTCAAACCGGGTGGGGTCCCCTAGAAGGTGCAGGCACTCGCAGATATGCTCCCGGGAGCCGGACGCCATTTGCTGCTGCTGCCGCATGAACTGCTGCATCAGTCCGCAGTAGAGAACGGGGCTGTCTGTTCCTGTTTCGAAAAACAGGTTGGAGCAGGGATCGATAAGCAGGGGGCGGATGGTGTACTCCACGCCGGGGGTCAGCTGGAAGACGCTGTTTTCCCGGAGGTAACGCTCCATCTCCGGTGAGGACATTTCCGCACTGCCGCCCCGGGCAATCTCTTTCAGGGTGGGCAGCAGCGCCAGGAAGGCCGCATACACCGGGCGGAGGCACGCCGCCGTCTGCGCCAGGACCTGGCCATAGTTCCGCAGGGCATCCAGCAGGGTCTTCCGGCTGCGCTTGGTCAGGGGCAGCTCCGGCATTTTTTTCTTCAGCAGGGCAGCACAGTCGGTCTCCTCCGTGATCTCCTGGCCCAGGTCCAGGGAGACGAGAAAATCCCGGATCACGTCTTCCTCCGTCCGGCGGGCCATGGCGGAGAGAAAGGTCTCCAGGTCACCAGTGTGCTGGCTGGCAGCGGGGAGGAACAGCAGCAGCGCCAGGGAGTAGGCTCCGGCGGTGGAGCGGGGGAACCCTGCAAGGTCCGTGAAAAGCTCCGCCAGCGCTTCCTCCGGCAGGGCAGTCTCCCGGTCCAGCTGCTCCAGCAGCTGGCGGAATGGGGCATAGTGGCTGTGGAAAGGGGCAAGGTCTGTGCAGCCCATTTTGATGAGCCGCTTTTCCAGCAGCTCCGGGTCCAGCTTTGAGGCCCGCAGCCCCAGATAGATCAAGGATTCCAGAATTAGATTCGGTTCAGCAAGATATCGCATCGATTGGATCACCCGCTCATACAGAATAAAACTATTATGTCACATTTGGTCCAAGCCGTCAAACTATACAATCGCATGGTAAACGATTTCTTTTGTCGGAAGCGATTTAACGGTTTATAGAGAAAAAGGTTGACATTGCCCGCATGGTGGCGTAACATGAAGACTAACATGCCATATGACAATAGAACACTTGGACAATGATCGTTGGCGATTCAAAAGGAGGAACAGCAATGAAACAGAAGGCCACTGGCAGCAGGATCCTTGCGCTTCTGCTGGCCGTGACACTGCTGGCAAGTCTGGTCGTCCCTGCGGCTGCGGCCGGCAGGAACGATCTGACCCAGCTGGCAGTTGAGCAGATCGACAACGACCTTGTGACCGCACAGCTGCCCGGACAGCAGCAACAGCAGACCAACGCGGCACAGGAGGAGACCCATGCGGCCAGCGACATGATCCGTGTGTCCATCGTCCTGGAAAAGAAGTCCACCCTGGAAGCGGGCTACACCGCCCAGGAGGTCACCGACAGCGCCCAGGCCATGAGCTACCGGGAGAGCCTGCAGGCCCAGCAGGAAACGCTGAGCCGCAAGATCTCCAGGGTGGCTCTGGACGGCCAGAAGCTGGACGTCGTCTGGAACCTGACCCTGGCTGCCAACGTGATTTCCGCCAACGTGCCCTATGGAGCCATCGAAAAGATCGCCGCCATGGACGGCGTCAAAAGCGTGGTGGAGGAGCAGCGCTACGAGCCCCAGGCCGTTTCCGCCGATGGGACCCAGGGGACCTATGAGCCCCAGATGGGTGTCGCCGGGGAGATGACCGGCGCCCACCAGGCCTGGCAGAACGGCTATACCGGCGCGGGCATGCGGGTGGCCGTCATTGACACGGGCCTGGACACCAACCACCAGTCCTTTGACCCCGATGCCCAGATCCTGGTGATGAAGGTCTTCGGCGCCAACGGCGGCGCTTACGATTCCGACATCATGGCCGCCATGGAGGATGCCCTGGTCCTGGGCGCGGACGCCATCAACCTGTCCCTGGGTTCCTCCGTTGCTGGACGCACGGAAAGTGACGAGCCCGCCTATGTGGCCCTCTTTGAGCGCCTGGTGGAGACCGACACCGTGGTGGCCATCTCTGCCGGCAACTACGGCTACTGGGCGGAAAACACCGCCCCCGGCCAGCTTTACCGCGACGGCATCAACTAGGCCACCGGCGGTTCCCCCGGCAGCTATACCAACGCTTATACGGTGGCGTCCCTGGATAACGACGGCACCATCAGCCCAACCTTCAAGCTCAATGGCGCCAGCATCGGCCTGACGGAGTCCCTCTCCGGCTCTGCCGGGGCCTATACCAACGCCTCCATCGCCGCTGCGGACCACACGGACACCTGGTCCTCTGACAACACCGAGGTCGCCACGGCGGCTGCCAACGGCATCGTCAACGGCTACGCTGACGGCACCTTCCAGCCCGACCAGACCATCAGCCGCGAGCAGATGGCTGCTATCCTGTACCGCTATGCTCAGTACAAGGGCTGTGACGTCAGCGTGGGCGAGGACACCAACATCCTCAGCTACACCGATGTTGCGCAGGTGGCAAGCTACGCTGTGCCCGCCTTCCGGTGGGCTGTGGGCGCTGGGATCATCAACGGCACCACTGCAACGACCCTGAGCCCCAAGGGCAGCGCCACCCGCGGCCAGGTCGCGGCCATCCTGCACCGCTACTGCGAGTGGATCGGCTGAGACCGTCTGAACCCTGACGCAAAAGACATACAGCAAAACAGGAGAGTCGGCGCAAGCCGACTCTCCTGCCCTTTCGGAAAGTTTGCCGCTGAAGGAGCGACGAATATGAAGAACGAAGCGCAGTATGGTTTGCTGCTACTGCAGCGGTACCTGTACGAGTATACAGATGAGGAGCACCCAGCCTCTGTTGCGGATATCCTGGCTTTTTGGCGGGAGAACGGGATACAGGCAGGGCGCAAGAGCGTTTACGCCGATATCGAGATCCTCCAAAACAGCGGCATGGATATCGTTTGCGTGAAAAGCACCCAAAATCGGTACTTTGTGGGTGAGAGGCTTTTCGAGCTGCCGGAGCTGAAGCTCCTGGCGGATGCGGTGGAATCCTCCCGGTTCATCACCGTAAAGAAGAGCAAACGCCTGCTTGCGAAGCTGGGGAAGCTCACCAGCAAAGCGCACGCTGGGGAGCTGGAGCGTCATATCTACATGGACGGTACCGCCAAGCCGGAGAATGAGGCCATTTACTACAGCGTCGACGTGATCCAAACCGCCATCCAGGCAAAGCGCCAGATCTCCTTTCAGTATTACGAGTATACCCCTCAGAAGGAGCAGATCCTCAAGCACGATGGCTACCACTACCGATTCAGCCCCTACGCCCTCGTTTGGAGCCGGGACTACTATTATGCCGTAGGCTGGTCAGAGAAGCATGGGAAGCTGGGACAGTTCCGGGTAGATCGGATGACGGCGGTGGAACCGCTGGAGGAAGCGGCTGTTCCCGCACCAGATTTCGACGCGGCGGAATATGTGCGGAAGGTCTTCGGGATGTACCCGGAGGATCTCCGCATGGTGGAGCTGCTGTGTAACAATGAGGTCATGCGAAGCGTTGTGGACCGATTCGGAGAGGACGTCCAAACGGAGGCGGTGGATGCGAGCCACTTTAAGGCTACGGTAGAGGTGGCTCCCAGTCCACCGTTCTTTAGCTGGGTGTTCACGTTCTGCGGAAAGATCCGGATCCTTCGCCCGGCGGAGGTGCTGGACGAAATGCGGGATATGAGCAGTTGGCTGCAATAATTAGGATGAGCTGTTCCCTATGGGGAACAGCTCATTTTTTACCTCTTGAAACTCGAACACGTGTTTGCTATACTGGCCGTGTTCTCAAAAAAGAGAACCGAGAAGGGAGGTGAGACCATTGGAGCATACCTTCGGCAGTTTTGTTCGGGAGAGGCGGCAAGCCTGCGGCCTGTCGCTTCGGGGGCTGGCGGCGAAACTGGACCTATCGCCGGTATATATGAGTAACATCGAGAACGACCGTCGTGCGGCACCGACGCAGGAGTATCTGGAGCGGCTGGCGATGATCCTGGGCCTTGATAAGACTGACCGGGAGTGGATGCTGGATCTGGCAGCAAAATCCCAGCATAACCGGGTGTCCGCGGACCTTCCGCATTATATCATGGATCGGGAGATCGTCCGGGTGGCTCTCCGGACGGCAAAGGAGGCGGACGCCACGGATCAGGAGTGGCAGGATTTCATCGACCGGATCAACCGCCGCGTGGAAAAGAGCAGAGAGGATAGTGATACCGAGGCATGAACGCACCATTTTACAGGGAACCGGCGCTGGAGCGGATCGCCCGTGACGTGATCACCGCTTATGATCCGAACCTTTACTATGGCGCTCCCGCCATGATCCCCATTGAGGATATCATCGAGGCCCAGGGTATCACGCTGGAGTATCAGTGCCTGCGGAAGACGGGCTGCATCTTGGGGGAGACGATCTTCGATGATGGGCTTGCCGCGGTCTATGATCTGGAAAAGGGAGAGTACACTTTCATTGAGGTGAGAGGCGGGACGATCCTGATCGATAGTTCTCTCTGTGGGGAGGACGCCTCCACAGGCCGTCTGCGCTTTACCTGTGCCCACGAGCTGGGGCATTGGCTACTGCACAAGCGGATCTACTGCGGGACAGGGGAGAGCGCCGCACTGCTGACAGGGTCATATGACGCGGATAAGCTGGAGATCCAGGCAAACCTGCTGGGTTCTATCCTGCTGCTGCCGATGCCACAGGTGAAGCGCTGCTATTATCAGCTCCGCATGGGCCGGGACCGTCAACAGCTGGTCGCGGACATGGCCCAGGTTTTTCAGGTCTCGAAACAGACCATGCGGATCCGGCTGGAGAACCATAACCTGCTGTAAAAATTTTAGGATACTGTTCTCAAAAATGAGAACAGAGAAAGAGAGGTGCTATGGAAAAACGAAATCGCAGGATCCTTCGCTGCCCAGTCTGTACCATGGGGCGTATCGCGGATGCTCCAATGGAAGCGGACCTGTCCCAGTACCATCTGTTCGGCATGCGGGAAGGGGAGTATGCCGACCTTATCGCCAAATGCCCCAAGTGCAGCGCTCAGATCGGGATCGCCGTATCCCATTGCCCCGGCGTTTCCGCTGTCACCGCCAGGCCAATCCGCGGCGCGGCACGGATAGGGAGATAACTACCATGTAACTTTGTCAAGCGCACCAGCCACCTGTCATGGAAGACAGGAGCATTGAGCTAGGAGCCTTACGAGTAGCTTTTCAGCTATGCGTAAGGCTCTTTTTTGTGCCTTTCCCGCCCTGCTGAAGGGCGGAAAGGAACGCTCATGCTCCAGCGATGGCAGTCTTACATCGCAAAGTACCCCTGACCCGGTCTCAGATTTTTCAAAAATTTCTGAGATTGGAGTCATGAGGTGTGAAAAAGTGGCAGGAAAGCCGCAATTATCGACAAATCCGCAATCAAAATGGTGAGATCATCGCCAACATCATTACCGTGGACGGCACGGACGTAGAGGTGCCGGAGGATGTCTATCAGGCATACGCACAGGCGGATCGGAGGGAACGCTACCTTCTGGAGGAGCAGTCCGCTGGGAAGAGCCTTTCTCTGGAACAGATGGAGGAGGATGATCTGCTCTCCGGCTATGTGGGTGCGGAGACGGCTCCCAGCGCGGAGGAAATAGCGCTGGAGCGGGAGAGGGCCCAGGAGTTGGCCGAGAGGAAGCAGGTCCTGCTGCTGGCTATGCTGGCCCTGAGTGACGCGGATCGGGAACTCATCACGGCACTATTCTTTGACGGGGTATCCACCAGAGAGTATGGCAGGCGGATCGGTGTCACCCAGCGGGCTGTCATCAAGCGAAGGGATCGCATCCTGCGGGATCTCAAAAAATATTTCGAGAATTTTTTGATGGAGCACGGTGATGACAGCGACATCCAGTGTGGTCTTTGACATTGAGGCAGTGGGCCGTTACGGGTTGAACTCCTTCGGCTAGGCTGATTTACCTGCACAGGGCAGTTTGGCACGGAAGAGATTCGATGCTGCCTGAGGACCCGTTCCTCTGCCTTGTGAAGGGCGTTACGGCTTCGGTCACGGCCGCTTGCTTCGTGCTGCTGGCGGGACACTGGCCGTTAGCCGACCTTGACCTGAATCCCCTGGCTATCCGTTCCGCTATATGCGGCTAATGGCATTTTTTGCGGCCTATCCCATCAGCCTTGACGCCACGGCGCTGCTGATCTTTCTGGTGCTGCCCTGCTGCCCCCCCTCCAGGCGTTATGCGGGGATGCGGCGGGCGTCATGCCTGCCGGATAGGGATTGAAAAAGGGAGAGCGGGGCTTCGTGGAGGCGGGGCTCCGCTTTTTCTGGCGGGCGGGCCGCAGAGGTGCAGCGCTTTGCTGTTGACTGACCATTTGGGGAGCGCAAAAAAAGGATTGACAAATGGAAGCGTGTGAATATAATGGAAACCGACAGTTCTGATAGGTTATGGATCCCGCAGGGCGAAGGCTTTCGTCCGCTGCCATGGAGGGCCGTCCTCCCCGCCTCCCGCTGCGCTTTCGCCGGACGATGGCAAGGAGGCCGGTTTTGTTCCCAAATCAGCCTGACCACCCTAGGCGGCAGGTTTTTTTCACTCCCAAGAGGTTAGCTTTTGCTAACTACCGGAGGGGCAGGGATCCCGAGGAAGAGCGCGGATGGGTGTATCCAGAGGTTAGCATAAGCTAACTCTGAATGACCTTGACATTCGTTTGCTTCCCCAGAGATGGCGGCGGAACCGGCGCGGGCCGGGGAGGGCAGAGACCGGAGGGAGACCATGACCGGCGGCGGGGAGCGAGACTGCAGGCAGCGCCGGAGGGAGGCGAACGCCCGGCGCAACCCTTGGAGAGGGGTCGAAACTACTACTTTTACCGAAGGAGACAGAACATTGCAGAAGCAGAAGCACCGTATCATTTCCCTGCTGTTGGCGGCGGTCTTGCTGATCCCGACCAACGTTTCAGCGTATGCGGATGGCGCAGCGTCGAAGGATCCGCCTGCCGACACAGCGCGGGTGGAGCGGCTCAGTTCCTCCGGACCTGAGGCCCTGGAGGCGGAAGACGCCATCGATCCGGACGAGGTGGTGACGGCCATCGTCACCCTGGAGACCCAGCCCCAGGTGACCGCCGTGAACGGCAGCCGCCAAGTCCGTAACCAGGCGCAGATGCTGCGCCAGCAGAAGTCTGTGCAGAAGGAGATCTCCGCCAAGGTACTGGGCGGCGGGGAGCTTGAGATCCTGCACAGCTACACCACCGTTTCCAACGGCTTCGCCGTGAAGGTTCCCTACGGAAAGCTGGCGGAGATCCGCGCCCTGGACGGCGTGGCCGCTGCGTACCCCGCACCGGTCTTCCAGCTTGCGCCGGATATGCCCACCTCCACCACGGAGCTGGGCGGCCTGGCCAATACCTCCGGCTACCAGGGCGAGGGTATGGTCATCGCCATCGTGGACAGCGGCCTGGAGATCAGCCACCAGCTCTTCCGGGACGCTCCCACCTCTCCTGCCCTGACCCAGAAGGACGTGGAGAACGTCCTTGCCAACAAGAATCTGAAGGCGGAGGAGAAGAAGCCCGGCATCACCGCTTCCCAGGTCTATCACAGCGCGAAGGTGCCCTTCGCCTTTGACTACGCCGACAAAGACCTGGACGTGACGCCCGGCAACGCCGGGGATCACGGCACTCATGTCACCGGCATCGCCGCCGGCAACGCCGGGGTGGCGGCCGATGTGGTGGGCGTCGCCCCCCAGGCCCAGATCCTGGCCATGAAGGCCTTCAGCTCCTTCGGCAGCGCCGGCGCCACCTGGGATGACATCCTGGCCGCCGCCGACGACGCCGTGGCCCTGGGCGCGGACGTCATCAACATGAGCCTTGGCGCCACCTGCGGCTTCAGCACACCGGAGGGCGATGAGGAGGTCGCCGCGGTCTTTACGAGCATTGCCGCCTCCGGTGTGATGCTCTCCATTTCCGCGGGCAACGAGTACAGCGCCGCCCTTGGCACCCGCATCGGCAAGGGCCACGCTCTGACCGACAACCCGGACTACGGCACGGTGGCCAGCCCCTCCAGTTACAGCCAGCCCCTGTCCATTGCCAGCGTGGAGAAGGCCGAGACCATCGACTCCTTCTACTTCACCGTGGGTGAGCGGAAGGTGGCCTACAACGACACCGTGGAGGACAAGACCGTGGACGGCGTGACGGACGATTCCCCCTCCTTCCGCTCCCTGGCGGGGCAGGAGCGCACCTATGTGGTGGTTCCGAACTTCGGCGAGAGCAAGGACTATGAGGGGCTGGACGTCACGGGCAAGATCGCTCTGGTGTCCCGGGGCAGCGTGAACTACGAGGTCAAGAAGGCAGCGGCCAAGGCGGCCGGAGCCGCCGGCATCGTGGTTTACAACAACGAGCCCGGTATGGTCTACATGGCTATGGATAGCTATGACCTGCCCAGCGCCGCCATCTCCCAGGCGGACGGCAAGTACCTTGTCGCCCTGGCAGAGGGAGAGCGGAAGCTGACGGTCTCCGCCGTCTCCGGCAAGGTGGAGAATCCCACCTCCGGCGAGATGAGCGACTTCTCCTCCTGGGGTGTGACCCCGGAACTGACCCTGAAGCCCGACATCACCGCCCCTGGCGGCAACATCAAGTCCGCCACTGTGAATAACGGCTACACCACCAAGAGCGGTACTTCCATGGCGGCGCCCTTCGCCTCCGGCGCCATGGCCATCGTGAAGCAGTATGTGGAGCAGAAGAACCTGGCGGAGAGCGAGACCGGCAAGGCTGCCCTGGTCAGCAGCCTGCTGATGAGCACCGCCGACCTGGTGATGGCCGGTGACGCTCCCTATTCCCCCCGGAAGCAGGGCGCAGGCAGCGTGAATATCGCCGCCGCTACCTCTGCGGACGCCTATCTCACCGCCGTGGGCGGCGGACTGCCCAAGGTGGAGCTGGGCGACGATCCCGCGAGAAGCGGCAGCTACACCGTGAAGTTTGAGGTCCACAACCTGACGGATGCGGCCCTCACCTACACCGTGGGCGGCTACATCCAGGCGGACGGCCA
>ERZ826220.3713-NODE-3713-length-11516-cov-3.440276_pt1 | contig 11516 bp, 6 predicted proteins | sample MGYA00519927_ERZ826220 | MGnify/ENA primary metagenome ERZ826220 (study PRJEB31778, sample SAMEA3449225) | human gut metagenome | biome: human gut; feature: human-associated habitat; material: faeces | place: United Kingdom | collected 2010/2012 ...
CCCACAGCAGGCCGGTCTCCCGCAGGGTGTTGTAGATGACATCCACAGCGCCCTCAACGTAACGGCCCTGGTCGGTGTCCTCAATGCGCAGGATGAAGGTGCCGTCCTCGTGCTTGGCCATCAGGTAGGTGTACAGCGCGGTGCGCAGGTTGCCAACGTGCATGTAGCCGGTGGGCGAGGGGGCAAAACGGGTGCGGACTTTATTGCTCGGCATAGAAAAACGCTCCTTTTATATTTACAGGCAAAAAATTGCGGATAGCTACCTTTTAGTTTAATCGCTGTGCGCTGTTTTGTCAACGAATCGGCCGCAGATTTGGCAGAATGGGCGTTTGGAAGCAAAAGAAAAATATTTTTGTCGAAACTGCACGCAATCATTGACGAATGATTGGAAATTTTGTATACTGAGTGGGAGAGATGGCACAATTTTCCTTTGAAGGCTCTGAAGGAGAGATCAGGGCCGGGAGAGAAGGGAAAATGGCTGTCTGAGGTGTAAATGACAAAGGAGAAGAAAAAACTATGAAGAGTACCGGAATCGTCCGCGGTGTTGACGGCCTGGGCCGTATCGTCCTGCCCAAGGAGCTGCGCACCAGCATGAAGCTGGACAACGATGCCAAGCTGGAGATCTTTGTGGAAGGCGATGAGATCATCCTCAAAAAATACCGCCCCACCGGCAGCTGCGATTTCTGCGGCGAGGTGGACGATAATGCCATCCAGTATGCAGGCTACTGCATCTGCACCTCCTGCCGCAAGAAGATCGGCAACATGAAAAAATAAAACGGAGAAGGAGGGCAGCCCATGAGCCAGATGATCGACTTTACCCTGCCGTCCTGCCAGCCGGGGCGGACGCTCCACGCGTTCCGCTGTGTGCCGGAGGGAGAGGTGCGGGCGGTGCTGCAGCTCTCCCACGGGATGGTGGAGTTCATCGACCGCTATAAGCCGCTGGCCGAGAACCTGGCCGCCCGGGGTATCCTTGTCACCGGCAACGACCACCTGGGCCACGGCGGGTCCATCCGCACCAAAGAGGATTACGGCTACTTTGGCGAACCCGACGGCAACCGCGCCGTGCTGGAGGATCTGCACGCTGTGACGACCCTGACAAAGCAGCTGTATCCCGGCGTGCCCTATTTCCTGCTGGGCCACAGCATGGGCTCATTCTACGCGCGGCAGTACCTCTGTGAGTGGGGCGATGAGCTGGACGGTGCCATCATCATGGGCACCGGCTACCAGCCCAAAGCGCTGGTGCAGCTGGCCAGGACCATCTGCCGGGTGCTGGCCGTGTTCCATGGCTGGCACTACCGCAGCAAACTGGTGGCCAGACTTTCGTTTCTGGGGTACAACAAGGGGCTGGAGGGCCGCACGGCCCACGACTGGCTCAACCGTGACCCGGTGGAGGTGGACCGCTACCGCGCCGACGAGCGCTGTACCTTTATCTTTACCCTGAACGCCTATTACAGCATGTTCAGCGGCATCCTGCGGCTGTACGACCCGGCTCTTCTGGCCCGGGTGCCCAAGGATCTGCCCCTGCTGTTCCTGGCAGGCGATGCCGACCCGGTGGGCGAACAGGGCGCAGGCGTGAAGCGGGCGGTCAAGAGCCTGCTGGATGCTGGTGTGAAGAACATTGAGGTCAAGTTGTACCCCAGTGCCCGGCATGAGCTGCTGGTGGAGCTGAACCGCGAAGAGGTCTTTGCTGACATTGGTGACTGGCTGGAACGCCGGCTGTAAAACACAAACACACAAAAACAGAACCGCCGCCCGGAAATTTCGGGCGGCGGTTCTTTGCACACGCGATCAAAAAGGAGAATGAAGGAGAGTTTTTGTCAGAGCATGGGGGACAGGGGGATTACTCGCCGCGGACGGCTGCGAAGCCGGCTTCCAGATCGGCGATGATGTCATCGATGTGCTCGGTACCGATGGACAGGCGGATGGTGTTCTGATAGATCTGCTGCTCGGCCAGCTCCTGATCGTTCAGCTGGCTGTGGGTGGTGGAGGCCGGGTGGATGACCAGGCTCTTCACGTCTGCAATGTTTGCCAGCAGGGAGAAAATCTTCAGGTTGTCAATGAACTTGAAGGCTTCTTCGCGGCCGCCCTTGATGTTGAAGGTGAAGATGGATGCGCCGCCGTTGGGGAAATACTTCTCGTACAGGGCGTGATCCGGGTGATCGGGCAGAGAGGGGTGGTTGACCTTTTCCACCTGAGGATGATTTGTCAGGAATTCGACCACCTTCTTGGTGTTCTCCACATGGCGCTCGATGCGCAGGCTCAGGGTCTCGGTGCCCTGCAGCAGCAGGAATGCATTGAACGGGGAGATGGTGGCACCGGTATCGCGCAGCAGGATGGCGCGGATGTAGGTGACGAAGGCAGCAGGGCCTGCGGCATCGGCGAAGGAGACACCGTGATAGCTGGGGTTGGGATCGGCGATATTGCCGAACTTGCCGCTGGCCTTCCAGTCAAACTTGCCGCTGTCCACGATGATGCCGCCCAGGGTGGTGCCGTGGCCGCCGATGAACTTGGTGGCGGAGTGAACCACGATGTCTGCGCCGTGCTCGATGGGGCGGATCAGGTACGGGGTGCCGAAGGTGTTGTCGATGACCAGCGGAATGCCGTGCTTGTGGGCAATTTCAGCGATGGCGTCGATGTCGGGAATGTCGGAGTTAGGGTTGCCCAGCGTCTCCAAATAGACGGCGCGGGTGTTCTCCTGAATGGCACCCTCGACCTCAGCCAGGTTGTGGGCATCGACGAAGGTCGTCTTGACGCCGAAGGCGGGCAGGGTGTGCTCCAGCAGGTTGGAGGTGCCGCCGTAGATGGTTTTCTGGGCGACGATGTGGCCGCCGTTCTGGGCCAGAGCCTGGATGGTGTAGTTGATGGCAGCTGCGCCGGAGGCCACTGCCAGCGCGGCGACACCGCCCTCGAGCGCGGCAATGCGCTTCTCAAAGACATCCTCGGTGGTGTTGGTCAGTCGGCCATAGATGTTGCCGGCGTCCTTCAGGCCAAAGCGGTCTGCGGCGTGCTGGGCGTTATGGAAAACATAGGAAGTGGTCTGGTAGATGGGCACCGCACGGGAATCGGTGACGGGATCGGCCTGCTCCTGGCCGACGTGCAGCTGAAGGGTCTCAAAATGCAGTTTACGCGCGCTCATGATAAAATCCTCATTTCTGTTTTTTTCTGTTTTTTGTTCTGTTTTTTGTAAAAGAAAAGCCGGGGGTCGTTTTGGTACAACTCCCGGGCAGAATATGCAGTGCGGCACCGGTTTTACAGGCAGTGCAAAGCATTGCCCCGCGCCCGGACTGCATTTGCCCGGGAGTTAGGCATTCGGCCACAGCGGAAATTCTGACGCAGCAGATCACCGAAAACGTGAGCCATATACTTTGCACCTCCTTGCTTTTTTGTAATAAACCTATGTGATTTGTAGGTTGACTGTATGATAACACGGAATTAACCGTATGTCAATAGGGAAATAGGGATTTTTTGCAAAAACTGTAAACGGGCTGTAAGGCGAGGTTTGCCCTCATCCGTCAGCGGACGGGGCCGGATGAGGGCCGCGTTCGTGCAGCCGCCCATTCACTATTCATAACTTACAGTTGAAATCTTCCCCGAAATCGGTTATACTGTTTTGTAATAAAGTTGAAATATGGGGCATTGTCCCCTTTTTAAAAAGGAGCAAGCAATGGCACACACCGTTATGGTCACCGGCGCAGACGGCTTTATTGGCAGCCACCTGACCGAAGAACTCGTCAAGCGCGGCGAAAAGGTCCGCGCGTTCTGTCTGTACAATTCCTTTGGCTCGCTGGGCTGGATCGACACCCTGCCGCCGGAGATCCGCAGCGAAATCGACATCTTCATGGGCGACGTGCGCGACCCCAACGGCGTGCGCACCGCCATGTGCGGGCAGGAGCGCGTGTTCCATCTGGCCGCGCTCATCGCGATCCCCTTTTCCTACCACAGCCCGGACAGCTACGTGGACACCAACATCAAGGGCACGCTGAATGTGCTGAACGCCGCGCGTGAGCTGGACACCCAGCGCGTGCTCGTCACCTCCACCAGCGAGGTCTACGGCACGGCGCAGTACGTGCCCATCGACGAGAAGCACCCGTTCCAGGGCCAGAGCCCCTACTCCGCCACCAAGATCGGCGCGGACCGCCTGGCCGAGAGCTTCTACCGCAGCTTTGACCTGCCCGTCACCATCGTGCGCCCGTTCAACACCTACGGCCCGCGCCAGAGCGGACGCGCCATTATCCCGACCATCATCACCCAGCTGCTGGCCGGTCAGACCGAGATCAAGCTCGGCAGCCTGACCCCGACCCGCGACTTCAACTATGTCAAAGACACCGCCAACGGCTTTATGACCATCGCGGACTGCGATGCCGCCATCGGTCAGGAGCTGAACATTGCCACCGGCGTGGAGCACTCCATCGGTGACCTGGCCAACGAGCTGATCGCCCAGATCAACCCCAACGCCAAGATCGTCTGCGAGGCCGAGCGCCTGCGCCCCGAAAAGAGCGAAGTCAACCGCCTGCTGGGCGATTCCACCAAGCTGCGCGAGCTGACCGGCTGGGCACCGCAGTACACCTTTGAGCAGGGCCTGGCCGCCACCATCGAGTTCCTGCGCGGCAACCTGGATCAGTACAAGGTCGGGCAGTATATTCTGTAACATCGCAGATTTTTCATGCACTGTAGGGGCCGGGTACGCCCGGCCCCCGACCTTGCCAAGCCGGATACCTTGCGGCGCGGCGAACAGCCGGGCGAGGCACGCCTCGCCCCTACAGGAATCTGATTTTATGTCAAACGTTTCCAAAAAGAAGTTGTCCCTACCCACCGTGCAGCAGCCCGCCGCCCGGTGGGCTTTCGTGTTGGCGGTCTGTGCCTCGCTGGGCGTCGTCGTCAGCTACTACTGGCGCGTGTTCTATGGGCTGGACGCCCGCGGCGTATCTGCGGCGGGCGTGACCTGCCTTTGCGTGGGGCTGGCCGTGCTGGCCGGTGCGGCGGCGCTGGCGCTGCGGCGGGTCAGGGACTTTGCCAAAAAGGGCGCGGCGTGCATTCTGCTGTGCGGCGTGCTGTTCGCCTTTGCCAACCCGCCGATGCAGACCCCCGACGAGACCGGCCATTATCTTCGCACCTACGCTATATCCATGGGCCGGTTCGATTTTGATGCCCAGCGCGGCTACCCCGAGGACGTGGACGAGCTTGTTGCGGCGTTCCCCGGCGCGTGGGTCAACGCGCACACCTCGGCAGGACTGGGCACCGACCCCGACACCCACGCCGAACAGCCGTTCAACTCCGCTGGGTACGCGCTGAAGCAGTACGGCAAGGATGGCCGGGTGGAAAGCATCCGGGACAGTTTTGAACAGTATCTTACCTGGTTGTATAGGGACTCTGTGCCGCAGCGCGTGACCGAGCCAGTCAGCTTTCTGATTTTGCCGTTTTTGCCCGGCGCGCTGGGCATGGCACTGGCGCGGCTGTTTGGGCTTGGCGCACTGGGCTGCCTGTACGGCGGGCGGCTCGTGAACCTGCTGGCCTACACGGCGCTGTGCTATGCAGCGCTGCGCAGTGCGCACAAATGCAGACCTGCGTTTTTGTGCATTATGCTTATGCCGATGTCGCTCTACATGGGTGCGTCGCTGAGCTACGACGCGACGCTTTTGGGCTGCTATTACCTCATGCTGGCCCTGCTGACGCGGGACGAATGGAACGATAAGACAGCGCTTTTTTATGCGTTAGCTTGCGTGTTTGCCAACGGCACCAAGCCGTATATCAATCTGCTGTGGGTCGTGCTGCCGCTGATTTTACGGAAATCCGAGTGGAAGGTGCGTTTCAGCCGCGCCGTGTACGCCGTACTGACCGCTGCAGGCGCACTGGCGCTGACCCTCAGTGTGGAGCAGTACGGCACGCTTTTGCGCCACAACTACGGCGCGATTGCCCGTCAGGGCGGCACCACCGTGAACGGCGGTGCGCAGCTGCTGTTTGTTTTGAAAAATCCGCTGCGTTACATCGCGGTTTTGCTGGGCACACTGTATGAGAACGACGGGTTCCTCGGCCAGCTGGGGCTGTTCGGCTGGAAGGATATGCCGATTGCGTTTATCAGCATCACCGCACCGCCGGTGCTGCTGGCGGCGGCGATGCTCTGCACCGCGCAGACCGACACGCTGGGCCGACGCCGCATGGGCTGGCTGGGCGCGTTCGGCCTGGTCTACGCCGTGGGCGCGATGACCGCCATGTACATCACCTACACGCCGGTGGGCATGGTGCGCATCGTCGGCTTGCAGACGCGGTATTTCCTGTCGGTCTGGCTGCTGCTGGTGCTGGCCGCGGCGGCTGTGCTGCGGCGGGTGCTGGCCCCGCGGCTGACCGCGGCCAAGGGCGAAGCGCTGGCGGTAACGCTGTGCGGCTGGTATGCGTTTGCCGGGGCCGTGCTTTTGTTCCAGCATTACTTTGTGGGACCGGTGTATACGATTTATAAGTAAAGAGAAGGCTTCTCCCCTCGGGGGAGAAGCTGTCACCGAAGGTGACTGATGAGGGGCGGGTGTGCTCCGGCACGCCGTTCACGGGCAATTATGGCAAGGCCGCCCCTCATCCGGCCCTACGGGCCACCTTCCCCCACAGGGGAAGGCTTACCACAACACGAAAGGAGGCTCACGCCCATGCTGCATCTACTCTACGCGCTGGTACTGCTGCTTCTGCTCTGCGGGGCCTGTGCGATTCTGGCGGAGCGGTTTACCCTCTCCCCCGCCTTGCTGCCGCTGCCGGTATTGAGCGGCGCGGTGGTCGTGCTGTATCTCTGCGGGGTCGCGGGTTTCCTGCGCGTTGGCGCTGTGGCTGTACTGTTGGCGCTGGCCGCCGTGTGGGTCGTCGGGCTTGTGCAATACCGCCCCGCCGGGGTGGCCGACGCCTGGAAAAGAGCGGCCTCCGTCCCCGGTTTCACACTGTTTTTAGGCGGTGCTGCGTTTATCTGGCTGCTGTTCTGTGTACAGCAGCCGATGTTTACCCAGTGGGATGAGTTCACGGCGTGGGGCCTGGCCCCCAAGATGGTCGTGGAGCGCGGCGCATTCTATGTGGCCGACCCGGTCAACCTGAAGGCGTCCTTCACCTACCCGGCAACGAGTCTGATCACATTTTTGTTCCAGCCCTTCGGCCCTTGGGCCGAGTGGGCCTGTCTGGCCGCCATTGACACGCTGGCGCTGGCTTGTCTGGCCGCTGCGTCCGCCCTGCCGCGGGAGCGCTGGGCAGGCGGCGTGCTCGTGTTTGCGGCGGGGTTCCTGCTGCCGTTTTTCTTCTCGGCCACGCCCACGGGCAGCTACGCAGCGCAGTACGTCAACGCCATGGCCGACCTGCCGCTGGCGATGCTGTTCGGCGGCACGCTCTGCCTGTATTTCGCGGTGGGACGCCGCAAAATTGCCTACTGGCTTGTTGCGCTGCCGCTGGCCGTGCTGACGCTGACCAAGGACATTTGCTTTGCCTACGGGCTGATCACGGCATTCCTGATTGGGCTGGATCTGTGGCTGGCCGCAGACGAGCCCTGCAGAAAGGCGTTCCCCAAGGCTCTGCTCCGGGCGGGCGCACTGGCTGTTATCGTGCTGGCGGCGTTTTCAAGCTGGGGCCGCTACACGGCGGCTGTCACCCCCACGGCGGACACCGCCGCGAGCGTCGGCAGTGAGGGCCTGAGCTACGGCGCGGTATTGGTCGGCGGCGTAAAGCAGCTGCTGGGCATGGGCCGCACCGAAAAGTTCGCGCAGATCATGGCTGCCATGGGCAGCGCGTTCTTTACGCGGCGCATCTGCCTTTTGGGCGGCGGCATCATGGCTGTGGCTGCCATTACGATGGTCGCCGCCGCGGCATGGCTGGCCGCCGACAGGGGCGCACCGCGCCGCCGCGTGCTGGCCGCGCATCTGGGGTTTGCGTTCTGCTTTGCGGCGCTGTATCTGTTCCATCTGATTTTGTACAACTACAACTTCTCCGACCTGGAGGGACTGGCGCTCAAGGACTATGACCGCTATCTGGCCCCCTACTATCAGGCGTGGATGCTGGCGATGCTCTGCCTGCTGGCGCGCGGCGCGCGGGAGCGGCTGGCGCAGCTGGCGACGGGCGGCGCGGCGGCGGTGATTTTTGCCGTATTCTGCTGGCGCGGTGTGCCCGCGGCGGGCTTCTGGTCCGGTGCCGACAGCCTGTACACGCTGCGCGCCGACGTGCAGAACCGCGCCGACACGATGAACACCGTGCTGGGCTGGCCGGACCGCGTGCTGGTCATCAGCCAGGGCGACGACGCCACGCGATGGTATTATTATCGGTACGAGTTGACCGCGCAGGTCGTGAACGGCTTTGGCGGCTTCTATGGCCGCCTGGGCGAGGCGCAGGACCGCTGGGACAGCGATTTTATGAATCTGGTCGAGAGCGAAAACTGGACGCTCTACGACTACAAGGCCGTCTGCGTACCGGACACGCTGGTCGCCTACATGGCCGAGAAGGACTGCGATTATATCCTGATCGACCGCGCGGACGACTATCTGCAGCGGGAGTTCAGCCCCCTGTTTGAGGGCGGGCTGACCAACGACATGCCCGCAACGCTCTATCATTTTGAGGGCGCGGACGCGGCAGTGCCGTTCACGCTGGCAGCTGTGGCAGAAAGCGGGGTGGAGTAAATGCGTAAACCGCTTTTGAAGGCGCGGCAGCTGCTTTTGCTGGCGTATCTGCTGGCGGCGGTGCTCTGGGTGGTGCGGTGTCTCGTCGGCTGCGGCGTCATGCTGAACTACAAGCTGCAGGGCAAAATGCCCCAGACGCACGTGGACGCCGCCGAGCTGGTGACTGAGAGCTTTGCGCCCTATTCGTCCAACGAATGGTGGACGCCGCCGGACGACGACCCGGCGTGGTATCTTTCCACCGACAGCGACCCGCATATTTACTGGCAGGGCCAGGGGTATATCGAGACCGTCGTGCTGGACGCGGCACACCGACTGCCCCCGGGCGGCGTGGCGCTGTACTATTTGAAGCCCGGCCAGACCGACTACACCGAGGCGCAGAAGGTCTACGCCAAGGTCACGGCCCCCGGCGTCTACACGTTTAATTTGGGCGGGCAGTGGGTCACGGGGCTGCGCATTGACCCGGACAGCGTGGGCGGCGTGCCGACGCTGTTTACCGGCATTGATCTGAACCCTCTGCGCCCATGGTACACTCGCTTTGTCCCGACGGCAGGCTGGTGGCTGGTGCTTGCGTTTGTGCCGGCAGTGGCGGCGGCGATGACGAGCGTGGTTTGTTCCTTCTTTATAAAGAAGGATTCGTAGGGGAGGGATTTATCCCTCCCGGGGTGTGTGCGCTGGCGGAAACCTCCCCGGAGGGGTCAAGACCCCTCCCTACGGACTAACGTTTACGGGTGCCCTGTAGGGAGCGGTCTTGACCGCTCCGTGCCCGTGTGCGGCAATGGAAAACTTCACGGGAGGGATGAATCCCTCCCCTACTATTTCCCCGTAAAGGAGCTGACCCTATGGAACTACTCTGCGTACTGGCGGCGGTGGCGGCGCTGTTCTGCGGCTGCGCGGTGCTGACGCTGAAATGCCGCGTCCCGGCATCCGTTGCACCACTGACGGCATTGTCCGCCATCGTCGCGGTGCTGACACTGGCCGCAATGGCGGGCGTGCTCTACCCCGCCGCGTGGCTGCTGTATCTTCTCTGTCTGGCGGGCGGCGTCTGGGTCGCGGCGTCCTGCAGGGGCAGCACCGGCGCGGCGCAGCGCCTTTTCACCCCGGGCAGCGTGCTGTTCTGGGGCATGGCACTGGCGTTCACGGTCTACTTTTTTGTGCGGCAGCCTATGGCGACGGACTTTGACGAGCTGAGCCTGTGGGCAACGGCGGTCAAGATCACGAAGGTCAACGACAGCCTGTACGCCACCGCCAAGCTGGGCACGCCCTGGGCCGCGACCCAGAACCCCGGCCTGCCGCTGCTGGCGTATTTCTTCCAGTTTTTCGGCGATTATGCAGATTGGAAAATTTACGTCGGTTATGACATTTTGTATTTTTCCGTGTTTGCCGCCGTTGTGGGGGCTGTCCCGCGGGAAAAATGGCGCGTGGCCGTGCCGATGGCCGCCGTGCTGTGGTGCGTGCCGTTCTTCTTCACGAACTACAACCACACGATCTACCTGACGACCACCTACATGACCAGCTACGGCGACGTGCCTGCGGGGCTGGTGTTCGGCGGGGCGGTGGCCGCGTGGCTGGCGCTGCGCCAAAATTCAGCCCCCAAGTGGGCCGTGCTGCCGATTCTGGCGCTGTCTGCCAACATCAAGGCCAATACGTTTGTATTGGCGCTGGTGGCGGCGGGGCTGGTGGCTGTGGACGAGTGGCTGTTTGCCGACGACGGCAATTTCAAGGCCGGTCTGCTCCCCCGCACCGGGTTCAGCCTGGCCTGTTTTGCCGCACCGATGGCAATTTACTATCTGTGGAATGTGCGCTATGTCGGCTGGCTCGTCAGCCGCAGCGCCAGTGATTCCGGCGTCGGCGAGACGAGCGCCCCGCTGTCCGCCGTCGTGGTCAACGGCATCAAGATCCTGCTGGGGCAGTCCGTCGAAGGCTTTTACGCCGAGCGCGAGGCCCAGTTCCGCACTGCGATGGCCGACATGGGCCACCAGTTCTGGACGAGTGACGGCAAGCTGAGCATGATCGGGCAGGGCCGCAATGTGGTCGCGCTGATTGCCATCGTGTTTGCCGTGGCGATCCTGGCTGCAGCGTCGCGGCGGCTCAAGGCACGCATCGCGGTCATCGGTGCGCTGTCCGGCGTCTGCTTTTTGGGCTACAACCTCATGCTGGCGCTGAGCTACGGCTTTATCTTCAAGACCTTTCAGGCCGAGCAGCTGACCGATTACAACCGCTACATTTACAGCTACTACATCGGCTGGTTCATCCTTGCGCTGGGGTGTCTGTCGGTGGCGCTGCTGCCGCAGATCACAGTCAAGGGCGGGGCAGACGGCCCGACAGCGGTTTTTGCTGCGACTCGCCGACAGCCGCAAGCTGCCTTTGAGCTGTTTGTGCTGGTGCTGGCCTGCGGGATGCTGTTCCGCCAGGGCCAGCTGATTCTGCCGCAGCTGAGTGTGCTGGGCTTTGCCGACAGCGAGTTCACGGACCGCGGCGCCGAGCGCGCCGAGGCCGAGCTGGTGTGCAGCTACCTCGCCCCCGATGACCGCGTCTTTTATGTCGGTCAGGGCGACAACGGCGAGGGCTGGTTCAGCGCCGTGTTTGACTTTTACCCGATTCTGGTGGACTACTCCGGCACGGTGACCACCGACCCCGACACCGGCGAGACAAAGATGATCGGCGGCGGCGGCGAGCTGGGTCTGCCCGAATTGCAGCCCGCCGAGGGTGTGAAAAACACCTACTACCACGCCTTTACGGCGCAGGAGCTGGACAGCATCGTGCGCGGCAACGGCTGCACGGTGCTGTACATCCAGACGCTGGACGATATTTTTGTGCAGAGCTACGCCGATTTGTTTACCGACAAGCTGGCGGCGGAGCAGAGCGGAGAGACGCAGCTCTACCGCG
>ERZ826220.3726-NODE-3726-length-11471-cov-4.787929_pt1 | contig 11471 bp, 10 predicted proteins | sample MGYA00519927_ERZ826220 | MGnify/ENA primary metagenome ERZ826220 (study PRJEB31778, sample SAMEA3449225) | human gut metagenome | biome: human gut; feature: human-associated habitat; material: faeces | place: United Kingdom | collected 2010/2012 ...
GATGATATGATTATTATCAAATCTGACGGATATCCTACTTACAATTTTGCAAACGTAGTAGATGATCACCTGATGGGCATCACACATGTAGTCAGAGGAAACGAGTATCTTTCATCATCCCCTAAGTATAACAGACTTTATGAGGCATTTGGATGGGATGTACCTGTATATGTACACTGTCCGCTTATCACAGATGAGGAGCATCATAAGCTTTCAAAGAGATGCGGTCACTCATCCTTTGAAGATTTACTGGATCAGGGATTCCTTACAGAGGCTATTGTAAACTTTGTAGCGCTTCTTGGCTGGAGCCCTTCAGACAATCAGGAGATTATGTCACTTCCTGAGCTTGTTGAGAAGTTTGATTATCATCATATGAGCAAATCACCTGCTGTATTCGACTTCACAAAGCTTAAATGGATGAACGGAGAGTATATAAAGAAGCTTGATTTTGACAAATTCTATGAGATGGCATTGCCATACATTAAGGAGGTTGTCACAAAGGATTATGACCTTAAGAAGATAGCAAGAATGGTTCAGACACGTATTGAGATATTCCCTGATATCAAGGAACATATTGATTTCTTTGAAGAGCTTCCGGATTATGATATTGCAATGTATACTCACAAGAAGATGAAGACAAACCCAGAGACATCACTTGAGGTATTAAACGATGTAGTTCCTATTCTTGAAAGCTGTGATGATTTCTCAAATGATGCACTTTTTGAGACTCTTAAGGCATATGCTACAGAAAAGGGCTATAAGATAGGCTATGTTATGTGGCCAATCCGTACCGCTGTTTCAGGCAAGCAGATGACACCGGGCGGAGCTACAGAGCTTATGGAGGTGTTTGGCAAAGAGGAGTCTATAGCCAGAATTAAGAAAGGCATAGAAAAGCTTTCTAATAACTAATCTATTAACAAAGGGTATTTTATGAATTTTAACAAAGCCCAGCTTGGCGCCATCGAACACAAGGATGGCGCTATGCTTGTTTTAGCAGGACCGGGTTCCGGTAAGACCGCAGTTATCACACACAGGACTAAAAACTTAATAACAAAGCATCATGTGAAGCCTTCTGAGATTTTAGTTATCACCTTTACCAAGGCTGCTGCAAATGAGATGAAGGAGCGTTTTAATTCACTGATGAAAGACGAGAGGGTGAACGTATCTTTTGGTACTTTTCATGCTGTCTTTTTTACGATACTCAAATATGCATATCGCTTTACAAGTGCCAATATTGCTGATGAGTCTGTGAGATACGGCTTTATCAGGGAAATTTTATCCTACTACCGCCTTGAATACAAGGATGAGAATGAGTTTATAGGCAATTTACTTGCTGAAATCAGTCTGATTAAAAACAGCCGCATTGATATAGAAAATTTCTACTCGGGAGTGTGTGGTGAGGAAATATTCAGGGATATATATAAAAAATATGAGACAAGGCTTAAGGAAAACAGGCTTATTGATTTTGATGATATGCTCTCGTATACTTATGAGCTGTTTAAGGAAAGACCTGATATACTGGCATTGTGGCAGAACAAGTATAAATACATACTGATTGACGAGTTTCAGGATATTAACCGTCTGCAGTATGAGATTATAAAAATGCTTGCCGCTCCACAGAATAATCTGTTTATTGTAGGAGATGATGACCAGTCAATATACCGCTTCAGAGGGTCAAAGCCTGAGATAATGCTTGGGTTTGAGAAGGACTATCCGAATGCAAAAAGAATCCTTTTAGATACTAATTACAGATGTGGCAGATATATAGTGGAGGCCTCGTTGAATCTCATCTCGCACAACAGGGAGCGATTTGATAAGAAAATCATTGCGGCAAGCAAGTCAAAGGCGCCTGTTACGTTTGCTGATTTTGAAAACAGAAGAGACGAAAATATCTTTCTTATACGCGATATAGATAAAAAGATAAAGGCGGGAGCTGTATTCAGCGACTTTGCGGTGCTTTTCAGGACAAATACCCAGCCAAGACAGCTTATAGAGCAGCTTATGAGCTATAATATCCCATTCAAAACCAAGGATAATATACCTAATATATATGAGCACTGGATTGCCAGAGACTTGTTTACATACCAAAGAATTGCAGGAGGCAGCAGAGACAGAGCTGATTTTTTGCAGATTATGAACAGACCTAAGCGGTATCTGTCAAGAGACAGCCTGTGTGATGCAACTGTGGCATTTGATGAGTGGATTAAGCTGTTTGATGAGAAGCCGTGGATAGCTGAGCGGATAGAAAAGCTTGAGTATGACATGAAGCTTATAAGCCGGATGAATCCATATGCCAGCATAAACTATATCAGAAGAGGGATTGGCTATGACGACTTTTTAGCTGAATATGCCGAGTATAGGAATATAAATAAAGAGGATTTGTTTGATATACTGGATGAAATCCAGTCAGGAGCCAAGGGTTTTGCTACTTATGAAGAGTGGTATGAGCATATAAGGGAATATACAAAGCAGATGAAGCTTATGGCTTTATCGAAAGAAAGTGACCCTAATGCCGTGACACTTGCAACCCTTCACAGCTCAAAGGGGCTTGAATTTGAAAACGTGTATATAATTGATGCAAATGAAGGGATAATGCCGTATAAAAAGGCTGTGCTTGAAAAGGACATAGAGGAGGAGCGAAGGCTGTTTTATGTCGGCATGACCCGTGCAAAGACAAGCTTGTCTGTTTATTCGGTCAAGTCGGTAAATGATAAATCAGCCCAAGCCTCCAGATTTGTCCGTGAAAGTAAAGAGCCTAGACAAAATAATAGTAGAGATGATTAAATATCATCAAACATTTCGTCATCCAAAAGCTCATCGAATCTGTCGGCAGCAGCCTCGTACTCGTCGTCGGATTCGATGTTTTCTATTCTCGGAAGACCTTCCTCGTCCTCGAAATAGCGATACAGATACACTTCGCCACTCTCATTCTCGTTGCCATTTTTGTCTAACGGTAGAAGAGCTATGTAATCCTTGTGATCTGCATCAAAAATGGTGATAATCTTGCATTCGACACTTCCGTTGTCCAGATCAAGTGTTACGCGGATATCGTCTGCCTCATCAGGTGTAACAGGTGTTGCTTTTTCTGCCATATTGTACCTCTTTCTTTATAGTAATCTAAAGTAACTATTATATTATATCAAATTATTCTATACAAAAAAAGTCAAAACTAGTATAATAAATAAATACTAGAATTATTGATTGGATGGTGTTGCATGAATTTTCGACTAACAAAGGGAAACTTTTTAAAAACAGGTGCTTATATTGAGGGGGATAGTGCAGTATTCACCTTTGCAGCAGAAAAAGAGGATGAATGCAGCATTGTTTTACTTGATAAATCGGGAAATACTGCCTGTGTGATTGATATACCTGCCGAGTATTCGACAGGCTCACTTTACTCTGTGAGACTTCATGGCTTTTGCGGGAATGAGTATGCATATTATTTTAGAATTAATGGAAAAAGGTGCATAGATCCCTATGCCACAAGAATTTTCGGCAGAGAAAAATGGAATGATAAAACAAGAAGTGACAATGACTACGAAATAGCCTGCGGGATAGACAGTAGTGATTTTGACTGGAAATATGACAGCTTTCCTGAGATAACCAGGGACCGGATGAAGCTGTATAAGCTGCATGTGAGAGGTTTTTCCATGGATGTTTCAGGGGACAAAAAGCATAAGGGCACCTTTGAGGCTGTATCTGACAGAATAAATTACATCAAGAAATTAGGCTTTACTTCAATTCTTCTCATGCCTGTATACGAGTTTGAAGAAATGACAATCCCTGTAAAGCACGATATTCCGGAATATGCAAAGCCGAAGTATTCCTTAAAGGATGAGCAAAGTGTGCACACCGACAAGCAAAATGACAAGGTCAATTTCTGGGGCTATACCTACGGAAATTATTTTGCCGTAAAAGCATCATATGCCAGTGACGCTTCAGATGCCTCCAATGAGCTTAGGCGTCTCGTTGAAAGGCTGCACAAAAATGGCATGGAATGTATTGTAGAGATGTATTTTCCGGACGGAACTGACCACAATCTGATACTCGATGCGCTCAGATACTGGGTCATGAGCTTTCATGTAGATGGTTTTAAGCTGCTTGGGGACAGGCTGCCTGTTACTGCGATTGTGCAGGATGCTCTCCTTAGCCGGACAAAGATACTCTATGATGGCTTTGATATGTCGGTTGTACCGCAAAACAGGACATATGAAAATCTCTATATTGACAAGGAGGAGTACCAGTTTGCGGCGCGTATGATGTTAAACCATATAAACTGCAATATGTATGAGCTTTTAAACCAGCAGAAAAAGCAGGGGGAGAATGTCGGATTTATAAACTATATATCAAGCAATAACGGCTTTACCCTGAGCGATTTATTCATGTACAATGACCGCCACAATGAGGCCAATGGTGAGAAAAATGCTGATGGTCCTTCATGGAATTTCAGCAATAATTACGGTTGTGAGGGTCCTTCACGAAAGAGGTTTATCCGTGAGATAAGAAAACTTAAGTGGAAGGATGCCATGCTTCTTTTGTTTTTGGCACAGGGAGTGCCTATGATTATGGCAGGTGATGAGATCTGTAATTCACAGGATGGCAACAACAATGCTTACTGTCAGGACAACCCTACAGGCTGGGTGAACTGGTCAAATGAGCATAGCAGAAGGGAAAACATCAGGTTCTTAACCAGACTTATCAAATTCAGGGATGAGCATCCTGTTATTTCCTGTCCAAAGCCGTTTAAATTCAGCGATTACAAGGCTGTTGGGTATCCTGATTTGTCCTATCACTGCAAGAATGCCTGGATAGGCGAGTGTGATGCCACAAAGCTATGTGTAGGTGTGATGTACTGTGGGGATTACAATGAAGTGAATAAAGACTATGTATACGTAGCTTACAATTTTTATTCATCCAGGGAGAAGTTAGCTCTTCCTAAGCTAAAGAAAGGAATGAAATGGTATGCAGTCTGCGATTCTACGCTCAAAGAACCGTTTTATGACACTCCGGTGCTGTGTGAAAACCAGCAGTATGCAGATGTCTCACCGCAGTCGGTATACATCCTCATAGGCAGATAGACATATGAAAGCAATAAGACATTTTATAACAATTACACATCACAAGATTTTAGTCATGCAGGGGTGCTTTAGGATAGGACTTTATAAACAGGGACTTCTTCATGACATGTCAAAATATTCACCGACTGAGTTTCTTGTCGGCTGCAGGTATTACAAGGGGTATATGAGCCCGAATAATGCGGAGAGAGCCGACAGGGGCTATTCATCTGCGTGGCTTCATCACAAGGGACGCAATAAGCATCACCTGGAGTACTGGATTGACTATGCTGTTTCAAAGCCGGGGGACGATAAAACACATACAAAAATGGAGGGCATGAAAATGCCCATAAGGTATGTCTGCGAGATGTTTATAGACCGTGTAAGCGCCTCAAAAAACTATCAGAAAGAAAAGTACACCGACAAAAGTGCGCTGGAATACTATGAAAAAAGCGTGGATCACTACATGATTCATCCCGATACAAAAGCAATGCTTGAGTATCTGCTTGTCATGCTCTCTGTAAAGGGAGAAGAATATACTTACAGCTACATAAAAAAAGAGGTTTTAAAAGGGCATATCCCATACGAAAAGGATAAAATAAATCAACTAGAACAGGGACTTCATGTCTGATGGAATATCAGATATGAGGTTCATTTTTTGTCCTGTGACAGGGTGCGTGAAAACAAGACGCCCTGAGTGCAGTGCTTGTCTGGATATATATGTATAGTCCGGATTATATAAAAAGTCACCTATCAGTGGAAAACCGATATACTTCATATGAACGCGTATCTGGTGAGTGCGTCCGGTAAGAAGTCTTAGCTTGACAAGCGATAAATTATTATCCGGGTTATATTTGATTCTGATAAAGTCGGTTACTGCATTTTCACCGCGTTTGAAATCAACACACCGCTCTATGGTGGAAGCATCCTTTCTTGCAATCGGAGCACTGATGCGCATGCATGCAGGTGTACACCCACTGCAGACGGCGTAGTATGTCCGGTGGATGGCACGCTTTGCGACAGCGTTGCCAAGTATCCCGCCTGCAAGTGCATGCTTTGCGACAATTGTAAGCCCTGTGGTATCTCTGTCAAGCCTGTTTATGCATCTGTATACAAACGGCTTGTTCTGACTGCCATAGTAGTACATGAGCGCATTTGCAAGCGTGTTGTCATGGTTTCCGGCGGAGGGATGGGCAGGCATATCAAACGGCTTGTTTATTACGATGATATCATCGTCCTCGTATGCTATATCAAGAGGCAGATTTACAGGTGCTATATTATCCGAGCACTCGTTTTCTACAATTTGGACTGTGATTAAATCATCCTTACACAGCCTTTCATTTGTATAGGCCCATATACCGTTTCTTAGTATGCCATGGTCTGTCTGCTTCAGCCTGACAAGCACCTGATGTGTGTAGCCACGCTCCTTCAAAAAGCCTTCTACTGTTTTTCCTGTATCATTTTCATTGATTTTGTAGTCTATTTTTCTATTCATGGCAAAGATTATATCACAAAATACAGATTTGAACATAATATATTATAAGCAAATAATGACAGGGTGCTATGTGAATACATTTTTATCACCTCTTAGTTTAGAACGTGAGACGGAATGTCTGAAAAAAGTGGCTCAAAATGATAAAGAAGCTAAGGATGAGCTTATATTACACAATATGCGCCTTGTGGCACATGTTACAAAAAAATATGCAGTAAGCGAGGATGAGATGGAGGAGCTCATATCCATAGGCACTATAGGACTGATAAAAGCAGTGTCATCATTCAAGGCTGATTATGGAAATCGTTTTGCAACCTTTGCAATCAGATGCATCGAAAATGAGATTCTGATGCACTTTAGAAGCCGTAAAAAGAGCCGGGGTGATGTGTCCATATTTGAACCTATAGGCACTGACAAGGAGGGAAACCAGATTCATCTGGTGGATGTGATTGAGAATGGACAATCTGATGTGGTATCGGATATAGAGGTATCTGAGTCACTTAAGATTTTAAGGCAAAATATGAGAAGCGTTTTATCGGACAGAGAATATTATATTATTACGAAACGCTTTGGCCTTGACGGTGAAAAAGAGCTGACACAGAGACAGATTGCTAAAACGCTCAGCATTTCGAGGTCATATGTTTCAAGAATTGAAAGGGCCGGTTTGAAAAAATTACGAAAACTGCTCGAATAGGTGTTTACAAAAGGCAAAAATATGTTATCATAGAGCCATGTCTTTTGTGCATTTGTCTATGCATTTACCCCAATTGGAATAGGAGTATATATGTACAGTACAGTCAGAACGGCTGTTTTGGATGGAATCAGTGCGATTCCGGTACAGGTGGAGGTTGATATTTCAACCGGTATGCCTGTTTTTGATATGGTTGGAAATCTCACCTCAGAGGTGAGAGAAGCAAAGGAACGTGTTAAAACAGCGCTGCACAGCGTTGGCATTGTTTTGCCTGCCAAGCGTATCACAGTAAATTTATCGCCTGCAAATATTAAAAAGACCGGAACAGGCTTTGATCTGCCTATAGCTGTTGCTATTTTAACAGCTATGGGGGTGATTGACGCTGATAGCATAAAGGACTGCACACTGGCAGGCGAGCTAAATCTAAACGGTGAAATTTTGCCGGTCAGCGGTATTCTGCCGATTGTATTTGATGAGTACAACAAAGGCATTGGAAAGTTTATTATTCCAAAGCAGAATGAAAATGAAGGCAGACTCGTCTGCGGTGCAAAAATATTTGGGATAAGCCATTTAAATGATGTAATTGCACATTTTGATGAGGCAGCATTTACGTGTCAGAAAACCGGCATGGTACATGAGCTGCAAATGGATGAAAAACATGCCGATTTTTGTGATGTCAACGGACAGAAATTTATTAAAAGAGCATGTGAGGTGGCTGCGGGTGGTATGCACAATATACTGCTTGTCGGACCTCCCGGTGCAGGCAAGACAATGATAGCAGAGCGTATGCCGTCCATTCTGCCTCCTCTTAGTGAAAATGAGAGGCTTGAGCTGTCAAAAATATACAGCATCTGCGGTCTTTTGGACAATGATAGCTCCTTAAGAGACAACAGGCCATTCAGAAATCCCCACTATTCTGTCACCCAGGCCGCATTAATCGGCGGAGGAACGAGAATTAATCCGGGCGAGATATCGCTTGCACACAATGGAGTTTTGTTTTTGGATGAGCTCGCTGAGTTTAAGGGCGGCCTGCTGGATCTGCTCAGGGCTCCACTTGAGGAGCACTGCATCAGGCTTTCAAGAGCCGGCAGAAACGTGACTTATCCGGCTAATTTTCTGCTTTTTGGTGCGATGAACCCATGCAGCTGCGGCTATTATCCCGATATGCAAAGGTGCCGCTGCTCAGAGCCGACTCTGCGCAGATATTTTGATAAGGTCTCACAGCCTATAATAGACAGAATTGACATATGTGTGGAGGCGTCACCACTTAGCTTTGAGGATATAAACAGTACTACATCCAATGAATCATCTGCGGACATAAGAAAGCGTGTTATGCACTGCCACGAGCTTCAAAAAGAAAGGTTTAAAGGTGAGAGCTTTTCGTATAATTCAAAAATATCAACTGACAAGCTGGAAAAATACTGTTTCCTCGGCAGTCGAGAGAAAAGCTATATGGAAAATATGTTTGACAAGCTTGGACTGACGGCACGCACATACCACAAGATACTTAAGGTTGCGCGTACAATAGCTGATCTGGACGGCTGTGAAAGCATAAAGACAAAGCATCTCAACGAAGCTATATGCTACAGAAGCATCAATGAGAAGTTCTGGGGAGGTGCTGTATCATGAAGTTCAAATACTGGCTTACAAGCCTTACAGATATAAGCAATGCGAAGAAAAAGCTTCTGCATGATTGCAGTATAACGGCAGAAAAGCTGTTTTTTATGCCAAAGAATGAGCTTTTTGATATTTTGTTTTTCACAGATGATGACAGAAAAATAATCCTTGAATCAAGAGCTTCCTATGACGTAGAGAAGGAGTGGATATTATTTCAGCAGAAGGATATCGGCTTTGTAACAATGGAGGATGAGGCTTATCCGGACAAGCTTAGAAATATACATAATCCGCCGTATAGTCTTTTTTACATAGGCGCTCTTCCCGACAAATCAAGAAAAAGTGTCGCTATAGTCGGAGCACGGGGCAGAAGCGCATATGGCTGCGAGGTGGCAAAGGTACTGGCAGCAGCACTTTCAAGGCAGGGGATACAGATAATCAGCGGCATGGCAAGAGGAATAGACAGAGATGCCCATATGGGGTGTCTGGAGGCTGGTGGAAATACATATGCAGTTCTTGGCTCCGGAGCAGACACCTGTTATCCGAAAGAGAACCGCTTTCTGTATGATAAAATAAAGCTCTCCGGAGGCATAATCAGCGAGCTTATGCCGGGCACCGACCCGCAAAAGATGTTTTTTCCGATGAGAAACAGAATAATTTCCGGGTTATCCGATATAGTAGTTATAGTTGAGGCAAAAAAGAGAAGCGGTTCACTGATTACGGCTGATTTTGCAATGGAGCAGGGAAAGGACGTATATGTCATTCCGGGGCGTATCACCGACACCTTAAGCTACGGCTGCAACAGCCTGATAAAGCAGGGCGCAGGCATTATTTATAATATTGATGAATTTGTCTCAGACATTACAATGACTGGGTTTACAGAGTGCACACAGATGGATTTCAGAAAAAATATACTTGATAAAAAAGAAGCATTGGTGTATAGTTTACTCGATTTTTGTCCTATCGCAATCGGGACATTGTCTCAAAAAGTGCCGTATGAATTATCGGAACTATTTGAAGTGTTAGAAGATCTTATACAAAAAGGATTTGTTAAGGAGACAATTCCAAATTACTATATAAGGAGTTTATAATGGCTAAATATCTGGTTATCGTAGAGTCGCCTGCAAAAGTAAAGACTATAAAGAAATTCTTGGGAAAGAACTATGAGGTAATGGCATCAAACGGTCATGTGAGGGATCTGCCAAAGAGCAGCCTTGGAATAGATGTGGACGGAGATTTTGAACCAAAATATATCACAATCCGCGGAAAGGGTGAAATACTCGCTAAGCTTCGCAAGGAGGCTAAGAAGGCCGATAAGATATATCTCGCAACCGATCCCGACCGTGAGGGAGAAGCCATCTCATGGCATCTGCTTCACGCACTTAAACTTGAGGGCAAGGATGTCAGCCGTATCAGCTTTAATGAGATCACGAAGAATGCTGTCAAGGAATCCTTAAAGCATCCAAGAAAAATAGATATGGATCTTGTAGAATCCCAAATGGTAATGGTCCTGAAGGAAGTATAGCCGTAAATGGAATACCCTTTCCTTTATACTTTGCCTTTTCATTTAAGGCAGAAACACGAACTACATCACTATAAGAATATGTACCGGATGGAATGGTAAATTGTTTATTTATATCATCAAATCTTATATATTCATCGATATTCATGGTTGAACCCCCACATTATTAAGCAGCCAATAATTAGGATTATGCCACTCACAATTAAACTTGTATTTCCCGATAAGTAATAATAAGCCATACGATTACAAATCCAAATTAAAATTATGATTACACAATTAATAATTACCCTTTTATCCATACCCTATCTCCTTATCTTCATATTAATCATTTAGCCATTTAGAATCAAATGTATTGTCCAAATAGGTCATAATAAAGGAAAAAAAAGTAAGGCCTTGCCTTACTCAAATCTTTGGTTGATATCGCATATCCGATACATTATATACAGTGATAAATGCTTTTGGATCGAGTGTATTGATGAATTTCATCAACTTTTGATATTCCGCTTTATCCACGATTGTGATGATTTCATTGCGCTTTTCCATGTTGTATGCACCATACGCTTCATACACGGTTGCTCCACTATGTAGTTCATGAATGATAAATTCACGAAGCTCTTTTTCTTTTGGAGTGATGATACATACTCTTCGTTTAATATTATGATCAAAGATAAAGTGATCTAGAACAATGCCATTAAAATAAGTGCCCAAAATACTTAATACAACTGTTTTCTTATCATAAACAAGAGCTGCGGATAAGGCCACACACATACCCGATAAGGACATTGCTTTTCCTAGTTCCATATGCAGATATTTATTCATGATCTTTGCGACAATATCAAGACCACCTGATGAAGCATTTCGATTAAATAAAATACTCAGTCCCACGCTCACTACAAGAATGTAGCACAATACATCGAGTTCTTGACTGTTTGTGAAAGATACAAAATTTGGAAAAATAATTTCAAAAAATGCAAGAAAAACAGGAAGCATAATACTTGTATATACTGTTTTTACGCCAAATTCTTTACCACAAGTCAAAAATCCAATAATCAATAAAACGACATTTAAAATCATGGTGATGACTGATAATGGTAGAGG
>ERZ826220.3731-NODE-3731-length-11450-cov-2.853620_pt1 | contig 11450 bp, 15 predicted proteins | sample MGYA00519927_ERZ826220 | MGnify/ENA primary metagenome ERZ826220 (study PRJEB31778, sample SAMEA3449225) | human gut metagenome | biome: human gut; feature: human-associated habitat; material: faeces | place: United Kingdom | collected 2010/2012 ...
CGGCCAAAGGTTACGGTTCTTCCGCAGGCCGCGCCTGTCGACAGGTTTGGATAGGTGGCTGAGAAATAAGCTCCGCTGTCGTTACCGGTCTTCCGCTTTTGGCCATGATGCTCATTCCCATAGCAGTATCCATCATACCGGATACTGCTCCGCCATGCACCTGCATCCGCTGATTCCGTTCCCAGTCTTTTTTGATAAAGCGGATCCGGCACTCTGTGCCGTCTTTGCTGCATCCCACTGGTTGGGGATCCAGCGCTGTATTCATATTCTCAAATTCTTCATTCACAACGCCGCTGATAAGTTCCTGAAAGCGCTCCTCCACTTCCTTTGATCTGAATTTATCTAAGCTGTTTTGTTCTGTCATTCTCTTCCTCGTTCTCCTTCTGCTGTAAAATTGCTGCTGCGAGTCTAATTCCTTTTAATCCTCCAGGATATAAGCGCTGAGGATCTGTCCGTAATAGGCTGTATGGTAGTCACGATTTGCCCCATGGAACGATCCGTCAACATCTGCCGGATAAAAAATTTTCTTTCGCTTTTCACTGATCTGATCCGGATCCTGCTCCTGCTTGTAAACCACTTTGCACTCCAGGGTCAATGGAAGCTCCCTGATCGCCGGAACGGAGATCTTCTCTGCTTCTACCGGAGTCAGCCCCAGCTCCTGGAACTTGTCCACGTCGCGTCCGGATTTCGTTCCACAGAAATTCAGGATATCCTTTGCATCCTGACCATAAGGAATATTCACTGTAAATTCGCCGTTCTTATCGATCAGTTCTTTGGTGAACCTGTGCTCACGCAGGAACGTTACGAAGACCGGCCTGCCCCATTCGATCCCCAGCATACCCCAGGAAATGGTCATGGAGTTGACCTGTTCATCCGCCTTCGCCGTCAAAAGCACACCTTCCTTCAATTCTTTCACGATCTCCGTCAGATTATCGTATACATCTATCTTTTTTCTGTTCATCGTTTCCTCCTCAAAATTACGTTGATCCACTGTCCCTCATGTCTGCCTGGAAGCGCATCGCCCGTAAGCCACATCCGCTCCAAATCAAAACAATTCAGTTCCGCCAGAAGTCTTTCCATTTTTTTTTCTTCGAAATCCGTATAATACCGTCCGTCGCGTTCTCCCTCGAAGGTCCCGTATTTGAACGTCGTATAGAACACGCCCTGTGGTTTTAACGCGCCATGGATCCGCTTCATCACATCCATGATTTCCTCATAAGTAAGGTGCAGGATCGAAGCGCATGCCCACAGCCCGTCATAAGCTTCCGTTTCTTCAAAATCCTGAAACATCATATTACGGACATCCATTCCCAGATATTCCGATGCGATCCTGCAAAGCTCCTGCGAGCCGTCCAGCGCCTCGACTGTCCTTCCCGCCTCGGCAAAAGCCTTTGCATCACGCCCGCTGCCGCACCCGAAATCCAGGATCCTGGCATCTCTTCGCAAGAATCCCAGAAAATACTCCCGGATCTCCGCAAGATCCGCATCTACCGTTCTCTCATAATACTCCTGTGCATTCTGATCATAGTAATCAATGGTACTCATATCAGTCGCCCCCTTTTCTCTTGCCGACTATCGCTTGATCATACGCAGATACGCCTTGTACTCATTCGGCGTATTTGCACAAAGATATACGTTCATCACCACATCCGGATGTGCTTCAAACCATTCCACTACAGAAATCACTGCCACCGGCGCCACCTTGCCCATCGGGAATCCGTTGGCTCCCGCCGAAATGCTCGGGAATGCAATGCTGGTGCATCCATGCTCCGCCGCCAGATCCAGTGCTTTTGTATAGCATGACGCCAGCACTTCTTCCTCTTCTTCATTGTTCTGGAAAAACGGACCTACCGTATGGATGATGTAATCGTCATACTCGATGCCATACGCCTTCGTGATCTTTGCATCACCTGGCATACATCCGCCCAGAGTCTTACATTCATCAAAAAGCGCCTGACCTGCCGCCGCATGGATCGCTCCGTTGAGCCCGCCGCCGCAGAGCATCGCTTCGTCCATGATGCCCTCTGCTTCGGCCAGCAGCACTTCGTCCACTTCCACGCCGCCCAGAAGGGTCTTATGAGCCGAATTGACCACCGCATCCACATGAAGATCCAGCACGCTTCCCTGCACGAACGCCACATGAGATTTCGGCTGGAAATTCCGGACTTTATCACGGATATTGCGATCTACCATGATCTTGTTGGTAAACGGGTTCACCACATAGCCAAGGCAGTCCGGCCACTGATCCAGAGAGTCCAGGAGTTCACCAAAGGACTGATTGATGGCCGCACTTCCTTCTCCACCGATGTTCAGCTGCTCGCTGCTTGTGAAAATCGGGATCAAATAATGCCCCTCTTCATCCACTACCAGATGCTGAAAACTGATCGGCAGCTCCTCATTGATGGTGAAACTCGCGCCATCCTGCAAAGATTCCGCCTCAAGCAGCTGCTGCAAAAGCTCCTGCGGAGTTTCGATGGGGATCAGGCACTGCATACCCTTCTCCGCTCCCTGGCTCATGGCGTTGAAGACCGGTTCCGGATCGGCGCCGTTCTCTCCGTAATACCAGTTATATAAAGCCCGCTCAAGAGCGGTTGCATATTTATCATTCATGTTTTCCAGTCTCCCTCCTGCTACAGCAGTTCCTTCAGTTTCTTCGCCTCTTCTTCCGTCAAAGTGATCCCCTTGCCCATTTTCTCATGATCCGGCGCCCAGTCGCGCAGATCGTACTTAGGTGCTCCGCCGTTCCAGGACACTTTGTTCAGCTCCTTGGTCCAGCCTCTGGCATTTTCTGAAAGCACTCCGATTTCTTCTACGATCTCATATTTAAAATCTGCCATATTGTCAATCTCCTTTATTTGTCGCACCACAGGTGCGACATTGATGTGCCCCGGGGTACTCCTTTATTTGTCGCACCACAGGTGCGACATTGACGTGCCCCGGGGTACTCCTTTATCTGTTGTTCGTCTTACGATTCTGATTATACCACAGCCTGCAGCCTGCTTCAATACAGTGCATCACCCTTGTCATGCTGCAAGAAAGCCGCTATAATAACACCAGCAGAAAGCGAAAAAGGAGACAACGATGAAAAAAGAATTTACCCACTACGGACAAAAAGTGCTGCTGGCCGGAAACCGCAGCCGCTATGAGATGATCTTAGAAAAAAACAACGTGGAATACATCCCGCTGCCCATCCTGTCCAAGACGTACCGGGTCGTGAAGTACAACAATAAATACGCTGTGATCTTAACAAAAGAAGCCGAAGATGATCTTGAAAGCGTCATCGTGACAGAAGCCCTGCCGGACGATCTGAACATCGATGCTCTGATCGTAGACGTATTCAGCCAGCTGCGCGGCGAAAAACCTGCCAAAATGCCGACAAAAGCCATGGCCATCCTCCACGATGCGGAGAAACTTTTGCAGGAAAAACAGAGCCGTACCGGAACCCCTCTGACAGGTGATTCCTATTTTACTGAAATGGCAGGAGCACTTGAGATCTACGGCGGCACGGAATATCTGAAGACCCTGCCCCACGACGATATCGCCCCGGATTACTGGGATCAGCTGATGGCTGCAAAGCCTGCGGCTTTCGTCATGCCACTGTCCCCACAGCCAGATAACGCTCCGCAGCCACTCGGTCAGCAGCCAGCCCCGGCTTCAGCCGGAAATCCCTTCCCGGATATGTCCCAGGCAGAGAGCATGGAAGCCCTCATGTCCTTTTTCGGATCAGCAAAAAAGGAAGACTGAAAAGTCTTCCTTTCCCATGAGAGCCGGCAGTGTATATTCTTAATCTCCTGTGAAGTCGTATTCCTTATCTTCTTCTGCTTCATCCTCCTGTCGAATAATCATTAAAATGCATGCAACAATCAGCAGGAACACGGAAAAATATAGTGCATGTTTGTCAAAATGCTTGATGAAAATACTCTCAATGACCGCCCCTAGCATAAAGAAGAAAATCACGCCAAAATATACGATGGCTTTTTTCATATACTGTTTCTGGTGAGTCTGCATGTATTTATCGAAATTATATGTACCGCTTCGCAGATTACCGATGCACATGGTGGTTGCGATACCGTTGCCCCGGAAAGATCGGAACGTCTCTACCTGCATACCACACGCCAGCGAAATCAGCATATTCGCCAGATCGTTCTGCGACTGAGGGATCCAGCACACAGCGAACAAAAGCAGGATTTCTCCCACTAAAACGATCTGCCGCCAGTGCACGTGCACATCCTGTATCCTGCTCCGGATAAAATCCGCTAAAATGATCCCCACTGTGAATGTGATCACCGGCCAGAAGTATTTCATGGCTTCTGCAAAATCTCCGCCGGCGGCGTTCACTCCGAACAGGAGCATGTTACCGGTCTGCGCATTTGCAAAAACCTCGCCCCTATACAGATACGAATAGGCGTCCATGCACCCTCCGGAAAGAGCCAGGACTAAATTGACCACTGCAGATTCAGACATCTGCACCTTCTTTTTTGTAAATTGCTTCATCATAATCTCTCTTGTCTTGTTTTTTAAATCTGCGCTCTGATTTTTTCGATCAGAGCATCCTCGTATTTCGTAATGAGCAAAACAAAACACTCTGCTTAGTATTATACCTTACGGGAGAAGGTTTGTCATTGAAATCTCCTGGAAACAAGCATGGAGAAGGCTGCCGAAAAAACGCCAGCAACAAAAACAGGTCCAGACGCACTAAAGTTGATCAGTGTATCCGAACCTGGCTTTTCATTGGAGTGGCTTATTTAATTGTGAAATGATTTCCAAAATATGTTTGTTTCTTTTTATTGACTTTTTACTACTATCGGGGTACAATCATAGTTAAGAAATGGGTTTTTTACTGAGTAATGTCTTCGGACTGGAAAAGGGTGCTCGTTTCTTTTTTTATGTTCATTATATCATACAGATACATTTTACCATCTTTTGCATGCCGAATAACCATTATTACATTAAAAACATTATATCTTTCAATTTCTCCAACTTCATCAAACACTGGCAAAGCAAATCTTGACTCATAACGATACCAGCCATACATTGCATCTATAGTATGTTTTTCTTTATAATTTTCAGTAAATTTCTTTCCATCTGCAATTTCAATCAATTCTGGTAATCCCTGTACGGCATTAGCTTTTGCCTTCGCATTTGCTCCTTTTAAAACATGTGTATAATTTGAATGAGTATACTCATCTGGTAAATCTGTTCCAATATAAACTGTATCATTGCTATCATTAATTGTGTAGATATCTCCTACATATTGTTTTAGATATTTTTCAACATCCTCCCATTTTACAGATCTTTTCCCTTTAAATATGATATCATGAATAAATACCGTCTTCTTTCCATCCATATCCTCGATTACATTTACTTTTCTTTCCACGTATACCTCCTTCTGCTTTACTCAGATATACGCATTGCGTTATATTGGAAGCAAAAAATAAAACATTACATCACAACTAATAACAAACAGTTACCAGTAAAATCATTCTATTTATCTACTCTTTCGATTCGACATTCTATCTCTGCTCTATACTTTAATAAACGTAACAGATAATCTGGAAGCTCTCTTTTCTCTGCTTCCCAATCTTGAACAGTACGATACGGAATACCATAGTAGTCACTAAATTCACGTCTGTTCATTCCCATTTTTTCTCTTAATTCTCTTACCTTTTTTCCTCTGCTCACGATTGCTCTCTCCCATCTAAAATAACGCACTGCGTTATTTGATAGTACCTGATATAAGCTATGTTGTCAATCCGCAGTTAAAACTTTGCCGGGAATATTTCTACGCTCCAGATCCTTTAACAAGGGTAGCTTTTCCCGCTCTTGCTTTGTTTAACAAAATATAACTTCCAATCAACACCAAAATAGTGATGCCAAGGATCATATACATCGCTCCGATATTTACTTGACTTCCAAAAAAATAAACATTGCAATCAATAGAATCTTTTAGTTTTTCAACGACCTCTGTTGGAATGCCTTGATTTTGCATTTCAGCAAATACACCCTGCATTGTATGATTTCGGATCAGTGATGTCCCGTAAGTGCCTGGCAAAAATGAGATTAGTTTTTGAAGGCCTTCGCTAAAAGAAGAAATAGGCATATATGCACCACAGATGAAACCATACCCCGCGCTGATGATTGTACCTACCGCTGAAATTTGTCCTTGTGTTGATAAGAAAAGATTGATAATCGAAGATAATGCTGTTCCAAACAAAACAAGAAGTAAAATGTCAAGAAACAAAAAGAATATATCTGAAAGCGACATATACCAACCGACAATAGCCACGTAAGCAAGACAGATCCCCGTTGCAACAAAGCAAATAATAAGTGTTGAAAACAAGGTTGCAACATAATAACTCAGTGAAAGCGTCGCCGCCTTTACAGGAGAGATTCGTAAATCTCTTATCGTACCATTTGCTTTATCTTGCACCATTAAAAAATTAGAACAAAAAGCAACCGTTACGCACGAAACAGCAAGAATCGAGGAGATCAGCTGACCGCCTACCAGTCCCTCTATTATGTCTTCTGATAGTTTTAAAGAATCAGGTAAATTAGATGTAAAACTATCCCGATACACATTTCCAAGAAACGTTACATAAAGCACAAGCAATATAGCAGGTGTTATCAAAGAGGTAAAGAACATCCCCTTATCTTTAAAAAACAATTTGATATTTCTTTTGATAAGAATGAAAGCTGTACTCATTTTTCTGCACCTCCTACTAACGTTTTTCCTGTAACAGCAAGAAAAACATCATCCATTTTGCCTTTTGTTATTTCGTAATCATCAAACAGCTGCGGATTACGAATGATCAATTCAGTTGCAGCCTTTGTATTCGGTACAGAAAGACGATAACCGTTTCGGATTCGCTCATATTCTATATTAAGTGCTTTAATATCCTTTTCCTCTACACCGTAAATCGTGATGTAATCTCCAGTATAAATATTTTTTAATTCAAGCGGAGTACCCTCTGCGGATATTTTTCCATCATCAATGATCACGACATAATCAGCTTCCGCAGCTTCTTCCATATAATGCGTAGTTAAAAATACGGTCATATCTTCAGATTTGCGAAAACCGGATATAACAGTCCAGATAAGTTGGCGTGTCTGCGGGTCAAGCCCTGTTGTCGGCTCATCAAGAATAAGGATTTTAGGCTTATGAAACAAAGCCCTTGCAATATCGATTCTTCGGCGTTGTCCTCCTGATAATTTACCAACTGTGCGTTTCAATAAGTCTTTAAAATCTAATATTTTCGCCAGTTCCTCAAGCCGGTTCTTAAATGCCATTCCAGTAATGCCATATAAAGCGGCTCTACTTTCCAGATTATCATAGACAGAAAGAGCCGAATCCAAAACAGATGACTGAAAAACCACGCCCAGTTCACGCTTGATATAGTCCATATCCTCATCTAAATCGTGTTTATCAATAACGACGCTTCCACTGTCTTTCGTCAGTTGTCCGCACATAATATTGATTGTAGTCGACTTTCCTGCACCATTGATCCCAAGGAAGGCAAACAATTCCCCTTTTTTCACACGAAAACTCAAATTCCGGACAGCGTTTACACTTCCAAAACTTTTATTAAGATTATCGATTTGAATAATATTGCTCATTCAATTTTCTCCTTACATTATGGGCATCCAGGATAATTCCCGTCATCTTCTCACATAAATATCTTATTGGTTATCGTAAAAGGCGGTTTGTATTCTCCCATTGAACTTTTCAATCCCAAAAGCTCCATAACAGCACTCCTGCCGAATACATAGTTGATACTTTTGATATTCTTTTACAGAAACTGCACCAAGTATGTCGGCAGACAGAATATATCCTCATCCTTTGCAAAGTCCTTTGTATAAATAAGGTATTTATCTAGTATCCTGTCTGAGAATTTTCTGGAAAACGCATCTAAGGAAGCATGTGTCTTGTATCCGGAAGACTTCACCTCTATCGGACATACTTTGTTTTTTCTGGCCAGGATGAAATCTATCTCATAGTTTCTGCGAGTGCTTTCATTCATGAAAGTATGATAAAATAATGCATTCCCATTAGCAGTAAGTATCTGAGCTACTGCATTTTCATATAGATATCCAAGGTTCGCACTCAGTTTATCATTCAGCAGTTTTTCATAAATGATGTTCTCTGTGAAATCTCTGTCTTTAAACATCAACGTAGTGAACAATCCGGTATCACTCAAAAATAATTTGAATTTCCCCAGGTCTTTATTGTTCGACATTCCTGCATTGGGATCATTGGCATAATACGATACCAGTACTGTTTTTGAATCTTTCAGTTCCGCAATCGATTCCAGAATATTTTCTGCTCTCTCACCGTTCAAAACACTCGAAACCTGATATCTTGAAGCATTTTTATTAAGCTGTGCCGGGATCGCATCAAACAGACTTGACAACTTCCCTGTTGGATCTATTTTTTAAAGTCATCTTCATACAGATTGAGAATATCCCTTTTTATCTGGTCTACTTTTCTGAAATTGTTCGTTTCTATATATTCATTTACAGCCTGTGGCATACCTCCTACAAGCATATACAAGCGGAAGTCTCTCATCAGTTTTCTATGGATCTGAGCTCCGACAGGTTTCCCGGAATCAAATACCTTCTTCAGCAATGGAATAGTTGTGGTATCTCCGACAGCCCATAGGAATTCTTCATGATCCATAGGATACATACTGATTTTTCGTTCCTCACTTGGGATAAGTATATCCTTCACGTTACGTTTGATCGAAATCAACGAACCGGTCTCCACGTAATCATATCTGTGATCTGCCACCAATGCTTTGATTGCCTGCCTCGCAAGGGGACACTGCTGTACTTCGTCAAATATAATCAATGATCTCCTCTCATGCAGATCGACCTTATACTGCAATTGCAGTTGGAGAAACAGATAATCCAGATCAGATATATCTTCAAAAAGTTCTTTTACGGCTTTAGATGCTCTCGAAAAATCAATAAGGATGTAACTTTCATATTCGTTTTTAGCGAATTCTTCAACAACTGTCGAATTCCCAACTCGTCTGGCTCCTTCTATCAGTAAAGCAGTCCTTCCATCAGACTCAGTTTTCCACTCTAAAAGCTTGTCATATATCTTTCTTCTGAACATAAAATCAGCCTCCATCGCAAAATCGCTATTTTTATATCCTCATTTCACTGCAAAATCGCACTTTTTTCATCATTATGTGAAGATCCTGGTTGTGGAGCTCGTGTTTCTCGTCCAGAAGCAGATTTCTGAGAAATATCTCAAGATATTCTGTGGTTTCATGGATACCTCTCTGTAAATCCGTATAATTCGCTCGAACAAGCGCATTTCTGAAATACTAGACATTTTCTGCAAAAATATCATTGGTTGCAGAAAAGCCAAGCGTTCTCAAATATTTGATAAAGAACACTGCATCTGGAACCATACTCGGCCCTGTTTTCTCCCTGCATTTTTATCTACAAGGGTCCAAAAGAATCGCTTTGATAGATTCTATGTCACTATCACTCAATCGATTTTTATTAAATGTATGTACCGCCTTATCAATATCGTTGGAACTGCCAAGAACTTCTTTGCACCAGACAGGACTATTTCCTTGAACAAAAAATGCATACCCCTCTACCCATACATAAAATCCATATTCCTCAAGATGCCTTGCAAGCAAATATACCTGCCGATTTACCTGCTTGATCGGATTTCTTACCGTTTTGGTAAAAGTGTTGCCATAAGGATCGGTTTTGCATTTTATCCAAGTATAATCATCTGTCTTGCCATAGATTGTGCCCGCGTAGTTTTTCACTTCAATGATGAAAACTCCATACTTGTTTATGATGACATTATCAAGCTCAGCTTTTCTCCCATCATAAGAAATATCAACATTTGTCAGAAGAACGTCCCCATTACGCAGAACTCTCCTGATTATGTTTATTGCAATATATTCTCCCTCACGACCCGCACGCTCTTCCGGACGTTCATACTCCTGCGAGCTACGATCAGATATGCTGTTTCCTATTATGGCTATGATTGCGATAATAATTACCACAATGGCAATGACCACAAACATACTTAATTCAGACATAATTCACCCTCTAAAGTTATTGATCATTGTAATTTAGCTGTGAGCTAGCGTAAAGGAATCCAGCAACCGCTGAAATCCCAGCATCGCTTCCTCCGGCCCTATGATACGAATCTTCCCGCCAAACTGAAAGACCCATCCATATCTGTCACCATTCCTTTACTATTACAAAACATTAACTCTGGTTTTATTATAACGGAGTGAAATCGGAAATAAATAAAAAATACTTCTGTCATATTTCCAAACTTACTTCAATTATCTCCCGGATCGGTATTTTCACACCGTCCGTCATGATCAACACATGCACATACTCATCTATCTTCTTCAGTGCTCCGGTTTTCGTCACATATGCTCCGCCGTCTTTCCTCTCGTCAGGCACGAAATATGTGATACTGACTTCCGGCTGCTCTTCTATATGCTCTAAAAGGATCCGAAGTCGCTCATTCAAACGCTGCCGTTCATCCTCCTCTAGTTCCATACGCTTGTCTGTGACTCTTGCCTCTTCCGCCACTGCTGCATCAAATCCTGTCAGTGCTGCAAATGGCGAGAACTGTGCAGCGCGGTCATGCATGGACATCTGCGGATGCGTCCGTGATACATGATGCGGATGATCGATGATATCGCTGTAATCCTTCATGCCTTATGCCCTCCGATCTGTCTGTTCCTGTTCTTTGCAGTAGCTCCCTCCTCGAGATTCATCCCTTTAAGGACAGCATTTTTACCAAACTTTTTTTTTGATAGAGATCTCCGCCTCCTGCAGTTTCCGTTCCCGTTCAAGCTGTTCGGCTTCTTCCCGCTGTGCTTCCTGTCTGGCATCATAATCAGTAAAAAAATCAAGCTGTTCACATCCATCATTTTTCTCCGGAGCATCAGCTTCATCGACCACACGATTCGCAGAAATGTTCATCCTGCGGACCAATAGGTCCTTATCCACTATCCGGTCATAAAGTTCCATCACTGCAGCCATGATCTTCCGGGTGGAAGATGTATATCCATCCAGGTTCGCAGTCCCGTGTGCATGCTGCGGGATCTGTCTGCCATAATGATCCGTAACGATCTTGCCGCGGTATCGTTTTCTCCGCGCCGGATCCGTCAGATTTTCCACATCATAACCTACTGTTATGACGATCTGATCCGTCACCAGATGCTTCTCCACCAGATCCAGAACCAGAGTATCCGTCATCTCCCGCATGACAAGCCTTGCCTTATCAGATTCATATGCACATTGCAGGACCTGACCTGCACCGAGGCTGCTCTTTTCCGGCTTGTACGCCTTCACATCCTGCATCGTGCAGGGCTCCCAGCCCCATGCATGATCGATCAGAAGCTCTGCATTTTTTCCGAAAAGATGATACAGCAGCTCTTCATTTGTTTCCGAACATCTGG
>ERZ826220.3738-NODE-3738-length-11431-cov-3.356628_pt1 | contig 11431 bp, 10 predicted proteins | sample MGYA00519927_ERZ826220 | MGnify/ENA primary metagenome ERZ826220 (study PRJEB31778, sample SAMEA3449225) | human gut metagenome | biome: human gut; feature: human-associated habitat; material: faeces | place: United Kingdom | collected 2010/2012 ...
ATTATAGCAAAGGTTTTTCCCACTGTCAAGCGGGGAGATTTTCCCCAGGCAGGTATATTACGCCGCGGTGCAGGGAATTACTACCTTATAGCACGATAATGCGGGCGGCAAGGCCGCCAATTTGCGCAAAAGGAGCGATTTCCATGACTGACGAAAACAGAAGCCTAAAGGATAAGATCAGGGATTTTTTAGAGGAAAAGGGCGTTTATGTCGTGCTGCTTTCCTCGGTGGCCATAGTCGGCGTCGCCGCGGCGGCAGCCTATTGGCCAAAGCAGCAGCCTCAGCCCTCCATAGAGCCTTCTCCCGCCCCCGTTTCTCAAAACGAGGACCAGACACTCAGTGAGGCCCTGCTCTCCACGCCTGTCCCTACGCCCACCGCTTCACCCTCGGCGCTGCCCGACATAACTCCCAATCCTTCCCCCGGGCCATCGGCTACCCATGCCCCCGCCTATGACAAGGCCCCCGCGCCGCTCAAGGGCAAGGTGCAGTGGCGCTTTGCCGTGGATGAGCTGATCTACTCCCGCACTCTGGATCACTGGACCACACACCGGGGCATCGATATATCCTGCGCAAATGGGGCGGAGGTGCGTTGCCCATGGAACGGCAAGGTGGAGGAGATATACGAGGACGACAGCCTCGGCATCACCGTTCGGGTAAGTCACAGCGACGGCCTTGAATCCCTCTACTCAAACCTGCGCACCGGCTGCCCCGTAAAAGCCGGGCAGAGGCTCAACGCCGGCGACCTTATTGGCTATGTGGGTGAAACCGCCGTTGCAGAGTGCGGCGACGGAGCCCACCTTCACTTTGAGGTGCGCAAGGACGGCAGATCCGTAGATCCCGCGGAGTACGTGACGGTGACGGAGTAGGGAAACGGCTTCACTTTCCGTTTGAAAAAGAGAATCACCACAGAAATACCGGGAGAGTCGCAAGGCTCTCTTTTTGCGTGCTTGTTTTTTATGGCGTTTAACGTTACTATATACCCATGAAAGTCACTGAAGATCTGCAATGCAACGGCCTGTCCATAGTAGTGGACAAGGCGGGCTTCACATACGGCAGCGACGCGGTGCTGCTGGCTAACTTTGCAAATCCCAGACGGGGGGACAGCTGTCTCGACCTGGGGGCGGGCACGGGCATTTTATCCATACTGGTAAACGGCAAGACCGGCGCCCGCTTCACCGCCGTCGAGATACAGCAGGCCGCCTGCCAGCTTATGGAGGAATCCATCGCGCTCAACGGCCAGGGCGGGGACATAACCGTGCTGCATGCCGACATACGCAGGCTGGGTGGGCTTTTGCCGGCCGGCAGCTTCGACGGGGCAGTTTGCAACCCGCCCTACTTTTCCAGCGGCACGCGAAGCGAAAATCCCGCCGTGGCCCTTTGTGTCCATCAGGACGAATGCGGCATTTACGACGTGGCCCGGTGCGCGGGGCGGCTGCTGAAAAACGGCGGCAGGCTATGGCTGTGCTATCCCGCCTCCCGCCTTGCGGAGTGCTTCCACGCCATGGTGGAAAGCAGGCTTCAGCCAAAGCGGCTGCGGCTCATCGATGGAAAAAACGGCCCCTACCTCGCCCTTATGGAATGCGTAAAGGGCGGCAAGACAGGCCTTATTATAGAAAGGAATTGACGAAAAACCCACATGCTTCAGCCCAAGCTTTACCTTTGCCCAACCCCCATAGGAAACATGGAGGACATGACGCTGCGCGCCCTCAGGGTGCTGAGGGAGTGCCATAGGATATACTGCGAGGACACCCGCAACACCGGGGTCATGCTGTCAAGGCTGGGGATATCCAAGCCCCTCATATCCTGCCACGAGCACAACGAGGAGGGCAGGGCGGAGGAGATCGCAGGGCGGGTGGCGGAGGGCGAGGCTATCGCCTTCGTATCCGACGCCGGGCTGCCCGGCATATCCGACCCCGGGGAGCGGCTGGTGGCCGCCTTCATACAAAGGGGGCTGCCCTTTGAGGTGCTGCCCGGGCCCTCCGCGTCCCTTACTGCGCTGGTTCTTAGCGGGCTGCCCGCGAGGGAAGCCTGTTTCGTGGGTTTTTTGCCCCGCACCGGCAAGGAGCGCCGGGAGGCCGTCGCCCGTCTTGCACGGCATAAGGGCACGCTGATAATATACGAAAGCCCGCTTAGGGTGGCCGAGACCGCCGCCGAGCTTGCCGCAGCCTGGGGCGACCGCAAGGCTGTCCTGTGCCGGGAGCTTACCAAATTATACGAGGAGACGGTGCGCTCCACCCTTTGTGGACTTGCCGGCACGTATGCTCATAAGCCCCCAAAGGGCGAGACGGTGCTGGTCATCGCAGGGGCGGGGGATGAAAGCTCCGGAGCGAGCCTTGAAGATACGCTGAAGCGGCTGCTGGGGGAGGGGGTCAGCGCCAAGGATGCGGCGAAGCAGGCCAGCGCCCTGCTGGACGTTCCCCGGAACGAGGCGTATAAGATGGCGATGAGGATAAAGGAAGGCTCGGATGATTGATACGCCTTTTTCTGTTACTTTTCTTTTGAAAAAGAAAAGTAACCAAAAGAAAACCAACGAAAATATTATAAAAAGCCCTTATCCAACTCCCGCCGAAATCACTCCGGCGGGAGTTTGTTTTTTGGGCGGTTGGGATTTAAGCGTTGGCTGTTAAACTCCGCCGCTTGTATTATCTCCAACGTTTTTTTGCCTGCGGCGCGGTACTTTCGTGGGCCGAAAGTACCCAAAGGCCTCCGCTTTCTTAAAAGAAAGCTCTCAAAGAACTAAAAACATCTTCCCCTGTTGCCCATCTCCGGTATCTCTTTCCCGTCGCTGCTCAGAATTCAGCATGGTCGTTCTTCCTCGCTTACGCCGCCCCACGTGCGCCTTCGCTCCTCGAACTCCCTGCTTTATTCTGCTTGCGCCGTTCTATCAAAGAATCCATCTGGCGTGATTCCGGCGGCGGCGATTAAAATCAGAAGATAGAATCAGCTCCCGCCGGAATCGCTCCGGCGGGAGCTGGGTAAAAGTATTTTTATTTTTCTATTTGGGCTTTTCTTTTCTCTTTGCTTCTTTTCTCTTTTCTTTTCTCCCGAAAAGAAAAGAGAAAGAAGAGAATCGTCACTCCCGATTCGCCAGTATCTCTTTGGTCTTCATAAGGCGGGTGGTGTTGCCCCTGTCGTTCTCGTCCAGCTTCATCTTGATCTCCCTGATAGCCTCGTCGAACTGAGGTATCATGACGTACTCCAGGGCGTTGACCCGGCGGCGGGTCTTTTCTATCTCGTCCGCCAGGGAGTTGCATATCTTTTCCACCTCTGCAAGCTCTATGAGCATGGGCAGCACCTCTGCGAAGGCGGATACGGCGGAGTCCAGCTCCGCAGAGGTGTTCATGAATCCATAAGGATAGTCAAAGGTATCGGAAGTCTCAAGGGACAGCTTTGGCATCTTCAGCGACAGCACGTGCTGGGTATCCACGGATACCGTGGCGGGGCGGGCGGGGTAGGCGAGGGCTTCTTCTATTGCCTCTCCGCTCATCTCGGCCCTTGCCAGCACGAACTGCCCCATGGCGGCGGAAAGCTTTTGCTCCACCTGCTCCCGCAGCTCCTTATTGCGGCGGGCGTAGGCTATGAAGCGGCGAACCATCTCGTCCCGCTTGTCTTTCATAAGCTTATGACCCCTGGCTGCCACCTTGCGTTTCTTCTTAAGGTTGGTCAGCTCCATGCGGGTCGGCTTTACTTGAAGCTGTGCCATAGGCTATTCCTCCGCTTTGGGCAGGTACTTATCCAGATATTCGTCCCTTATGCGCTTAAGCTCGGCGCGGGGCAGTATGGAGAGCAGCTTCCAGCCCAGATCCAGAGTTTCCTCTATGGAGCGGTTGGTATAGAAGCCCTGTGACACATACTCCTCCTCGAAGGCGTCCGCAAACTTGGCGTACAGCTTATCCGTATCGGACAGGGCCGCATCGCCCAGTATTACCGCAAGCTCCTTTGCGTCCTTGCCCCGTGAGTATGCGGCAAAGAGCTGGTTCATGGTGTCGGCGTGATCCTCCCGGGTCTTGCCCCGGCCTATGCCCTTATCCTTCAGGCGGGACAGGGAGGGCAAAACGTTTATAGGCGGCGTGACGCCCTTTCTGTGCAGCTCACGCCCCAGAATTATCTGTCCCTCGGTTATGTAGCCGGTCAGGTCGGGGATGGGGTGGGTGATGTCGTCGCCGGGCATGGTCAGGATGGGGATCTGGGTGACAGAACCCTTGCTGCCCTTGATGATACCGGCGCGCTCGTACAGGCTGGCCAGGTCAGAATACAGGTAGCCGGGGAAGCCTTTTCGGCCGGGAATCTCGCCCTTGGAGGACGAGAACTCGCGCAGGGCCTCGCAGTAGCTTGTCATATCGGTCAGGATGACCAGGACGTTCTTGCCCAGATCAAAGGCCAGATACTCGGCCACGGTCAGCGCAGCGCGCGGGGTGATGATACGCTCGATGATGGGGTCGTTGGCCAGGTTCAGCAGCATGACCACGCGCTCCATCGCGCCGCAGCTCTCGAAGCTCTCGCGGAAATACGACGCAACGTCGTTCTTGACGCCCATGGCGGCGAACACGATGGCGAAGTCCGACCCGTCGGCCACACTGGCCTGACGGACGATCTGGACGGCCAGCTCATTGTGCTTCATGCCGGAGCCGGAGAAGATCGGCAGCTTCTGGCCGCGGATCAGCGTGGCCAGGCAGTCGATGGAAGAAATGCCGGTGTGGATGTAGTTGCGGGGGTAGACACGGCTGACGGGGTTGATGGGCGCGCCGTTGACATCGCGGCGGGCGACGGGGTAAATGTCACCGAGGCCGTCGATGGGGCGGCCCAGACCGTCCAGCACGCGGCCCAGCAGCTCGGGGCTTAAATCCATCATCATCGGGTGGCCGGTCAGCACCGTGCGGTTGTTGACAAGGCTCAGCCCGCGGGTGCCCTCAAACACCTGAATGACGCAGCGGTCACCATCGACACGGACAACACGGCCCACGCGGGTCGAGCCGTCGTCGAGGTGCAGCTCTGCCATTTCGTCATACTGGACGCCCTTGACGCCGTCCAGCACGACCAGACTGCCGTTGATTTGGGAAAGTCCGATATGTTCCAGAATCATGTTGTTCCCTCCTCATCAGCCCTGGGCCACGGCGGCCAGCTTGGTGTCGATTGCTTTTTGCAGCTCGTCCAGCTTGCTCAAATCGTCGTTGGGCACGGTATACTTCATCTGGACCAGCTCGTCAAACAGGCCGGTGGCCAGCAGACGGCTGACAGGCACCTGCTTGGCGACGAGTGCGGCGCACTTGTCGTACAGGTACAGAATGGTTTCCATCATTTTCAGCTGCTTTTCCAGCGGGACGTAGGTGTCAACCGCGTGGAAGGCGTTCTGCTGCAAAAATCCGACGCGGATGACGCGGGCGATCTCAATCGTCAGCTTCTGGTCGTCGGGCAGCACGTCAGAGCCGATCAGCTTGACGATCTGCATCAGATTGTTCTCCTGCAGCAGCAGGTTGGCGATGCGCTCACGGCAGGACATGAAGTCGTGGCCGACGTTGTCGTAGTACCAGCCGCCGAGGTCGCCCAGATACTCGCTGTAGGAGTCGTTCCAGTTGATGGCGGGATAGTGGCGGGCGTAGGCCAGCGACTTATCCAGCGCCCAGAAGCAGCGGGTGAAGCGCTTCGTGTTCTGGGTGACAGGCTCGGAGAAGTCGTTGCCCTGCGGGCTGACAGCGCCGATGACGGAGACAGAGCCTTCCGCGCCGTTCAGCGTCCTGACGTAACCGGCGCGCTCGTAGAACTCGGCCAGACGGCTGGGCAGGTACGCGGGGTAGCCCTCGTCGGCGGGCATCTCCTCCAGACGTCCGCTGATCTCACGCAGAGCCTCGGCCCAGCGGGAGGTGGAGTCGGCCATCATGGCGGCGTGGTAGCCCATGTCGCGGTAATACTCGGCCAGCGTGATGCCGGTGTAGATAGAAGCCTCACGGGCGGCGACAGGCATGTTGGAGGTGTTCGCGATCAGGACGGTACGGTCCATCAGGCTCTTGCCCGTGCGGGGGTCGACCAGCTCGCTGAACTCCTGCAAAGCCTGCGTCATCTCGTTGCCGCGTTCGCCGCAGCCGACGTAGATGATGATGTCGGCGTCGCACCATTTTGCGATCTGGTGCTGGGTCATGGTCTTACCGGTACCGAAACCGCCGGGGATGGCCGCAGCGCCGCCCTTGGCCAGCGGGAACATCGTATCGATGACACGCTGACCCGTGATCAGCGGGCGGGGCGAGGTCATGCGCTCGGCAGACGGGCGCGGGGTGCGGATAGGCCACTTCTGGCAGAGGGTCAGCGTGTGCTCCTTACCCTTGGCATCGGTCAGCTTGACGATAGGCTCGTTGACGGTGTAGCTGCCGTTGTCGGCCACCCAGGTGACCGTACCGGAGACCGTCGGCGGCACCATGCAGCGGTGCTCGATGGCCGGGGTCTCGGGGCAAGTGGCGTAGATCTGTCCCGCGGTCAGGGTGTCCCCCTGCCGTACGGTCACGGTCACGTCCCACTTGGCGGCCTCGTCCAGAGACGGCTCATGCGCACCGCGCTCGATGAAGCTGCCCATGTGCTGCTCGATGGCGGGCAGCGGACGCTGGATGCCGTCATAGATATTGCGCAGGATGCCGGGGCCGAGGGTCACGGACAGCGGGCCGCCCGTGCTCTCGACAGGCTCACCTGCCTTCAGGCCGCCGGTCTCCTCATAGACCTGGATGGTGGTTTCCTTGTCGTTCATGCGGATGACCTCGCCGACAAGGCGTGCCTTGCCGACATAGACCATCTCCATCATTTCCAGATCAGTCTTGCCCTTGATGGTGACAACGGGGCCGTTGATGCTGTAAATTGTATTTTCCATAGCTTTGCCCCTCAAATGTTAATTTCCAGACCGGCGTTTTCCAGGAACCAGTCGTGCTGGGCCTCCAGACGGGCCTCCAGCGTATCGTCGGCAGCCACGCCCTTCGCGGGGTTTGCGCCCTTCAGGCCGCCCAGCGTGATGCTGTCGTCGGCCTCCAGAACGGTGCCTGCGGGCAGTTCGACGTTTTTCAGCAGCGGCAGGTCGGCAGCGCGGGCTGTGATCTTGGCGTTTTCGCCTAAGGTCTCCGCCAGAGAAGCGGCCTCTTTCTGCAGCCAGGCGGCGTAGTCCTTGCCGGCCACAAAGGCAGCCAGCTGCTCACGGGCCTTCGAGAAGGTCTCGTCGGCGATTTTCTGGCGCTGGGCAGCCAGCGTGGCGCGGGCGGCCATGCGGGCCGCGCTCAAATCGCGGTTGGCGCGGGTCTTGGCGCGCTCGGTCTCAAAGCGCAGGGTGCGCTCCACGCGGGTGTTCTCGGTCCTGCGCGTCTCGTCCAGCTGGCTGTTGATCTCGCGCTCCGTCTCCTCACGGATGGCGGCGCAGGCAGCCTCGCCCTCGGCGCGGATGGACTCGAGGAATCGCTCGGCGCGGGTATCTAATTCGTTCATGGTCACACCTCTTAAATCTTGACGCCGATGGCCTCGCGGATATAGCGGGTCAGGCGGTCCTTACCGGCAGCACCGCCGCCGGTGGAGGGCACCGTGATGAGCAGCGGCCCACCGGCAGCGCGGGCGCTGTCCAGCGTGGCCGTGTAGGTCTCGGCGATTTTCTCGGTCACGAGCAGCACGGCGATGTCGGGCTGCTGGGCTGCCATTTCCAGCGCGTTGCGCAGGTCGGCCTCGCTGCGGGCGACGGTGCCCTCAATACCCGCAAGGCGCAGACCGTTCATGGCGTCGGAGTTGTCGCTGATGAGAAAGAACCGCATGGCGTTACACCAGCTTGGACAGGATCATGATGGAGATGACCAGGCCGTACAGAGCGATGGACTCGCCCAGAGCGACGAAGATCAGGCTCTTGCCGAAGGTCTTTTCGTTCTCGCTGTTGGCTGCGATAGCGGCAGGCGCAGCGGAAGCGACGGCCATGCCGCCGCCGATACCGGCAAGACCCGTAGCCAGAGCGGCAGCGACCAGACCGATGCTCAAAGAGCTGTTGTGGTCATTGTCGGTGTTGGCGGTCTCGGAAGCGGTGGTGGCAGCGGTGGTGTCGGCATTGGCATCATCCGCGGCAAAGACGCCCAGTGCGCCGCAGCAGGTCACAGCGGCCACGATCAGGATGGTAACGAACAGTTTGCTGAACTTGGTTTTCATAATGGAACCCTCCGTAATTTTTTGTTTTATTCCGCGCCCCTCTGTCAAGGCGCTTTTGCAGGGGCCGGGCATGCCCGGCCCGCGGCTTCGATTCTATCGTCCGATTGTGGGATGGTTGCGGGCCGGATATGTCCGGCCCCTACGGCGCATCTTATGCTTTTGCTTTCTTCAAATCAAAGGCTACGAACTTGCGGCCGCCGCCCTTGTAGCAGCGGCTGAACATCTCGTAGAACTCCAGACGGATGCCCTGAATGGCGGAGAGCAGTGCCTCGAGGCAGATGACCACGAGGTTGCCCAGGATGACCACCAGTATATTGTTAGGCGTGCCGGCCAGCGTAAAGACGACCATCATCATGCTGGCATGCACGATGACAAACGCACCGACACGCAAGAACGAGATCGTGTTGGACAGGTAGCTCAGCACCGTTTCCAGCAGCTCAAATACACTCTGCATCAGGTAGTTGCCCATACCGCCCGCAGGTTTCCAGGGCTTGCCCTCGACCATCGGGGCCAGCAGCTCCGCAAAGAGCAGCAGCACCAGACCGACGACCATGCCGACCACCGCCAGCACCTGCGGCATAAACGTGACAGCGCCCATATAAGCGGACGCCAGATCAACGCCGCACAGGTAGGTCACCATGCCGACAAGGCCGTTGGGCGAGAAGATGAACTCGCCCCACTCGCTGTAGCGGGCGTGGGTGTACATATTCAGTACCATGGCGGCCAGCACCAGCACAATGCCGATGTAGACAGCCACCATCAGGATGCCGGTGATGGAATCCATAACGGAAACGGGCTTGCCTGCCATGCCAAGCGCATGGTAGAGCGGGTCAAGGGCCTCCTCGTAGCCAAAGAGAGAACCGTAGACCAGGCCGAAGATCGTGCTCGAAATGCCGCAGGGAATCATCAGATGGAACAGGTCATTGTGCTTGACCTTCCACATGAACGTGCTGAACAGTGCCAGCACAATACCCTGCCCGACGTCGCCAAACATCATGCCGAACAGCACGGTGAATGTGATCGCTACAAAGCCGGTGACATCTGTCTCGCCGTAGGCGGGCAGACCGTACATTTCGACGAAAAACTCAAAAGGGCGGCTCCACCAGGGGTTTTTCAGCTTGGTGGGGGGCGTCATCTTACCGGCGGATTCCGGTCCGTCCACCGTGACGCGCAGCCCATGGATGCCGCGGGCCTTGCCCGCGACCTCGTCCACCTCCGACGCCGGGACCCAGCCGACGCAGAAGAAGTGCTCGCCCTTGACCGCGGCCATGCGGCGCAGGTCGTAGACCGCCGCGTAGTAGCAGGCTGTGTTGTACAGCAGCTGGACCTTGTCGGCGTTTTGCTGCCACAGGGCGGCAATGCGGGCGTTGACGTCCTCGACGCTCTTGTTGACAACGTCGAGGTTCTCTTTAAAGTGCTCGATGATCTCGGCGGGCGAGCCAGCCGCGCCGGGCACATGCACCGGCTCAAAGTAGAGCATCGAGAAGATGCCGTCGGTCTCCAGCGCGTGCTCCCGCGGGGTCATGTAGACGCCCCAGTAACCGGCCTTCGTCTGGTTGCAAGGGGTGAACAGGATGTACGGGTCATCGCCGTAGTTGTTCATCAGCTTGTTGTAGCCCTCCGTCGGCAGGAAGCCGAAGCGGATCTTGACGTGGGCGCAGTCGAGAATGTCGTCCACGTTGACCTTCAGGCCGGTAAAGTGGCTGTACTGCTCGATGCCGTCCTCGCAGAGCTTCTTCTGGTCCAGCAGGACCTTGCGCTCGGCGCAGAGGTCGTCGATCTTTTCCAGCAGGTCGCTCAGATAGCTGCGGCCCTCGGCATCCACCGGGTCGCTGTGCTGCTGCCCCTCGTGCAGCTCCATATTGGCCTCTTTGGCCATCGTCTCGATCTGGTCGCGGATCGCGGTGTGGGGGTTCTCCTCATTCAGAGCGCCGTATCCCAGCGATTCCGACATATATCTGGTTGCGGGCTCAAGGTCAAAGCGTCCGTCCATGCAGCACGAGCCGATAAACTCGTTCAGCTGGGGCATCGTGCCCTGCACCCGCACCAGTTTCATCTTTTCAACCAATCAGTTCACACTCCTTGTTTCAGCTTGCCTCCCTCGGCGAGACAGACTCCCCCGACACGGGGGAGGTGGCGCTTGCGCCAGAGGGGGACGGTGCCCCGCAGGGGCGGAGGGAGCGAACCTTGCCATCACCCGAAATATTTCGGGCTGCCGCGAAGCTCTCTCCCCCACCGCCTGCGGGCGGAGCCCCCTCCAAGAGGGGGCCAAGGGTCACTCAATCCTTCTCATCAAACCCCACCAGCAGCGGCTGGACATCCTCGGGCGGCAGCTTGTAATGCACGCCCTCAATGATGTGATCCAGATCCTGCACCTCACACCGGGCCAGCCAGACGTAGCACAGCATGACCAGCGTCGGGTCAGTGGAGAACCGCAGCCACTTGCGGCACCAGTCGCATCGGTAGTGGAAGAAGCCCTCCTTCAAAACGCTGTACTCATGGTGTTCCAGCAGCGGGCCGTACTTCGTCCCGGCGAACCGCGCCTTGAACGTGTCCAGATCGCGGGCGGCGAGCAGGTATTCCCACTCGTCGTTCGTCAGGGCCGTGCAGTCGCGGCGGGCGTTGGAACGCACCACCGAATCCGGTGCGCCAATACGGATGAGCCGCGCTGCGTTAGAGACAGCGGACGTATCGCATTCCAACTCCACCAAGTCGCGCAGGTTCGGCGCGGCGCTCGTGCCTTTCTTGGCCGGGGCCAGCGCCACAAGGGCTTTGTGGCGGCGGTCCTGCAAAAGCGGCTCGGCCTGGGCAGTCAGGCCCCGGTCTGCTCTGGCGTTGCGTAAAGGTGCCAGAACCTTTTCCCACGGGGTACCGGCCACAGCGGCCAGGATGCCGTCCAGGCTCGTGGCTTTAGCCAGCGCATAGAGGTCGATGCAGCAGCGCTGCTGCATGAACTCCGGCAGGCGGAAGAGGTAATCGCCAGGGCGGCCTGCATCCAGGCAGCGCATGGCGGCGGTCAGCTCATCGACCTCGCAGCAAAGGGTGAAGTACTCGTACACCTTGCTGCCCGCGCTGCGGTCATAGCGGCAAAGGCTGTCGTACCGGGCGTACAGGCCCTGGCGCAGCAGGTTTTCCAGCTGGGCGCGGCGGGCGTACTGGGGGTTGACCTCGGTCAGGGCGTCGGCGTACAGCGGGTACTCCTTCAAGGCCGCGGCAAGCTCGGTCATCGTGCGGCAGCCCATCAGGCGGCGGTAATCGTCGGCACGCAGCCTGCGGC
>ERZ826220.3759-NODE-3759-length-11359-cov-5.040605_pt1 | contig 11359 bp, 9 predicted proteins | sample MGYA00519927_ERZ826220 | MGnify/ENA primary metagenome ERZ826220 (study PRJEB31778, sample SAMEA3449225) | human gut metagenome | biome: human gut; feature: human-associated habitat; material: faeces | place: United Kingdom | collected 2010/2012 ...
GCCCAGCTCCAGAGCCTTGGAGAGCACAAAACGGGTCTGGGGCATGGGGCCTTCAGCGGCGTCTACCAGCAGGATAACGCCGTTGACCATCTTCAAAATACGCTCCACCTCGCCGCCGAAGTCGGCGTGGCCCGGGGTGTCCACCACGTTGATCTTCACGTCCTTATAGCGGACGGCGGTGTTCTTGGCCAGAATCGTAATGCCGCGCTCACGCTCCAAGTCGCCGGAGTCCATGACACGGTCCACGACCTCCTGATTTTCCCGGTAAGCGCCGCCCTGCTTCAGCATCTCGTCCACCAGGGTGGTCTTGCCGTGGTCAACGTGGGCGATGATGGCTACGTTTCTCAAATGTTCGTTCTGCATATCTGGAACATCCCTTCTTGTTTTTTACCATCAATTGACAACAGTCGGCAGACAGCCCTCCGAATCAGAGAAGAACGTCTGTCGATTCTTGTCAACTGATGGCCTTACAGATTTCACATACAGTCACATATTATAATGCACAGTTTCCCTAATTTCAATGGGAAATTTCACATTTTCCGCCAAAAACGTGAGGTTTTTCTTGTATCTGTGCGTCATAGAAGGACTGACGCTTTTTTGAACAAAGAATTCCACAAAAAGCAAAACTTTTTTTCGTTTTCGGACATTGATTCCGAAAGAAAGGACCGTATAATGAAATTTACCTCGACGGAAGCGACGCCAGCGCCGCACGTTCCGCCGGGAGTATTGCGGCTCACTGGAGCCGCCAAGGAGGATATCCCCATGTATCGTATTCAAACCATGAACAAAATTTCCCCCGTAGGTCTGAACCGGTTCCCCTCCGAGCTGTACGAGGTCGGGGATGCGGTACAGGACCCTCAGGGAATTTTAGTCCGCTCCGCCAAGCTGCTGGACTTGGAATTCAACCCCAGTCTGCTGGCCATTGCCCGTGCGGGCGTAGGGGTCAACAACATTCCTCTGGACCGCTGCGCAGCGGCGGGTATCCCGGTGTTTTCCACCCCCGGCGCCAACGCCAACGCCGTGAAGGAACTGGTGATCTGCGCCATGCTGATGGGCTCCCGGGATATTCCCGGTGCCATCCGCTGGGTCCGGGAACAGGCAGCCTCCGGGGTGGATGTCTCCACCGTGGTGGAAAAGGGCAAGTCTGCCTTCATCGGCCCGGAGCTTTATAAAAAGACTTTGGGCATTATCGGTCTGGGAGCCATCGGCTCCATCGTGGCCAACACCGCCATCTCTCTGGGCATGGATGTGTACGGCTACGATCCGTTTTTGTCCGTGGATACCGCTTTGCGGTTGGACCGCCACGTTCATGTGGTAAAGGATATCAACGATCTTTATAAGCGGTCGGATTACATCACCATGCACATCCACTATACGGAAAAGACTGCCCGCATGATCGACGCCAGCGCCATCGCCGCCATGAAGCGGGGCGTGCGGGTCATCAATCTGGCCCGGGGCGAGATCGTAGACGATGAAGCCATGCTGACGGCGCTGGACACCGGTATGGTGGCCGCCTACATCACCGACTTCCCCAACAACCGTCTTCTGACGGCTCCCCACGTCATCGCCATGCCCCATCTGGGGGCCTCCACCCCGGAAAGCGAGCAGAATTGCGCCGCCATGGCAGTAGATACACTGCGGGACTATCTGGAAAGCGGCAACATCCGCTCCAGCGTGAATCTACCGGAGATGACCATGGACCGCAGCGGTGTCCAGCGGCTGTGCGTCCTGCACAAGAACGTCCCCGGCATGCTGGCAAACATCACCAGTCTGTTTGGCCGGGACGGCGTCAACGTGGAAAATCTGAGCAACAAGTCCCGTGGGGATTACGCCTATACCATGGTGGACCTTGGCAGCAAGGTGGGTGACAACGTGATCGAGGATGTGCGCCGCACAGCCAACGTGATCCGGGTCCGGTCCTTGGAATGGTAAATTGAACGGTCAAGGTACAAAAAAGCACGGCTTCCGCCGTGCTTTTTTCTTTTATTTCGTGCAGCGGGCCTTCAACTGCTCCGCTGTGATGGCCCAGCCCTCGGCCATGTATTGATCCACCGGGATCTCCGGGCAGGTCTCTCCCCGATGGCGATAGATGGCCTGTACCACGATCTTCAGCAGCGCCGGGTTCTTCACCAGAATCGGCCCGGTGAGCTGGCTGGCAAAGACGCTGCCCTTGTGATATCCCTCCGGGCCGCAGGGTCCCTCGTTGCCGTGGCCCATGTCCATGGAGGTCACCAGCGGCGTCTCCACGCCGGTAATGACGGAGCAGCGGTTGACGAAGCCCACCACTGCGTCCTCATAGAGGTCCGTGTGGCCGTAAACGTCCTCCACGAACCGCTTTTTGTTCTGGACGGCAGTGAAGTCCGCCAGTCCCAGTCCTTCGTACACCTTTCCGGTGTCATCGGTGATGGTCTTGCCCAGCAGCTCCATGGAGTTCCCGGCGAACAGCATGGTCACGCCTGCGTCCGCCGCCGCTTTTACAGCATCTCCCAGCTTGGAAAAATACAGGAGAGCCGCCTTCTGCGCCCGCTCTGTACCTGCGCCCATGTAGACAAAGTCCGCATGGGGCAGATCGGCGTCTCCGCCAAGCTCCACCCGCTCCACAGTGACGGTATTGCCCATTTTCTCCAACGTCCGCTTCAGAATGGACACGTTGGCATAGCTGCCATACAAGCTCATGAGATCCGGATAGAAATGCAGAATCTTCAATTCCATGGCTCAGCCCTCCTTTTTCACATCCGGCAAATTCAGCAGCTTGTCCCGGTCAGAGAAGCAGGTGACTACATACAACGCCTCGCTGCCGCTGTCCCGGATCGCTGCTGCCGCGTCCGGGATGCCGGGAATAACTTCCCAGTTCTGAACGCCGGTGAACCGAAACCGTTCCGCCAGATCGTTCCGGTACATACCGGAGAGAATGACCCGCTTCACATGGGGGACATTCAGCTGGTCAAAGTCGATGTCCCACAGCCAGCTTGTCTCGCTGGTGAAATACTTCCGGGACACGGCGTCCACGATGATGAGCACCGTGCAATCCTCGTTGGTAGAGGCGATATAGCGGAGGTTCGTGTCGTAGGCGATGGAATTTTCGTGCTTGCTGGTCAGCAGGATGCCGTGGTGCTGACCAAGGGTGAAGGTCTGCATCCGTCCGTTTTTCAGAATGTAGCTGCTGAGGGTGTCCGCAATGGCGGCTCCCTCCACGCCGCATTCCCGGCAGGCGGCATAGGCCGCCAGAATGTTATACACATTGTAAATGCTGCGGAAGGCCAATGCCACGGTGAACTGCCCGTCCAGGATCAGTTTGCCGTTTTGCAGGTCCAGCTCCGTGGCGGCGTAGTCCGGGTCGGGCCGGGCGTGGCCGCAGCTGGTGCAGCGGTACGCGCCGATGTGGTTGTAGTGGACGTACTCATATTCCATGGGTGCGTGGCACACTGGGCAGTAGGCCCCGTCATGATAGACCCCGGTGGAGGTCTCCGTATCCGTGGCACAGCGGTTCAGCCCGAACCACTTCACTTTTTCATGGCCGATGGCAAAGCAGCTGGACAAGGGATCGTCGCCGTTCAGGATCAGCTCCGTATCGGGGTGGATGGCGGGGAGGATCGCGTCAAACACGCTTTCGGGGTGACCGTTCCGGGTCAGCTGGTCCCGGTACAGGTTGGTGATGACAAATTCCGTGGGGTGGAAATACTTGAAGCTGTGGGCAGCGTACCGCTCGTCGCTTTCCAGCAGCAGCACGTCCGCGTTGACCTTCCCCCCCAGGGTGGCGTGGGTCAGGATCAATGTGGTGACGCCCTCTACCTGATTGGAGCCTTCGGCGTTGTAAATGACGTTCTTCCCCTGCCCCCGCAGCACCGTGGCGATCATCTCCACCGTGGAGGTCTTGCCGTTGGAGCCGGTGACGGCGATGATGTGGGGCGGCAGCTGTACCCGTCTCAAAATGTCCGGGCAGATCTTCAGGGCGAACTTGCCGGGCATAGAGCTGCCCTTGCCCACCAGCTTGCCTACAAATCGGCCCAGCTTGCAGACCACGATTGCTAAAAACTTTCGCATGAATATCCTTCTTTCAGCGTTTATTTTCCAGCCAGATCATCAGCGCCGTCAAATCGGCGGGGCTGACGCCGGAGATCCGAGACGCCTGTCCCAGATCCATCGGCCGCACGGCGGAGAGCTTCTCTCTCGCCTCCAGCCGCAGACCCTGAATGGCGTTGTAATCCAGGTCCGGGGGTAGCTTGTGACCCTCCACACGCTTGAACTCCGCCACCTGCTGCAACTGGCGCTTGATGTAGCCCTCATATTTCACAGAGATCTCAATTTCCTCGGCAATGTCCGCCGTCAGCGCCGGACGGTTGGGGTCAAAGGGCACCAGCTCATCATAGTGGAGCTGAGGCCGCTTCAGCAGCGCCAACAGAGAACAGCCATCCGGGGCATCGGCAGTGCCGTGCTCCGTCAGAAAGGCCGTCAGTGCCGGGGAGGGAGCCACGCCGGTGTGCTCCAGCCGGTTGATCTCCCGCTGGATGGCATCATCCGATATATAGGTGCGGCCGGTGGCGTATTTGCCCGCCTCCGTGCTCTGCCACGTGTCGTCAAAGCCGGTCGGCATCCCCTCGCCGGTGATGAAGCCGGTCTTGCAATCGCTGGTCAGCGTGTAGGAATAATACAGCTTGTAGCCGTCGAAATACGCCTGATTGAGCGTCAGGTTGAAGCGGCGGTTGTACAGACTCGCCATCAGCTCGTCATAGACGGTCTTTGGCGCTTCCGTCGCGGTCTGCTCCGGTGCTTGCGCTGCCTGCGTATCGTTGTATGTTGCAGAAGCATTTTCCAGCTTTTCCAGCCGTCCGACGCTCTGCTCGTTATCGTCGTTGTTCACGGATTGGCCGAAAACGCCGAGGTTCGCGGCCAGCGCCGCGCCGCCGACGATCAGCGTCATCACGATGGCGAAGACCAGCGCGGTCGAAATCTTTCTTTTCACAATCGGTTCTTCCTTTCTGATGGCCCGCAGCACCGCCTGACGGCGCTCGGGCGGAAACTCGCTCTGGGGAAGGCATGCCTTCAGCGCGTTTCTCAACTTCTGTTCATCCACCAAATTCACACCCCTCCCAAGGTCTTTTTCAGCATCTGCTGAGCCACGCTCAGCTTGTGATAAATCGAGCCTGTCGCCTGATGAAAAATCGCGGCGATCTCCTGCGCGGTCAAATCCTGATAGTAATACAGCAGGATGACCTCGCGGTATTTCTTCGGCAGCGCCTGCACGGCCGCGTACAGCTCCCGTGCCTCCTCCGTCGCGTCCTCCATGGGGATCGCCGTCATGTCGATGGGCTTTGCCCGTTCTCTCAGGCGAAACCAGCTTTTTCTTTTTTCATCCCTGCAAAGATTGACGGCGATGCGCGTCAGCCATGCCTTTTCGCTTTCGGGGCGCGCTCCGCGAAAGCTATCCATCTTTTTATACACCCGGATGAATGTCTCCTGTACAACGTCCTGCGCCAAATCCCTGTCGTCGAGCAGGATGGCGCATATGCCGACCAGCATCGAGCTGTATTCGTCCATCATTCGGCAGAGTTCCGTTTCGGAGGCTTTACCCGGTACCAAGGTATTGCCTGTCACCCTTTTTCATCCTCCTTTCACTTATCAAGACGTAAAAAATCGCGAAAATTCATATTCATTTGCTCGTTCTTTCCATAATTTTCCAAAACCGGCGTTTCGCGCGCGCAGAAGGCGCGTTTGGCCGAAGAATCAAAAGTCCGTTCCTCAACCCTGTTATTTCGCCGAATTTGCGCCGTCATCCTTTTTGCGCCCGCATAAAAGAAACCAGCCACCCGTGAAGGATGGCTGGGGCGTTTCATCAAGGGCGCAGTTCAGAAACGGAAACCATGTCGCTGTTTGCCAATGCCAGCGTCGGGACAAGCAGCAGCGCCCCCATCATCCCCGCGAATCTTTTCATCCTCGTCCCTCCTTATTGGCGCAATACTGGTTTCACTCATTTATATTTACATTCCTTTGTAGGTTTCATTCTATCGACCACTTCTCCCGTAATAGCATCAACTCCAACGAGTGCATGGTGAGACCCTGTTCTGAAATCTCCATTCTCTGCATATTCACTTTCCGCTTCATCTGGGTTTTTTACATATTCACATTCAAAAATCCACATCGGATAAAGAATTGTCGAAATGTCTTTTTTGTTTTCGTAACAGACATACCCCAGTTTCAAAGAATAGACATTTCTGATTCTCCCTGCATATATTTCCTTTTCGATGCTTTCGATTGCTTTTTCCATTGAAACTATTTTTTCTTCGTAAAGCGTATCTCTTTTCTCAAGCATCATCATATATCCATTAAATGACGTTCTATTCATTATTTCAAAATACCAATGCATTGTCGAACCAACATTCCATTTTTCATTTGGATATATTTTATTTTCAGCTCGTTCAAACGTATCATAAAGATCCGTCCACCTTCCAAGTATCGGAATGTTGTTTATTCTCTGCGAAAAATATATTTCATACGTCCCGCTTTGATAAGTATCAACGTCTTTGCCGTTTTTCCTTGCCCGGTCATTGACTGTAACGTAGTCAATTTCATAATCTGAATCTTGACTGTCATAATAGTATTCTATAATTTTACCCAAATAATCTTCTGCCGCTTTAAGCGACACATTATTATTCTCCGCGTAAATATCCTGCGGATTGATTTCATTTGGATAATATGATACTCCATCTCTCCATAGCTGTCTCCCATTTCCATATTTTCTAAGCTCGCAAGGGCTTCTGTCATATAATATTGTAATGAATGTATCCTCTGACAGCAGATATGAAACCGGCCAACTTTCTTCCCCTTCCGTTAGCGTTTCTATCATTTCGCTGTCTTTGCAAAAATCGGTGTCATCCGACCATTTTGTTTTCTCTACTTCTCTTTCATTTACCTTTTGGGGTTCAGCCCTTATGATTTCAATTTTATCCATTCCCATATCATCAACAGGTATATTGATTGATATTTTCCTTCCGTATGCTTCATAGTCTTGTTTCCAAATCTTCGTTTCCGCCTTCGAATGACACACATAGAAAGAGCAAAGAGCGGACAGCGCAAAAACGCACATCGTCATTTTCGTTTTCATTTTGTTTTCCTCCATTCATTCAAATCCGTCCATTGCCGAAGCCGTCTTTCCTGCAATGGTTTCACCTTCTTCGTTTCTAAATCCAATGATTATATGTTGAAACAGTTCCAATTAGATTGATTGAAAATCCCAATGCAAAAAGCGGATTGTTTAACCATTCTGCTTTTCCAGCGCCCTGTTTATACGTTATAAGCCCATAAAACACGTATGGCAACATGTCAACAATATATCTGTTTCCAAATTGATACCCTCCCATGGTTTTATGGCAACAAACAATCATCAGGTGTACGCATATGGTTGCCGGAACAATGATTAAATTCAATCCGCATGCCTTTCGTTTCCGAGTCAGCGCATAAAGCCACGTGACCATAAATGAAACGATTATCGGATCAATCAGCCAAAACGCCATACAATCATATGTGTCATAAATCAACATTCCATGCTCTCCGCCGGCTTTGGGCAATCTGAAAAGCTGATTAAAGTTTTTCGTCGCATAGTTCAAGCTGAATTGGCCTTCGGTTGAACGTACAAATTCCGGCAAATGGTTATGTCCAAATTCAAACGGATTATCAAATCGGGCTGCATTCAGCATCAAATAAAATCCGATTATCATACATGCCGGAATGAGCCGATATCCTTTTCGTATCCACGTTTTTACACTTGCTTTTTCCGTTCCCAGCATGAGAATCAGGGGGATATATGCAACAACCATCGGCCTGCATCCAAAGGCACAAGCCAAAAATGCAAACGCTCTCCCAATATGTTTTTTCGCCGCGTAGAAAAGAGACATTAACGAAAATGTAAAGCACATCGTCTGAGCCATGTACCAGACCCACCCGCCTTGCAGCGCAATAAACAGATAGCCATTGCCTAAAAACAGAAATAAGACATATTGCTCCGCCATTTCATACGTTCCCGTTATTGCACGGTAAAGACGAATCGCGTATATGATTCCGATAATCGAAAAGCCAAGTGATATCCAATGATCGGGCGTATTCGTCCCCCATACCGCGGCAAACGGAAGCAAAACCAGCGATGGAAACGGCGGGAAACTCACATAATACTTTCCTTCATAAATTGCCAACTCCAGCCACGGATAATCCTTTCCCAAATCCAGCCGCCCATTCAGCCATGCGCACGCCTGCAATGCATATGAGCGATATGGATTTTCTTCTGTCGCCCAATGCCCCGTAAAAGATGCGGCTACCCATAGCACAATAAGGAATGCCAAAGGACAAATGACATATCTCCATTCCAGCTTGAGACGGTCTCCTGTTTTCCATTTGTTCAACGCCATTTTATGTCAGCGCCCCCATCATCCCCGCAAATCTTTTCATCATCGTTCCTCCTTCTTGTCTTGTCCATCGTCCATCGGATTCCCTGTTTCACTTACCTAGACGTAAAAATTCGCGAAAATTCACACCCATTCGGCCGTTCTTTCCAAAATTTTTTAGTTCCTCCGAATCGCCTCATCGTCAGCCCCGTCCCGCCTCATTCTTTTAAGTTTCGCCCCGCCCCCGCGCGCCGCCGCCCATTCAAGCGCCATGGTTACCCCAAAGTGCCTACTCCCGTTTTTTCCCGCATTTATGCTATAATAGATTATCTTTTTTCGGGAGGATGCTTACCCATGAAAAAATGTCTCTTTCTGTGCCTGTCTCTTCTGCTCGTCCCCGTCCTTGCGCTGTGCGAGCCCCGCGCGGTGCTCTTTACGGCGACGGATTTACACTATATCGCCCCGACGCTGACGGACAACGGCGCGTTCTTCACCGATTTGATCGAGCAGGGCGACGGCAAGGCGATGGCGTACAGCGACGCGCTGATCGAGGCGTTTGTCGCTCAGGTGATCGCCGAGAAGCCGGACGCGCTGATTCTCTCCGGCGACCTGACCTTCAACGGCGCGCGCGAGAGCCACGAGGCGCTTTCCCTTCGGCTTGCGCGCGTCCGCGACGCGGGCATTCCCGTGTTTGTCCTCCCCGGCAACCACGATTTGAACAGCAGCAGCGCCGCGCGCTTTGAGGGAGACGGCTATACGCGGGTGGACGGCGTGACCGCCGGGGAATTTGCCGCCCTTTATCATGCCTTCGGCTTTGACGGCGCGCTCTCCCGCGACGCGGATTCGCTGAGCTACGTGGCGGCGCTCTCCGACGATTTGCGCCTGCTGATGCTCGACGTGAACACCTCCGCCGCGCCGAACGCTGTTTTGAAGGGCACGCTTTCGTGGGCGCGCCGTCAGCTCATGCAGGCGCAGGCGGACGGCTGCCGCGTCGTCGCCGTCAGCCACCAAAACCTGATCGACCACAGCGGTCTGCTTTCCTCCGGCTTCACCATCCGCAACGCGGATGCGCTGCGCCGCCTGTACGCCGTTTCGCCCGTGCTGTGCAACCTCAGCGGCCATATCCACCTCCAGCACATGGGGCAGACCGATTCCGGCCTGTGGGATATCGCCACCTCGTCGCTGGCCGTTTCGCCGAATCAATACGGCGTGCTGACGCTGACGGAGGATGCGCTGACCTACCGCACCGCGCCCGTCCGCGTTTCCGACTGGGCGGCTGCGCAGGGGCTTTCCGACCCCAACCTGCTGGATTTTGCCGCCTATTCCGCGGATTTTTTCCGCGCCTGCTGTCTCCGTCAGGCACTCGCCGCCATCGCCGGGGACGATGCGCCCGAGCAGTTGGCCGATTTCTTCGCCGCGGCCAACGCCGCGTATTTTTCCGGCCGCATGGATACCCTCGCGCGGGATTCCGCGCTTGAAAAGCGCTGGCAGGCGCAGAGCGGCTTTCTCCCCCTCTATCTGGCCGACATTCTGAGCCAGCCGCCCGTCAACCAATGCGAATTGACGCTTTCGCTTTGATACCGCGCGTCTTTTTCGCCTTTCCCGCGCCGCCGCATTGCTTTTCCCCGCCCGCTGTGTTACACTGATTTCTACATGAAAAAAGAATGGACGGTTTGACACGCATGCAAAAGCATTCTCATTCCCGCAGCACGTTCTCCGGCAAGATCGGGTTCGTGCTCTCTGCGGCCGGGGCCTCCGTGGGCCTTGGCAACATCTGGCGCTTCCCCTATCTGGCGGCCAAGTACGGCGGCGGCATCTTCCTGCTGATCTACATCCTGCTGGCGCTGACCTTCGGCTATACCATGATCGTCGCGGAAACCGCCATCGGCCGCATGACCGGCAAAAGCCCCGTCGGCGCGTTTCAGTCCTTCGGCAAATCGCGCTGGCTGTCGGCGGGCGGCTGGCTCAACGCCGTCATCCCGATTCTCATTGTGCCGTATTACTCGGTCATCGGCGGCTGGGTCATCAAGTATCTGGTGGAATACCTGCTCGGCAACGGCCACGCGCTGGCAGCCGACGGCTATTTCGGCGCGTTCATCTCCAACGGCCTGTCCGCCGAGCTGTGCTTCATCGTCTTCGCGCTGGCGACGCTGTTTATCATCTACGCGGGCGTGCGCAACGGCATTGAGCGCGTCTCCCGGCTGATGATGCCGGTGCTCGTCGTGCTCTCCGTGCTGATCGCGGGGTATTCCGTCACGCGGCCGGGCGCGCTGGCGGGCGTCAAATATTTTCTCGTGCCGAATTTTGAAAACTTCTCGTGGATGACGGTCGTGACCGCCATGGGGCAGATGTTCTATTCGCTTTCCATCGCGATGGGCATTTTGATTACCTTCGGCTCGTATATGAAAAAAGACGTTTCCATCGAAGGCTCGACGGAAACGGTGGAGATTTTCGATACCGCGATTGCCGTGATGGCCGGTCTGATGATCATTCCCGCGATTTTCGCCTTTTCCGGCGGCGATCCGAACATGCTGCAAGCCGGGCCTTCGCTGATGTTCATCACCATTCCAAAAGTGTTTGACAGCATGGGCCTCGGCTCGGCGGTCGGCATTCTGTTCTTCATGCTGGTGCTGTTCGCGGCGATGACCAGCTCCATTGCGCTGACGGAGAGCGCCGTTTCCACCTTCCAGGATGAACTGGGCTGGAGCCGGCACAAGGCGACGCTGATGATGGGCGTGGTGATGCTTCTGCTGGGCAGCCTGTCTTCGCTCAGCTACGGCCCGCTGGCAAACGTCACGATTCTGGGCATGCAGCTTTTGGACTTCTTCGATTTTCTGACCAACTCGGTCATGATGCCCATCGCGGCGATTGCGATCTGCCTGCTGGTTTCACGCGTCGCAGGCGTGAAAGCCGTCGAGCAGGAAGTCTGCCACGGTGAGGAGCGCTTCCGCCGCAAACGCGTGTTCACCCTGATGATCCGCTAT
>ERZ826220.3760-NODE-3760-length-11351-cov-3.904125_pt1 | contig 11351 bp, 6 predicted proteins | sample MGYA00519927_ERZ826220 | MGnify/ENA primary metagenome ERZ826220 (study PRJEB31778, sample SAMEA3449225) | human gut metagenome | biome: human gut; feature: human-associated habitat; material: faeces | place: United Kingdom | collected 2010/2012 ...
TTGACCAGACGCATCTTGGCCATCGAAACGTAACTCTTGTAGGTCAGCGGCGAGATCACCAGCTTCACCAGAAGCACCAGGATGAAGATGATGATGCCGAAACTGCCGATGTAGTTGCGCAGGAAGTCGAAGACCGGAATCACACACCAGCGGTTGACCCATCCGAAGATGCCCCAGCCCAGCGGCACGAGACGCTCCAGATAAATATCCGCACCGCCCGGCTCCCCGATCTTCTTGAGGATCGAGTACTTGTTGGGGCCGAAATAGAATGCGAAGTCATACCCTTCGGTCTGCGGCGTATAGGGCACGCCCATCTGCGCCGTGAAGGTCTTGAGCAGCGACGACTCGGGAGCCGCCGTGTCGAAGGCGAGGTTGGCGTAGGACACGTTGTCCGGGGCGATGAACACCGACGAGAAGAACTGCTGCTTGAAAGCCACCCAGTTGACCTGCGTCGAGATATTCTTCGACTTTGCGCCTTCGCTCATGCCCAGCTCCTCGATCGAGGTCTCGTCGGGGAAACGGTACGAGAGCGTGGTGTACATGTTCTCGTTCTGGAAACCCTTCTCGTTCTGGAAAGTGGTGTTCGCCCAGTCGATCTGAATCTGCGTCTGGTTGGCCATCTCCGGAGCCATATTCACCAGCCGCACGTCGAAGTCGACGAGGTAGTCGCGCTCGGGAGCCTCCGTATCATATATAAGGTAACGGTACTCCAGATAGGCCCCCTCCGCCACCGGAAGGCGCATCACGACGCTCTTGGCTCCGTCCGCCTCCCCGACTACGGGCTGGGCCGTGAACACGTAATCCAGCGTGTTGACCGGCACGTTCTTCAGCCCGTTCTTCAGATAGAACGAAAGCCCGAAACGCGCCGTGGCGGGGTCCATCATCTCGATTTTCCGGTCGCGTTTTCCGCGCGGACCGTATTGGGTGTAATCCTTCAGCGTGACGCCCTTGATCTGGCCGCCGCGGGTGGAGAAGAGCACCGCCATCACGTCGTTCTCCACGATGAATTCTTCGGCCTCCGCCTCGCGGGCCGCCGTCAGCGACTCGCCCAGCGTCTCCACCTGACGCTCGCGTACCGCTGCCGCAGCCTCTGCGGCCGCCACTTCTGCCTGCACGCCGTTACCCGACGCCAGCGAATCGGCCACGGGAGCCGCCGCACGCGCGGCTGCGGCCACCGAATCGACATAGGCCTCGTATGCGGCTTTCTGTTCCAGATACTCTTTCTGTTGCTGGCTGTTGAAATAGGCGAATCCCAGAAAAAGAACCGCTACGACGGCAATGCCTATGATTGATTTTTTATCCATTAAACTGTCTTCCTTTTTATCTTTTCAGAGGGTGATTACTTCTTCTCCGCATACGCCAGCGCGGCCTTCACAAAGGCCACGAACAGCGGCGAGGGGCTCAATACGGTGCTCTTGTATTCGGGATGGTACTGCGTACCGACGAACCAGGGATGGTTCTCGATCTCGACGACCTCCACCAGATTCGTGTCGGGATTCACGCCCACGGCCTTCATGCCGGCCGCCTCGAACTGCTCCAGATAGTCGTTGTTGAACTCGTAACGGTGGCGGTGACGCTCCGAAATGTTGAGTTTGCCGTAGGCGGCAGCGACTTTCGAGCCTTTCTTCAGCGCACAGGGATAGGCGCCCAGACGCATCGTGCCGCCTTTGGCCGTAACGCCCTTCTGCTCCTCCATCAGGTCGATCACCGGATGCGGCGTCTGCTCCATCTCGCTCGAATTGGCATCGGCGAGATTCAGCACGTGGCGCGCGAACTCGATCACGGCGCACTGCATGCCCAGGCAGATGCCCAGGAACGGGATGTTGTTCTCGCGGGCGAAGCGCACGGCCTCGATCTTCCCCTCGATGCCGCGGTTGCCGAAGCCCGGCGCCACGAGGATGCCGGCCATCCGGCCCAGTATCTCGTCGACGTTCGCATCGTCGATCTTCTCCGAATTGACGTAACGCAGCTTGACCTTGCAGTCGTTCATCGCGCCGGCATGGATGAAGGCTTCGCTGATCGACTTGTAGGCATCGGGCAGTTCGGTATATTTTCCCACCAGCGCGATCTCGATCTTGTGGTGCGGATTCTTGACCTTCTCCACGAAAGCCTTCCACTGCTCCATATCGGGTTCGCAGTCGGCCGGAAGGTCGAGTTTCGAGAGCACCACCTCGTCCAGATGCTGATCGTGCATACGCAACGGCACCTCGTAGATCGTAGGCACGTCGATCGATTCCATCACGGCGTTGGCGTCGACGTTGCAGAAGAGCGCCACCTTGCGGCGAAGCCCCTGCGACAACGCCCGTTCGGTGCGGAGCACCAGGATGTCGGGTTGCAGACCGTTTTCCATCAATGCCTTGACCGAATGTTGCGTAGGCTTGGTCTTCAATTCGCCCGAAGCGGCCATGTAGGGGATCAGCGTCAGGTGCACGAGCGCCGTATCGCGGTAGCCGAGCGCATAGCGCAGCTGGCGCACCGACTCGATGAAGGGCAGCGACTCGATGTCGCCCACCGTGCCGCCCAGTTCGGTGATGATGATGTCGTAGACCTTCTGCTGCGCCAACAGTTGAATGCGCCGCTTGATCTCGTCGGTGATATGGGGGATGACCTGCACGGTCTTGCCCAAGTAATCGCCGCGGCGCTCCTTTTCGATGACGCTTTTATAGATTTTGCCCGTGGTGACGTTGTTGGCCTTCGAGGTGGTGATCGACGTAAAGCGCTCGTAGTGCCCCAGATCGAGGTCGGTCTCCGTACCGTCTTCGGTGACGTAGCACTCGCCGTGCTCGTAGGGGTTGAGCGTCCCGGGATCGATGTTGATGTAAGGGTCGAGCTTCTGGATGGTCACCGTATAGCCGCGCGCCTGCAACAGGCGGGCGATCGATGCCGAGATGATGCCTTTGCCCAGCGAAGAAGCCACGCCGCCGGTAACAAAGATGTACTTCGGTTTTTTGAGTTTCATATCCTCTTTTGAACGTATATGGTCTGAAAAGTTTTTTGTTAATAACTCGTCCGCGGCCGCACCCTCGCAGGCACGGTCGGCCCCGCCGGCCGCAACGGCGGCCTATGCCTCGCGATCCTCCGACTCCCGGGCCGCTTCGCGGTCGATGAGCTTCACCTTCTCGATCGTGTCGGCCATTTCGCGCTTGGCGCGCTCGATCTTCTCGCGCACGTCGGCGATCAGCGCCTCGGCGCCTTTCGAATGGGCGAAGAAACCGATGTTGTTCTCCAACAGGGCGATGTCGGACTCCAACTGCTTCACCCGATTGTAGAGACGGTCGCGTTCGGTGCGGATCCGGCGGTCGCCCGACGCCTTGAAGGCCGAGACCTTCTCGCGGAACCGCGACATCGAACGGTCGCGCTCCGAACCGCGCAGCACCGAGAAGAGCGTATCGACGCACTCCTTGTAGCGCTTCTGTATCTCGTCCTTACGCTTGATGGGCACGAAACCGATCTCGCTCCAACGGCGCTGGAACTCCTTGATCATCTCGAAACCGCCCTCCTTGACGTCGGCTGCGGCCATTTCGTCCAGAAGCGCCTGCTTGCGGACGAGGTTCTGCTCGTACTGGCCGTCCACGTCCGAGAAGTGCGCCGCCTTGCGCTCGAAGAACTTGTCGCACGCGGCACGAAAACGCTTCCACACCTGATCGGAGTAACGGCGCGACACGGCGCCGATCTCCTTCCAGCGAGCCTGCAAGGCGATCAGTTCATCGGTCGTCTTCTTCCACTCCTCGCTCATCTGCAACGCTTCGGCCGCTTCGCACAGCTCGTTCTTCAATTGAAGGTTGTGCTCCATTTCGGTCTTCACATCGGCATAGAAGCGGCGCTTGGCCTCGAAAAACCGGTCGCACGCCGTACGGAACCGCTCGTAGATACGGGTATTGTCCTTCTTCGGCGCGAAGCCGATCGTCTTCCACACCTTCTGGATCTCCAACAGACGGTCGCTGGCCCGGTTCCACTCCTTGCGCGTGGTGTAGAGCTGCTGGGCAAGCTCTTCGGTCTGCTCGCAGAGTCCCGCTTTCAGTTCGAGATTTTTCGTCTGCTCGGCCTTGATGTTCTCGAAGAAGGCCTGATGCTGCTTGTTTATACGGCTCGAAGCCTCCTTGAAACGCTCCCAAAGCGTCTCTTTGAACTCATTGGCGACGGGGCCCGTCTCACGCCACTCGTCGTGGAGTTTCTGCAATTTGTGAAATGCCTCCACGATCGACGGTTCCAGAACCAGCGCCTCGGCCGCTTCGCACAGCGCGAGCTTCTGCTCGTAGTTCTTTTTCAGATCGAGGTCGCGCAACTCCTTGTTGATCTTGATGAAGTTGTAGAAATTCTCGACATGCAGGTTGTAGGTCTCCCACAGATCCTTGACGTTCTGCTGGGGAACCAGCCCCGTCTCCTTCCAGCGCTGCTGCAATTCGCGGAACTTGGTGAACGTATGGTTGAGCGTCTCGTCCGAGTTGACCAGTTCCTTCAACTCCTCGATGATCTGCAACTTGATTTTCAGGTTGGCTTCCTTCTCGGCGTCGAGCGACGCGATGAACTCGTCGCGGCGGCGGCGGTACTCCTTGAACAGGTCTTTGAGCCGAAGTTCCTGCGCATCGGCAGCAGGCACGAACTCCGCTTCGTCGCCGCCGGCTTCGACAAAAGCCCTGCGCTGCGCCTCGACCTCGGCGCGGTGCGCCTTGTAGAAGGCTATCTTGACGGCTTCCACCACCCGGCGTAGCGACTGCACCGGCTCCTCGTCGAGCATCTTGGCGAACAGGGAGACCATCTCCTCCTCGCTCCGGCCGTCGAAAAGCGCATCCGACGCTCCGGCCGCACCTTCGTCCACCGCTTCACCGTCTGCCGGCTCCTCCTCGTCGAGCCCCGCGCTCCGCGCGGCCAATGCAGCCTCCTCGTCCGCGAAATCGATCCCCTCGGCCGGTGCGGCGCCCGCTTCCCCGGCAAACGCTACGGCCGGAACAGCCGTCTCCGGCTCTTCCACCGGTGCGGCCCCGACAGGCTCCTCCGCAGGAGCGGCAGCCTCCACGGGCGGCTCGGCGGCAGTCTCCCCGACGGCGGCCGCCACGGGTTCCCCCGCGGGATCTTCGGCCGGTACGGCGACGGTTACAAGCTCCGCTGCGGGAGCCTCGGAAGCGGACGTTTTCTGCACATCTTCAGCATTGCTGACTTGTTCCTCCGGAACAGAGGGGTTGGTGATTTTAGTAGCCATCTTACGCTAAGTTTTGATTAACCATGGTATATACTCGCGCATATACATCTGGCAAAGATACCATTTTCAGAAGATTTTCACAATTTTTTTCGGGATTTTAACTATCTTAGCGGGAAATTAACGGCCGTTTTCGTCGAGCGAAGACAGCGACCGCCTGAGGGCCGAGCCGGACGCGGGAAACGAAGAGGCACATTCACACCAGCTACCGATTATGAGTCACCGCATTCTTTTGGTCGACGACGAAGACGACATCCTCGAATTCGTCCGCTACAACCTCCAACGCGAAGGTTACGAAGTGTTCACCGCCCGCGACGGCGCCGAAGGGGTCGCCCGCGCACTCGAAGTGCATCCGCATCTGATCCTGCTCGACCGGATGATGCCCCGCATGGACGGGCTCGAAACCTGCCGCCGCCTGCGCGAGCACGACGAACTGAAAGACACGATGATCGTCTTCCTCACGGCGCTGGGCGAAGACGAGCACCAGCTCACGGGATTCGCCGCCGGAGCCGACGACTACATCAGCAAACCGATCAAGATGCACATCCTGGTCAGCCGTCTGAAAGCGATCCTCAAACGCATCGGCGCCGGCGATGCGGCACCCCGCGATACGGGCGGCGTCACGATCGATCCGGCCCGTTACATCGTCAAACGCAACGGGGAGGAGATCTCCCTGCCGCGCAAGGAGTTCGCGCTGCTGACGCTGCTGATGTCCGATCCGGGACGGCTCTTCTCGCGCGAGGAGATCTACTCCCGCGTATGGGGCGAGGACGTAGTGGTCGGCGACCGCACGATCGACGTCCACATTCGCAAACTGCGGCAGAAGATCGGCGACGAACACATCATCACCGTCAAGGGCGTAGGTTACAAGTACGAGAAATAACGCAGACAATGGCTGCGCAAAGCGCCCATCGCTCCGCCTTGCGAAAAATCGGGAAAGGAGAACGGGCGGCGGATGCACCGTCGAAAACGCGGGATTCTTCCCGAAGAATCGATCGGGAAGTTCTCCCCTTTCTCAGTTTTTCTTGTGCTTTTGGCTTGATCCAAAAGCACCAAAAGATCAAGTACCGCGAAAAGTAGCGGAAGCAGTGCGATCGGGCGGGCCGAGGGCCTGCCAGGTACGGACGCAACCGAATAATCATCGTTGCGCGAAGCGCATAACATCCTCCGGCATTGCACCGGAGGAGGAATCAGATCGAACGGCGGTTCGAGCGCCCGGATCGGGTTTGCGCAAACGGCGTAGATCTTGCGTGCCCGCTCAGGGAGAACCGCCGTCCGATCCCGACGGAGGTGCCCTGCGGACACTTTTGGCACCACCTTTTGTCACCAAAAGGTGGTAAAGATTTTCTTGCAGGAAATTCCCGAAGAGAAGGTCGGGATGTTTCCGACGCTTTCACAGCCAGATTCTGTTAAAAAATATGCGTTTTCGGCCGCGGCCGAAGAGCGGCAGCCCGCAGGCACATCCTCCGCCGGCCGCGGGCTGACAAACGGCGGTAGGGGCATATATTCCCGACAATCTGTATACGATTCTCGCACCGCCCTCCAAGGCGTCCTTCCCAAGACGACAGAAAGTGTCATTCCGGACAAGGGGAACGACGCGCGGAAATCATCGACCGGAACACCGCGGTACCCGCGCCGTGCAACCCCGTTCCGTAGCGTCCTGCCTGCAACGACTTTCCGTTTCGGACGAATTGCTGTCCGAAGCATCGCTTTTTGACGAAAAATCATTCGCTTCTCGGAAACTTTCACTATTTTTGACAAAAATCCGACAATCAGTAATTAAACGAACAATAGACATGGTTATCTTAGTACTCAACTGCGGCAGTTCCTCTATCAAATACCAGGTGATCGACATGGAGCAGACCGGCAGCACGCTGCTGGCCAAAGGCTTGGTCGAACGCATCGGACTCAGCGACGGCGTCCTCACCCACAAACCCGTCGGACGAGAGAATTTCGAGCTGCACCGCGCCATTCCCGACCACACGACCGGCATCCGCCTGGTACTCGACGCGCTGACCGATCCGGCGCACGGCGTCGTCGGGTCGCTCGACGAGATCAAAGCCGTCGGTCACCGCGTGGCGCACGGCGGCGAATTCTTCCCCCAAAGCTGCATCGTCGACGAAGATGTGAAGCGGAAGATCCGCTCGCTGTTCGAGATCGCGCCGCTGCACACCCCCGCCAATCTGGAAGGCGTTCTCTCGATCGAGAAGGTGCTGCCCGGTACGCCGCAGGTGACGGTCTTCGACACCTCGTTCCATCAGACCATTCCCGCCATGAACTACCTCTATGCCCTGCCCCACGCCTACTACGAAAAATACCGCGTGCGCAAATACGGTTTCCACGGCACGAGCCACCACTACGTGGCGCGCAAAGGCGCCGAACTGGCGGGGCTCGACTATGAAAAATCGAAAATCGTCACCTGCCACATCGGCAACGGCGCCTCCGTGACGGCCGTGCTCGACGGCAAATCCTACGATACGTCGATGGGCTTCTCGCCGCTCGACGGGCTGGTGATGGGCACGCGCTGCGGAGCGATCGACGCATCGGCGATCACGTTCATCGGCGCGAAGGAGGGAATGAGCTATGCCGAACTGGACGAGATGATGAACAAGCGTTCGGGCGTGCAGGGCATGACCGATCTGTCGAGCGACATGCGCGACATCGACAAAGCCTACAACGAAGGGAATCCCCGTGCCATCGTGGCCCGTGATATGTACTACAACCGTGTGAAGAAGTTCGTGGGGGCCTATGCGGCCGAGATGGGAGGGGTCGACCTCATCGTCTTCACGGGCGGCGTGGGCGAGAATTCGCGCGAACTGCGCCGGTCGGTCTGCGCAGGCCTCGAATTCATGGGCGTGGAGTTCGATCCCGCGGCCAACGAAGTGCGGGGCGAGGACAAAATCCTCTCGACGCCCGCGTCGCGGGTCAAAGTCGCAGTCATCGCTACCGACGAGGAGCTGATGATCGCCACCGACACCTACAATCTGGTCAAATGATCCCGATGATCCCGCATCGGTGAAAAACCCTTCGATTCGACGGGCAACGAAGCGGATTCGCACTCCCCGACCGAACCGGCAGAGCCTTCCGGCGGCGGTTCCGGACACGGGAAGCGGAAAACAACGCCCGAAACGTTTAATACGAACTTTCATACAGCAATGATTACAAAACTCTCGCAAATCGTCGAGGAGGCCCAGAAAAAGGGCCGCAAACGGCTGGCCGTCGCCTACGGCCAGGATTCCCACACGCTCAGCGCCGTCTACGACGCATATAATGAGGGATTGGTCGAACCGACCCTCTACGGCGACAAACAGGTCATCGAAGAGGTCTGCGGGGCCGAGGGGATCGACTGTTCGATCTTCAAGATCGTGGATGAAAAGAGCGACGTCAACTGCGTGCGGCTGGCCGTCGCGGCCGTCGTGGCGGGCGACGCCGACGTCCTGATGAAGGGACTCGTCTCGACCGACAAATACATGCGCGGCATCCTGAACAAGGATGCGGGTCTCTTCCCGCCCAAGGGCGTGCTGAGCCACGTGGCCATTCTCGAAATGCCGTCGCTTCCCAAACTGCTCTGCATCTCGGACGTCGCGGTGATCCCCGCGCCCGACTTCAAACAGAAACAGAAGCTGATCGGATACCTCATCCAGACTGCCAGGCTGCTGGGCATCGACACGCCGAAAATCGCCTGCATCGCACCCTCGGAACAAGTGCTGCCGAGCGTTCCGTCGTCGACCGAAGGGGCCATCCTGGCCAAAATGGGCGACCGCGGACAATTGGGCAATGCGATCGTCGACGGACCGCTGTCGCTGGACGTAGCGCTCTACAAGGAGGTCGCCGAGCACAAGAAAGTCAAGGGTTCGGCCGTCGCGGGCGATCCCGACTGCCTGCTCTTCCCCAACATCGAATCGGCCAACGTCTTCTTCAAGGCAGCCACGCATTTCGGCGGCGCCGAGCTGGCGGCCATGGTCATGGGAACGAAGGTTCCCTGCGTGCTCACCTCGCGCGGCGACTCGCGCCTGACCAAGATGTACTCCATCGCACTGGCCTGCCTGGCCGCCCGCTGACACACTGGAAGCCCCGACCGAACCGACAATACGCACCCCGACCATGAGCTACATCATTCTGGCTATTAACCCGGGCTCGACCTCCACGAAGATCGCCGTCTACGAAGATACGCAGCCCGTCCTTTCGCTGGCGATCGACCACTCCGCCGCCGAGATCGCCGCGTTCGCGACGATCGGCGACCAGTTCGAATGGCGGAAAGACCTCGTGCTCGAATCGCTGCGCAAACGCGGATTTGACATCAGCACCCTCTCTGCCGTCATCGGCCGCGGCGGGCTGGTTCATCCCGTCGAGGGCGGGGTCTACGAGGTGAACGACGCACTGCACGACGACCTGCTCCACGCCCGGCGGCAGCACGCCTCGAATCTGGGCGGACTGATCGCACAGGAGATCGCAGCCGAGGTCGGTGTCAAGGCCTATATCGCCGATCCGGTCGTGGTGGACGAGATGATTCCCTACGCACGCATTTCGGGACTGCCCCAACTGCCGCGCGAATCGGTCTTCCACGCCCTCAACCAGAAGGCCATCGCACGCCGGTACGCCCGCGAAACGGGTCGGAAATACGAAGAGCTGAACCTGATCGTCTCGCACATGGGAGGCGGCATCACCGTCAGCGCGCACCGCCAGGGGCGCGTGATCGACACCTCCAACGCCCTCAACGGCGCAGGGCCGTTTTCGCCGGAGCGCGCCGGCACGCTGCCTCCGGGACCGCTGATCGACCTTTGCTTTTCGGGAGAATACACCCGCGAAGAGTTGCAGAAACTCATCAACGGCCGCGGCGGCCTGCTCGCACACCTCGGCACGACGTCGGTCCCCGAAATCCTGCGGCGGATCGACAACAACGATTTGCAGGCGATGCTGGTGTTGCGCGCCATGTGCTACAACGTGGCCAAAGAGATCGGGGCGATGGCCATCGCCCTCAAAGGCAAGGCGGATGCGATCCTGCTCACCGGCGGCATCGCCCACAACAAGCGGCTCACGGATTTCATCGCCGCGCATGTCGACTTCATCGCCCCGGTCTTCGTCTACCCCGGCGAGAACGAGTTGGAGGCGTTGGCACGCAACGCACTGGCCGTGCTGCGCGGCGACTGCGAGGCGAAGACCTACTACAAAGCGGACGTCACGGCATAAGGCCGCCCCGCTTGTCACGCCGGCTCCCGGAACTTCTTGCGAAGTTCCGGGAGCCGGTTTTATGCCCACATCGTCGGAAGACTACATCAACAGGTTTTGTGCCATAACTTCCGTACGATCGCCAGCGTCTCGCGCAGGGATTCCAGCCGGAAAAGGGCCGCGGCACCGGCGAAGACCGCGACGCCGGCGATCAGCTGCACCATAAGCCGCAAGCCGAGGTGCAGGTCGGCGATACGGGGTTGCACGCCCCACACCACCGTGCCGTACATCAGCGCCGTAACGGCCGCGATGGGCAGCAGCGTCCGCACGAACCGCCAGAGAGACAGCGTGCAGAGCCGCGTCGTCGCAACGAGATTGAGCACCAGTTCAATGGCCGCCATGGCCACCATGCCCCACACGATCGCCATGACGCTGTGCGGAATAGTCACCGCCAGCACGCCCGTCATCAAGACACGCTTGACGACCTCCAACCGCACCACCACACGGCCGTCGCTCAGGGTTTTGAGCACGTTGTAGGCGATCATCGCCAGCGGCGTGAAAAGCCCCACGAGGCACATCGCCTCGAAATAAGGCACCGTCGGCATCCACCTTTCGCCCAGCAGCAGGGCGAAGAGATCGGGTGCGACGGCCGAGAGGCCCGTCATCGCGGGAAACATCAGAAAGGCGACGATCATCACCACCTGCCGGTAGCTTTCGGCGAATTTGCGAGGCGAGGCCGCCAGTTTGGAAAAAGCGGGGAAGGTGACGTTCTGCACCGACTGCACGGTCGACGTGACGGGCAGCTCTTCGAGTTTCTGCGCCTGATAGAAATAGCCGAGCAGATCGGTCGAGTAGATCTTGCCGATGAAGAGCTGCGCCACACGGGTATAGATCGCCGAGATGAGGTCGGTGGCCATGAGCCGCAGGCTGTAAGGAGCCATTTCACGCAGCGGGCGCGTCGAAGCCCGCTGCGTGCGGCGCGGCC
>ERZ826220.3765-NODE-3765-length-11339-cov-4.137363_pt1 | contig 11339 bp, 5 predicted proteins | sample MGYA00519927_ERZ826220 | MGnify/ENA primary metagenome ERZ826220 (study PRJEB31778, sample SAMEA3449225) | human gut metagenome | biome: human gut; feature: human-associated habitat; material: faeces | place: United Kingdom | collected 2010/2012 ...
CTCGGGGTCGTTCTCGCCGAGACCTTTCGAGCGCTGGATGGTGTATTTCTTATCGCCGATCTCCTCGAGGAATGTTGCCTTCTCGGGTTCCGTGTAGGCGAAATAGGTGCGGTCTTTCGTGGTGATCTCGTACAGCGGCGACTCCGCGATATAGACATAGCCCTCGTTGTCACTCTCATAAACGCCCACGGGGTTGCCCTTGGCATCGGAAAGCAGGAACTTCACACCGAAAATGCCCTTGCCGGTCACGCTGTCGATCTTGTGGATGATGGCGCTGCCGGTCTGCCGGTTGGTGATCTCCAACGTGGCGGTGCCGCCGTCCTTTACCTCAATCTGATAGGGCTGGCTGTCCAACTGATAACCCTTGGCCGCTTTCAGCTCCGTCACCTGATACCAGCCCTTTTCCGCTTCGGGCAGGGAAATGACGCCGGAGCGGTCGGTGGTGTAGGTGCCCACGATCTCACCGTTGAGCTTGCGGACTTCAAACTGTACGCCGCTGATCCGCTCCCCGGTTTCCTCGTCCGTCTTGATGATGGTCAAACCGCCCACCTTCGTGTTATACACGGTGATGGTCTGCGTATCGCTGGCATTGACCTTGACCGTCTGCGTCTTGGTGCCTTCGTCCATCACATATCCGGGCAAAGGCTTGGTTTCCGTGATGACCAGAGTGCCCACAACGCCGGAAATGCGGATTTCGCCGTTGGCGTCGGTCTTGTAAAGGCCCTTGGAGGACAGGTGGCCGTAGTCGTCGTCCAGGTAGCTGCCGTCCGAGTAGGTGATCTGGAACTCCACCCCGGCCAGCGGTTTGCCGGTCTGCTTGTCCAGCTTCTTCACCACGATGCAGCCCTGCTGCTTGTTATAAAAACGGAGGGTCTGGACTTCGCCGGACTTGATAAGGATGGACTTGGGCTGGCCGTCCAGCACATAGCCCTCCAACGCCTTGACCTCCCGTGCGGTGACGGTAGTGCCGGGGGTCAGGTCGTTCAGAACGATACGGCCATTCTCATCGGTGATAAACTCGCCGTTGGAATTGCCAACGACGGCCCCGCTGCTGTCGGTGACAAGGAAAGTGACGCCTTTCAGCGGGGTGGTGGTGCCCTCAATATACTTCTCGATCACAAGGGTCGTGCTGGGGGTGTTGGTGAAATGGAGAGTCTGCGTATCGTTGGGGTTCACTACCACCGTCTGCGTCCGGGTGGCCTCGTCGATGGTGTAGCCGGGGATGGTGGCCGTTTCCGTCACTACCAGCGTCCCCACCACGCCATTGATGGTGATTTTCCCGTCCTTATCGGTGAAATACAGGCCGTTGCTGCTGATCTGTCCGTTTTCAGCCGGTACAAACTCCCCCGTGGAGGTAGTCACTTTGAAAGTAACGCCCTTTAAGGGCTTGCCGGTGAGGGCGTCCCGTTTGTCGATGACCAGCGTCCCGGCCTTGGAGTTTTTCACAATGACGGTCTGCGTGTCGCCGCCCTGCCCAATGACTACGTTGGTGCTGGCGCTGTCCATCACATAGCCTGTCGGGGCCTTGATCTCATTGATTACATAAGCGCCGGGGGCGAGGTTGGTGATCTTGATTTCCCCCTGTGCGTCCGTCACAAAAATGCCGTTCTGCGTCAGGGTGCTGGTGCCGATCACGCCGTCCAGCCCCACTTCACACCCTGCCGCCGTGGTCACGCGGAACTCGGCCCCGCTCAAAGGCAGGCCGGTAGCACTATCCCGCTTCTGGATGATAATGGCCCCTTTCGGCTGGTTTTTGAATGTCAGGCTGACGGTGCGGCCCTCCTTGATCTGGACGGTTTGGCTCTGCGTATCCAAAATAAAGCCAGCGGGGGCGCGGGTTTCCGTTACTACCACGCTCTTGCCGGGGGTCAGGCCAGTGATGCGGATTTCGCCGTTCTCGTCCGTCCTGAAAATGCCGTTGCTGTCGCCCACAACGGTGCCGTCCGCGTACAACACCTTAAACTCGGCGTTCTGCAAGGTAATGGAGGGGTTCACCGAACAGACTTTGCGGATCAACAAAATGCCGTCCGGGGCATTGGTGAAACGGACGGTGACAACGCTCTGTTCGCCGCTGTCGGCCAGCATGATGGTTTCGGAGGACTGGATGATGTTGTACCCGTCTGCTGCGTCCACTTCCTCCAACACATAAGCGCCGGGGTTGAGGCCCGTCCACATGGCGGTGCCGTTCTTCCCGGTGACTTTGGTGCCGATGACGGTGCCGCCCGTTCCGCTGGTGCCGCCCAGGTACTTCAACTGGAACGTACATCCGGGCAGGGCCGCGCCGGTCACGCTGTCGTACTTCTCACAGATGATGGCGTTCTTGGGGACATTCTCAAAGGTGATGACCTTGCTCTCGCCGCCCTTGATATAAAATTCCTGGGTGGCGGGTTCCTTGATGGTGTACCCAGCGGCGGGGGCCAGCTCCGTCACCTTGTACCAGCCGTCCCGCAGCAGGTCAACAAAGAACTGGCCGTTCTCGTCGGAGAAGAACGTCCCCAGGCTGTTCAGCTCGCCGGTGGTCGTGTTGTTGGAGCCGTACCAAACCTCAAACTTGGCCCCCTTGATGGGACTGCCGGTGATGCTGTCCACCTTGTTCACCGTCAAGGTGGGCTTTTTGTGGTTCTCAAAATAGATGGTGTGGTCGCGGTTGGGATAGAGGGTCACAAGCTGGCTGGGGGCGTCCATGAGCCAGGGGGCCGGGACGGACTTCTCGCTCACCTCGTACACTCCGGGCAGGAGATTGGACAGGGTAGCCCTGCCGTTGGCGTCCGTCTTGATCTCGTCTACGCTGTGGCCGTCCGCCGCCCGGACGGTGAAAACCGTATCGGGGATGGGCTTGCCGGTGTCGGCGTCCTTTTTGTAGACAACGAGGTTGGGCCGCTTCTGATTCTCAATGGTGATGGTGCTGGTCTGGCCCGGAAACAGCTCCACATGATACTCCTGCAAGTCCAGAATGTGGTCGGCAACGGTGGCCGTTTCCTTGATGGAGTACACGCCGGGTTCCAGCTTGGGGATGTTGATTTCACCGTCCTGGTCGGTGATACGGTCAAGGTAATGGGTGCCGTCCTCGATGCGGGCGATGCGGAAATGAACGCCGCCCAGCCGGGTGCCGTCGGAGCTGGTCTTGATAAGCCGCAGGGCGGGCTTTGGAGTGTTGGTGAACACAAAGTTGGCGTTCTCGTCCGGGTTCACCTGCACCACGCGCACAGCGTCGTCCACCAGGTAGCCCTCCGGGGCCTCCAGCTCCCGCACTTCGTATGCGCCGGGGGTCAGCTTGGACAGGTCAATCTCACCGTTGATGTCGGTGGTGAACTCCTGCCGGTAGCTCCCGCCCACCAGCTTGAACTCAAAGCGGACGTTGGGCAGGGATTTCATGGTGATGCTGTCCACCTTGATAAGATGGATGCCCGGTTTCAGGGAATTGAAAAAGACCAGCTCCCGCGTCTGCGTTTCACCGGCCTTTAACTCGATCTGCTGGGGGGTGCTGTTCACCACATGGGCGTCGTCGGTGGCGACCTCTTTCACAAGGTAGGTGCCGGGGTTGAGGTCATAGAGGAAAATCTCGCCGCTGGTGTTGGTGGTGTACTCCCCAAACAGGTCGCCGTCATGCCAGACCTCAAAGGTCACGTCAGGCATGGGGGAATTGCTGGTCAGGTCGTACTTGAGGATACGCAGGGCGGGCCGCGCCCGGTTGGTGACGGTCAGCACCGGGTCGTCCTCGGTGGCGGGGTCGTAGGGGTCGATGTGGATGCCGTGAGGGGTCTTGTCCAGCACATACCCGGCGGGTGCGGCGGTTTCCACGATCTCAATATAGGCTTCCTTTCGGATGCCGGTCACGCGGGCCTCGCCGTTGTCGTTGGTGGTGACGGAGGTAATGAGCTTGCCGTCCGCGAACACATCAAAGGTGGCGTTGGGCAGAGATACGCCGGTCTGCTCGTCCACCTTGATGATGGTCAGGCTGATGTCCCGCACGTTTTCCCAAACGATGGTCACGTCCTTGGTGCCGTCCCATTCCACCGTTTCCACGCGGGAAGATTTCACATAGCCGTCCGGGGGCGTCTGCTCCGTGACGCGATAGGAGCCGTAGGGCAGCTCGTCCCCCTCAAAGGAGATGGTGCCGTCAAACCCGGTGATGCCGGTGGTCAGATAGGAGCCGTCGATCTGCTCAAAGCGGAACACCGCCCCCTGCAAGCTGCCCTTGTTCTGTGCGTCCACCTTCTTGATGGTAAAGCCATGCTCCACATCATCGGTGACGGTCAGATACTCGGTACGGCCAGCGGTCAGGGTGACGTTCATGGGGGCCACGATCTGATACCCCTCCGGGGCGCTGGTTTCTGTCAGCGTGTATTTCTCGTCGGCGGGCAGGTCACGCCATACGATCTGCCCGTTGCGGTCGGTGGTGCCGGTGACGGTGGTGCCGCCATCGCCGGTCAGGGTGAACTCGGCCCCCTCCAGGGGAGCGCCGCCCGCACCGGCCTTGATAACTTGCAGGCTGGCGGTTTCGGTTTCCTCCGTACCGCTCCACTTAAAGGGAATTTGAGCGTCCAGCGTGGTGTAACCGGGGTCGGAGATGATATAGGACTGCTCCGACGCGGCGGGATTGTAGGCCAGATACAAATTAAACTGTGCCACACCGCCCGTGGCCTTGATGGTAAAGCTGCCCTCATCGGGCACATTGTCCACGGGGAGGCAGACCTTGAATGTGCCGTAGTATTCCGAGCCGTTGGAGTTGAGATTGGTGTTGCGCTGTCTGCTGGTGTCCACCAGATAGCAGGTGGCCCCGTTCTCCTGCACGGTTTCCAGCGGGGAGTTGTTCTCGGCCACAAAGATGGTGCCCTGGGGGGCGTCGGTGGAGTACACCTTGGTTTTGTAGCCGTCGATCCAGGTAGAGGTGGCGGAGGAAACATACATCACGCGGGTGTAATACCCTTTCCCGTTGATGCGCTCCTTTTTGATGCCGTCCTCGTTGTCCTCGGCAGCGCCCTCCAGACCGTACTCGTTGAGGACTTCCACGCCGCGCACGTCCTTATCTTCCTCGGCCCGGAGGGACAGGCCGGTGTAGAGGTATTTCGTCCAGCCATTGGCAAGGCGCAAAATAGCCTTTACGCTGTCAAAAATGCGTATCTGCTGGGCGTCCGATGTGGGCGCTTTCAGGGTGTCCCGGCCAGCGGAAAACGCTGTGTCGGGGACGGCAAGCTGACCGCAGGTAGCCCAAACCGCCAACTGCGTGGCGTATTTGTACTCGTCCTCGGTCAGACTGGCAATACCCCGCACATCACTGGCGTGGAGTTCCTTAAACTGCGCCAACGTGCGGTTGGGATAGCCATTGGCAAAGGCCCCCATCGTCTTGGGTTCCCGGTTGTAGGGCTGGACGGTCAGGGCCTTGGAGGGGGATACCCCTCGTAACCCGTGATTGACGCAGTAGGCGGTGCCGGTCAATCCATTGTTGCTGGTGTACTTCCAGTAACCGCCGCCGATGGAGCTGCCCTTGGTGGTGCCCAGGTACTTGCCGTACCCGGCCTGTTGGATGGTGACGGTGCCGCTGTCAGCCAGGGTGCCACTGTTCGAGGCGGCGCTGGCGGGGACGGCCAGCAGGCTGAACAGCGTAGCCACCACCAGCAGCATGGACAGCAGGCGGTTGAAATGCTTGTGTTTCATGGGTTCTCCTTTCTTTCCGGGCATAGGAAAAGGCAGGCTGTTTTCACAGTCTGCCTATCCGATGCGGGTGTTCGGTTGTCTTACTTTGTACTGCCGGGGACAAACAGCTCTTTCAGAAAAACCGTCTGCTCCGGCGCTCGGTCTGGATGGTTGGGGTAGGTTTCCCGAAGCAGCATGGAATGGCTGCTCGTCAGATCGTTCAGGGAAACATCCACATGGAGCCACTGGCCGTCCACATAGACCATGTTCCAGGTGTGGTTGTCGGTGCTGATGGTAAAACAGGGGATGTCAGCCGCCCCGCACAGGAACTTGAACGCTCTGGCATAGGAGCCGCAGGCCGCTTGCAGCTCCCCGCTGTGCTGGGCAAAAGTGCGGGTCACGCCCGCCGTCTTGCCTTTCTTGTAGGCCAGCAGGGTACACAGGTAGTCGTTCAGGTACTCCACCTTCTCCCGGTCAGTCATCCCGTCTGTGGCCTGGATGGTGGGTTGGATGAAGTCAAAGGGCGCTTGGTAGTTCTCCGGCATGGCGGCGGACACGGCAAAGTAGTCCAGGTATTGCCAGTAGTTGGCGAAGTTCTCCGGTACATGATGCTCATACCGTACAACGCCCTCCATCCGCCCCAGCAGATTCTTGACGGCGCTGTACTCGCTGTCGCCCACCATCGTATAGGCGGGGGCGGTATCGCTGGTGCCGTCCACCAGCGTCTGACGGATGGCGTTGTAGAGCGCCCGGTCATAGGTGGCGGTGAACACGTCCGGGTTGGCCTCCTGGGAGAAGTCCTCCCGGCTCCATTGGGCGGCGCTGATGGCGTAGGGTTCCGGCTGGGCTTCTGCGGCGTGGGCCGGAACGCTCAAACCGGCGATAAGGGCGGTGCAGGCGATCCCGGCAAACAAGCGGTTCAGACTGTTTTTCATTATGAATGACCTCCTATATGTGATATGTTGGGGGGCTTTGCTGTCCCAACAGTACCACAAAGGGGGAAAACAGTCTAAGGTGCGAATTTCTTTTCAGCAGGTCAGACCTCCACGGCCCGGACAGCCCAGCGGTAGGCCCGCTGGTTGCGGACACAGGTAAACAGGGTGACGCAGTTCTCGGCGGTGGGGGCCAGCAGGGAGTTGTCCGTGTCGCTGATTTTGTTCACGCTGGTGACGGCGTAGGTGCGGGTGCCCAGGGCAGTGGTCAGGGTGATGGTGTCGCCCACATTCAGGTTGTGGATTTCCCCAAAATAGCAGTTGGCCCCACGGTTGTGACCGGCGATGGCGCAGTTGCCGTCCCAAATACTGGTGTCCTCAAAGTGGCCCGCGCCTTTTGCGAGGGTCTTATCATCGGTGCCCTGGTAGACCTTCACGTTCACGTTCAGGCTGGGGATTTTCAGGACAGCCAGATAGCCGCCGCTGTAATAGAGGTCGGAAGTGACCTCCGTGTAGCCGGTGGAGGGGGCGGGGGTCACTGTGCCCCCGGTGGAGGTGCCGCCGGACACGATGCCGCTGGGGATGGTATTGAAGTCGGGCGGGGCGACGGTGATCCCGGCGTTGCCGTTGATGACGGCACCCTCGCCCAGCATATAGCCGGGGGCCAGATTAGGCGTCAGAGGGTTGCCGGTGTTCAGGGTGTAGGCGGTGGGGCTTCCGAACGTGGGCGGGATCAGGGCCGCGTTCTTGCTCACGTCCACATTGGGCAGCTCGCCCCGGTCAGCCGTCACCACCGGCTCGATGGAGGTGGACTTGCCGTACTCCGGGTCGCCAGGGCCGTCGATGTCGTATTCAAGGGCGCTGGCGGGGACGGTCAGGGCCAGGGTCAGGCACAGCAGGGAAAAAAGCATGGTCAGTTTCTTCATGGTAGATTACCTCCTGCGTTTGATGAAGTAGAACACACCGCCGCCCAGCAGCACCACCACGACAACGGCCACCACGGGCAGGACGCTGTTCTTCTCGCCGGTGGGGGTGTCCTGGCCGGTGGGGTCGGCGGGGTCAACGGGAGCGGTGGGGTCTGCGGGGTCGGTCAGGCCGGGGTCAGAGGTATTGCCGGGTTCCTCCGGGGCCGCAGGTTCCAGGGCCGTGCCCTCGAAGATCGCCACATAGCGGATTTTATTCAGATTGATACGGCTGACGGTGCCAGCGTAGTCGGCGGTGACGGTGTAGCCCTTCACATAGGAGCTGGTGGCGGAGCCGGAGTAGGAGGCAACGGCGGTAAAGTGGCCGTCCCCCTCGGTCTGCCAGTTCACTGTCTGGAGGGTCAGGGAGTGGCCGTTGTCAGTGATGGACTTGGGGATATACTGCGTGTCCTGGTCGGCAAGGCCGGGGTAGGTGCGGGTGGCGGTGATGTTCTTGGTGGAGCTGCCGTACCCGGCCACCTCCACCTTCACCGTGTCCAGCTTCAGGGTCAGCACCCCGGACAGGCCGTCCTCGGTGATGAACTCCTTTGTCTGCGGCAGGAGGGCCAGCACAGCGCCCATGTCCTTGCTCTGGCTGGGCACGGACACGGTTTCCGTGTGCTGACGGCTCTCGTTGGCGGGGAGTTCCTGTTTCAGCAGGTCGGTGAGGGTGTAGTGGTAGCCCTCCTGCTCAAAGTCGGAACGGGGGATGCCAGCGGGGTCGTCCTCCGGCCCCAGGTCGTACATCTTCCTGATTTCGCCGCCGTCCTCGCTCCGGGTGACGGCGGTGGGGTAGCAGGGGGACGGCTGGGCGGGTTCAGGCGGGTCGGCGGCAAAGGCGGCGGTGGTCATGGTCATGGCAAGAGCCAGGACGCACAGCAGCCGCGCCGCGTGGGTGATGGTTTTCCGTTTCATAGACAAATTACCTCCATTTTGTTGATTTTGGGCGCAAAAAATCCCCGTGGCGTCCACGGGGTCAAACGCTGCCCGGTGTTTGATGGTTCGTGCGCTGGCGCGTTTCTTTTCAAGGTTTTTACCGGCTGAAAAAGGATAGGCAGGGTCTTTCTTTTCAGCAGGTACAGCAGGTTTGGAGGGGGAGAGTGTGAGAGGGGGAGGGCGTGGAAAGTGCCAGGGCCGCAAAAGGGCATACTGCCCCCCAGGTGTAACTTTCATCGCTCCCTCGCCCTTTCCCGCTTGCGGTACATCTCCAAAGCCTTAACGATGGTGTCCTCGATCTTCTGTGCGGGCGTCCCCGCAGGGAAAAACTTGTCGATGCGGTTCCGGGGTATCTTGAATTGCTCCACCTGATTGGGCTTTTCCTCCTGCAAGATGGACTGAATTACTGCGGGATTCAGTTTGCCCTTTTCAGAAAAATCCCTGATTTTGATGGCTTGGGCGTGGGAGGGGGTGCAGTCCTCGCTCTCCATGACCTCCAACAAAGCGTTCTGCTCGTCTTTTGACAGATAGGACAGCTCCACAGCGGGGCGCAGAGCCATTTGCAACGTGTCCTTTTCTTTCAGCACAGAATTGTCCACCATGTCCAGCAGTTCAGGCACAAGGTTCGTCAGGCGGATAAAGCGGCGTACTTGTGTTTGACTATCACCACCGTCTTTGCCTACAATTTCAGCAGATTCTTTGCCCCCTAACTTCCGACCCAGTGGGTTGGAAGTTAAATCCGTGCGTTGTCCTTGCCGTTTCATGGCGTCCAGCTTCATTTTATAAGCGAACGCCTTTTCTGATGGTAAAACCTGCTCCCGCTGGAGGTTGCTGTCCACCATGATAATGATGGCTTCATCGTCGGTCAGCTCCCGGACAATGCAGGGCACCGTGGGCAGTTCCGCCAGCTCCGCCGCCCGCTTACGCCGGTGGCCGGACACCATTTGATAACTGCCGTCCGGCATGGGGCGTACCAGGGAGGGCACAAGAATACCATGCTGCTTCACGCTGTCCGCCAGTTCCATCATGCTCTCGTCCATCCGCACCTTGAACGGGTGGTCGGGAAAATCGCTGATTTGAGCGGCGGGCAGGTCGATCACATAGCTGCGCTGGGCGTTGTCCCGTTCCTCCTGGGTGGTGAACATACTATCTACTGAGGTCAGAAGTCCGGCTGCGCTCTTTGCTGCCAATGTCCAGCACCTCCTTTGTCAGTTTGCGGTAGGCGTCCGCCGCCCGTCCCCTGGGTTCGTACTGGAATATGCTCTTGTCCGCTGTGCTGACCTCCGCCAGCCGCACCGTCGCCGGGATCACCGTGTCCATCACGGGCAGGTGCCGTCCTAAGTTCGCCTTGACGCTGTTCACAATGTCCTTGCGGAACGTGGTTTCATTTGCCATCGTTAGAAACACGCCGCCGATTTTCAGCCGGGGGTTGATCTGACGCTGGATGCTCCGCACCGTCCCCACCAGCTCCGTCATGTCCTCCGCCGCCAGATAGTCCGCCTGGACGGGGACAAGCACATAGTCCGACGCGGACAGGGCGTTGATAACCAGCATCCCCAGCGAGGGACGGCAATCCAGCAGAACGTAGTCATAGTCCCGCTTTACGCTGTCCACATACTGACGCAGCACCGTTTCCCGGCTCATCACGTTCACCAGCCCAACCTCCACGGCGGACAGGCTGCGGTTCCCAGGCACGAAGTCAAAGCCCTCATGGTGGTGCATGATCTCCGGGTGGTCGCGGGGCATCGTCCCGGCCACAACGTCGTTCATGGCGTTGGCAAGGGTCAGGGGAAGGTCGTGGGGCTTGCGCTGGCCCAGCATCTTGGTCAAATCACCTTGGGGGTCTACGTCCAGCATCAGGACTTTCTTTCCCTCCAGCGCAAGACCGGCCCCCAGGTTATAGACCGTCGTGCTTTTGCCAACTCCGCCCTTTTGATTTGCTACACTTAACACTTTCGGTTTCGCCATTTGGGGTTTCCTCCTTTCATAGATTTAGCCGCCTGCGGCGAAACAGGCGGCTATGTAAGTGCATGAAAAAGCCGCCTTCTCCATTCGGAAAAGACGGCCTATCCAGTCGGGAGATATGTGATTTAGAGAACAATTCAAAGAGCGGCGCTAAACCGTATGTCCGCATTTCTCTGTGTTTCGTCGCATCAAAGTTCATTCCTTAGTAGTAAATTCGTAGTAATTTGAGGGGCTTGTTGTCAGGAAATGCGGTGTAATGCGCTGTTTCACAGGGTTTTGCCAGTTCTCACAAAATATTTAATAGAAATGTAATGGCTTTTATGGGCAGCAGTTGCCACATGGAGCATAGCCTGCATCCAGGGCGTCCTGGCGTGCGGAGAAATAGACCCGGTTTTCTTCTTTGGGCAGATTGGGGCAGCGTTCCAAATGAAACACACTGGAGTTTCGATTGCCGATATATACTGCTTCGGCGGACTCGCCCCGGCCCGCTGTAGGGGAAACGTTTTTTTCTGTGGTGAAGGAGATCTCTTTTCCGTCACTTACTGCCACGACAGTTCCCAGCAGATCGGTACGGTACACGGTGGTGCCCGCGTCAGACAGGCGGCTGAGGACCTCCTCGTGGGGATGGCCGTAAGAGTTGCCGGTTCCGCAGGAGATTACGGCATAGGTGGGCAGAACTTCCCGCAGGAAGGGATAGCTGCTGGAGGTAGAGCTGCCGTGGTGCCCGACTTTCAATACGGTGGCCCACAGTTCACCGGCACTGTATTCCAGCAAATCTGCCTCAGCGATGCGCTCCATATCCCCGGTAAAGAGAAAGGCCGTCTCATCAAAATCCACGCGCAGAACAAGGGAGGTGTTATTGGTCTCCTCATACTCCGCCAGGGGGCCCAGAATGGTCACCTGAGCT
>ERZ826220.3773-NODE-3773-length-11325-cov-3.786868_pt1 | contig 11325 bp, 8 predicted proteins | sample MGYA00519927_ERZ826220 | MGnify/ENA primary metagenome ERZ826220 (study PRJEB31778, sample SAMEA3449225) | human gut metagenome | biome: human gut; feature: human-associated habitat; material: faeces | place: United Kingdom | collected 2010/2012 ...
TGTTCTGCATCTCGTCGAGCGTCACGGGATACTGGATCGACATATCTTCGAGCGACGGGTCCTGGAACACGACGAACGGCGGCAGATTGTGCTGCTTGGCGACCTTCTTGCGCAGGTCTTTGAGCATCGAGAAAAGCTCCTCGTCGGCCGCACCCCCGCGTCCGCCCGCCGGTGCGGCGGCTTCGGCCTCGCGCTCCTCGGCGTCGTAGTCGTGGTCGAGCGTAATCATCACGGGAAAGGGCGAACGGAGATACTCCTCGCCCTTGGCGTTGATCGAAATCAATCCGTAATTCTCGATATTCTTGTCGGCCAGCCCCAGGATCAACGCCTGACGCATCACCGCGCCCCAATATTTGGCGTCGTGCTCCTCGCCCGCACCGAACCATTCGAGCTTGTTATGGCCGTAGCTCTTGATCTGCGCCGTCAGCCGGCCCGTCAGCAGGTTGGTCAGGTGATCGACCTTGAACTTGTCGCCGATGGCACGCAGCGCTTCGAGCGCCAGCACGAGCGACGCCCGCGCATCGACCTTCGGTTTGGGATGACGGCAGTTGTCGCAATTGCAGCAGTTGTCCTCCGTATACTCCTCGCCGAAATAGTGCAGCAGCGTCTTGCGGCGGCACATCGAACTCTCGGCATAGGACACCGTCTCCTGCAACAGCAATTTGCCGATCTCCTGCTCGGCGATCGGTTTGCCCTGCATGAACTTTTCGAGCTTCTGGATATCCTTGTAACTGTAAAAGGCCAGACAGTGACCCTCGCCGCCGTCGCGCCCGGCACGACCCGTCTCCTGATAATACCCTTCGAGCGACTTGGGAATGTCGTAATGGATGACGAACCGCACATCGGGCTTGTCGATACCCATGCCGAAAGCGATCGTGGCGACGATCACGTCGGCGCGCTCCATCAGGAAATCGTCCTGATTCTTGGCGCGCGTGGCCGCATCCATGCCCGCATGATAGGGCAACGCCTTGACGCCGTTGGCCACCAGCAGCTCGGCCAATTCCTCGACCTTCTTGCGGCTCAGACAATAGATGATGCCGCTGCGCCCCTCCTTCTGCTTGATGAAGCGGATGATGTCGCGGTCCACGTCGTTCTTGGGACGGATTTCGTAATAGAGATTCGGACGGTTGAACGACGATTTGAAAACCGAGGCGTCGTTCATGCCGAGGTTCTTCTGGATGTCCAGCTGCACCTTCGGCGTGGCCGTCGCCGTCAGGGCGATCAGCGGCGCCGTGCCGATCTCGTTGATGATCGGGCGGATGCGGCGGTACTCCGGACGGAAATCGTGGCCCCACTCCGAAATGCAGTGCGCCTCGTCGATGGCGTAGAACGATATCTTGATTTTGCGCAGAAACGCGACGTTGTCCTCCTTGGTAAGCGACTCGGGGGCGAAATAGAGCAACTTGGTGCGCCCCTCCAACACGTCGGCGCGCACCTGCGCCACGGCGGTCTTGTTGAGCGACGAATTGAGGAAATGGGCGATGCCCGACTCCGACGAGAAAGTGCGCATGGCGTCCACCTGATTCTTCATCAGGGCGATCAGCGGCGAAATGATGATCGCCACGCCGTCCATCAGCAGCGCCGGCAGCTGGTAACAGAGCGACTTGCCGCCGCCCGTGGGCATCAGCACGAACGTGTCTTTTCCAGCAAGCACATTGCGGATTACAGCCTCTTGATTGCCTTTGAACGACGAAAAGCCGAAATACTCCTTGAGCTTCCCGTGTAACAAAGTATCTTCGATTTGCTTCATTGTGCTTACAGACTCCTTAGTGAAATGAAATTTTATGTAAAGATAAAAAATATTTCGGAAAAAAACATAACTTTGTGAAAATTTATCAAAAGAAATGCGCCTTTTCACAAGCGAACTCGTCAAGAAATACAAAGCCCGCACGGTCGTCAACCACGTCTCGATCGACGTCAACCAGGGAGAGATCGTCGGACTGCTGGGGCCCAACGGCGCGGGAAAGACCACCACGTTCTACATGATCGTCGGGCTGATAAAGCCGAACGAGGGGAAAATCTTCCTCGAAGACAACGAGGGCCGCGTCGCCGAACTGACCGACGAACCGGTCTACCGCCGCGCGCAGATGGGCGTGGGGTATCTGGCGCAGGAGGCTTCGGTCTTCCGCCGGCTGAGCGTCGAGGACAACATCCGCGCCGTACTCGAAATGACCCGTTTCTCGAAGGAGTATCAGGCCGAGCGCGTCGAGGCGCTCATCAAGGAGTTCCGCTTGGAGAAGGTGCGCAAAAGCATGGGCATCCAGCTTTCGGGCGGCGAGCGCCGCCGCACGGAGATCGCCCGCGCCGTGGCGATCAACCCGGCGTTCATCCTGCTCGACGAACCCTTCGCCGGCGTCGACCCGATCGCCGTGGAGGACATCCAGTCGATCGTCGCCACGCTCAAAAACAAGAATATCGGCGTCATCATCACCGACCACAATGTCGACGAGACGCTCGCGATCACCGACCGCGCCTACCTGCTCTACGAGGGCAAGGTGCTCAAAACGGGTTCGCCGGAGGAGCTGGCCGCCGACCCCGAAGTGCGCAAACGCTATCTGGGCAAGCACTTCGAACTGCGCCGCAGCCCGACGATCGACCGCCTACGGCAGCAGGGCGCCGAAGCGCAGCGCTCCGTTTCGGAAACCGATGCCGAAGCTACGCACGAGTAGCCCGACACGCCGCCGCACGAATACATACAACGACCGAATAGTTAAACCACTGCGAACGACTCTATGGATAGATCCGTCCCGCCGGGGGAGATACAAGGAGAGCTTACTCCCCCCTGCTCGAAAAGTTACGCGCAGCGCGCCCTCGCGGCGGCGCTTCTGGCAGAGGGAGAATCCACACTGCGTAACATCGAACTGTGCGACGACACCCGCTCGGCCATGCGCTGCATCGAAGCGCTGGGTGCCGACGTCACGGTCGTCGACCCTCATACACTGAAAATACGGGGCGGTCTGGCCCCGCGCGGGCGCACGCTCCACGTGGGCGAATCGGGTCTTTCGACCCGGCTGTTCACGCCGATCGCAGCCCTTGCGGGCGTTCCGCTTCGCATCGAGGGCGAAGGGACGCTGCTGCGCCGCCCGATGACGATGATGATCGCCCCGCTCCGGCAGCTGGGCGTCGAGGTGCGCCACCGCGACGGGTTCCTCCCGTTCGACGTCTGCGGCCCGCTGCACAGCGCGACGGTCGAGGTCGACGGTTCGGTCTCGTCGCAGTTCATCACCGGCCTGCTGCTCGCGCTGCCGGCCGCCCGCGGCGAATTCACGATCGACGTGCGGCGCGCCGTCTCCACACCTTATATCGATATGACGGTCGAGGCGGCACACCGCTTCGGTGCGGAGATCCTCCACAACGGCTACACCCAGTTCTACATCGAAGGCGGCCAGCGCTACCGACCGACCGATTACAGCATCGAAGGCGACTGGAGCGCCGCCGCCACGCTGCTCGTGGCGGGAGCCGTCGCCGGCGAAGTGACGCTGCACAACGTGTCGATCCTTTCGAAGCAGGCCGACACGGCCGTCTGCACCGCACTGGTACGGGCGGGCGCGGAGCTGATCCACGAAGCGGATCGCATCACCGTCCGCCGCCGTCCGCTCCGGGCCTTCGAGTTCGACGCCACGCAGTGCCCCGACCTCTTCCCGCCGCTGGCGGCGCTGGCCGCCGCCTGCGAAGGCGAAAGCCTCATCACAGGCACGTCGCGCCTTGCGCACAAGGAGAGCGACCGCGCCGAGACGCTGCGCGAGGAGTACGCCAAGGTCGGCATCGAGATCGACCTCTCGACGCCCGACGTCATGCGCATCCGCGGCGGTGCGATCCGTCCGGCACGGGTATTCAGCCACGGCGACCACCGCATCGCCATGTCGATGGCCGTCTCGGCTCTGCGTTCGTCGGGTGCGATCACGATCGAAGGGGCCGAAGCGGTGGCCAAGAGCTATCCGCGTTTCTTCGAAGACCTGGAATCGCTGCGCGTAAATTAATCATGACTGCTATATCTAACTTTACACCTCGTCGGTTTTTCGGACCGCTGCACACGCCCGCTTGTCGGAGCGTTCGCGGCTACGCCGCGTTTACAGATTGGACCCACCCCCAAACCCCTGCCTTAGCGGGGGCTTCGGGCAAGGCCCGCCTGGCTGGCAGGGCTTTGAGGTGCGGCGGTGTAGAATGGCATGTAGCAGCCTTAACCGATCCATACCTATGAACAGCTTCGGCACTCTCTTCCGCATCACCCTTTGGGGTGAATCCCACGGTTCGCAGATCGGCGTCACGCTCGACGGCGTACCGGCCGGGCTTCCGCTCGACATTCCCGATTTCGAAGCCGATCTGGCCCGACGCCGCAGCGGCGCCAAAGGGACGACGCCGCGCCAGGAAAACGACCTGCCGCAGATCGTGTCGGGACTCTACAAGGGACACACCACGGGCGCACCGCTGACGCTCGTCTTCGAAAACGCCAACACCCGTTCGGGCGACTACGACAACCTGCTCACGCAGCCTCGTCCTTCGCACGCCGACCGCACGGCGGCCGTCAAGTTCGAAGGGTGGAACGACCCGCGGGGCGGCGGCCACTTCTCGGGCCGACTGACGCTGGCACTCGTAGCCGCGGGCGTCGTAGCGAAAAAAATACTCGGCGGTGCGACCTTCTCCACGCGGTTGACCGCCGTCGGCGGCCAGACCGATCCGGCACGGTTCGACGACGCGATCGACGACGCCCTGCGCGACGAAGACTCCGTGGGCGGCATCGTCGAATGCCGCGTAGCGGGCATCCCCGCCGGCTGGGGCGAACCCTTTTTCGACTCGGTCGAAAGCGCAGCGGCACACCTGCTCTTCGCCATCCCCGCGATCAAAGGGGTGGAGTTCGGCGACGGGTTCGCCGCAGCAGCCCTGCGCGGTTCCGCCCATAACGACCCGATCGCCGACGCCGACGGCCGCACGGCGACCAACCATGCGGGCGGCATCGCGGGCGGCATAACCAACGGCAACGAACTCGTCGTGCGCGCGGCCGTGAAACCGACGGCCAGCATCGCCCGCGAACAGCAGACCTTCGACTTCGCCGCCGGCCGCGTCGCACCGCTCCGCATACGGGGACGGCACGACGCCTGCATCGCCCTGCGCGCGGCCGTTGTCGTCGAAGCGGCGATGGCCGTCGCACTCGCCGACTTCAAACTCCGCGACCGATGCCGACGCGCCGCGAAGTGATCGACCGCATCCGCCGTGCGATCGCGCCGCTCTACGAGCCGCGCGAAGCCGAGCAGATCGCCCGCCGCTTCACCTTCGAGCGGTGCGGCATCACGCTGACGCAATACGTCGTCGCCCCCGAAGCGCAGGCCGACATCCCCGACCTCGAAGAGTCCGTCCGCCAGTTGGCCGCCGGACGCCCCGTGCAATACGTGCTGGCGCATACCGAGTTCTGCGGCATGACCTTCGAAGTCGGCGAAGGCGTTCTGATCCCGCGTCCCGAAACCGAGGAGCTGGTCGCAGCCGCCGCGGCCGAGGCTGTCGCCGGAACCGCAGCGCTCGACGTGGGAACCGGAAGCGGCTGCATCGCCGTAAGTCTCGCGCGGCTTATCCCCGATGCGCGCGTAACGGCCGTCGACCTCTCGCCGCAGGCACTCGCCGTCGCACGCCGCAATGCCGTGCGGCTGGGCGCCGAAGTACGCTTCGTGCAGGCCGACGCATTGGCCGGCTTACACGAACTGCCCGACGCGGCGTTCGACCTCATCGTCTCCAATCCGCCCTACGTGCCGCAGAGCGACCGCGCGGCGATGCACGTCAACGTGCGGGACTACGAACCGCCCGAAGCGCTCTTCGTCCCCGACGACGATCCGCTGCGCTTCTACCGCGCGATCGGTCGCGCCGCACGCCGGCTGCTGCGCCCCGACGGACGGCTCTGGTTCGAAATCTACGAACAGCTGGCCGACGAGACGGCGCGGCTGCTCGCCAACGAAGGGTTCGGCGACATCGCCGTGCGACGCGACATCAACGACAAACCGAGAATACTATGCTGTACGGCAAGAAAATAAACGCGGTGCCCCGCACCAAGACACCGGAACAGGCGCTCGCTGCGCTGATGCGCCTCTGCGCCCGCGCCGAACGCTCGGAGGAGGACGCACGCCGGCTGATGACGCGCTGGGGCGTAGCACCGGCCGATCGGGAACAAGTGCTCGAACGTTTGCGCCGCGACCGATTCATCGACGACGCCCGCTACGCCGAAGCCTTCGTGCGCGAAAAGATCAACCTCAGCGGCTGGGGCGCACGCAAGATCGCCGACGCGCTGCACCGCAAACGCATCGCCCGCGAGACGATCGAGCGCGCGCTCGCTGCGCTCGATGCCGGTACGGCACGCGAACGGCTGGCCGACCTGCTGCGCCGCAAGGTGCGCACCACCCGCGCCGCAACACCTTATGAACTGAAAAACAAACTGATCCGCTACGGTCTCGCACAGGGCTACGACTACGAAGCCGTGCGCGACGCGGCGGACGCGCTCATCGCAACGACCGACGACTCATGCGACACATTCTTTTAACGCTGTTGTTTTCGGGCGGGCTTCTGGCCGCCCCCGCGCAGGAACCTCGATCCGAACGTTACCGCTTCCCCGTCCGCAACGTGGCGGGGCTCTACTCGGCCAACTTCGGCGAGATGCGCCCCAACCATTTCCATTCGGGCGTGGACATCAAGACCGACGGCGTGACGGGCAAGCCCGTCGTGGCTGCCGCCGACGGCTACGTGGTGCGCATTGCCGTCTCGCCCAGCGGATACGGTCGCGCACTCTACATCGCGCACCCCGACGGCACGACGACCGTCTACGGCCACCTCGAACGCTTCCGCACCGACATCGAATCCTACCTGCGCTACAAACGCTACGAGCAGGGGCGCAGCAACGTCGATTTCACCTGCAAGCCTTCGTTATTCCCTGTCCGCGCGGGCGACACGGTCGCCCTGTCGGGCAATTCGGGCATGTCGTTCGGGCCGCATCTCCACTTCGAGGTGCGCCGCAGCTCCGACCAGCGGACACTCAACACGCTGGCCGCGAAACTGCTACCCGTACGCGACCGTATCGCACCCCGCATCATGCGGCTGCACTACGTCGAGGTCGACTCGCTCGGCGACGTTCCCGTCCACAGCCGCCCCCGCACCTTCGACGTGGTACGCCGCAGCGAAGGGGACTATGCGCTGCGGCAGACGCAACCCGTCGCGGTCGGGCGGCGCGGCTATTTCATCGTCGAGTGCTCGGACCGCAAGGACGAAGTCTACAATACCTTCGGCATCTACCGCCTGACCGAAGAGGTCGACGGAGAGGTACGCTACGAGTACCGCATGGACGGGTTCCTCTTCGGCGACACACGCTACTGCAACGCCGTGAGCTATTATCCCATGCAGCTCTCGTCGCGCAACGAGGTGATCCGCCTCACGCAGCCGGCCGGTTGTCCCGACCGCTTCTTCACGACGATGAAGAACCGTGCGCTGCTGACCACCCCCGCAGGCAGGCGGCAGGAGGTGCGCATCACGGCCGAAGACGATTGCGGCAACCGTTCGGTGCTCGCCTTCACGGTCGAAGGCAAGGCAGACGAACGCTCGTTCCGCGCACCGGCGTGCGATTCGCTGCCCGTCGTCCGCCACGACCGCGACTTCCACCGCGAGGGCGACGGCGTGCGGATCGAGATTCCTGCCGGAACGCTCTACGAATCGTGTTTCTACACGCAGCGGCCCCACGACGAACCGCAGCCGAAGGACTCGACGCTGCTCTTCCTGTCGCGCGGCGTCGAGATCCTCGACGTGCGGCTGCCGATGCACCGCTACGCGACGCTGTGGATCGACGCGACGCAAGTTCCGCCCGAGCTGCGCCGTCACGCGGTGCTGGCCTCGCTTTCGCCCAAGGGGAAGCTGCGCTACGAAGGCGGCAAATGGAGCGACGGACGCATCCGCCTGCGCACCCGCTCGCTAGGAACCTTTTTCGTCGTGGCCGACACCGTGCGCCCCACGATCCGCCCCCGCTTCACGGCGCACGACCTGAGCGGACAGCGCAGCGTCACGTTCTCCGTCGGCGACAACTTCTCGGGCATCGGTTCCGTCAGCTGCCTCGTCGACGGCCGCATGGCCATTCTGGAAGAAAACCGCGTGAAGGGCACCTACACCCACTACTTCGACGACGAGCTCTTCGGCCGCAACCGCGAGCATACGCTGCGCCTCACGGCCACCGACGGCGCGGGCAACACCCGCGTGTGGGAGGGAACGTATTACCGGTAAAACCTCGTTCCGTTCGAACAAGGAACACCCCTGCCGCAGCAGTTGCGGCAGGGGTGATTTCTGTCCGGACAGGCCGTCGGGAAACCGCGCCGATCCGTTATGAATTGAAAATGCTGCGCAGGATGATGCCCGTAGCGCCCTGGTTGCGCGCGGTGTAATCCTTGGCCGTGCGGCTGGCACGACGGAGCGTCTCCTCGTCGTCGCGCAGCGGCGCGAACCACGCCGCCAGTTCGCCGGCCGTGCGCACCGACACAGCGCAGCCGAGCGATACCATGTCGCGCGCCTCCTTGAATTTGCCGTAATTGGGGCCGAAGGCGATCGGCAGGCCGAAGGTCGCTGCTTCGAGCGTATTGTGGATGCCGACGCCGAACCCGCCTCCGACGTAGGCCCAGGTCGCCGATCCGTAGACCGACGAGAGCATCCCCATCGTGTCGAGCACGAGCACCTGTACGTCGTCGAACCGTGTCGCGGCATCGCACTGCGTATAGCGCACGGCGCCGCCCTTCGCATTACGCATCAGATGCGCGATACGCCCCTCGTCCATCTCGTGGGGCGCAATGACGAACTTCACATCCGGATTGGCGTTCACGAGCGGCAGAAGAATCTCCTCGTCGGGCCCCCACGTCGATCCGGCCACGAAAAGACGACCGCCGCCACGAAAGCGTTCGATCGTCTCCACCCGCTGCGCCGCTGCGGCGATCTGAGCCACACGGTCGAAGCGCGTATCGCCCGCGACGACCACGTTGTCGAACCCGATCTCGGAGAGCAGCCGTTTCGATTCGACGTTCTGCACGAACAGCGTGTCGAAGGTCTCCAACGCCTGCCGCCACATGGCGCCGTAGGGACGGAAGAAGACCGAATTGCGGCGGAAAATCGCCGAAACGATATACGACCGCACCTTGCGGCGCCGCAGTTCGGAGAGCAGGTTGATCCAGAATTCGTATTTGATGAAAATGGCGATCTCGGGGTGGACGATGTCCAGAAAACGGCGGGCGTTGGAGGGGGTGTCGGCAGGAAGGTAGAAGACATAATCGGCACCCTCGTAATTTTTGCGGATCTCATACCCCGACGGGGAGAAGAACGTGAGCAGGATCTTGTATTCGGGATGTTCCGCCCGCAGACGTTCGATGATCGGACGGGCCTGTTCGAACTCCCCCAGCGAAGCGGCATGTACCCAGACGATCCTGTCGGAGGGACGGACGGCGGCCTCCATACGTTCGAATATATTCCGTCGGCCTTCGCTCCACAGCCGGGCTTTTCCGTGCCAAAGAGCGGCCAGGCGGATGCCTCCGGCATAGAGCGAAATACCCAAATTATACAACCACATGCGCTGTTATCGAAAGTTGAGTTCGGCAAAGGTAACTATTTTTGCGTTAAAACCCAAATTACCAGTTGCATTCCATCGCCCGCTCCGTAAAACGCACGTTCAGAGACCCGTCCGGAAACAGATCGACCGCCGCCAGATCGAACTGCGGTTCGAGCCGCACGCGATGCTGCGCCATGTAGGCCTCGGCGGCACGGCGCAGCGAGGCGAACTTGCGGGGCGTGATCGCCTCCTCGGGCGTCGTCAGGCCGCCCGCACGGCGTGTCTTGACCTCGATGAAATGCAGCTCGTCCCATCGCCGCGCGACGATGTCCAACTCGTAGCGCCCCGATCGCCAGTTGCGTTCGAGGATTGCAAAACCTGCCCTGCGCAGGTAGTCGACGGCCGCCTGTTCGCCACGACGGCCCGTATCGGCGGACGGAGGAAAGGTCACGGCAGGATCTTCTGAATGGCATTGGCCCGCTGCATGGCCGCCGTCAACCCTTCGGCGTCGTCGCGCTCGATCATGCGCCGCATGATCTGCAACTGGTGGATATGCTCGCGCAGCACGTCGAGCACATTGTACTTGTTGCGCAGCAGAATCGGCACCCACGTGCGCGGTGCACTCTTGGCCAGTCGCACCGTCGATTCGAAGCCGCCGCCCGCCAGATCGAAGATATGCTGCTCCTCGCGCTCCTTCTCCAACACGGTGAGCGCCAGCGCGAACGACGTGATATGCGAAATATGGGAGACATAGGCCGTATGCAGGTCGTGCTCCTCCGGCTCCATCGACACCAGCGGCATTCCCAACGCCCCGTAGAGGCGCTCGACGGTCTCGACCGCATCCCGGTCGCTGCGTTCGCGTTCGCAGATCACGGCCGTCCGGCCCGCGAAGGCTCCGCGGCTGGCGGCGTCGGGACCGCTGTACTCGGTACCCCACATCGGGTGCGTCGCCACAAAGCGGCCCCGGCGCGGATGTTGTGCGATCACCTCACAAAGCTCCTGCTTGGTCGATCCCATATCGATCACCACCTGGCTATCGTCCACCAAATTCAGCACTTTGACCGCCAGCAGCGGGATCGAACTGACCGGAGTGGCCAATACGATCAGGTCCGCCCCGGCCACTGCCGCGGGTAACTCTTCGAAACGGTCAACCAATCCGAGTTCCAACGCCTTGTTGCGGTTCGGTTCCGAATTATCCACGCCGACCACTTCGGCTGCGAGCCCCTTCTCTTTGAGCGTAAGTGCGAACGATCCACCAATCAGCCCTACGCCGACCACGGCGATCTTCATCTGTTTATCCATTTTTCCCTTTTCCATCGTCTGCCAGAGGTTCTGCACCTCCATTACAACCTAACTCCAAGCTGAACACTTACATTTTCTCCCGAATGCGCTGTTTGGCCCGTTCGAGCACTTCGACCGGCGAGCAGAGGCTGATGCGGATATAATTGTTACCCTCCGAACCGAAGATGCCTCCCGGGGTGATAAAAACGCCACAACCGTAGAGCAACTTGTCCGAAAACTCGAAACAATCGCCCGCGCCTTCGGGCAGGCGTCCCCAGACGAACAATCCCGACTGGGGCTTGGCATAGCTGCAACCGATCAGATCGAGCAGTTCGAAACCTTTCACCTCGCGTTCGCGGTAAACCGCGTTCAGCGAACGGTACCACTCCTCGTCCAGGTCGAGCGCCTCGGCCGCCGCAGCCTGCATCGGATAAAACATGCCCGAATCCATATTGCTTTTGAAACGGATCACTTCGTCTATCCGCTCAGGAGCC
>ERZ826220.3774-NODE-3774-length-11324-cov-5.620907_pt1 | contig 11324 bp, 10 predicted proteins | sample MGYA00519927_ERZ826220 | MGnify/ENA primary metagenome ERZ826220 (study PRJEB31778, sample SAMEA3449225) | human gut metagenome | biome: human gut; feature: human-associated habitat; material: faeces | place: United Kingdom | collected 2010/2012 ...
AGTCCCACTGGTCCACATAGATGGAGTGGAGGTTGTCCATGTCCTCGTCGCGGCGGATAGCGTTCATGTCGCAGTAGAGGCCCTTGCCCACGCGGAAGCCGTAGTCTTTCAGGGCCTTGCGCTTCCACTTGGCCAGCGACTGAACGACCTGCACCTCGATGCCGCTGTCCTTGGTGTCGAAGGTGACCTTCCGCTCGACGCCGTTCAAATCGTCGTTCAGGCCGGTAGAAGCCTCGACGAAGAGCGGTGCCGACACGCGGTAGAGATTCAGCGTGGCGCACAGGGTGTCAGCGAACAGCCGCTTCACGGTGCCGATGGCGCGCTGGGTGTCGTACAGGTTCAGCGCGGGCGTGTAGTTTGCCGGAATGATGATCTTACTCATAGCAGATTACCCCTCTCTTGCTGCCCCGCGCCGCCGAATCGCCGCGCCGAGGACAGCTTCCCTTAATCGCAAGTTCCACAGATATGCCTATGGGTAACAGCATATTTGCGATATGCAGTTTGCGGATGTTGCCAGACCATTGAAAACGCAAACTGCTATATTAGAATAAATTATGGCACAAGTTGAAGGAGATGTAAAGGGGAAAGCGCTGATTTGGCGATGGAGTCAAGGCTTTTGGCGCAAAATAAACCTCGGCCCTTCCGCGCCCATCGTCCCGGTCGGAACAAAGCCCACCCGGTGCAGCACTGCCTGCGAGGCAGCATGATCGGGGGCGGTCTCGGCCTCGACGGCGGTGACGCCGGGCTGTTCGAAGGCCCAGCGGCAGGCGGCGCGGACAGCCTCGGTAGCGTAGCCCTGATGTTCATATTCCGGCAGAAGGCCGTAGCCAATTTCCGGCTGGCCGTTTTCGGGCAGACCCTTGAAGCAGAGGTCGCCTACCCAGTCGCCGGAATCGTTCTGGTAAAGCCCCCATGCGGTGTACCAGACCCACTGCTCGGGGTGGGCGAGGGAAAGGTTCAGCATATCGGTGTAGGGCTGGATGAGCTCCGGGTCGGTGGTGCGGGCCAGAAGGGCGCGCATCCCATCGGGCTGCAGGGGGATGAGAAAAAGACGTTCGGTGAGAAGCTGCATGATAAAACCTCCGGGCTGCATTTTTGCCCAGTGTAGCACAAGCCGGGCAGGGGCGTCAAACGCTTGACTTACGCCCCGGCGGCTATTATAATAAGTTTGTAAAAGGATAAATGCGTTTATCCGGGCAGAGTAGCGCTGCATCGTCTGGGCAGAGAGAACGGGCCGTTGGCTGGAAGCCTGTTTGCAGACCGCCGCGTGAAGTGCGCCCGGGCAGCACGCTGCGGGAAGCTGAGTATCGCAGCGCGGATGGCCGCCGTTATCGGCTTTGAGCGACAAACCGGAGTGGAACCGCGATTTTGAGAAAAGACCGCCTTCGATGCTGTGCTTTTGGCACGGCGTTGGAGGCGTTTTGCTTTTTCGGGCAGGCTCGCAGGAGCTGGCCCTCTTTGCCAAGGGCTCCCCTCGATAGGGGAGCTGTCGAGCGAAAGCGAGACGGAGAGATTTATAATCACGGCTCCGGTCTGTCCCACAAAAAGGAGTATTCAACTATGCAGATCTTCAACACCCTGACCCGCCAGAAGGAAGAGTTCGTGCCGCAGGTGCCGGGCGAGTACCGCATCTACGTCTGCGGCCCCACCGTCTACAACTATATCCACATCGGCAACGCCCGCCCGCTCATCGTCTTCGACACCCTGCGCCGTTACCTTGAGTACCGCGGCAACAAGGTCATCTATGTCTCCAACATCACCGACATCGATGACAAGCTCATCAAGAAGGCCAATGAAGAGGGCATCACCGTTGCCGAGGTAGCTGAGCGCTACATCGCCGAGTACAAGAAGGATGCCGAGGGCCTGGGCGTCCGTCCGGCCAATGTGCATCCCCGTGCCACAGAGGTAGTGGATAAGATCATCGAGATCGTGTCCCACCTGGTGGAAAAGGGCTATGCCTATGAGTCCAATGGTGATGTGTACTTCCGTGTCCACAAGTTTGAGGACTACGGCAAGCTGTCCCACATGCCCATTGAGGATCTGGAAGCCGGCAGCCGTGTGGATGTCAGCGAGATCAAGGAAGACCCGCTGGACTTCGCCCTGTGGAAGGCAGCCAAGCCGGGTGAGCCCTATTGGGAGTCCCCGTGGGGCAAGGGCCGTCCGGGCTGGCACATTGAGTGCACCGCGATGATCCAGAAGCATCTGGGTGAGACCATTGATATTCACTGCGGCGGTCAGGACCTGACCTTCCCGCACCATGAGGACGAGATCGCCCAGGGTGAGTGCTGCACCGGCAAGCCCTATGCCCGCTACTGGATGCACAACGGCTTCATCAACGTGGATAATCAGAAGATGTCCAAGAGCCTGCACAACTTCTTCACCGTCCGCGACGTGGCCAACCTTTACGGCTACGAGCCCATCCGCTACTTCATGCTGACCGCCGGCTACCGGATGCCGCTGAACTACACCGTGGACCTCATCGAGAGCTGCAAGAACAGCCTCGAGCGTCTCTACACCTGCCGTGAGAACCTCGACTTTGCCCTGAGCAAGACCGAGTTCGGCACCGACGAGACGCTGAAGGAGAAGGCCGAGGAAGCAAAGAAGAAATTCTGCACCGCCATGGACGACGACCTGAACACCCCCGATGCCCTGGCTGCTGTCTTCGACCTCGTGAAGGACATCAACACCCTGTCCGCCGCTTCCAGTAAGGCTGCTCTCGAAGCCGGCGCTGCCGCCTTCGACGAGATCACCGGCGTGCTGGGCCTGATGTACAACCGCAAGAAGGACGAAGTTCCCGCTGAGGTGACCGAACTGGTGGAGAAGCGTGCCGCCGCCAAGAAGGCCAAGGACTGGGCTGCCGCCGACGCCATCCGCGCACAGCTCACCGAGATGGGCTGGGCCGTGAAGGATACCGCTCAGGGTCCCCAGCTGAGCAAGCTGTAATCTGAATATCCGATGCAGGGCAGACCTGCGCTTTGCCAAAAGCTGGAAGCTTTGGACGGCGCGGGCCTGCCCTGCTTTTTTGTGGAAAAAGGAAAACGTAAAAATCGACAAAATCCGAAAAGAGTTGTTGTGATATTGCTGATTTTGACAGAACGTGTTTACATCTCTGGCCGCGTGGTGGTATGATAAAAATATCTTTGGGAATAAACAAATCTTCATAATGGGGAGAAAGTTCATGGTGAAACGAATCGGAATGCGCCGTCTGGCCGCGTTTGCAGCGGCTGCAGCTCTGGTGCTGGGCCTCGTGGGCTGCGGGGGCGCTCAGAGCACTGCACAGGGTAACACCGAGCCGGTGAATCTGAGCGTCTGGACATATTACAACGGCGACCAACTGGAGAGCTTCAATAAGCTGGTGGATACCTTCAACAATACCGTCGGCAAGGAAAAGAACATCACCGTGGAGAGCTACAGCCAGGGCAGCGTCAACGACCTCGAGACGCAGGTGATGGCTGCGGCACAGGGCAAGGTGGGCGCTTCTGCCATGCCCAACATCTTTATGGCCTATGCAGACACCGCCTATGCCATGGATCAGATGGGCGAGCTGGCCGACCTTGCTCCCTACTTCACTGACGAGGAGCGCGCCGCCTATGTGGACAGCTACCTGACCGAGGGCGACTTCGACGACAGCGGCAGCATCAAGATCTTCCCGGTGGCAAAGTCCACGGAGCTTTTGTTCCTGAATGATACCGACTGGAAGCTCTTCGCTGCCGCCACCGGCGCACGGTATTCCGACCTTGAGACGGTGGAGGGTCTGGTCAAGACCGCCGAAGCCTACTACAACTGGACGGATGCCCAGACCGATACGCCCAACGACGGCAAAGCCCTGTTTGGCCGCGACGCGATGGCAAACTATATGCTCATCGGTGCAAAAGAGCTGGGCGAGACCATCTTTGATGTCAAGGACGGCAAGATGACCATGGGCCTGAGCGAGGACGTGGCCCGCAAGCTGTGGGATAACTACTATGTTCCCTACATCAAGGGCTGGGCCACCGCCAGCGGCCACTTCCGCAGCGACGATATTAAAATCGGCAGCATTCTGGCCTACATCGGCTCCAACTCCAGCGCGACCTACTTCCCGACGCAGGTGATGCTGAGCGACACCGAGAGCCACGACATCGAGCTGAAAGTCCTGCCCACGCCGCACTTTGAGGGCTGCGAGAAAGTCTCTGTCCAGCAGGGTGCCGGTATGGCCGTGGCAAAGACCACCGATGCCGAGGTGGAAGCCAGCGTGGTCTTCCTCAAGTGGTTCACCCAGCCGGAAAACAACATCGCATTTGCAGTGGGTTCCGGCTATCTGCCCGTGACCCATGCCGCCAACGATATGGATGCTATCCACAGCAGCGGCCTTACCCTGACCGGCAACATGGAAAACGTCCTGATGGAGGCCGTGGACGCAGTGAACACCAATGAACTGTACACGACCAAAGCCTTTGAGGGCGGCACCGACGCCCGCAGCAAGCTGAACTACAGCATGAGCGACCTTGCCACGGCAGACCGCGCCACGGTGGAAGAGCGCCTCGCAGCAGGCGAGAGTGCGGAAGAGGCCGAGGCAGAATTCCTGACGGATGAGTATTTTGAGGCATGGTACCAGAGCCTCTGTGACGCACTGAGCCAGTACGAGGGCTGAGGCATCTTACAAAAACGAGCGGAAGGAGGGGGAAAGCATGAAACTGCTGATGCGGGATGAAGCGAAGGGAAGAGAGCATACGATTTTCGTTACCATCTTCTCGGCGCTGATGGTCATGCTGGCCATCGTGGTCATGCTGATGGCTTCGGCCACTGCGGTCAGCGGCGTTACCCTCCAACTGGATAAGAACGCGGTGGACATCCTGGACAAGCAGGTGGAGAACCGTGCAGGCTACATTCAGGACCAGCTCCAGCAGGCACAGGAACTGACGGATCTTTCGACCTACATCAATGAGACCGCCCAGCAGATGCTGGACGACGAAACGCTTTCCCTCAAGACGCTGGATTCCAGCAGCAGCGACAGCCTGCCGCTGCTGCAGGCTGCAGCCCCCAGGATGCTTGAGACGCTGCGCTCCAAGCGCATTTCGGGCATCTTCCTCATCCTGAATACCCACGACTTCACGGACCGCACCTCCGGAGACCGCCTGCCCTGCGTTTACCTGCGCGACCTCGACCCGGATGCAGTCCCCTCTGTGGTAAACTCGGATATTTTGCTTGAGTGCGCTCCGTCGGAGCTGGTGCAGACCTTTGACATCACTACGGATAAGGCGTGGTCGCCTGCACTGCAGTATCTGGACGGAGAGCAGGATGTGTTTTATGTCCGCCCCTTCCAGACTGCCTACGAAGACGACGAGCGTATGGGGGCGGCAAACTATGGCCGCTGGACGACTCTGCCGTATAAGCTGCTGGGCGACGACCGCGAGGCCATCGCCTACGCGCAGCCCCTTATCCTGGACGACGGCACAGTCTACGGCGTTCTGGGCGTCGAGCTTCTGGAAAGCTACATGGACACCAAACTCCCGTGGGACGAGCTGCAGAGCGACCATCACGGCAGCTATCTGCTGGCCTCCACCACCTCCGACCTGCGGGGCGAGGTGCTGGCTCTTCATGTCACCTCCAACACCGGCGAGCAGAGCGTACCGCTGCGGAATGCGAAATGGGAACTGACGCTCCAGCGCAGCAACAACTGCTGGTATTACATGATGAACGGTAAGCAGCAGATCGCCAGCATCCGGCAGATCGGCCTGTACAGCCGCAACGCCCCCTTCTCGGGTGAGCGGTGGCTGCTCGTCGGCGTGGTGGGCGGGAACGATCTGTTCAGCTTCTCCCCGTCGGTGACGAAGCTGCTGGGCCTTGCCGTACTGCTGACACTGGGCATCGGTCTGGCCTGCGCCTTCTTCGTCAGCTATGGTCTGGCACAGCCCGTTGCCCAGCTCTCGAAAGAGCTGATGGACGCACAGGAACAGCGCAAGGCCGTGCCGGAATTTTCCCGCACCGGCATCCGGGAGCTGGACCAGCTGGCGGAAGCCATCGTGACCCTGAGCACCGACAACTACAAGGCGGCGGTGGCCGAGCGCAGCCGCATCGAGCACGAGCGCGATTACGACGCCCTGACCGGGCTGTACAGCCGTCAGGCCTTCTTCCGGGTCTGCGGGGAGCTGTTCGAGAAGCCCGATACTCTCCGTCACGCGGCCCTGATGATGACCGACCTCGACAACCTCAAGACCATCAACGACACTTATGGCCACGATTGGGGTGACGTTTATCTGCGGCAGACGGCCCACAGCTTACAGCAGGGCTCGCCCAGCGGCACTGTGGTGGCCCGCCTTTCCGGCGACGAGTTCCTGCTGTTGTTCTACGGCTATGAGACGCGGGAGGCCCTGCGGGCGGACATCAAAAAGCTGGAAGAGAACTTTGCCCAGAGCAGTGCTGCTCTGCCGGACGGCAAGAGACTGTGCATCCGGATGTCCGGCGGCGTGGCATGGTATCCGGAGAATGCACTGGACCTCGAAACCCTCAAGAAGTATGCAGACTTTGCAATGTATGAAGTCAAGCACTCCACCAAGGGCGAGGTACGGGAGTTCGACATGGAGCGCTACCGCGCCGGTGTCTATGCGATGGAGCAGCGCAGCGACTTTGAAAAGCTCATCCGGGAGCGGCGGGTGGACTACCACTTCCAGCCCATCGTCTCGGCTCACGACGGCCATGTGGTGGCCTACGAGGCCCTGATGCGGCCTCAGCTGCCGACCCTGCGTTCGCCGCTCACGGTAATGCAGCTGGCCAGCGAAATGGGCCGGTTGTATGATATTGAGAAGCTGACTTTCTTCCGGGCCTGCGAGTGCTACGAGGAGCTGGAGGCTGCCGGTAAGCTGGACGCCGACGCTCTCATCTTCGTCAACAGCATCGCCAGTGTCAGCCTGAGCGATGAAGACTGGGCGAGCTACTGCGAGGCCCACAGTGCCATCCTTCCGAAGCTGGTGGTGGAGATCACCGAAGAGGAAGAGATGAACGAGCGAGAGCTGGAACGGAAGCGGAATGTCCCCGGTTCGTCCGGCGTCTTTGCGCTGGATGACTACGGCAGCGGCTACAGCAATGGTAACAGCCTGCTGACGATCGCGCCCAAGTATGTCAAGGTGGACATCGCCATCATCCGGGGCATTGATACCGATGCCGACAAACAGCAGTTCCTCATGACGCTCATTGATTACGCCCACCCGCGCGGTGTGCAGGTGCTGGCTGAGGGCGTGGAAACGCTGTCGGAGCTGCGCAAGGTGCTCGAGATGGGTGTAGACCTGCTGCAGGGCTACTGTCTGGCCCCTCCGGCGGCAGAGCCGGGGGCCATCGACGAAAAGGCCGCCGAGGTCATCGCCGAGGTGGAACGCCAGAAAGCCGAGCGGGAAGAAGCCGGGTCTTAAAAAGCAAAAAGTATCGCCCTCTGTATTGGCATTGTGCCGGTACAGAGGGCGATTTTTTGTCTATCTTTACTGAATGAAGCTGACGAAGAAGGGGCAGAGCACGGCGGTGAGGACGCCGGCCACGGCGATGGACAGGCCGCTCATGGCACCTTCGACCTCACCCATCTGCAGAGCTTTGCTGGTGCCTACGGCATGGGCCGAGGTGCCGATGCCGACGCCCTTTGCGATGGGGTCGGTGATGTGGAAGATCTTGCAGACCACCTCGGCCAGCAGGTTGCCTGCGATGCCGGTGAGGATGACGATGGCACCCGTCAGGGCCGCGATGCCGCCCAGCTCAGCGGCGACGTCCATGCTGATGGCCGTGGTGACGGACTTCGGCAGGAGGGTGGCGTACTGCTCCCGAGTGAGGTCCAGTGCGAGGGCCAGAGCCAAAGCGCTGCCCAGGCTCACCAGCGTACCCACTGAGATGCCCGCGATGATGGCGGCGGCGTTCTCTTTCAGCAGGTCCCATTTTTCATAGAGCGGGATAGCGAGGCTGATGGTGGCCGGCAGCAGCAGATAGTTCACCGGGGCGGCACTGACCTTGTAGTCGGCGTAGGGGATGTTCAGCACACTCAGCAGGATGATGACGAAGATGCTGCCCAGCAGCAGCGGGTTGAAGATGGCCTTGCCGGTGGTTTTGTTGAGGAGAGCACCCAGCGCGAAAGCGGCCAGCGTCAGCAGCACGCCCCACGCGGCGGACCCGGAGAGGAAGCCCTGTAAAAGCTCAGTCATGTTCGGCCTCCTTTTTTGCAGCGCGGCGGCTGGTGAGGGCCTGGGTGGTGCGGCCTGCACTCACGAGGACCAGCACCGTCACCGGGATGATGGCGATGACGATGGGCAGCAGCATCTCGCCCATCTCCGCCCACAGCTCCATGACACCCGCGGCGGCAGGCACAAACAGCAGCGGGAAGATGCCGGTGAGGAACAGGCCCACTTCCTTGACCTGCTCGAGCTTCACGATGCCGAAGCGGAGCGCGGCCAAGAGTAGCAGCAGGCCGTAGATGCTGGCCGGGATGGGGAGCGGGAGCACTGCGTGGCAGATCTCGCCCAAAAAGCAGAACGCCAGAATACGCGCAAATTGAAACAGATAGTTCGTAAGGATGCCTCCTTTGGCTCGACTGAACAGGAAAATACAAAATAAAATACAAGTCAACAGTATAATCCAAAAATCCCTGCGGCGCAACGGCAATACTGGCCAAGATTTTGCCCCTTTGGTGCGGAAAATTGGAGGTTTGGATAGGAGGCCACCCCTGCTGCGGAAGAGCGCGATAAACGGGAATTACCAGCGGGTCATGTTCTTCTTGAACTTGGCGGTATATGCCTCTTTCAGTTCTTGCTCGTTGATCCCATAGCACAGAAGGACGTCATTGTAATACATGAGCACATCCGCCATTTCTTCCACGAGATGCTGCCGGACTTCTGCATCCTCAACAGCCTTTTGGTCTCCGTTCTTCTTGATAATGTCGATAACTTCGCCTACTTCACCGAGCATCCATAACAGTTTGTGCTTGCCGGCCTCCGGGCCGATCGGCTCCCACTTGTCTTTATATTTTTCCTGCAGGGCCTGCTGTATCGCAAGCATATCTTCTATCGTAAAATCGCCCATGGTTTCCTCCATAAATTTTGATTTGCTGTTCTCGTCCTGTACCGTCCAACTGAGGCTCTGCAAATGGTGCTCCGGCAGGCAGAGCTTTCTTGGTAGACATTCCTGAAGATTGGGAACCGCGGGCTAAGCAACAGCCCACTGGGCTGTTGTTTGCCACATCTGCGGCGTGGCCGTGCTGTTCTCGTCCTGTCCCGCCCACGCAAAAAATCCCGAGTCATTTGACTCGGGATTTTTGTGGTGGAGCATTGTCAGCAGCAGTCGAACCTTTAGGCAGGCATATCGTTGCTGCGGTCAGAGCGCTTCAAACCGAGAAACGGAGGCACTTCGGAACGCTTCAGCCCTTGCTCGTGTGCTTTTTTCAGTTGATATTCGTGCAGGGCAATGCTGTCCAGCAGATCACGCTGATTTTGGGAGGCTGCATAGTAATCGACGCCGAACCGTTTGCAGACTGCGCTGAGTTGGTCAAGCATTTCAATAGCAGTAGGGGACATTCGTTTGACTTCAATATCCATGGGAGCACCACCTTTCAGGAAAGATACGTATTGAAGAGCGAAAGCGCCGCATTGTCGGCAAGCATCAGCATGATCGGCCCGCCGGACTGTTTGGCAAAGACCCGGATCGCGCCAAAATCCCGGATATAATGTTTTGCAAGTTCATCCGTCTTAGCTTCAAAAGTGACGACGCCGTTTTTACCGGAATCAATGGAAAGCTGGATGCCGAACGCGATCATCATACGCCCGATGCCCAGATATTTTTTCTGAATGGTCAGCGTCGGGTTGCTCTCCGGGTGGCTTTCGATGTACTCAATATAAACGAACATGCTGGATTCTGTTTCGCGGTAAGCACCCAATGCTACGATTTCGCCGTTTTCGGTTTTAGCCGTGTACTTTTCCAGTGCGGGGTCACCGATGAACTCACTTGTCCAGTCGGTCTGCCAGCTTTCTTTGGTTGCAGCAAGGTCAGCGGGAGTTGACTTGTCAACCTCAATCGGAATCCTATTGCCCGTATCGGATGCTGTGACAAAATATTGCAAAGTCATAATGCCCACCTTCTTTCAGTTTTATTATAACGAAAGAACGATAGACTTTCAAGAAAGAAAATCGCAAAGAGAGTGAAAGCGTGAGAGCAAGAAAGAAAATCGCAAAGAGAGTGAAAGCGTGAGAGTGAAAGCGTGAGAGCAAGAACCGTCCCGTGGCCACAAATTTTCAGTTGTTGAAAATTCTTGCTCCCTTTGGAACAGCTTCTTGTTGGGGCGTGCGGTGCCCCAAACCCTGCTTCTGAGGTTGCGATAAACCAGGAGTTATCGAACCGCACTTGTGATTTCTTCTAATGTGTCCTGGCGAAGCCACTTTCCAAATACTTGAGAATTCTTTGACGGCAGATAACCCAAATTCGTATATCCCAGCTTCTTCAAAAGGCTCATACTTGGAATGTTCTCTCTTCCAGTAAAACAGATAAAATCCCACTGAGGATAGTGCTTGTGTAAATACTCAATTAAAGAGGACAAGGCTTCATAGGCGTAACCGCTTCGGTGAACTTTATAAGAAAATGTGTACCCTAAAGAAATTGTGCCCTCGTTAGGCATAACGACGATTTCGCCAATCATGACATCCGTTTCTCTTAATGCAACACTAATCATAGTCGGCGATGCGATATTCAGGGCATTGTCTTTATTACGCTCGATCAAAGTAACAATATCCTTATAATCTTTCGTCTGGCCTCGTTGATATTTCGAGCATCGCTCGTTATTTCGATAATCAACCATCTGAATCGCATCTTTAGGACTTACATTTCTTAGTCTGAGCCGATTTGTTTCTAAAAAGGTCATCTTCTCATCCTTTCACATTCCGGCTTATGGGCCGAGTAGCCCTTTCTCAAAACCTCCTGTAAACAAAAAACGTACCCGAACCCTTTCTCATAGAGAATCGGGTTCGTACGACCTTGGTAGACATTCCTACGGGTCCAGGAACCGCGGGCTAAGCAACAGCCCAACGGGCTGATTGCTTACTCTGCCGACTTGGCGTCGTCAGAGCCGCCCTGTTCGAGTCCTGTACCGTCCTGCTCTGACGTGGGTTGGTGGGTGATGCAACAAAAAAGCCCCTGACCTAAGTCAGAGGCTCTTGTTTTGGTGGAGCATTGTCCACGGCAACCGAACCTTCAGGCGGGCATATCGTTGCTGCGGTCAGAGCGCTTCAAACCAAGAAACGGCGGCACCTCGGAACGTTTCAGCCCCTGCTCGTGTGCTTTTTTCAGTTGGTATTCGTGCAGGGCAATGCTGTCCAGCAGATCAC
>ERZ826220.3785-NODE-3785-length-11295-cov-2.047509_pt1 | contig 11295 bp, 7 predicted proteins | sample MGYA00519927_ERZ826220 | MGnify/ENA primary metagenome ERZ826220 (study PRJEB31778, sample SAMEA3449225) | human gut metagenome | biome: human gut; feature: human-associated habitat; material: faeces | place: United Kingdom | collected 2010/2012 ...
TGTTTTAGGAAATTGTCTTAAGGACTCTTTTTAGAATTGAAGTCAGAACAGGGGCAGTTATTGCAGTAAAGATCATTCCAGGAGTTGCGCTTACTACTAAAGGCTGCCAGGCAACATCCAAGATTGTTGCCAATACCAGTCTGGCTGCAAACGTTCCGGCAGGACCAGCAATAATGAGGGCCAGTGGGTCCTTTTTTAATACTGTTAAGATAAGACCGGCTACAATACGGTACACCATTGCGATAATGACATTGTATATAGTCTGAAGACCTAATATCATCCCAATAATGCTGGCAATGATGCCGATGGTAAGATAATGTAGAAATCCTCTGATTCTTCCGATGCTTATGGCTAATGGGGCTGATAATTGAAATTCAGTTCCTGGAATGGGTGATGGGATTTTAAATAAGCCCGAGATGAACAGCAGAACAACCCACATGCCGTCCATAGTCAGATTTTTGACGCTAAAAAAATGATTGGATAAAATTCTTTCTTTTGATTCTTCTGTAGTATTCATAGTTTTCCCATCCTTTTGTTTAAAATATTTCTGCCATTTCCCATTGAGAGAGATTAAAAGCAAAGCTATTGTATACAATAAGCAACTAATTGTCAACCATTAAATAAAAAAAGGTTGACAATTAGTTGCGAATAAGTATATACTTTGCCTAAAGTATGCAAGAAAAAAGGAGAATGCAATGGGAAAAGGGATATTTGTAACCGGTACAGGTACGGATGTTGGTAAAACATACGTTACAGGATTGATTATAAAAAAGATAAAAGAGAACGGGATGACTCCAGGCTATTTTAAAGCTGCTATGAGTGGAAATGAAAGAGAGGAAGATGGAACGCTGATTCCTGGTGACGCTTTGTGGGTTAAGAATGTATCAGGAATCTCCCAGTCAGTAGAGGAAATGTGCCCGTATGTCTATGAGCATGCTTATTCTCCGCATCTGGCTTCACGTCTGGAAGGAAATCATGTTGAGATGGCAGTTGTTTTGGATAATTATAGAAAAGTAAAAGAGAAATACGACTATATAACAGTTGAGGGAAGTGGCGGTATTTTATGTCCGATCTGTTTTGATGAGGCACGTATTGGGTTGACAGATATAATAGATGAGATGGAACTTGACTGCATTCTGGTTGCAGATGCAGGACTTGGAACAATCAATAGTGTTGTACTAACTTATGAATATATGAAAAACAGAAATATGAATATAAAAGGAATGATTTTTAATCATTATATAGCGGATAATATCATGCATGAAGATAATATACGCATGTGCGAATATATGACGGGGCTTCCAACTCTGGCGAAAGTTTCCATGGGAGACGTGGACTTGAATATTGATATAGCAGAATTAATTTCATTATACAGATAACAATATAACGGAATGAGGAAAGCAAAAATAAGAATAATTTTAGGAGATAAACTTATGATCTGGTATCCATATGTACAGATGAAGAAAATGAAGACACCATATAAAATTGTAGATGCAGAAGGAGTTTATTTGTATACGCAGGATAATAAAATGATAGATTCCGTATCTTCCTGGTGGTGTATGATACATGGCTATAAAAATAAAGAAATTAACGAAGCAATGAAGAATCAGATTGATCAATTCAGTCATGTCATGCTGGGTGGGCTTACTCATGAACCAGTCTTGAAATTATCAGAAAAACTAAAAGATTTTCTCCCGGGAGATCTTGATTACTGTTTTTTTTCAGATTCGGGTTCGGTTGCTGTAGAGGTTGCCTTGAAAATGGCATTGCAATTTAATATTAATCGTGGCAGCGGAAGAAAAAAACTCCTTTCGCTTACCGGCTCGTATCATGGAGATACATTTATGTGTATGAAGGCCGGAGATGATGAGGATTATCATTTTATATTATCAGAAGATGATAAGAAGGATGTAATTCACATTCCAACGGAAATGGATGCATTGGAAAAAGTATTTCGGACACACGGAAATGAATTTTATGCATTTATTGTAGAGCCACTTCTTCAGGGAGCCGGCGGGATGAAAATGTATAGTATTGATTTCCTGAGAAGGGCAAGAGAACTTTGCAATGAATATGATGTTGTTTTTATATTTGATGAAGTTGCAACTGGTTTCGGGCGTACTGGAAATCGTTTTGTGTCTGATCTTGTACTTCCGGATATTATCGTGCTTGGAAAAGCATTGACTGCCGGGTATATAGGACATGCAGTGACAGTAGCAAATCATAAAATATATAATGGATTCTATTCTGATAAGGATACAGATGCACTTATGCATGGTCCTACATTTATGGGAAATCCGGTCGCATGCAGTGCAGCATTAAAATCTATAGAAATATTTGAGCGTGAAAACTATATGGAAAAAATCAAGCATATAGAGGATATGGTTAGAAATCTGGTCTCCGGATTCACTCATCCGCTTATCAAAGAAATCAGATATATGGGTGGTTGTCTTTGTTTCCAGGTACATGACCCATCATGTCTTATCGGATTTCAGGAGTATGCATATCAACGAGGAGTATTTTCAAGACCATTTCTCGATATTATGTATGCCATGTTTCCGTATATCATACAGGATAATGAGATCAGGCAGATTGTTGATGTCATGAAAGACTGGTTCACTGAACAGAAAGGAATTTAATCTATGAGTGCGGAGGAATTGTACAGTATTAAGATGCGTGCAAGCAAAAAGGAAAACGGTACGGATGTACACATATCCGGAGCAGAGAAAATCGTTGAGGCACCGGATGTTGATATATTTGCCAATGCGCTGATAGAGAGAGGAATGCATCATTCCAAGGGTGAAGCAGATGCGTTGAACTTGAAGATAAATAAAGTCTGCAAGGAGAACATTATTTATCTTGATGCACTTTCAGTAGAGACAATTGAGGTCGAAACATGGGAAAAAGGGCAGGAAGAGATAAAAAAATATTTAAAAGAAACTGGAATAGACAATCCGCAAGATGTCATGCAATTCTTAGATGAAACTTATGCCATGAGAGGAGCTATGCTTCTTGATGTTGACAGGCTCATTCGTTTAGAACCGGATAAAAAACGTGGGATTCGTGCTACCAATATGGATCAGGAGAGAATGAAAGGGGACAGAATCGGAAACGAGAAGAATCATTATGAAGAAGCAATTGTACTTGCGACAAAAGTGGCAAATTGTCCTGGTATTATTGGTGAGATATGTATTTCAGATGATCCCGAGTACGTGACCGGTTATGTGAGCTCAAAAGAAATCGGTTATAGAAGAATCACGAAGATGAAGAGAATGGGGAGCGAAAAAGGAGGAAGAATATTTCTGTTTCGAGGAACAGATGCAGAAGAACAAAAAGCAATTGATTTTCTTCAGAATCAGCATGTGATCGTCAGAAATGTACCCAAAAAGATTTGCAAAAAATCAGATATGAAAAGACCACAGAAGTGGGATAAAATTGATAAAGCACTGGTATCTTTAAAAGAAAACCATCTTTTTCGCACAATGAAGACAATAGAATCAGCACAGAGTTCACATGTAACTATAGATGGAAAAGATTATGTATTAATGGCATCCAATAACTACCTGGATATTGCCAGTCATCCTTCCATAAAATCAGCAGTCGTAGAAGCGACAGCTATGTATGGATTTGGCTCCGGTGGCTCCAGACTTACAACCGGAAATACAGTGATACATAATGCACTGGAGAATAAGATTGCTTCCTACAAGGAAACAGAAGCAGCGATCGTGTTTAACACAGGATATGTTGCAAATGTAGCAACAATATCCGCAATGGTGAAAAAAGGAGATACTGTTTTTAGTGATGAATTAAATCATGCAAGTATTATTGATGGATGCCGTCTTTCAAAAGCCAAAATTGTAACATATGCTCATAATGATATGGATGATCTGCGAAAAAAAATACAAGAGAATCCATGTGAGACAGGCATTGTTGTCAGTGATGCAGTTTTTTCTATGGATGGAGATATATTAAAGCTTCCGGAATTTCTTGATATCTGTGAAGAGAATCAATTGTTTTCCATGGTAGATGAAGCACATTCCACAGGAGTGATCGGCAAAACCGGTCATGGAATCCGGGAATACTGGCAGGAAAAAAGACAGGTAGATATTTTAATGGGAACATTTAGTAAGTCGATAGGTGGCGAAGGTGGTTATGTGGCCGGAGAGACAAGACTGATAAACTATCTGAGAAATGTGGCAAGAGGATTCATATTCTACTTCACTTTCTCCAGTAACCATGGCTGCGAATCTGGCTGGAATCGAAGTTCTTGAAAAGGAAATCTCAAGAGTAACAAAATTGCAGTACAATGTAAAATATTTTTGTAGACAACTCGGGAAATATGGTATCAATGTAAAATCTGAAACTGCCATAATTCCTGTTATTATTGGTGATGAGGAAAATGCACTGACAGTTTCCAACTATCTTCATGAGAATGGATATTTTATATCAGCGATACGTTATCCAACTGTTGCTAAAGGAGCAGCAAGGCTTAGAGTCGCGCTTATGTCCAGCCATACAGAAGCAGAACTGAAAAAGTGTGCAGAATTAATAGGAAAAGCCTTATTGATGAAGTAAAAATATGTTAACACTTTAGGAGTGAATAATCATCCAAAGACAGCGAGATATGGAAAAGACCTGTATCTCGCTGTCTTTTTATTAAGAAATTCTTAGTTTTCATCTGCAACAGTTTTTTTATTTGTAGACTCTAGTGTATATAACCTATAATAAAGATAATGTGAAACTATTCATAGACTTCATGAACCAATACAGGTGATTCATAAAAATGGTTATAAGAATCTTCAAATGAAAAAGATGATTCGAGAGGAGGGAACGAATGAAGGATAAAGAAAATTCAAGGGAAATACAATTCAAAGAGGAATTGGTTCGCAAGGCGAAGAATGGAGATACGAAAGCATTTTCCCTGTTATATGCCGGCGTTTGCAAGGAAATGTATAAATTCGCATTATATATGATGAAGCATACAGAAGATGCAGAAGACGCGGTAAGTGAGACCGTTATATCTGCATTTGAAAATATTGCGAAGCTCAAGAATGAGAGTAGTTTTAAAAGCTGGATCTTTACAATTTTAGGAAATCAATGCAGAAAAATGTTGGGAAAGCGTGGAAATCATGCATCAGAGGAAGAGACATTAGAGGCTGGACATGAACCGGACTATGAGCAGCATTTTGATGTGAAGGAAGCATTTGCAAGACTTGAGGAAGAAGAGCGTATGATACTTTCGTATTCTGTGTTCGCTGGATATGGAAGTGAAGAAATCGCGCAGATGCTTGAGATGAATGCAGCAACGGTTCGATCAAAGAAAAGCAGGGCACTTGGGAAGATGCGTAAGATGTTGGAAGCAGGATGATCTATAAGAGCTGGAGTTGAAAAAAATAGAAGAAGGAGGCGGAAAAGATGGAAGAAAATAGAGAAAAGAACAACAAGAAGATTGAGGATGAAAAGCGTTTAGAGCAGGATTTGAGACAGATGGCAGATGATGTGATCTTTCCGGACTCACTGGAACCGGAGGCAATTCAGAAAATGCTTCAGGCAAGACAGGAAGAAAAGCAGCAGGGATCAAAAACGAAAAAGAACAAAAAGAACTGGAAACGTATCGTTCCGATCGCAGCGGCGGCATGTGTCTGTGTGGTAGTTGGAGCGACAGTTGGAATCAAGCAGATCAACAAAGGAAACAACAAAACATTAGATGCAGTGACTATCGCATCAGCAGCAGATCAGAAAGAGACAACCCAGACACTTATAACAGCGAAAGATTATAAAGAAATTAAAAAATGTATCAAAGAGTACAATAAGCAGATGGCACGGGACAACAACAGTATGGCCATTGGAATGTATGAAAGTGCATCTTCATCAGACGCAGCATCAGCAGAAAGTAGTAATGTTAGTGATACCGGAGCTTATTCAGATACGAATCTCCGTGAGAACGGCGTGGGGGAAGCCGATATTGTCAAAACCGATGGAAAAAACATTTATACACTGTGTCGGAGTGTTGTGACAATCACAGCTATTGACAATGGGTCCATGGAAAAGCTGGCCTCGATCGAACAGGATGCAGAACGCTATGTAGAAGACATTTATGTACAGGATGATAAATTAGTTCTGTTCGGTACGTTAGGAAGACAAGTCGGAAATTCAGAGGATTCAGAAGCTTATGATGGATATTATGAGAACAATACGTATGTCCAGGTATATGACATCAGTGACCCGTCAAATCCGAAAGAGATCGGTAACATGGAACAGAGCGGAGGATATAATACATCCAGGATTGTTGATGGATATGTCTATGTGCTTAGTCAGTTCCATCCTTACGAAGACAATGTTACAGCAAGAGATCTGTGGTATATTCCGGAAGTGCAGGGAAAATCTATTGAAGCAGAAAATATTTATATGCCACAGGAAGCAGAAGGAAATGAATATACGATCATTACAGCATTTTCATTAGATAATCCATCAGAAAAAACAGACAGTAAGGCTGTTTTTGGTTATTCGGATGTGTGTTATGTAAGCGAAAATAATATTTATATTACAAGTAATTATTATGAAGATTCAGATGTGAGCAGAACGCTGATCCGCAAGATTTCTTATACAGACGGAAAGCTTGCTGGTGTTGCGCAGACGAAGATCAAGGGAATGCTGAACGATTCTTTCAGCATTGACGAGTATGAAGGAAACCTTAGATTAGTTACAACAATCGATGAGATTTATTCGAATGATGATATTATGCCATTAAATGAGACGGCAGATAAGACTGAAAAAGCCGTTGCTGAAAATGTTAAGGATGCGGTACCTGGTACAAATTCACTTTATGTACTGAATGACAAACTGGAGATCATTGGCTCCATTCACAATCTGGCAAAGGATGAAACAATCTATTCCGCAAGATTTATGGGAAAGGCAGGATACTTTGTAACATTTAAAGAGACGGATCCGTTATTTTCCGTTGATCTGTCGGATCCGAAAAATCCAAAGATCATAGGAGCGTTGAAGATACCTGGATTTTCAGATTATCTGCATCCGTATGGGAAAAATAAGCTTCTGGGTATTGGGATGAATGTTGATGAAAAGACTATGTCAACAGATGGCGTGAAATTGACGATGTTCGATATTTCTGATCCGGAAAATGTGAAAGAGGAGCAGACCTATGTCATTGAAAATGTGTACTATACAGATGTTTCTTATGATTATAAGGCAGCTTTAGTAGATGCAGAGAAAAATCTGATTGGTTTTGCTGCAGACAGCGAAGGCGGCCGGGAGTACTATACATTTTCTTACGACGAAAAACAAGGATTTACATGTACGATGCATGAGGAAATCAATGGAAATAATATGAGGATCACAAGAGGTATTTATATAGAAGATACGCTTTATGTTATCCAGGGAAATATTATAGAAGCGTATAGCCTGAAAGATTTCAAAAAAGTGGACGATATCATTTTGTAACATTTTTGTAACAAAATCTCGTATGTTTTTGACAATAAGACTGGTGTATGATAAACTTGTATCTGTAGAATTGTCAAAAAATTTGAGGTGAGAATATTGGATAAATATGAATATCGGGTAAAAACCGAGCAGATGCTCGAACATTACGAAAAGAAACAATTTAGAAAAGCAATGGAAATTGCCGATACAATAGACTGGAGAAGGGTGAAGAGCCCGGCAATGTTAAATACAGTAAGCGAAATCTACGAGAATAACGGGGAGTTTCAGAAGAGCCGTGATACGCTTATGATCGCATTTGACAGAGCACCGTCTAGCAGAAAGGTTGTGTATCGTCTGGCAGTACTTGCCCTGAAACTGAATGATATTAATGAGGCTTCGGACTGTTATGAGGAATTTGTAAAACTGGCACCGAGAGATCCGAATCAATTCATTTTGAAATATCGGATTTTGAAGGCACAAGGGTCCGATCTGTCAGAACAGATTTCGGCACTGGAAGAATTTAAAAAGGCAGAATATATTGAAAAATGGGCGTATGAGCTCGCAAAGCTATATCATGAAGCAGGCATGACCTCAAAGTGCCTGGAAGAATGTGACGATTTGATCTTGTGGTTCAGCGAAGGAAAATATGTATATCAGGCAATGGAATTGAAGATGAAGTACAAACCACTGACACCACTCCAACAGGAAAAGTACGATGAGTATAAAGGTGTACCGAAAAAAGAGCCTAAGAAAGCAGTGGATAAAAAACCTGAGCGAGCTGCGCTTAAGGATGTAAAGAGTATTCCACAGGATACTGTATCAATTCCAAAAGAACAGATTAAAGCAGCGCAGGAAGCAGCAGAAGCTGCGGAGGCAGAACAGCAGGAATCAGGAGCCAATACAACAGAAACTGTGGATGGTCTGGATGCAACGAGAAGAATTCCGACAGCAGAGCTTGGAGAAGCATTGAAGGCAATGGAAGAAAATGCCAAGGCAGACAAAGAAGTTCCGATAGAAGAACCGGTTTTAGAAGAACCAGTTTCAGAAGAGCCGGAAGCACCAGATGAGGAACCAGTCCTGGAGCCGGAAGAAGCTGTTTCAGAAGAACCAGAAGTTGTAGAAACAGAAGCACCAGTCATTGAACCAATCGGAAAGGAAACTCCGGAAGAAGCTCGGAATGTCAGAGAGTTAGAAGGAATTCTTCAGCATGCGGCAGAAGGACCAAAAAAGTCTATTACGACAGTTGTGAAGGGTGCGACACTTCAAGAAGCACTGGCTAATGGCGTGGCTATGGCGAGTGGAATTAATCCGGAAGACCAGAAGAAGATGGAGGAACGAGAAGAGGAACTCCGCATTGAAGGTCAGATGAAGATTGAAGACATCTTGATGGAATGGGAAGCTAAGCAGAAGGTAAATGCTGAGGCGATCGCAAAGCAAAAAGCATCCGATGAAGAACGACTTAGAAAAGAGAGAGAAGCACTGGAAGCCCGCCGTGAGGCAGAAAGACTTGAGGCAGAGAGACGCGAGGCAGAAGAAATAGCAAGACGGAAAGCAGAAGAAAAAGCCCGTCAGGAAGCAGAAGAGAAAGCACGCCGTGAAGCGGAAGAGAAAGCTCGCCTTGAAGCAGAGGAGAAGGCTCGTCGTGAAGCGGAGGAGAAGGCTCGTCGTGAAGCGGAAGAGAAGGCTCGTCTTGAGGCAGAGGAAGCAAGAAGAAAGGCATTGCTTTCTGATGATATCAGACAGCTTGTGGAAGAGCTGGAAGATCGTGTGACAGCACAGGAGAAAGAAGAGGAAAATTTTGATATAGAAGAGGAACTGGAGCTTGCAAAAGCAGAAGGGGAATCTGTTGAAGAAGAAATTGTAGATCAGTTTATTTCAGAAGAAGAGCTGGACGATATTGTGGAAGAACCTGAAGAGTCTGAAGAAGAACCTGAAGAAGAGATTGTTGAAGCAGTTTCGGAAGAAGAGGAGACGGAGGACGAGGATTCTGAGGATGAAGATGATTTCGAAGAGGAAGAGTTTGAAGACGAAGACTTTGAGGGTGAGGACGAAGAGTTTGAAGCAGAAGATGAAGTCGACGCTGTAGAAGAAATCGAAGAAGTACAAGAAGATGAAGAAATTCCGGAAACAGAAAACCAGGATGATTCGGAAGACAATTCTGAAGACGAGGATGATTTCGAAGACGAGGAATCCGAAGAAGATGATTTTGAAGAGGAAGATGGATTCGAAGAAGACGATTTTGACGAAGATGGCTTTGCAGATGAATTCCCGGAGGAAGATGAGGAAGAAGTAGAGGAATTCGATGCAGAGTGGAATGAATTCCCGGAAGATGAATCCGAGGACGAAGACGATTTCGAGGAAGAGGATGATTTCGAGGAAGAGGATGACTTCGAGGAAGAGGACGACTTCGAGGAAGAGGATGATTTTGAGGAAGATGATTTCGAGGAAGACGACTTTGAAGATGAGCTTCCTGAGATTCCGGATCCGGAAGACCTTGAAGGAGACTTGGAAATTGAAGAACCATCTGAGGAAGAGATTCAGCGCAGAATTAAGAAGTCAAAAGGAAGCGGAGTTCCATTTGATACCGGATTTGTTGTAACAGGAAGATATGACTTAAGTGCAACCAGTGAGATTGGACTGAAAGCCGGACTGACAGAGGAGCAGAAGAAATTATTCTCTTACTTCGTACCAGTCAGAGGAATGAGTGAACAGATTGTTGCAGTACTTGATAATGACAGACGTGCCCAGAGAGAGGGAACTTCAAGAACCGGTAACTTAATGATTATTGGCCGTAAAGGATCTGGAAAAACAGTACTTGCAGTAGATATTGTAAAGGCAATCCAGAAACAAAGAAATCTGAAACAGGGTAAAGTTGCTATTGTTACAGGTGAGTCACTGAATAAGAAAGAACTTGGCAATATTATCCAGAAGCTTCGCGGTGGAGCGATCATCATCGAAAAGGCTGGTAAGTTGAATTCCAGAACAATCAAGGAACTGAATGCATTGATGTCAAGAAAGACCGGAGAGCTTCTCTTTGTTCTTGAAGATCAGAGAAAACCTCTGGAGAGAATTATGACAGCTAATCCGGATTTCAAAAAGAAATTCACTTCTAAGCTTGAGCTTCCGGTATTCATCAATGATGAGTTAGTAACATTTGGTCAGACTTATGCGAAGGAAAATGGATATAAGCTTGATGAAATGGGAATTCTGGCACTTTACAGCCGAATTGATGTAATGCAGCGTGAAGATCATGCGGTTACAGTTGCGGAAGTAAAAGAAATCATGGATGAAGCAATTAAACATTCACAGAAAGCAAATGTAAAGCATCTTGCAAGACGTGTATTTGGAAAATCTACGGATTCGTCAGATCGCATTATTCTGAAGGAAGAAGATTTTAAAATTTAATGATATAGTGAATGTAAGTGATGAAGCAGGGATACAATTGTAGAAAATTGTATCCCTGTTTTTTGTCTGGAATCGAGTGACATAGATTGAATTTTGTGTTCCGCTAAGGTATACTTAAGATATTGAAATCCGGATGAAATGTGAGGGAAGTTTATGGAGAAAGAATGGAAAGCTTATGAAATCGGAGAATTAGATCAGTACCTTTTCGGACAGGGAAATCATTACGAAATTTATAAGAAGCTGGGTGCACATATGGTGGACGACGAAGGGCAGGAAGGAGTTTATTTTGCTGTCTGGGCACCGAATGCGAAATCAGTGTCTGTAGTGGGGGAATTCAATGACTGGGATCGCACAAGAAACCCTATGACAAGGGCGGAATATATCGGAATTTACACATGCTTTGTACCGGGAGTAAAAGAAGGCATGATGTATAAGTTCTGCATTGAGACG
>ERZ826220.3789-NODE-3789-length-11290-cov-6.119092_pt1 | contig 11290 bp, 8 predicted proteins | sample MGYA00519927_ERZ826220 | MGnify/ENA primary metagenome ERZ826220 (study PRJEB31778, sample SAMEA3449225) | human gut metagenome | biome: human gut; feature: human-associated habitat; material: faeces | place: United Kingdom | collected 2010/2012 ...
AGCTGCGTGGCGCTGAGATTTCACTCGGACCTGAGATGAAATCAACAGGAGAGTGTCTTGGAATCGACAAGACCTTCAATGGTGCGCTTTACAAGGCATTTGAGGGTGCGGGAGTCGAGCTCCCTAAGTACAAGCAGATGATTATGACTGTAAAGGATGCCGACAAGCCTGAGGCAGTAGGCGTTGCAAAGCGTTTTGAGAAGCTTGGATACAAGATTTATGCTACAAGAAGTACTGCAAAGTACTTACAGGAGCACGGAGTAAATGCTCTTCGTGTAAACAAGATATCACAGGAGTCTCCAAACGTCATGGATCTTATCCTCGGACACAAGATAGACCTCGTAATCGATACACCTACACAGGGTAACGGAGACAAGACAAGAGACGGCTTCCTTATCAGAAGAAATGCAATCGAGACAGGTGTTTATTGTATCACAGCCATGGATACAGCCAATGCACTTGCACATGCATTAGAGACTGCTTCTGACAAGAAGACACCGGTTGACATTGCAACAGTTAAGAATCTTTAAAAGTATATAGAATATATTTTATCCCCGGACAGTATATCGGATATGCTGTCCGGGGATTGTTTATAAAATGAAAAATATGCAAAGTTTAATAGAATTTTGACAAATTATTAACAAAAGCAATTGATTTTTACATAAATTTGTAGTATAATAACTTTGTTAAAAAATTAACAGCACGGATGTGCAATACAATTTAAAGGAGATAATATAATGGCAAAGAAAGTTGTAATCGCAAGTGCTTGCCGTACAGCAATCGGCAAAATGGGCGGAGCATTAAGCAATACTCCAGCCGCAGATTTAGGTGCAATCGTAATTAAGGAGGCTTTAAACCGTGCAGGTGTTGCTCCTGAGATGGTTGACGAGGTTAAGATGGGTTGTGTTATCCAGGCAGCTCAGGGACAGAACGTAGCTCGTCAGGCTTCTATCAAGGCAGGACTTCCAATCGAGGTTCCGGCTATCACAATCAATGTCGTTTGTGGATCAGGTCTTAAGTGTGTAAACGACGCTGCTACAATGATCAAGGCCGGTGAGGCTGATATCGTTGTTGCCGGTGGTATGGAGAACATGTCAATGGCTCCTTACGCTATGACAAAGGCACGTTTCGGATACAGAATGAACAATGCAACAATCATCGATACAATGGTTAACGATGCTCTTACAGATGCATTCAACCACTATCATATGATGATCACAGCTGAGAATGTATGTGATAAATACGGCATCACTCGTGAAGAGCTTGATGAGTTCTCAGCAAACTCACAGCAGAAGTGTGAGGCAGCTATCGCAGCAGGCAAGTTCGATGATGAGATCGTTCCTGTACCTGTTAAGGTTAAGAAAGAAATCGTTGAGTTCAAAAAGGACGAGGGACCTCGTGCCGGAACAACAGTAGAGACTCTTTCTAAGCTTCGTTGCTGCTCAGGTAAAGAGGGCGGACTTGTTACAGCCGGTAACGCATCAGGTATCAATGATGGTGCTGCAGCAGTAGTTGTAATGAGCGAAGAGAAAGCTAAGGAGCTCGGTGTTAAGCCATTAGCTACATGGGTAGCAGGAGCACTTGGCGGAGTTGAGCCTGAGATCATGGGTGTTGGACCGGTAGCTTCTACAAAGAAGGTTCTTGCAAAGACAGGTCTTACAATTGATGATTTCGATCTTATCGAGGCAAACGAGGCATTTGCTGCACAGTCAATCGCTGTAGCAAGAGATCTTGGTTTCGATATGAGCAAGGTAAATGTAAACGGTGGTGCTATCGCACTCGGACATCCTGTAGGAGCTTCAGGCTGCCGTATCCTTGTTACATTATTACATGAGATGCAGAAGAGAGGATCTAACAGAGGTCTTGCAACACTTTGTATCGGTGGTGGAATGGGATGTTCTACTATCGTTGAGAAGTACTAATTTTCTTTGCCAATAGATATATGAGGGGATGCAGGTGCATCCCCTTGTAGTGTGAATTAGTTTATTCACATCAGTTTATATATATGATTAAGTTATGCTGCAGAGGCTTAGCACTTAAAGCTTTTGCACCATAATATATTTTAGGAGGAATTAAAATGAAGGTTGGAATTATCGGTGCTGGTACAATGGGCCAGGGAATCGCAAAAGCATTCGCACAGGTAGATGGATACGAGGTAGCACTCTGCGATATTAAGCAGGAGTGGGCTGAAGGCGGAAAAGACAAGATTGCAAAAGGATATGCAAGACTTGTAGCAAAAGAGAAAATGACACAGGAGAAGGTTGACGGCATTCTTGCAAGCATCACTCCTGGTTTAAAAGAAGATCTCTGCAAGGATTGTGACCTCATCGTTGAGGCTGCTTTCGAGGATATGCAGGTTAAGAAAACTACATTCGCTGAGTTAGACAAGATTGCTAAGCCAGAGTGTATTTTCGCTTCAAATACATCATCACTTTCAATCACAGAGATTGGAAACGGACTTACACGTCCATTAATCGGTATGCACTTCTTCAACCCTGCTGACCGTATGAAGTTAGTAGAGGTTATCGCAGGTGTTAACACACCTGTTGAGACAGTTGATGCAATCAAGAAGATTGCAGAGGAGATCGGCAAGACACCTGTACAGGTTAACGAGGCTGCTGGTTTCGTAGTAAACCGTATCCTTATCCCAATGATCAACGAGGCTGCTTTCATCAAGATGGAGGGCGTTTCAGATATCGCCGGAATCGATGCAGCTATGAAGCTTGGTGCTAACCATCCAATGGGACCATTAGAGCTTGGAGATTTCATCGGACTTGATATCTGCCTTGCAATCATGGACGTTCTTTACAATGAGACAGGTGACAGCAAGTATCGTGCATGCCCACTCCTTCGCAAGATGGTAAGAGGCGGAAACCTTGGATGCAAGAGCGGCAAGGGATTCTACGTTTACAACGCAGACCGCACAAAGACACCTGTAGACGCAATGTAAAAGAGATTAAAACAAAATATAAATTTCAAGGAGAATAAATCATGGATTTCACTTTAGATCAGAAACATGAGATGGCTCGCGACCTTTTCAAACAGTTCGCAGAGACAGAAGTTAAACCTCTTGCACAGGAGACTGACGAGACAGAGGTATTCCCAGCAGAGACAGTTGCTAAGATGGGAAAATATGGATTCATGGGCATTCCTGTACCAAAGGAGTACGGCGGACAGGGCTGTGATCCACTTACATACGTTATGTGTGTAGAAGAATTATCAAAGGTTTGTGGTACAACAGGCGTTATTGTATCTGCTCATACATCACTTTGTATCGATCCTATTATGACATTCGGTACAGAGGAGCAGAAGAAAAAATATGTTCCTGACCTTGCTTCAGGCAAGAAGATCGGTGCTTTCGGTCTTACTGAGCCGGGCGCTGGTACAGATGCACAGGGATGTCAGACAAAGGCCGTTTTAGACGGAGACGAGTGGGTTCTTAACGGATCTAAGTGCTTCATCACAAACGGTAAGGTTGCTGATGTTTACATCATCATCGCTATTACAAGCATCACAGAGGACAAGCGTGGACGCAAGAAGAAGAACTTCTCTGCATTCATCGTAGACAAGGGAACACCTGGATTCTCATTCGGAACAAAAGAGAAGAAGATGGGTATCCGCGGATCATCTACATACGAGCTTATCTTCGAGGATGCACGTATTCCAAAGGATGCATTACTTGGAAAAGAGGGAAGAGGTTTCCCAATCGCTATGCATACACTTGATGGTGGACGTATCGGTATCGCTGCTCAGGCTCTCGGTATTGCAGAGGGCGCTCTCGAGACAACGGTTAACTATGTTAAGGAGAGAAAGCAGTTCGGTAGATCAATCGCTCAGTTCCAGAATACACAGTTCGTTCTTGCAGATCTTGCAACAAAGATCGAGGCAGCTAAGCTTCTCGTATACAAGGCAGCAAGAAAGAAGGATGAGTACCAGAGCGGTGCTAAGGTTTCTTACTCAGTAGAGGCAGCTATGGCTAAGCTTTACGCAGCTGAGGTTGCTATGGAAGTTACTACAAAGTGTGTTCAGTTACACGGTGGTTACGGTTACATCAAGGAGTACGATGTTGAGCGTATGATGCGTGATGCTAAGATTACAGAGATCTACGAGGGAACTTCAGAGGTTCAGCGTATGGTTATTTCAGGCTCATTACTCAGATAGTTAAGAGAGCTATCATAACTGTAGAGCTACTTAGAATAAATAAAGGAGAACAAATACATGAATATCGTAGTATGTATTAAACAGGTTCCTGATACAAAGGGTGGAGTAAAATTCAATCCTGACGGAACACTTGATAGAGCTTCAATGCTTGCAATCATGAATCCAGATGACAAGGCTGGTCTTGAGGCAGCACTTAGAATCAAAGACGAGACAGGCGCAAAGGTTACAGTTCTTACAATGGGACTTCCAAAGGCTGATGCAATCCTTCGTGAGGCAATGGCTATGGGCGCTGATGATGCAGTTTTAGTAACAGACAGAGTACTTGGTGGAGCTGATACATGGGCTACATCTACTACAATTGCAGGTGCATTAAGAAATCTCGATTATGATTTAATCATCACAGGCCGTCAGGCTATCGATGGAGATACAGCACAGGTTGGACCACAGATCGCAGTTCATCTTGGACTTCCTGTAATCTCATACGCAGAGGATATCAAGGTTGAGGGAGATTCTGTAGTCGTTAAGCGTCAGTACGAGGACAGATATCACGTAGTTAAGGCTAAGATGCCTTGTCTTATCACAGCTCTTTCAGAGTTAAATGAGCCTAGATATATGACACCGGGCGGAATCTTCGATGCATTTGACAAAGAGGTAACTGTCTGGGGCAGAGCTGACCTTAAGGATGTTGACGATTCAGATCTTGGACTTAAGGGATCACCTACAAAGATTGCTAAGGCATCTGACAAGGTACCTAAGGGAGCTGGAGAAAAGGTTAACCTTGATCCAACAGAGTCAGTAAACTATCTCATGGAGAAATTCAAAGAGAAACATATCATCTAGTATGGAGGAACCAAAAATGGGTTTAGAAGAATATAAGGGCGTATATATCTACGCACAGCAGGTAGACAATAAGCTTAGCGACATCGCCTTTGAGTTAGTCGGTAAAGCTAAAGAGTTAGCAGCAGATTTAAATACAGAGGTTACTGCAGTACTTCTTGGATCTAACGTAAAGGCTCTTGCAACAGAGCTCGGTGAGTACGGCGCAGACAAGGTAATCGTTGTAGACAATCCTGCACTTGAGACATACAGAACAGAGCCATACGCACAGGCTCTTGTATCAGTAATTAACGAGTACAAGCCGGAGATCATGTTAGTTGGTGCAACAGCTATCGGACGTGACCTCGGACCAACAGTTTCAGCAAGAGTTAAGACAGGTCTTACAGCTGACTGTACAAAGCTTGAGATTGGTGATTTCCCAATCAATGCTATGCCTGGACAGGAGCAGAAGCACAACCAGCTTCTCATGACACGTCCTGCATTCGGTGGAAACACAATCGCAACAATCGCTTGTCCTGACAACCGTCCACAGATGGCAACAGTTCGTCCTGGTGTTATGCAGAAGCTTCCTAAAGAGGCTGGCAGAGCAGCAGAGGTTATCGAGTTCAATCCTACACTCGAGGAGAACAACCGTTATGTTGAGATCATGGATATCGTTAAGGCAGTTGGCAACGTAGAGAACATCATGGACGCTAAGGTACTTGTATCAGGCGGACGTGGAGTTGGAAGCGCTGAGAACTTCGAGATGCTTCGTGACCTTGCTTCATGCTTCAAGGGTGGTATGGTATCATGCTCTCGTGCAGCAGTAGAGAACGGCTGGTTAGCACAGGATTATCAGGTAGGACAGACAGGAAAGACTGTACGTCCACAGATTTACTTCGCAATCGGTATCTCAGGAGCCATCCAGCACGTAGCAGGTATGGAGGAGTCTGATCTCATCATCGCCATCAACAAGGACGAGGATGCTCCAATCTTCGATGTAGCTGATTACGGCTTAGTAGGAGATTTAAAGAAGATCGTTCCTCAGCTTACAGCAGCTCTTAAAGAGGCAAATGCTGACGCATAATCGCATAATAATGCAATAAAATTACATTACTAATACATTTAAACACAGTACTGTTTATCGCAGTGCTGTGTTTTTTTTGTGCATAAATATAGCGTAATCTTATAAATATAAAGAGTTTTTTGGGGAAATAAGTAATTTTCTTAATAAAAAACATCCGTGTGTAAATCGCAAAGGATTTGACTCGGATGTTTTATTTGGAAATTTGTTTGATATTAGAAAGCCCTAATATATAGTCAGCGGACACATTATAGTATTTACATAAAGCAAGCAAATGGTGAATCGGTAGTTCATTTGCTCCGCGCTCATATCTGGCATACATTGTCTGGGATGTACCCAGATAATCGGCTATTTGCTGTTGGGTTTTATCGCTATCTTCCCGTAGATTGCGCATTCGTTGAATGTAATCCATATTCCCCCTCCGTACATGTACATATAACTTAACATAATAAAGATGTTTACTATTGAATTTAGTAAATATTTGTACTATAATTTATGTAGGAAAGATGTCACAGGATTATAAAGAAAGGTAGGTATTAATATGGCTTTAATAAGATGTCCAGAATGTGGAAAAGAAATAAGTGATTCGGCACAAGTGTGTCCAAATTGTGGCTGTAAGACAGAGTTGGGAAATCAAAATGAAATTATGAAAACTTCTTTACTCGCGGATATAGGTTTTACAGTTTTAGGAATAATATGTGCTATATTTGCATTTGTAGCTTACTATACAGTTAGTACGGATGCATTTGTAGTGTTGATTATTTTGGCAGCTGTTTTATTTATTATTGGCTCAGTCTATGGAAGATTAATAAGAAAAAATAATAAGAAATAATATCTTTGAGAGGCGTAAGATGAATAAGAAGATAATAACTATAATATTTACTCTAAGTACTATGCTTTTTCTAGTTGGATGTTCTTTTACAAACAATGAATCAAATGGGAGTGATAAAAATTATACCTATAATGATTTAGACGAGAATCAAAAAGAAATCATAGATAATGTGTATGCTGAATTAGGTGATTGGGGATATACGTATGAGCCAAGTGCTATTCCGGCGAGTAAGATAAAGTTTTTTTATGAGGATTCGAAATTGATATTTGCGGCTTTTCATGATTATGGGGGTGGAAATGGTGGAGGCTCTTATTCAGTATATGAAATAGATGAGAATTCTGGAACTGTAAGTGGACATTCATATGACACGTTAAACGAAAATGATGTACTAAATAAACGAGTTTTAGCTGTGGAACTTTTATCGGGAGAAAGTTTTGATGTTGAAGCTTCCGAAGACTCGCAAAAAGATATTTTGGCAAATTCATATGGTAAAGCTGTAAATGAGTAATAATATGACTATAACTGAATTGGAGAAAATTAAAATGGGCTATTGCGGTAATTGTGGTGAAAAAATAGAAAAAGGAGCTAATTTTTGCGGTAAATGTGGTGCGGTTGTTGAGAAAGAACAATCAGAACATGTTTATGATGTTATAGCACCAAAGAACAATAGCGCTAGAGTATGGAAAATTATAATCCCTAGTCTTATTGTTGGAGTAATTGTAATATGGGGATTTATGCAATTGATGTCTGTATCGGATAAACCGTGTGACTGGTGTGGACATAGTCCGACTGTAGCATATAAAGAAAGCGATGGTTCTTACTCTTATGTTTGCAAGGAATGTAGAAAAAAATGTGCATGGTGTGGTAAAAAAGCCACACGACATTATGAGAATATGATGCATAAGGAAGTTTTTGTATGTGAAGAAACTTACAAGGAAATGCATGATGATTAACAAATGCTATTTGTGTAGGAAGGATGGTAAAATAATGAAGAAGAAAACTGTAAAAATACTTATGGGTATAGCGTTGATATCAACATTACTAGGAGCATGCTCTACAAATAGAAGCACACAGAATGAGCAGAAAACATTAAATACGGAAATATCTAAAATTGTAAAAAATCATTCAGAGAGTACATATGAAGAAAATACAAAGGAAAATACCGAGAAAGTAGTAGAGAAAAATACCGAAGACAATTTATATCTTACAACTGATTATAAAGTTGAAGATTATTGTAATGGATATTTTATTGTATCCAAAATGGATGGGAGATTGTTTGGTGTAATAAATTCTAAAGGTAAGGAAGTTATTCCATTAAAATATGATGAGGTGAGTTTTTATAATAGACAAGAGGTTGAGCAACAGGGAGCAGATACTTTATTGTTTCAAGCAAGCTATCAGGATGAAGATTATTTATTAGATACTGAAGGTAAGGAATTCGATTCAGAAATGGAAATTAAACCTCTTCTGGGGAAAATTGATAGTAGTATAAAATATTATTCTAGACCATTAAATATGAAATATGTTGATAAAGAATATACTAATGGAGATGTAGAATATGCATCAGGTAACGGAGAAATTAATTTTTATGATAAAAATAAAAGCAAGGTTGGAACGTTTTCGACAGGCTACCCAATTATAGAGTATTATCAATTAACAAAAGATTATTATTTAATTGATTCATATGAAGGAATTAACGATTATCATGTTTATCTGAATAATAAGGATAATACAACGATTTGGGATGGTTATGCAATTAGTCATTCTTTAAGAGTTAATATTATAGACAATAATGTATTGATAAGTGTTAATACACCAGGAGATGAAAAAATATATTGTTTGGCATCCGATGGTAGTATCTCTGAAGTGACCGGATATTATACAGATTATACTGGAATTCACAAAGGACAGAGTGAAAATAGACCAAGATATACAATTGGAAAAGATGATAATATTAAAATTAAAAGTTATGATGACACATGGTTGTTAGAAGGTGATGATATAGAAATATGTAATGATAGATATTTTGCATTGGATCCAATAAGTTCTGAAGGTTCAGTATGTAGATATTTCTTTCTAAAAAATAGTGATTCTAAAGTTGTATTATTAGATGCAGATGCTAATATTATTGATACTAATGATTTATTTACATGGGGGAACGATTATGAACCTTCACTTAAAGGGAGCTGTATATCTGATGATACTGTTATAGCTGGATCTGATGCATTATATATAGCTAGACAAAACGGTGATAAATATGAAGTTTATAGATTTGCAGCAGAAAAATAATCAGATATATGATATAGATAAATAGTAAAAAAGTGATTCATGATAAGTGTAATATTCCGTGAATCACTTTTTTATTAAATTAAGTGGTAGAAAAAATAGATTCTTTTATGGATGACTATACAGCAGATGAATATATGAGGATGAGAAATTTTCTATAGAATATGACATAAGAGAATTTATAAATCACTAACATGAAGCGTATCAGAAACTGATTTTGGATGTGCAAAATGAGATAAGTGAGGAGATATCAATAATGAAGAGAGTGATTAGTTTTTTTCTTTGCGCAATTATGCTAATGTCATCTACATATACGGCATTGGCTAAAGAAACAACTGATATATCTTATAATACGCTTTCTGTTGAGTTCTCGGATAACCTTGGAACAGCAGAAGATCTTAATGTAATGGTGACAGAAGAACATCTTTATGTAGATGCAGAACAGTTGGGAGATAGACTTGGTTATCAGGTTGAAGTTGGAAATGAATATGTAGCAATTTACAATAAAAATTTTAGTAATACAGTTCCTTATGGTCTTACTACTTTTTATTATGATAGTACAAAAGTAAGACATATGTTATTTAATAAAATGGTTGATTATGAAGCTCCATTTAAGATTGTTAAGAATTCTGATGGTGTGTGGATTCCATTTGAATTTAGTCTTTTATTATTAAATAGTTCTGATGTTGTGCTTGATAATCAGGTGCACATTGAAATGCCACAAAAAAATATCGTAGATATTTATATGGATATATTAAAAAATAATGATAGATATTTATTTGATTGGAAAAGCGATGCCGGTGCTTCAGAAGGTTCAATATTTGCCATGGGGACAGGAGCATATTTTGTTCAGGTATTTAGTGGTATTTTGGATAAAGATGGAGCGTCGTGGTCTCAATTAATAGATAGTTTTTACCTGAAAATGGATAGCTATGATCGAAAATATGCAGAGAGCTTTGCTAGAATGTTTTGTACATACTCAGATGAAGAATTAACTCTTAATGCAAAAGCAATGAAAGAGAAAATGAAACCTTTTAATGGTGATAATTGGGTTGCAAAATCAATAAAAAAAGTTGACGATATTATAGATGATAATATTGGAGATTTATCTGAAAAAACAGCTGATTTAAAGAAAAAAATTGATGTAGAAAATGGCACATCTGTAGCGAAGTTTAACAAATCATATCAAGAACTTGATAAAATGTGTAATACAGCAGATTATTTTTCAGATATGACAGATCCATTTTTAACCGCTTCAAAAGAATTTAAGAATGTTACCAGCTTTTTGGATGTATTTTATAAGATATCGGAAGTTATTGGTTATGCCAGCGAGTTTAAAAATCAGGACGAATTTGCAGTAAAATCATTAGATATATTAATAAAAAATTCTGATTCGAGCTGTGTTATGTCTAAGGCTATGAAAGATAGCATGGGAGATTACAAAAAGACACTGGAAACCGATATTGTAGCATATTCTGCGTATAATTATCTGATGAATAATATGACAGATTTATTGTAAACGTCAAACCATGCTTTTCAGAAAAATTCTTAAGCTTCTTTAATGCCGCATAACTCGGTCGGCTCTTTCCCATTTCCCAACGATTTACGGTTGAGAAGGACACTCCCAATTCTTTTGCAAATGACTCCTGACTTAACAGTACCGCTTTCCGCAAGTTTCTAATGTCTGTAGGCAATCCCATGTAGTTCACCTCGCAGTTGCAAATTCTTTATTTGAGTATAGCATCTGCGCTATAGTGTTGCAATAGCATTGCTATAATGAATTTTCCTATTGCGTAAAAATTTTTAGGAGCTTTTTTCATTATCTCAGCAAGCGGTGCCGTTGTGCGCACAACAGCTAAATTCTTTCGATCATCACGATTCCGTGATGGTTGCACACTCCTGCGGAGTCCTAAAAAAGCGTTTTGCAAAAACGCGTAGCCTGCATCCGTCGGATGCAGTTCAGGGGTTTGGGATTTCCCAACAAGCATTTTGCAACGCAAAATAGCAGATGTATATACGTCTGCCCTGCTTGCTACAATTGTGTTGGTTCTGAAAGGTTCACAGCCAGTGAGCTATACAGATGCCCAAACCTAAGCTACAATGAAGATGTG
>ERZ826220.3796-NODE-3796-length-11279-cov-22.155114_pt1 | contig 11279 bp, 8 predicted proteins | sample MGYA00519927_ERZ826220 | MGnify/ENA primary metagenome ERZ826220 (study PRJEB31778, sample SAMEA3449225) | human gut metagenome | biome: human gut; feature: human-associated habitat; material: faeces | place: United Kingdom | collected 2010/2012 ...
ACAGCAGCGCCGCCGCGCGCTGCATGGCCGCCGTGTCGAGCGGCTGCGGCAGGGCGTAGACATAGCGGCGCTCGAACACGTTCGGCGTCTCGCTGTTCCAGACACGGTAGACATACGTCTTGCCGCGGCAGGACAGGCGCGCGTGAAAGCGGGGCGCGGTTTCCTCGAGCGTGAGCACGCCGATGTCCCCCGGCAGGCGCGCGCGCAGCCGGCGCAGCAGCTCCGACGCGGGCAGGTCCGTTTTCGCGCGAAACGACGCCGTCTGCATCCGGGCGTGTACGCCCGCGTCCGTGCGGCCGGAGCCCGCGACCTCGACCGGCTGCGCCAGCAGGTCGCTGAGCACGGTCTCGAGCCGCCCCTGAATGGTGTCCGGCGTGTTGCCCTGCCGCTGCCAGCCGTTGTAGCGCGTGCCGTCGTAGCTGAGCGTCATGCGAAAATTCGGCATGGCGCACCTCCTCTCGTTGTAAGTGGTAAAAAACACGGCCCCGCAGGTTTTTGCGGGGCCGTGCGTGTATGTACTGCGGAAATTACGCCTTCGGCGCCTTCTTGCCGGCCTTGCCGAAGTGGAGCTCCTTGAGGCCCTCGACCTCGTCGCACACGGGCTTGAAGCTGCAGCTCGCGCAGTCGAGATCCTCGGGCATGCCCTCGAGGATGGTGTTCATGGTCTTGGTCACGTCGTCGATCTTCTTGGCCGTGTCGTGCAGGGTCTTGAAGTCGACATTCTTCGTGATGAAGATCACGCGCACATTCGTGATGTTCGGGTTTTTCTTATACTGCTTGATGAAGTCGCAGCCGACCTTGTAGAACGAGATGCCCTTCTTGATGGCCTTCTTGCTCACGCGGATCTGCTCGCGGCTGCTTTCGGGCGAAACGCGCATCATGTACCCGTCCGGGAAGACGTGGTACTTCACGAACTCGATATTGCGGATGGCAGCGTAAGTCGCGTCCTTGTTCTCGACGTCGATGTCCTTGACGCCGAGGATCACGAGGCGGGCAAAGGGCACGTCGCCCTTGATCTCCTTCATATCCGGGCCGTAGAGCAGCACCTCGTCCGCCGGGACAAGACTGCTGTCAGACGTGACGCAGGTGAAGTTCACGGCGTCGTTCGCACCGCCACCGAGCTCATACGCAGCGTCGCGCAGCAGCACCAGCTCGCTCTCGCCGTTGTCCTTCCATGCATCGCGCTCTTTGTAGGCCCACTTCTGCGTCGGCGCGCCGAGCAGATCGGTCGTTTCGCGAATAAAGCTGTCGTACAGTTCCATATCCTTCATGTCGTTCCCTCCTCAAAAAATGCCCAGGTTGTGCAGCGCCTGATGGACACCGACCATAATGTTGGAGTCCTCCGGCAGCTCGAACACGCTCTTACCGTGGATGTCGTTGGCGGCGTGGATCGGATCGGTGGGGATGTAGGCGAGCACGTCTACGCCGTCGAGCTTGACGAGATCGTTCATGCTCGGGTCGACCACGCGGTTGACGATCATGCCGATGCGCTCGTAGGTGATGAGATCGTCGGCCGCCTCCTTGATCTCACGGCAGACGTTCACGCCCTTGGCGCTCTGGTCGGTGACGAGGACCAGGTGCGAAACCTGCTCCATGACGCGGCGGCTGATCTGCTCGATGCCGGCCTCACCGTCGATGACCACATAGTCAAAGTCATTGGCGAGCATGCTGATGACTTCCTTGAGGTAGGAGTTGACCGAGCAGTAGCATCCGGCGGCCTCCGGACGGCCGATGGCAAGGAAGGCAAAGCCGTCACACTCGACCATGGTGTCGAAGATGCGGAAGCGCGCCTCGTTGAGCACCTCGATGGCCTGGCGGTACTCGCCGCGCTCCGAGGTCTCGATCACTTCATTGCGGATGTCGTCGATGGTGTGCTCGACGTGCACGCCCAGCGCCGTGGACAGGCCCACAGCCGGGTCTGCGTCGATGGCGAGGATGCGCTTGCCGGGGAAGGCCTCTACCAGCTCGCGCACAATCGCCGAGCACAGAGAGGTCTTGCCGACGCCGCCCTTACCAGCAACGGCAATGATCTTGGCTTTCGTTTTGTTTTCTTCCATAGTGCGTTCCCTCCTGACGGCTGAAAAAATTTGCGGAAGCTGTGGCTTTCATTGCATCCATCCTACCACAGATCCGGCAGATCTTTCTGTGTCCAGGTCACAGACCGGCCCCCAATGCGGGCCCGCGTTCCCGGACATATGTGCCGTTTTCTTTGATTTTTCGACAAAATTGGAGCTAAGCGTTATTTTTTGTCCAGATTGCAAAAAAAGAATTGCGAAAAAGAATTGCGAAATTTATTATGTATTAGTATAATGTTTTCCGCGACCTTACGTCAAGTGTTTTGTCGCAAATTTCACGAATCGGAATTCACTTTTTATTCCCAAAGGAGAACCCTATGCGCGGCATTGAAACCGGAAAAGTCCGTATCCGTCACGAAGTATTCACAGAGATCGCCCGAATGGCCTATGAGGGCGGCGACTACGCAAAGCGGCTCGAAGAGCTGCCGTTCAAGATCATCCCCGGTGAGATCGGCTCCTACCGGGACAGTCTGTTTCTCGAGCGCGCTGTCGTCGGCGAACGGCTGCGGCTGGCCATGGGGCTGCCGCTGCGCAAGTTTTCGGAGTTCTCCCTGCTATCGGACGGCGTGGAAAAGGCGCTCGACCCGGATATCTATTACGAAAAGCCGCTCATCAACGTCATCAAGTTCGCGTGCAACCGCTGCCCGGACAACGTTGTGAAGATCACGAACGTATGCCAGGGCTGTCTGGAGCATCCGTGTATGGCGGTCTGCCCGCGGCAGGCCATCACACGGCAGAACGGTCAGGCCCACATCGACCCGGATAAGTGCATCCGCTGCGGGCGCTGCCTGAAGGAGTGCAAGTTCAACGCCATCGTGCGCCTCGAGCGCCCGTGCCGCAAGGCCTGCGGCATGGACTGCATCCATTCCGACGGGCTCGGCCGCGCCGACATCGACTACTCCAAGTGCACCTCCTGCGGCCAGTGCATGGTCAGCTGCCCGTTCGGCGCCATCTCGGACAAGAGCCAGATCTTCCAGACCATTCAGGCCGTCAAGAGCAACACCCCCGTGTACGTCGCGCTCGCGCCGGCGTTCGTGGGGCAGTTCGGCCCCGAGGGCGTGCCCGAGCGGATACGCAAGGCGTTCCAGCGCCTCGGCTTTGCCGATGTGTACGAGGTCGCCATCGGCGCGGACCTGTGCGTGATCGAGGAGGCGGCAGACTTCCTCGAGGAAGTGCCTGAAAAGCACAAATTCATGGTCACGTCCTGCTGCCCGTCGTGGAGCGACATGGTCAAAAAGCTCTTCCCGCAGTTTGAAAAGAACATCTCGGTCGCCTTCACGCCCATGGTGCTCACCGCGCGCATGATCAAGCGCGACCATCCGGACTGCAAGGTCGTGTTCATCGGACCGTGCGACTCGAAAAAGCTCGAGGCGCGGCGCCAGAGCGTGCGCAGCGACGTGGACTTCGTGCTCACGTTCGAGGAGGCGCTCGGCATCTTCGCCGCCAAGGGCATGGACAAGGCGTTCCTGCCCGAGGACGAGGAGGAGCTGCCCGCCTACTCCAGCCGCGACGCGCGCCGCTTTGCCTACTCCGGCGGCGTGGCGCAGGCCGTCGTCAATGCCATCCACGACATGGAGCCCGAGCGGGAGGTCAAGGTCGCCGCGGCGACCGGTCTGGCCGACTGCCGCAAGCTGCTGATGATGGCCAAGGCCGGCAAGTACGACGGCTACCTGCTCGAGGGCATGGCCTGCCCGGGCGGCTGCATCGCCGGCGCGGGCACGCTGCGCTCGATCGAGCAGGCGCACAAGGAGGTCGAGGCGTTCAGCTCCGAGGCAAAGTTCACCTGTGCCAACGACACGCCGTACATGGACTATCTGCCCCTCATCGAGGAGAAGGACAAGATCCGCAAACTGTGATCTGTCTGCGCACCGCCCGGCGGCGGTGCGCAGTTTTTTATATATTTTATAAAAAAGGCGCAAGCGTATGCGCGATTTTTTCCATACTTCGGGGTGGACAAGCGCGCCCGTTCGCGGTACAATAGCAAAAATCATTTTTCCGGCGGCGCACGGCGCCGTTTTCTTACACCGTATATTGTTATAAGGAGGTCTTTCCCATGGCTTACTTCTTTTCCGGCCAGTCGCACACGTTTAATGAGTATCTGCTGGTGCCCGGCTACTCCTCGAGTGAGTGCATTCCGGACAACGTTTCTCTGCGCACGCCGCTGACGCGCTTTCGCGCGGGCGAGGAACCGGCCCTGTCGCTGAACGTGCCGATGGTCTCGGCCGTGATGCAGTCCGTGTCCGGCGACCGGCTGGCCGTCGCACTGGCACAGGAGGGCGGCGTGTCGTTCCTGTACGGCTCGCAGTCGATTGAAGATGAGGCCGCGATGGTCGCCCGCGTCAAGAGCTATAAGGCGGGCTTTGTCCAGAGCGATTCGAACATCAGCCCCGACGCAACGCTGGCGGACATTCTGGCCCTGCGCGAGCAGACCGGCCACTCCACCGTTGCCGTCACGGAAGACGGCACGGCTGACGGCCGCCTGGTCGGCATCGTCACGAGCCGCGACTACCGCGTGAGCCGCATGGACCCCCAGACCAAGGTGCGCGAGTTCATGACGCCGCGCGAGAAGATGATCACCGCGCCCGACGGCACATCCCTGAAGGAAGCCAACAACATCATCTGGGAGCACAAGCTCAACTCCCTGCCCATCGTCAACGACGAGGGCCGCCTGTGCGCGTTCGTGTTCCGCAAGGACTATGACCTCCACAAGCAGAAGCCGAACGAACTGCTCGACAGCCAGAAGCGCTACCTCGTCGGTGCCGGCATCAACACCCGCGACTATGCCGAGCGCGTGCCCGCACTGGTTGACGCCGGTGTGGATGTGCTCGTCATCGACTCGTCCGAGGGCTACTCCGAGTGGCAGAAACGCACGCTCGAGTGGATCCGCGAGCGCTACGGTGACAGCGTCAAGGTCGGTGCCGGCAACGTCGTGGACGCGGACGGCTTCCGCTTCCTGGCCGACTGCGGCGCGGACTTCGTGAAGGTCGGCATCGGCGGCGGCTCCATCTGCATCACGCGTGAGACCAAGGGCATCGGCCGCGGCCAGGCGACCGCCGTCATTGAGGTCTGCCGCGCACGCGACGAGTATTTCCGCGAGACCGGCATCTACGTGCCCGTCTGCTCCGACGGCGGCATCGTGCACGACCACCACATCACGCTCGCGCTGGCCATGGGTGCGGACTTCGTGATGCTCGGCCGCTACTTCGCCCGCTTCGACGAGAGCCCGTCGGACAAGGTCAACGTCAACGGCACGCTCATGAAAGAGTACTGGGGCGAGGGCTCCAACCGCGCGCGCAACTGGCAGCGCTACGATCTCGGCGGCAGCAAGAAGCTGTCCTTCGAGGAGGGCGTGGATTCCTACGTGCCCTACGCCGGTAAGCTCTCGGATAACGTGCAGCAGACGCTGGCGAAGGTGCGCTCGACCATGTGCAACTGCGGCGCTCTGACCATCCGCGAGCTGCAGGAAAAGGCGCGGCTGACGCTCGTATCCTCGGTGAGCATCGTCGAGGGCGGCGCGCACGATGTCGTGCTCAAGACCTCGAACAAGCCCGTGTAAGAACGCAGATAATAAAACAGACAGTGCCCGGCATCCGCCGGGCACTGTTTTTTTCTTCCCGCACGGGGGCGGAAAAATATGCGTGGGTTTTTCGGTCGGCACGTGTATAATGGAGTAGAAACAGAGCCGGGAGGAGGCGAGGACGTGCAGGAGCAGGAGATGATTGCGCAGCTGCTGCAAAAAGATGAGCGCGGCATGGAGGCCCTGCTGCTGCACTACGGGCCGCTGATGCGCTACATCATCGCGCCGATCGTGCCGAACGCGCTCGACCGCGAAGAGTGCCTCTCGGAGGCGTCGCTGCGCGTGTGGAACAAGATCGCGCAGTTTGACGCCGCGCGCGGCAGCTGGAATGCGTGGCTGACGGCGGTCACGCGAAACACGGCGCGAAACTATCAGCGCAGCGCGCAGCACCGCCCCGGCACGCAGGTCATCCCGGCGGGCACACCGGCGCCCGACGCTTCCCCCGAGGAAGCAATTTTGCAGGCGGAGCGCAGCGCCGCCGTGCATAATGCGCTGGGCCGTCTCTCCCCGGGGGATCGAGCGCTGTTTTACCGAAAGTACTATTACTTACAGTCCACCGCGCAGATTGCGTCCGAGCTGGGCATGACCGCCCGGGCGGTCGAGGGCAGGCTCTATCGCCTGAAAAAGCAGCTGCGCAGGATGTTGGGAGGTGAGGGCCATGTGTGACCGCCCGTGGGAGACCATGACGGACGCGGACTTTGAGGCCATGCTGGCCCGGAGCGTCCCCGATGTTCCGCCGGAGGAGATCGTGGCCGAGGTGACGCCGTGGCGGCGCGCCATGAACCGCATCCTCTTCGGCATGGCGCTGTGCGCGATCACCCTGAACTTCCTGTGCCTGAACTACATCCTCCCCGCCATCGGCACAGTGCTGCTGCTGTTGGGCTTCCGCGCTCTGCGGCAGGAAAACCGCTGGCTCGGCGGCTGCTTTGCCGTCACTGTGATCCGCGCGGTGTACTTTTTCATGACTCTGATCCTGAATACGACGATCCTGCAGAGCGCCGTGTTCACGCCCGCCGTCACGACCGCGCTCACAGCCGGGAACGCGGCGCTGCTCCTCGCCCTGTACTTCTGCTTCTGGCGAGGGCTGCTGGCAGTGCAGGCAAAGGCGGGCCTGCCCGCGCAGGCCGGCGGCGCGCTCGCGCTGATCGTGTGGTACGCGCTCGTGTGCGTCCTCGCTGCCGTTCAGTACAGCGGATGGGTCATTCCGATCACAATGCTCATCGGCTATGGATTCATCCTCCGCAGTCTCTGCCGGCTGTCCGGCGCGCTGGACGAGGCCGGGTACGCCATCGCGCCGGGGCCGGTGCGGGTGACAGACCGGTGCATCGTGCTCGTGATTGCTGCGGTGCTGGGCATCGGCTGCACGCTCGGGTATCTCTTCGGCGGCAGCTATCCGATGGATTGGCAGCCCGTGGACGCGTCAACGCAGGCGCAGACGGCGGCGATCCGGCAGCAACTGCTGGGCCTCGGCTTCCCGGAGGATGTGCTCAACGACCTCACGCCGGAGGACATCGCCGCCTGTGACGGCGCGCTGCGCGTCGTGACCAAGACAGAAGACTATCCCGTCAACGACGGCAGAACCGTCTCGTACAAGGAAAGCGACGGCGAGGGCGGCGTTGTCAGCGTACTGGACACGGTCTTTGATGTCAAGGAGCTGCGCCTGACCGGCGTGGCCGTGCAGCTCCCCGGCGAGCGGGAGACGTGGATGGTGTTCCACCACTTTCTCTGGACGACCGACCCCGGCTTCTGCGGCACGGAGGCGATCCAGATCCGCCCGGCCTGCCGGAGCATCCCGGAGGGATGGGCCGCTGCTGGGGACGCGACCGGGCGCGTGCTGTATGACCGCGGCGGGCAGACATTCGCCGCGCCCTACGCCTCGCTGGGCGCGCGGACGTTCACCGCGAACACCGTCCTCTGGGGCGAGCAGACGAATACCGACCTGTTCGCCGCCTTTTCCATGCCGCGGCACGCAGAGCACGCACGCGGCTATGTCACCTACACCGCCGCGGGGGCGCAAAGCGGCTATCTGCTCAGCAGCTGGTGCAACTACACCCACCAGCAGAGCTGGCTGCAATATCCCGCCGTGACGGCGATGGAAAAGCGGATGACGTCCGCCTTCGGGAATACCGGTGCGTTTTACACCGTACAGCACGCGCTGCAGTTTTTCCCCGAGGACGGACAGACGCTGCGATGAGCACAAAAAACCGACCCGAACGCTTGTCCGGGTCGGTTTTTCTATGCTCCGGGTCAGGGGTGCGGCTTATTGTCGCGGTAGGCGGCCATGATGTCGCGGAAGATCTCGCCGTTGGACGGCGGCGTCCACGTGATGGCGTTGGCGCCGGCCCGAATGGTCTCGAGGATGCTCTCATCCGTCGGTCCGCCGGTGGCGATGATGGGCACGTCGGGGTGCTGCTCGCGGATGCAACGCACGACGGCAGGCGTCTCCGCCGCGGCGGAGACGTTGAAGATGTTGGCACCGGCTTTGATGCGCTCGTCAAAGTCCGTGTCCGCGCGCGCGACCGTGAGCACGACGGGGATGTCGATCGTCTCGGCCACGTGCGAGACGACGGCGCTGGCCGTCGGCGCATTGAGCACGACACCGGTCGCGCCCTGCATCTCGGCGAACATGGCGAGATTCACCACGCGCTGGCCCTGCGTGAGGCCGCCGCCGACGCCGGCAAACACCGGAATATCGGCCGCGAGCAGCAGCGCCTGCGTGATGATCGGCTGCGGCGTGAACGGGTAGACCGCGATGATGGCGTCGGCGTTCACGTTTTTGATGATGGACAGGTCGGTCGAGAACACGAGCGACTTGATGCGCTTGCCAAAGACCATAATGCCGCTGCACTGATAGATGACCTCCGGCACGCGCAGGGCGAACTTGCGCAGCGTGCCGTCCACGGCCTGCGGCATGGACTTTTTCGGGGAAATTATTTTTTCTTCGTACATTTTGACTCACACTCCAGTATCCGTTTGAACGTTTCGACGCCGGTCAGCAGGACGCGCTCGTCGAAATTGAAATGACTGCTGTGCAGCGGGGCGGTACCGGTCGGCTCCTGCACGCCGAGGAAGAAAAACAGGCCCGGGATCTCCTGCTGGTATTCGGCAAAATCCTCCGCCGCCATGACGGGCTCCACCAGGACCGTGTCGTCCATGGAATCGAGCACGGTGTAAAACTGCTCCACCAGCTCGCGCGGGTTGCGCACGCTGGGGTAACGGACCTTGCGGTCCATGTCGATCTGCGCGCCGGTGGCCGTCTCGAGGCCCTGCATGAGCGCGGTAATCTTGTGGCTGAGGGTACAGTAGAGATCGTTGCTGAACACGCGCAGCGTGCCGCTGATCGTGACCTCCTCGGCGATGACGTTGTGCGACGTGCCGCCCTGGATCTTGCCGAGCGTGAGCAGCGCGTCCTGATGCGGGTCCACATCGCGTGTGATGACGGTCTGCACCATCGTGACAAGCTCCGCCGCGACGACGATGGCGTCGATGCCCATCTGCGGCGTGGAGGCGTGGGCGCTCTTGCCGTGGACGGTAATCTCAAAATCGCTCGTCTGCGCCATGAGATAGTCCCAGCGCACGCCGATCTTGCCCTTCGGCACGGTCGGCCACAGGTGCAGACCATAGATGCGGTCGACCTTCGGGTTTTCGAGCGCGCCGTCGTCGATCATGCGCCGCGCACCAGCCCAGCCCTCTTCGCCGGGCTGGAACAGCAGGACAATATTACAATGAATATGGGCGCGGTTTTTGGCGATCCAGCGCGCAAAGAGCAAAAGAATCGTCATATGCCCGTCGTGGCCGCAGCCGTGCATGTTGCCGGGGCGCTGCGAGCAGTAGGGCACGTTATTGGCCTCGTCATTGTGGATGCCGTCCATATCGGCGCGAAAGGCGATGGTCGTCTCGGCGTCCCTGGCGAAAAACACGGCCTTCACACCGCAGACGGCCGGCGTCTCGATGCGGTCAGGACTGCACTGCCGGAGCTCGCGCAGGACATAAGCCTGCGTATCGCGCAGCTGAAAGCCGATTTCGGGAATGCGGTGCAGGTCTTGGCGGATGCGCACCGCGTCGTCATACATGGATTCGATTTGTTTACTCAGATGCATACTTTCTCCCACGGCGCCGGGTGGGCCCGCGCCGCCTGATTTGTCTATATTTTTCTGCACACAGTATACCCAAAATCCGGCCGTGCGTCAATGGGCACGGGGACGGACTGTGACCGAGGTCAAGAAAAGTTCACAAGTTGTCCCTTGCAATTTCTCAACAGGTTTGATAGAATACTTAAAAAATTCAAAGAAAACGAAGGCGATCTCCATGGCATCCACCACCGAAGCACGTGTAGCCGTCATCACCGGCGGCAGTTCGGGCATCGGCCTGCACGCCGCGCGCGCCCTGCGCGGCCGCGGCCTGAAAGTGTATGAGCTCAGCCGCCGCGCCGAAAACGCGGAGCCGGGCGTGATGCACCTGCAGGCGGATGTGACGGACGAAGCGCAGGTGGACGCCGCCGTGGCGGAGGTCCTGCACCGCGAGGGGCGCATTGACATTCTCATCAACAACGCGGGCTTCGGCATCTCGGGCGCGATCGAGTTCACGCCGACGCAGGAGGCCCGGCGGCAGTTCGATGTGAACTTTTTCGGCATGGTAAACATGAACCGCGCCGTCCTGCCCGTCATGCGGCAGCAGGGCGGCGGCCGCATCGTGAACATGAGCTCCGTTGCCGCGCCAATCGCCATTCCGTTTCAGGCGTACTACTCGGCCTCCAAGGCCGCTGTGCGCACGTATTCGCTCGCGCTCGCGAGTGAGGTGCGCCCCTTCGGCATCGAGGTCTGCGTCATCATGCCGGGCGATATCGCCACCGGCTTTACCGCCGCGCGGCGCAAGAGCTGCGACGGCGACGATGTCTATCACGGCCGCATCGCGCGCTCCGTCGCCGTAATGGAGCACGACGAGCAGACCGGCATGACCGCCGAATTTGCCGGGCAGTTCGTAGCCCGGCGCGCCACGCAAAAGCGCGCAAAGCTCATCTGCACGATGGGCCATAAATACGCCCTGTTCGTGTTTCTCATGCGCATTTTGCCGATCGGGCTCGCGACCCGGATCGTCGGCAGGATCTACGCATCCTGACCAAACTGCTTTCTTCCCTGCGGCGCAAAATCCCATTGCCCCCATCCAGGCAACTTCCTTCCATCCTTCTCCAACCTGTGCGCCGCGTTTCCCCCCTTCCCGCAGCAGCGGGTCTGCCTCCGGTCCCATCTCAGCCGGAGGCAGTATTTATATTCATTTTCAAAGAAAATGAATATAAATACTGCCAGATTTCATCCGAGGCGGCCTTGCCCCCTCGGGCTCCCCTGCGGCTCTGTTGCCGGAAGATTCGGCGCATCCGTCGTGCCCCGGCGGTCTGTTTTTATTTATTTTCTCCGAAAATAAATACTGCCTGATTTCATCCGAGGCGGGCCTTGCCCCCTCGGGCTCCCCTGCGGCTCTGTTGCCGGAAGATTCGGCGCGTCCGTCGTGCCCCGGCGGTCTGTTTTTATTTATTTTCTCCGAAAATAAATACTGCCTGATTTCATCCGAGGCGGGCCTTGCCCCCTCGGGCTCCCCTGCGGCTCTGTTGCCGGAAGATTCGGCGCGTC
>ERZ826220.3798-NODE-3798-length-11276-cov-3.013190_pt1 | contig 11276 bp, 8 predicted proteins | sample MGYA00519927_ERZ826220 | MGnify/ENA primary metagenome ERZ826220 (study PRJEB31778, sample SAMEA3449225) | human gut metagenome | biome: human gut; feature: human-associated habitat; material: faeces | place: United Kingdom | collected 2010/2012 ...
ATCCAGTTTGGGGAAAACGTTCGATTGTCCCCAATCGCTATAATCAGTTAACAATGGTATTGGAAAGTCAGAGAAAAAACTCTAGTATCAACCGGTTAATTGTAGAGTTTCGCTTGTATGACGATGGATTGGCTTTTCGCTATCGGATTCCAGAGGGAGGAACTGAAACGGCAATATGCGAGTTGACTCAGTTTAACTATGTGAGCGATCCTATTGCTTGGTTTTATAACGGTGAGAATGCAAATTATGGTCCGGTAAAATTGAGTAAAGTGGATACAGAACGACCTTCCAATGTAACTTTGCAAGTGACGGACGATTTGTTTTTAAACATGCATGAAGCCTGTTTATCAGAGGGAGATCCGTTGCGTTTGGTTTCTTGTGAAGGAGAACATTCGTTTGGAGTAGCTTCTTCTGCTGGTGTTTTTGGTGAATTGAAACAAGGATATACTTCTGCTTGGAGAGTTGTTATGGTAGGAAAAACACCCGGTGCATTGGTTGATAGTCATTTGTTAGAACTTTTAAATCCTGAACCAGATCCGAAGATGGACTTTTCATGGGTTAAACCGGGTATGGCTGTTTGGGATTGGCGTATTGATGGAGCAGAATGGGAAGGGTTTAATTATACGATGTCATATGATTCTTGGATAAGAATGGTTGATTTTGCAGCAGAACAAGGATTTAAGTATTTGGTGTTGGATGCTAATTGGTACGGTCCTGAGTTTGAGTTAGAATCAGATCCAATAAAAGGAGATAAGGCAAAGGATGTACAACGTTTGTTGGCTTATGGGAAAGAAAAAGGTATCGGTATCTGGTTATATTTAAATGATGTGGGAGGCCGACAATTTCCGATCGAAGAGACTTTGAAACAATACGGTGAATGGGGAGTGGTCGGTGTGAAATATGGTTTCATGAAAGGTTCTCCCGAAGAAAAAAATCTGTGGACGCAAAAAATAACAAAATTATGTGCGGAAAATCATTTATTGGTGGACTTTCATGATAATCCGGTTCATCCTTATGGACAGATGCGTACTTGGCCGAACGCTGTGACACGCGAGTTCTGTCATGCACAATTGGACGCTCATCGAGTGTTTACACCGAGAACATTCTGTACGGCTGTATTTGTCAATATGGTAGCAGGACCTATTGACATGAATAATGGTATGTTCGATCTCCGTCAAGGAAATACAACTCGTGTTGGTGAAAAACAACCAGTACCTTCTACATTAGTATCAGAGGCTGCACGTACATTAATTGTTTTTTCGGGAGTAACGATTCTACCTGACATACCGGAATATTATAAAAAATATCCAGAGTTACTTGATTTCTTGTCTGCTCAAAAGATGCCTTGGAAAGAGAGCCGTACATTAGCTGGTAAAATAGGAGAATATATCGTTATGATGAGACAATCGGCAGATAATGTCTATTTGATCGGTGCTGCCACTAATGAAAATGGTCGTACGATTGATTTACCGTTAAACTTTTTAGATGAAGGAATTTTTGAAGCAGATGTGGTGGAAGATGGTGATGACGCTCATTATTTAACGAATAGAGAAACATTGAAAATAATGAAAAAGCAGGTGATGAATACAGATACTTTAAAATTGACTTTGGCTCCCGGAGGTGGAACGTGTGTAAAAATTGTTAAAAATAGAACTAAATAATTACAGTTGTTTTATCCAACAGTATTCTCTGATTATATTTAACGTTTTGTGAGGTTGTCCCAAAATAGAATTCTAAAAGTTAGATGAATTAAACAATTAACTCATAATGGAAAGAGGCCGCCATTGTACCGCCCTCTTTCCTCTTGATCATTTTTTTATTTTGTTACTATTGTAACACTCAATATATTCGTCAAAATCCTTTATAACAGTTTCTTCTGATTCTAACTTTCAGCATATAGCATTTCTGACTTCATAATGCCACAGAAGTTCTCAGTCATAATATTGTCAAGACAATTTTCCTTTATAGCCATGCTTTATATGATGTGATACTCAGCAAAACGTTAGCGGTAGCTGGAATACAAATATTACAATCTTGTTGAAGTGTAGAGTAAGTTTGGCCAATTTTGATAAAAAACCTGTCAAGCATATCATATACTTGTTCAAGATTTGGGCTCCTAAAGAGATTATAAGATGTCACCTCCCCATTGAGTACCTCCAGTATTGGTAGATAAGGTTTTACCAATCATGTTTATCCGTGACACATTTGTGATTAGAAACCTTTGGTATAAAGTTACACACGATACAGTTTATCAACGAATTGAAAGTTTCTTTACCCAGCTATAACCGTAGCAGTAACCATCCGGTCGTGTTCTTCCCCACGGCTTGGAGTGACAAGTTCAATCCCGGTATGTACGCCAGTGAAACCTTGCATTTCTTTTTGAAATACATACCTTGTGTCGTGATAGAGCCTCGTTTCGACGGAACGACTTTCCGCTTGATGTTCTCTCCTGGGGCATCGGCTATAACTCTACGGAACATCATCGGATGAAACTTAGTTTCCCCATCAACATTGACGTGGCTTTGGCTTGTTCCGTGTACGACCGTTCACTGAAGGCGCTGAATGTCATTGCGGAGATTGACAACCTGATGGATTCGGACGCATTGGGATTCAGAGAGAAAAAGAAGATACTGAAGAGGAACATAGACCTCTATCAGGCACTTCACATCGAGCAACGCATTCAGGAGAACCGTTTGGACGAGATAGAGGCGTTAGGCATTTACAACATATTTACCATTGAACCGTTGCAGGATTTATCACCGCTGGCAGATTGTTTTTCCGTACAAATAGGTCTGAACCTGGCAGCATTGGCGGACATTCATCATCTCCGTTCGGTAGATGCGGAACCGCTGCTTCCCAACCTGTTTAAGGCCTATTTCCCCACGCTCTACAAGAACAAGGAGTTACGCCAACAACTTGCCAATGAGTATGAGCGTTCCTATCGTTTTCTACGGCAAGAAGAGATTGAACTAAAAGCCATTGAGGGTATTCGAGATGCACAGTTTGAAGTAGTGAAGAAGCAGTTGGAATTGTCAGAAACTTCATCTATGGAAGTCGTCGAGAAATTATGGCGAGACTACGCTCAAAAGAATTACCAAATCGTCGCTGATGATTTCAAGGACATTGTTGAAGAATGTCTGTATGGCGACTGTATGACCGCAGAGGAGATTCCATTCTTTGAAAGTTTGCTTAAAAACATGGATACTACCAATACACAACTGTATGATGATTTAAGTCAGAAACTCTTTGACTTGCAACAATCAAAATAAGAAATGGTATAGGAAAAATTTTATATATACGCTTGGATTCATCGCCACTGCCTGAAGTATGTGATGAGATTATCGTGAAAGATTTCAACTTGGAGAGTTATTTTTGCACTCTACTGGGAAAAAAGCTATTGGGAGGATGTTCAATAACCCAATCAGTTCCTTTTTTGGAGAAGATAGTATCCGATTTTAAGGATTCTTCTCCTGAAATCTATAGTGCAATTATAGCCCAGCGAAAAATATCCTTACACAATTACTGGTTACGGATGACATACAAGGCCAACGCTTTGAAATAAATATTCCTTTTGCCTATTTTGATTGGTTGTTTCATCATGAGAATCCAATTTATAAAGAGATTGGGAAGATTCAATCTCTAAGTGTAGATTTTGAGGGTAGACTTCTTTACAAGGAGTTGGTAGACTGCATCCTGATGAAACGTTTACGCTTTACGTTAAGCAAAATAACCGATGAGATTGATTACATAGTAGTCAGTCTTCCAATACAGAAGAAAAACACACCGTTTATCAGCTATGTAATGCAGCTAAATAACAAGTTTAACGGTTTAGATATTATTGATCGTCAAATGTTCATATAGACACCTATGTTGTATCAAAAAGAATTGCAGAAAAGAGGGTTACTGACGGCAGATGGAAAAGTAAACGTAGATGGTCGTAACTTTATCATCTTTTATGTAGGAGATTATGACGCTTCTGCTTGGATTTCACAACGTACTCCTTCCATTTGGGATGATCCTAATCGTGGAAAACTGCCGTTGATGTGGTGTATCAGTCCGGTATTGGCAGAACGTGTGCCACATATTATGCATAACTTCCGTACAACAGCAACTAATAATGATTATTTTGCTTCGGCTGATAATGGTGCTGGCTATATTATGCCAGGTATGTTGCAGGAACCTCGTGGGATTTCAGGACTGCCTTCTGGATTGGGGGTATGGGCCAAACATTGCAAGAAGTACTACGATAAGTGGGGATTATCCATTACTGGTTTTGTTATTGATGGACATGCACCAGGATTAAATGAAGAAGGATTGAATTGTTATGCTTCTTTCAGTCCGAATGGTATTGTGCCTCAGAAGACTGCTACAGCTTTATTACATGATAATATGCCGGTAATTCGCGCTGATTGGGATATAAATGACGGAGATCCAAAAGTTGCTGCTAAAAGAATTGTAGAACGTGTAAAAGAGCGCTCGGCAATTCCTTTTCATTGGTTTCGTAATATTTTGAAACAACCTACTTGGTATTGTGAGGTGATGGATGCAGTGAAAGTACAGGATGAAAATATCGTATTATTGGATGCACCGGCTTTTTTTGAATTATTACGTATTTATCTGAAGGAACATGATTCAGTGATAGAGTAGAATGAATTTAAGTCTATGCAACTTTAGTTTTCAAAAGAATATTGGGCAAATTTAAATATACTCTAATCTTATGGACTGATGCTATATTTTATTTTTTCTATAGATGTGTATTTACATTACCAAAGGGTACTTCTTGGAATGTTGCTTTATGGGGGCAATTATGAAGCATTACCAGCTGAAAGGGGCTTCTTTTTTGATTGTAGAGGAAGAATTGAGTTTAAAAGGGATGCAATTTATGATTTTAAAGTAACTCCTTTTTGAGAATAAATAAAATTATAGAAAATACATGGAAATGAATAAAAGAAGAATATTATTTTTTATAGTAGGTCTGGTTTGTATATTTACAGCTCAGGCACAGAAACAGAAAGGTAAAGATGTTTATTTGGATATGGATGCTCCTCAGGATGAGCGCATTCTTGACTTATTATCTAAACTGACCATTGAAGAGAAAATTTCATTATTGCGTGCTACTTCACCGGGTATTCCGCGACTTCAAATAGATAAGTATTATCATGGAAACGAAGCATTGCACGGAGTCGTACGTCCGGGAAACTTTACTGTGTTTCCACAGGCTATCGGATTGGCTGCTATGTGGAATCCTCAGTTATTGAATGAGATTTCAACAGCTATCTCGGATGAAGCGCGTGCAAGATGGAATGAGTTGGAACAAGGTAAAAAACAGTTGGGACAATTCAGTGATTTGCTTACATTCTGGTCGCCTACGGTGAATATGGCAAGAGATCCGCGTTGGGGACGTACTCCGGAGACTTATGGTGAAGACCCCTTCCTGTCTGGAAAACTCGGTGTTTCATTTGTAAAGGGATTACAGGGAGATGATCCCCGTTATCTGAAAATAGTATCTACTCCGAAACATTTTGCAGCGAATAATGAAGAACATAACCGTTTTGAATGTAATCCTATCATTAGCGAGAAGGATTTAAGGGAATATTATTTGCCGGCATTTGAAAAATGTATTATCGAGGGAAAGGCTGCTTCCATAATGACAGCTTACAATGCGATCAATGATGTTCCTTGTACATTGAATAACTGGTTATTGAAAAAAGTTCTTCGCCATGACTGGGGATTTGACGGATATGTAGTTTCTGATTGTGGAGCTCCCGATTTTCTGGTAACACATCATAAATATGTGACAACATTAGAAGCTGCTGCAGCTTTGTCTATACAGGCCGGCCTTGATCTGGAATGTGGAGACAATGTCTATATGGAACCTTTGCTTAATGCATATAAGCAATATATGGTTACTGAAGCGGAAATTGATTCTGCCGCTTATCATATATTGAAGGCTCGTATGCGGCTCGGTTTGTTTGATGACCCGAACTTGAATCCTTATAATAAGATATCTCCTTCGGTAGTAGGGTGTGAAAAACATAACCAATTGGCTCTTGAGGCTGCCCGTCAGAGCATTGTCTTATTGAAAAATGAAAAGAAATTCTTGCCACTCGATCCTAAAAAGATAAAATCGATAGCGGTGGTGGGGATCAATGCCGGAAATTGTGAATTTGGTGATTATAGTGGAACTCCGGTGAATCAGCCTGTGTCGATACTGGAGGGTATTAAAAAGAGAGTGGGCGATCAAATAGAAGTCATGTATTCTCCCTGGACCTCTTCTGTTTCGGGATATGAGATGATTACAAAGTCTTATTTTCCGAATGGTCTGAAAGCTGAGTATTATGATAATAAAGATCTGGCAGGTACTCCTAAAGTACGTATAGATGACAATATTAATTTCGAACCGGCCAATCAGGCGCCGGATCCTTTTCTTCCTAAGTCTCCCTTGTCTATTCGTTGGAGTGGCGATCTCGTGCCCGCAGTTTCGGGAAAATATACATTGGCTTTTGCTACCGATGACGGTTGCCGGTTGTATATCGACGGAAAGAAGATGATAGACTCTTGGTATAACAGGGGCGTGCAGACGGATAGTGTATCTTTGTTTTTGGAAAAAGGGAAAAAATACGCACTGGTTGCTGAATATTTTGATAATGGAGCTGAAGCGTCTGCTAAATTGTATTGGCATGCACCGGATACCGATAAAAAGGAATTAATAGATTTATATGGAGCAGCCGGTGATGCCATGAGAAAATCTGATTTGACCATTGCCGTAGTGGGAATAAACAAATCCATTGAACGTGAAGGACAAGACCGCTATTCTATTGAACTGCCGAAAGATCAGCAAATCTTTATAGAGGAAGCTTATAAAATCAATCCGAATACCGTAGTAGTTTTGGTTGCCGGTAGCTCATTGGCAATCAACTGGATGGACGAACATATTCCTGCTATTGTCAATGCATGGTATCCCGGAGAGGTGGGAGGGACTGCTGTAGCTGAAGTGCTGTTTGGGGACTATAACCCCGGTGGAAAATTACCATTGACTTATTATCGTAGTTTAGATGAATTGCCTGCATTTGATGATTATGATATCCGTAAAGGACGTACGTACCAGTTCTTTGAAGGTAATCCGCTATATGCATTCGGTCACGGATTGAGTTATACTACTTTCTCTTATAAAAAACTGAATATTGATTCTATCGGTGATACGGTGAAAGTAAGTTTCGTTTTGAAGAATACCGGAAAGTATGAAGGTGACGAGGTGGTTCAGCTATATGTAAAATATCAAGGAAATGATTCTTTGGTTAAGTTACCTTTAAAACAACTGAAAGGTTTTGAACGGATACATTTGAAGAAAGGCGAAAGTAAGCAGGTAACCTTGACTGTTCCAAAATCAGAATTACGTTTTTGGGATGAAGAGAAAGGAGAATTCTATACTCCTGCCGGCGATTATCTGTTTATGGTTGGTACAGCCTCTGATGCTATACTGCTTCAACAAGTGGTTACTTTAAAATAAAAAGATATGAAGAAGTCAACAATAACATCGTTATTATTGCTTTGTGTTTGTGCTTTCACTCCGGGCAAAGAGTTTCCGACTTTTTTCTTGAAAATGAAAGCTGTACAGAAAGCTGTATATTTGAGCATTACGACTGATCAAATCGCAAATAAATTCTTTCAGAGTTTTTTAGATATAAATTCAATTAAAGAACAAGTATAAATATGGAACAATGAGAATCTGTTTTCTTTTTTGTTTATTTACGTTTTCTCTTTGATAGAGAGGCAAGGCATTTTGTAGGTCAATTGAAAAGGATATAAAAACTAATTAGTAATGATATCATCAATATAATTTACGCTAATTAAAACGATGCACAACCATGAAAAAGATACTTCTTGCATTCGACTCATTTAAGGGTTCAGTTGGGTCTCTCGACATTGCCAAAGCAGCAGAGAAAGCTATTTTAAAAGTATATCCTCACTGCAACATAGCCACGTTTCCGATTGCAGACGGAGGCGAAGGAACGACAGAAGCCATCTGTACGGGATTAAATGTCGACAGAATATCATGCCTCGTACACGATCCGTTGATGAACCCGATTGAAGTAACCTACGGAATTACCCGCGACGGAACAACGGCCATACTTGAAATGGCTGCCGCCAGTGGTCTACCGTTAGTTCCAGATAGATTACGAAATCCGATGAACACTTCTACTTATGGCACGGGAGAAGTCGTTCTGGATGCGCTGAACAGAGGTTGCCGGCAGTTCATCATGGGGCTTGGAGGAAGTGCGACGAATGATGCCGAGATAGGTATGTTGGCTGCTTTAGACGTTCGTTTTCTCGATAAATCGGGAAACAGACTGGATCCGCAGGGAAGCAACCTGATACACATAGCTTCCATTGACGATTCACACCTCCACCCGGCTTTGCAAGAATCTTCTTTCACCATCGCTTGTGATGTAAACAATCCGTTTTATGGTCCGCAGGGCGCCGCATTTGTATATGCCCCGCAAAAGGGAGCCACTGCTGAAGAGGTGATAGCTCTGGATAAAGGCTTGCAGCACTATGCTGCCGTAATCAAGAAGCAGAAAGGTATAGACATCGCTTTCCTCCCCGGTGCCGGAGCAGCCGGTGGTATGGGAGGCGGTCTGTTGCCTTTCCTCCGGGCTACCCTCAAACCGGGCATCGACACCATACTGGAAATACTGCATTTTCACGAATCGCTGCAAGATGCCGATTTAGTATTCACGGGAGAAGGAAAACTCGATGCCCAGACAGCTATGGGAAAAGCACTGGGTGGAATACTGAGAATAGCTCACGAACAGCATGTTCCCGTAATAGCATTGGGAGGAGGAGTAGAAGCTACCACCCAACTGAATGAAATGGGATTTACCGCCGTACTGTCCATTCAACCGGCTCCTGTTTCCTTAGACCAGGCCATGCAAAAAGAATTCACCCTGAATAATATAGAGCGAACCGTCACCCAGCTCCTCCGTATCATACAGCATTTCACCCCGAATTCCTAAATCCCCCGAATCCAAGCATAAATCATAAATCACAAATCATAAATCAAATCCTCTTCTATGACTGCCATCGGTGCTTTATTCGGATTATTAATATCCGTCTTTTTAATTATAAAGAAAATATCTCCTACCTACAGCCTGATTGCCGGTGCTATTGTAGGCGGATTATTGGGTGGACTGTCACTGGCAGATACCGTAAGCGTGATGACGGACGGTGTCAAGGACGTAACTCCGGCCATTATTCGCATTCTTACGGCAGGTGTGCTATCGGGCATACTAATCAAAACAGGAGCAGCAACTACTATTTCCAATGCCATCATCAACACACTCGGTGAGAAGCGTGTATTTGCCGCTTTGGCTCTGGCCACCATGCTGCTGTGTACAGTCGGCGTCTTTATCGACGTAGCGGTTATCACCGTAGCCCCCATCGCCTTATCCATCGGAAAACGTCTGGGACTGTCGCCATCCGTGCTGCTGATAGCCATGATCGGCGGTGGAAAATGTGGTAATATAGTATCTCCCAACCCGAATACCATCATTGCCGCCGAAAACTTTAAAGCCGATCTCTCATCGGTCATGTTTTATAATGTTCTGCCGGCAGTTATAGGACTACTTTTTACGATTTTCGTCATCATGCGTCTTATCCCTAAAAGATTGACAAACAATGGAACCAAACAAGAAGAAGAAGTTGCAGACGACAAACAATTGCCGTCTCTTGCCAGCAGTCTGGTAGCCCCCATTATCACAATCATCCTACTCGCCCTGCGGCCTGTGGCAGGAATCACCGTCGACCCTCTCATCGCATTGCCCATCGGCGGCATCTGCGGCATTCTCTGCATGAAACAATGGAAAAACATCTTGCCGAGTATGGAGTACGGTCTTCAAAAGATGTCCACCGTAGCCGTACTGCTGATCGGAACAGGAACAATTGCGGGCGTCATCAAGAACTCCACCCTTAAAGACTGGATACTGCATCTTCTGGAACAAGCGCATTTCAACGAAATAATGATAGCCCCGGTATCGGGCGCGTTAATGTCCGCCGCTACGGCATCCACTACCGCCGGTGCTACGCTTGCTTCGGCTTCCTTTGCCGATGCCATCCTTGCCGTAGGCATATCAGCCGCCTGGGGAGCTGCCATGATAAATTCCAGCGCTACCGTTCTGGACCACCTGCCCCACGGCTCCTTTTTCCATGCCACCGGAGGCGTTTGCGAACTGACGTTTAAAGAGCGGTTAAAACTTATCCCCTACGAAACCCTCATAGGAGCCGTATTAGCCACCTCCACCACCCTTCTATGTCTCATCTGATAGTTCCCGTTTCACATAATTCATAAATCATAATTCATAAATCATGAATCCCCCTATATCCACCCACCAACGTCTTCTCTCTCTCGATGTTTTGCGAGGTATCACTGTTGCCGGCATGATACTTGTCAACAATGCCGGTGCATGTGGATATGGCTATGCCCCACTACGGCATGCAAAATGGGACGGCTTTACTCCTGCCGATCTCGTCTTCCCGATGTTCATGTTCCTAATGGGAATTTCCACGTATATCTCCCTCCGGAAATACAATTTCCAATGGCAACTTACAATCGGAAAAATAATAAAACGTGCTTTTCTTTTAATTCTGATAGGCATTGCGATGAAATGGTTCATCCATTCCTTCGAAACAGGAATCTGGAACGACTGGGAGCACATGCGCATCTTAGGAGTGATGCAACGGCTCGGCATCTGTTACGGGATCACTGCCGTCATGGCATTATTCATCCCACACAAACGTTTTCTTCCGATAGCCCTGCTCTTGCTAATAGGCTATTTTATCCTTCAACTGGTAGGAAACGGATTCGAGAAAAGTCCCGATAACATCATGGCCATAGTCGATTCCACCGTTTTAGGAACCAGCCACATGTACTTGCAAGGCCGGCAATTCGTTGAGCCCGAAGGAATTCTGAGTACCATTCCTGCCGTAGCCCAAGTAATGATCGGTTTTGTATGCGGTCACATGCTTATCAACCGGAAAGACAACCAGGAGAGGATGCAGCAACTCTTCTTTATGGGCACTCTCCTGCTCTTTGCCGGATTCCTGCTCAGCTATGCCTGTCCGCTGAATAAACGCCTGTGGTCACCGAGTTTCGTGCTGGTTACTTGCGGAATAGCCGCTTTGGCATTGGCTGTACTAATTGAAGTAATCGACGTCCGAAAAAAGAAAGAATGGTGTACTTTCTTCAAAGTCTTCGGGGCCAATCCATTGCTGCTATA
>ERZ826220.3799-NODE-3799-length-11268-cov-2.909748_pt1 | contig 11268 bp, 12 predicted proteins | sample MGYA00519927_ERZ826220 | MGnify/ENA primary metagenome ERZ826220 (study PRJEB31778, sample SAMEA3449225) | human gut metagenome | biome: human gut; feature: human-associated habitat; material: faeces | place: United Kingdom | collected 2010/2012 ...
GTGTTGAGCGCTTCAACAAGCGTTTCGGCCGTAAGTAATTACTGGTCTTTTTAGCGCCGTCTCCTTTGGGAGGCGGCGCTTTTTGTTGTTATGCCGCACAAAAGCTCTCTTTCTGTAATTTACACGCCGTTCCCTTATTTTGAACACATTTCCGGACTAAAATAAACCAGTATCTTCAAAAAGCGCTTTGCGCTGCCTTAGAAAGGAGCGTTGTGAACGTGATCGAAGTTTCTCATCTCACCAAACAGTATGGCAATCATCTTGCCGTGGACGATGTCTCGTTTACCGTGGCAGATGGCCAGATCTGTGGTCTGCTGGGGCCCAACGGCGCGGGCAAATCCACCATTATGAACATCCTCACCGGCTATCTCTCTGCCACCAGTGGGCAGGTGATGGTGGCAGGGCACCCTCTGCCCGAGGAGGCCGATGCCGCCAAAGCCTGTGTGGGCTATCTGCCCGAACAGCCGCCCCTTTACCCGGAAATGACGGTGCAGGAGTACCTGACCTTTGCCGCCGAGCTGAAGGGTGTGAAAAAGGCAGAACGGAAGGAGCAGGTGTGCCGGGCTGTCCGCCGTACCGGGCTGGAAGCCGTTCTGCCCCGGCTCATCCGCAGCCTTTCCAAGGGCTACAAGCAGCGGGTGGGCATTGCACAGGCATTGCTGGGCAGTCCCAGGCTCATCATTCTGGACGAGCCGACGGTCGGCCTGGACCCGGCACAGGTCATCGAGATCCGCAAGCTCATCCGGGAGCTGGGCCGGGCACATACAGTTATCCTGTCCAGCCATATTCTCAGTGAGGTGCAGGCAGTCTGCCAACAGATTTTGATCCTTTCCAAAGGGCATCTGGCGGCAGCAGGCAGTCTGGAGGAGCTGACCGCCGATGGCAAGAGCCTGGAAGAGGTGTTTCTGGAACTGACCGACGGTGAACCGGAAGAAGTAACCGGAGAGGAGGACGCATAATGACAGCTATTTTATCGATTATGCTTGCGGTCATTCTGACCAACAACTATGTACTGGCGCAGTTCCTTGGTATCTGTCCGTTCCTGGGCGTATCCAAGAAGCTGGACTCCGCTGTAGGTATGGGTGTAGCTGTAACGTTCGTAATGCTGCTGGCGACGGCTGTGACCTGGCCGATCCAGATGTACGTATTAAATACTTTCAACATCGGTTATCTGCAGACGCTGGTATTCATCCTGGTAATCGCATCTCTGGTACAGCTGGTAGAAATGACGCTGAAGAAATACATGCCTCCGCTCTACAATTCGCTGGGTGTATTCCTGCCGCTGATCACGACTAACTGTGCAGTACTGGGTGTTACGATCCAGAATATCACAGATGGATATAACTACGTGGAATCCCTGTTCTGCTCCATCGGCGCAGGTCTTGGCTTCCTGCTGGCAATGGTACTGTTCGCAGGACTGAGAGAGAAACTGGAAAACTGCAAAGGCATTCCGGAATGTTTCCAGGGAGTTCCTATTACACTGATCACTGCATCGATCCTGTCCATGGCATTCATGGCATTCTCCGGTGTGGTTGACGGAATATTTGGTTAGGAGGTAAGGATAAGATGGGAACAGTAGTATTACCTGCTATAATCGTAGCAGCAGTTGGTCTGATCGCTGGTATCATCCTGACCATCGCAGCAAAGCTGATGTTCGTTCCGGTGGACGAACGCGTTGCTGCTATTGAAGAAGTTCTTCCGGGTGCTAACTGCGGTGCCTGCGGATTCGCAGGATGTTCTGATTATGCCAAGGCTCTGGGAAATGATGCTGATGTCAGCACATCTCTCTGCCCGGTAGGCGGTGCAGCTGTAGCGTCTCAGATCGCTGAGATCATGGGCGTTGCAGGTGGAGATGTAGATCCGAAGATCGCCATGGTTATGTGTAAAGGTACGCTGGAGGCAACGAGACAGATCGAAGAGCTGGATCGTATCCACTCCTGTAAATCTGCCAAGATGTTCTATGGCGGTAACTGGGCATGCCCTTATGGCTGCCTGGGCATGGGAGACTGTGCAGATGCCTGCCAATTTGACGCGATCCGCGTGGTAGATGGAGTTGCACAGATCGACAGAGAAAAGTGTGTTGGCTGTGAAGCCTGCATGAAGGCCTGCCCGAACCACATCATCCAGATGGTGGGCAAGAAGAATCTGTTTGTCGTTGCATGTCAGTCCAAGGCGAAGGGTGCACAGACGAGAAAGGCATGTACAGCCGGTTGTATCGGCTGCATGAAGTGTCAGAAGATCTGTAAGTTCGAAGCTGTTACAGTGGAAAACAACCTGGCAACGATCGACTACGACAAGTGTAAGAACTGCGGTATGTGTGCGAAGGAATGCCCGACTGGCGCGATCCTCAGCTTCCGCAAGAAAAAAGCCCCTGCCAAGAAGCCGGCTGCTCCTAAGACAGAAGCTCCGGCTGCAGATGCTCCTAAGGCTGACGCTCCGGCAGAAGAAACAAAGAACACAGAAGCGTAAAAACTCATATATATTGAGCTGCGACCCCGGCGGAAATCCGCCGGGGTTTTTTGTATGGCGGGCAGGAAAGCTCCGGCATGTTTTTATGGTTTTAAAACGCTATTTCCGCGAAAAATCATAGTTCATATAGTTATAGATTGTTTCTGAGTTCCTTTTTCACACATTAAAACACAAAATATCCCATACATACATAATTTACATAGCAAATGCCCTAAGCGGCGCAGATCCTTTCTTGAAAAGAGGCTCCTGCGCTGTTTTTTTATAAAGGTCTAGCCAAGATAGGGTCTCTACCATGCCTATAACTATGATTTGACCCTCATAATTTGCCTCAAAAAGTTGAATACAGTATATAGTCTAATTGCGCTGTAGCCTGACCAAATAGTCTGTAAATTTAATGTAAAGACACTCAATTCAACTTGACTTATAGGGGGAGGGAATGTAGAATATTACTGTAATTTCAGAATAGGGGGAATTTTATACTGGGGATATATGGATAGATCGGACAAAAGAATTGATCACAAAGAACATATAACGGGATGCATCAATGTTGCAGAAATCATGCGTCAAAAGTCAAATACACAAGAAGAACGTATTCCTGAGATGGAGTCTTTTTTGAGACCTCCGATGGAAAAAAATTTTGAGGCTCAGGAATCGAAGCAGATAAAAAGATCACCGCAGAAGTTGCCACAAAGATCGCGTCAACATTCTCAGAGCTATCCCGTGGAGCCGGTATTAGAAGAGTCTGCAGAGCCTGTAAAGTCTATAGAAGCTACAGAATCAGTAGAATCTCTTACAGATTCGATACCACAAGAGGTGCCTGCTGAGAATATGGAGCAGGATGTATCGAAGGAAGACGTTGAGGAGGAAGAAGCGCCGATTCATATCATTTTAGATTTTCTGTCAACATTCTTTGTAGCATTGATTGTACTGATTGCAGGAATTCTGGTAATCGGACAGTTAACAGGATTTCATTTATTTAATGTGGCGAGCGGAAGTATGACGCCGACTTATCCAGTAAACTCGCTGGTAATTGTCAGGGATGTAGATCCGAAGACCATTGAGACGGGAGATGTCATTACGTTTGTAATGAATGAAGATGGGATGCTGGTGACACACCGAGTGGTTGCTGTAGATGCTAATGAGAAAACATTCCGAACAAAAGGGGATGCGAATAATGTTGCGGATGCAGAACCGGTTATTTGGGGAAATGTAGTTGGGAAAGTAGTGTTCGGGATTCCGACGATCGGCGGTCCATTTGCTGTGATGACGGCAAAGGAGCACAGAAAGATAATGATAGGTATCATAATAGGATTATTACTGCTTTCCATCTGGTGGGACGGAAACAAGAAGAAACGTAGAAGCAAAGAAGGAGAGGCGAACGAATGAAGCGAAAAAAGAAATGGATAGCGATGGGATCTTTATTAGCGATTTTGTTGGTTGTGACTGTGATCCCGACTTATTCGTGGTTGTCGTCACAAACAGATCCGGTTGTAAACTCTTTTGCAGGCGGTACGATTTCCATTGCGCTGGATGAAGCTAAAGTGGATGAAAATGGACAGAAAATCACAGGAGATAAAGCAGAGCGCGTCATCTCTAACAGTTATAAATATGTTGCAGGTGCAGTACTGGACAAGGACCCGACCCCAACAGTGTTGAAAGGAAGCGAAGAATGCTATGTTTTCCTGTGTGTGGAAAACCAGCTGAATGATAAATTTGCGATCAATTACGACACGGAATCTTGGTTGAAAGTTGGAGAAAAAGACGATAAAACAGTCTACGCATATAAATCCAAAGTGAATGCATTACATGCGGAAAAGGATGTGGCATTAGATCCGATCTTTACTGAGATAACGGTATCGGAAGCATTGACTTCTGATGATGTAAAGCAGTTAGGAAAAAAGAACCTGAATGTCACAGCATATGCTGTGCAGACCGCTTCTTTAAAATCAGATGTTGCGATTGATCTGGCGGTGGTCAATTTCCTTGGAGAGGGAATTACGCCTGTTTATGTGGAAATCAAGTAAGGAATCAGGATAGAGAGATATAAGATCAAGAGAAAGGAGAAATGGTATGGGATCCCCAGAAAACAAGCAAAAAATTTTTTACAAGACCGGGATTCTTGCCCTTTGTTTGACGTTGGCAATATGCTTGCTTTATAAACCGGTACAGCAGACGATCGCATATATTACGGCAACTTCTGTAACCTGTACGAATACATTCTCTGATCAGATATCTACAGAACCAACCGAGCCGACAGACCCGACAGAACCAACCGAGCCGACAGAACCGACAGAACCTACGCATCCAAGTGAACCAACACATCCGAGTCAGGCTACAGATCAGACGACGACTCCGGCTACGGATCAGGCAGCAGGGTCAACGAAGCCGGGAAGTAAAACAAAGACGAACGATGGATTTCATCTGGGGATTTGGGGCATAACAGCGATTATCAGCTTGCTGGCATTAGTGTTTACAGTGCTGTTCAGTTCTCGAAAGACGGGAAGAAAACGAGGGTAGTATGCAGAAGAAATGGAAACTCGGAAGAACTGGAATCATTCTAGGGATAGTAACCTTGCTGCTGGCGGGAGGAAGTGCCTGGGCGTATTTGCACGGCAGTTCTCCATATGTTGTAAACGTATTTGCAGCGAATGGTCTGGAAGTGAAGATTTGGGAGACGACAGGATCGGATTATGACATTATTCCGGGAACAGATCAGGATAAAGATCCATTTATAACGGTAGAAAATACAGAAGACGCATATGTATATGTGCTAGTGGATGATAAAACACAGGGATTAGTTTCTTATGAGATTGCTGATGGCTGGCAGGAACTGGATCGTCGGGATATCGAGGCGGTGAAACAAACTCAAAGAGTATACTATCGAGAGGTGAACGCTCCTGATGCAAATAAGAAAATTTCAGTATTACAAGGAAATAAAGTTCACTATGCATCATCCATTGAAAATGATGATATGGTTAACAGTGATGGATCGTTAAAGGATGATTTGCAGTTGAATTTTAAAGCGCACGCAGCACAGACTGCGGGTTTTACAGATGCAAAGGATGCTTTTTTACGGACTTATCAGGCTGAATAGTCTTAAAGATAAAAGATTTCCAAACATGTAACAAGAAAGGAATAAGCGATGAGTACGAAGAAGAGAAAGATGACAACAACAGCTCTTGCAGTAGTGCTGGCAGTCCTTCTTCTGATTGGTGGAGGGACGTTTGCGTACCTGCAGAGTACATCAAAAGATGTAAAAAACAACTTTAGTGCAAACAAAGTCACTGTAGATTTGTCTGAAACTACTGGTAATGATTACAACATCGTACCGGGAACAACAGAGAAAAAAGATCCAACTGTTACAGTAAATGCAACAGTTGATGCATACGTTTATGTAGAAGTAACAGACACGACAAAGGGACTGGTTGGTTATGAAATCGCAGACGGCTGGATGAAGTTGGATGGATACGATAATGTATTCTACCGCGAAGTGACTGGAAGAGATACAGGGCAGAGCTTCCCGGTATTAAAGAATAATCAGGTTACTTATGATGAGGCTCTGGAAAATAGTGATATGCTGACCGCTAGCGGTAAATTGAAAACTGGTATTCAGCTGACTTTTAAGGCAAAGGCTATGCAGAAAGACGGCTTTACTGATGCAAAGACTGCTTATGAAAATGTTCCGGTTGAAGCGGGGTCAGTGACAAATGTAAATAAACTGTTACAGAGTGGTAGATCTGTAAAACTGACTGCTTCAACAAATGGAAAATCAAGCGTAGTAGCATCTGGTGGGAAACAGGTTACATTATACTTAAATGGTTATACAGTAAAGGGACTTACTTCTGCTTTTGGCAATCGTTCGGCTGTTGTTGTAAAGGATGCAGGAACAGTATTGACGCTGACTGGAGAAGGAACGGTTACAGGGTCTAAGACCAAAAGTGGATATACCAATACAGCTGTGCGTGCAGATTCCGGTGCTAAAGTGATCATTAAAAGCGGGACTTATACAACAGGATTGGATTATAAGAAAAACTACAATTCAGTAATTCTCGCGAACGGAGGAATGATTGAAATCGAAGGTGGATTTTTCTACAACTATCAGAATTATGGCGAATGGGTACTGAACTGTCAAGACAACGTTGCTGGATCAGCCATTATCGTAAAAGGTGGCACTTTCGTAAACTTTGATCCATCCAATAATAAGTCAGATGGGGAAAATACTAATTACGTAGCAGCTGGATATACAGTCAAATCGGAAACGAAAGATAATGGGGATATCTGGTATACGGTTGTAAAAGATAACTAAATTGTTTTTTCGGAGGTAATGGGCTAATTCAAAGAAAGGATCGGAACAATGAAATCGAAAAAGAAAATGACAACGACAGCTCTTGCAGTAGCATTGGCAGTGCTTCTTCTGATCGGCGGAGGAACGTTTGCATACCTTCAGAGCACAACAGGTGATGTGACGAACAAATTCAGGGCGAATCAGGTCACTGTAGATCTGACAGAAACAACAGGTAGTGACTATAATGTTGTACCGGGAACGGAACAGGCAAAAGACCCTAAAGTTACAGTAAACAATACAGTAGATGCATATGTATTTGTAGAAGTCACTGACACGACACAGGGTCTGGTAGAATACAGCATTGCTGATGGCTGGACAAAGCTGGACGGATTTGATAATGTGTACTATCGTGAAGTGGCAGAGGATGCGAATCCAAAAGAATTCAGCGTACTGGCGGGCGACAAAGTTTCCTATAGTGCTGCGCTTGAAAACAGTGATATGTTAGACACTGATGGCAATTTAAAATCCGGCATTGAATTAACTTTCAAGGCGCAGGCAATTCAGAAGGCAGGATTTGATAGCGCATTAGCAGCATATAAGCAGATCCCGACAGAAGCGACTACAACGGATGAAATCACAGAAGCGATTGCAAATGGCAAGGCTGTAAAACTGGCAGATGACGTGGCAGATGTATCAGTTCCAATCGAAAATCTTACGGATAAGAATGTGTCAATCGACCTGAATGGTAAGACTCTGACAGTGACAGGAAATGATCCATACATTAACGCCGGAGAATCCCTTACTTTGGCTAACGGAACTATAGAGTGGGAAAGCACTCCGGCACAAATAGGTATCGGAATGAAGTCAGGATCAAAAGTTACCTTAAAGAATATTAAAACGAATATGAATGGTAAGAGTATTTTTGTAAATCAGGGAACTGATATTGCAGATTTAGACATCATTGATTCTGAAATCGAAACAACATGCTTTTATGTAGTATCTACTAATGCAGCTGATAATACAACGGGGAAGAGTGTTGATATAAACATTCAGAACTCCAAGTTAACAACATTACATTCGAGCAAGGACAATGCAGGCATATTATTCAATGTACCAGGAAATTTAAACATTGAAAATTCTACGATTACAGGTGACAGACAGGCTGTCATCGTTCGTTGTGGAACGGCAACAATCAAAGATAGTAAGCTGATCTGCACTGGAGAAACAGCAAGCGGTAACTGGGACAAATACCTTAATGCATTGTGGGGATCTGGAAATGAGGTACCTGTAGCGGCGCTGGTTGTAGGAAACAGATCTGATGCATCTGTATATCCATATGATGCATCATGCACATTAAGTGGAACGACCCTTACTTTAAACGGCAACACAGGCAGAACTCCGGTATATGCAGCAGCTTACAATGGTCATACTACTACGATCAGTGGAGTTGATGCTAATGACGTAACTGTATCGCAGGGTGATGACAGCACCGTTACAATCAAATAATCCGTGTAATAACATTATTAACTATAATAGGATTAAACACTTGAAAATCCGGGATCGATCCTGGATTTTCAGTTTTTCGGTGTTTTTATTTAAAACGAAACGGAATGCCAGTAAATTACAATTGACGCTAGGAACTGTTTGATTTATAATAAATTAACCAGAAAAACGGTAATTATGGCCATTGAAATCACAAAAAATCCGAGGAGCTCCATTCCTCGGATTTTTATTTTTTGATACCATAGGTGGGGAACGCTCCGGCGCATTTTTATGATTTTATCGCAGTATATTGGGGAGAAATCATAGTGACGGGAGAAGAAGCAGAGCAGGAGAACGGATAAAGAACTTATAGAAGAGTATATCACAAGCAGATATTCCATTGTATTGCAGCAGAGGGCAAATCTGGGCGAAAAAATCAAGCTTTTTGCTGGGAAATACTAGCAAGCAGGCAAGGAAGAGAACCATAGGAAGCTATTTCAGGGTAAAGCGAGCGCTTGAATCAGATTGAACTATGATTTTGATGAGCGAATATCAAACAAAAAGTAGAATTACAATATATGGAACAAGAGCGGTTCGAGAAAGGATGAAAATCTGGAAATTATTAGGATGATTTTCATCCGAAATTGCGATCCGACTAAAATAAGGAGGATCGGATAAAAAACCATCGTCTAAAACAGATCGATTCATCCTTATTCCTAGCCCTCGCACAAATAAGGATGAAACGCCCTCAAACCGCAGCTCTTGGACTGGAAACGCCCTCAAACCGCAGCGCCCGAGTCTGGACGAAACTAACTCCGCGGCAGCCTTTGCAGGATCAGCCAGGAGATGATGCCGATGGCTGCGCCGCTGGCGACGCCGGAGAAGATAAGCACCGGAAAGTAGGCAAACATTTTAAGATTAGATACTAAAAAGGAAGCAACCAGGATCTGCCCCAGGTTATGAGCCACGCCTCCTGCGATGGAGACGCCGGTGATAGAGAACAAGCCGGTCTTTTTTAGCAGAACCATGACCAGGAAACTGAGAAGCGCACCCGCCATGGAGTAAGCCGCTCCGAAAACGCCGCTGAAAAGCAGTCCGGCGATCAGGACCCGCACGATGTTGACCGTCAGTGCATAGCGCGGCCCCAGATAATACAGGGACACGATGATCACCAGGTTAGCGATCCCCAGCTTGATGCCGGGAATAGCTGGCGTGAAAGGAATCAAAAATTCAATGTATGAAAAAATCAGCGCCAGTGAGACCATGAGTGCGGTCAAGGCTGTGCGCCGCGCGTGGCTGTCGTGTTGAGTTGTCGGCACCTGCTGCAGTTTTGTGTGGTTGTTTTTCATACATGCCCCTTCTATCGTGCTATTGAGTCATATTCCGACTTGCCGCCCTGGATTTCCAGCATGACTTTATTGGGCAGGCATACGATGCTCTCGCCTGTCCGGGAGATAGAATGCTGCTGGACGCAATCCTGTCCGTGGCAATCAGAAAAACTCATTGAAACATGACCGTTCTTTATGGTAATCTTATTTATGTGAGAATCCTGTTTCACCTCGATCGTGCGGTCTTCTGCGAGGGAATAGGTCCCGAAGACCTTCCCGCCTCTGGTAATGACCAGTTCGCTTCCCGCCGCCTGACCGAAGGAAAAAAACCAGGACATGGCCAGCCCGATGACGATCAGGGCAAGAGCCAGTATCACATCCGCTTTTTTTATCATGAAAATACCTCCGGAGGTATAAGAAATATGCATATAACATCTCGAGCCGGCGCATGGGTGAAACTCTTGCCGGCAATACTGATAACAGTACTCATCATTATAACACAAACCGGGTGCGGTGAAAAAGACCCTGTTTCCAAATCTGACTTTTGTCTGGACACCACCTGCGATATCAAGATCTACGACATGAAGACCGGCGAGGCCAGCGAGATCCTGGACGGCGCGTTCGAGGAGATCGACAGGTATGAAAACCTCATGAGCAAAACCATCGAAGGCAGCGATGTCTACAAGATCAACCACGCTCAGGGGCAGCCTGTGGAAGTCTCAAAAGACACTTTAAAAGTCATTGAACTGGGAATCGAAATGGGGGATCTTTCCGGTGGCATGTTCGACATCACCATAGGGAAAGTCTCGTCCCTATGGAACTTCACCGGAGACGACCCGAAAGTCCCGGAGCAGGCGGATCTCACAGAAGCTCTCAAGACCGTAAACTACAAACAGATCGCTATCGATGACAGTGCCGTAAGCATGAAGGATCCGCAGGCACAGCTTGATCTGGGAGGCGTGGCCAAGGGCTATATCGCAGATCGCATCTGTGACTATCTGAAAAACCAGGGCGTAGAAAAAGCCGTGATAAACCTGGGCGGCAATGTAGCCGTACTGGGAGAAAAGGCGAAGGACACTCCGTGGAACATCGCCATCGAGCGGCCGTACAGCGACAGGACCGAGATGATGGGTTATGTTTCGGTCAAAGACGCAACGGTTGTGACTTCCGGTATCTATGAACGGAAATTCGAACAGGACGGAGTGCTGTATCACCATGTGCTGGATCCTCGTAGCGGATATCCGGTCGATACAGATCTGGAAGCAGTGACGATTCGCGCGGCACGGGGCAATTCAGGCTTCTGCGACGGACTTTCCACCGTGTGTCTGATGTTGGGGCGTGATAAGGCGAAGGCGCTGATCCAGACTTTGCAGGAGGAGCATCCGGAGATGAAACTGGAAGCCGCCTTTATAGACAAAAACGACGCCATGACCCAGACTGACGGCATGGATGTCAAGAAGGATGAATGATATGATAAAACACATTGATGTGATCGTACCCTGCTACAATGAGGAAAGCAGCCTGGATCGTTTCTGGAAAGAATCCGGCGAGGCGTTTTCTGCCATCGAGGGATACGAATTCCGCTATATATTCATAGACGACGGCAGCAGCGATGAAACTCTGCAAAAGATCCGCCGGCTGGCGGCTTTGCAGGATTCTGCAAAGGCAGATGCGTCCGATGCTCCGGGTCCTGACACGATCCTC
>ERZ826220.3808-NODE-3808-length-11253-cov-2.750848_pt1 | contig 11253 bp, 9 predicted proteins | sample MGYA00519927_ERZ826220 | MGnify/ENA primary metagenome ERZ826220 (study PRJEB31778, sample SAMEA3449225) | human gut metagenome | biome: human gut; feature: human-associated habitat; material: faeces | place: United Kingdom | collected 2010/2012 ...
CTGCTCTGACCCCAAGCACAAGCTGGCTAAGCGCATCGACGTGATCCGCGAGGGCAAGAAAGAGGCCATCGACCTCACCGAAAATGACCTCGTCTTCATCACCAACGGCGGCTGCGTCGAAAATTCCTCCCGCGGCAGCCAGAACGAGCCCGCCCCCTACAACACCGAGATCAAACCCGGCGGCGGCTGGGACATGTGGCGCAAGATCGCCGCGCAGGATCCGTCCTTCGGCCATCCCGACAAGTTCTGCTATGACCCCGAGCAGACCAACTGGATGAGCGCCACCGTCGAGACCCTCGACCAGAAGATCATCCCCTATATCAAGAACATCTGCAAGCGCGATCCGTTCACCGGCCATGTCGTCACCGGCGGCATCGTCACCGTCAAGGATTCGAGCTGGCTCATGAGCTGGACCATCAACCGTCAGCCGCAGTTCCGCGCGCAGCCCAAGGACCACTGCCTCGTCTGGGTCTACTCGCTCTTTACCGACAAGCCCGGCGATTATATCAAGAAGCCCATGCGCGAATGCACCGGCAAGGAGATCTGCATGGAGTGGCTCTACCACATCGGCGTGCCCGAGGACCAGATCGAGGAACTGGCGACGAACAGCGCCAATACCGTCCCCGTCATGATGCCGTATATCGACGCGTTCTTTATGCCCCGCGCCTACGGCGACCGCCCGAAGGTCGTGCCCGACGGCTCCGTGAACTTCGCCTTCCTCGGCCAGTTCGCCGAGACCCCGCGCGACACCATCTTCACCACCGAGTATTCCATGCGCACCGGCATGGAGGCTGTCTATACCCTCCTGAACGTCGACCGCGGCGTGCCGGAGGTCTGGGGCAGCGTCTACGACGTGCGCAACCTGCTCAACGCCACGGTCAAACTGCGCGATGGCTCCCCGGTCACCGATATGAAGCTCAATGTCGTGGAGCGCGCCGTTATGAAGAAGGTCCTCAAGAAGCTCGGCAAGACCGACATCGGCATGCTGCTGCGCGAGTACGGGGCGATCTGACGGCATCGGCCTCGCAGCGAACCGTTCTCATTAGGAAACGTGTGAGGATTCCTCACGTAACCACACAAGTGAACATTTCGGTAAGGTCCGGAATTCCGGGCCTCTGAAGGGTTCCGTGTTCGTTTGGCGGACCGCAGGGCTCGCACGTTTCCCAATGAGAACGGTTCGCTGCGTATCGCGGGCTGTACGCCCCGCCTGATGCAATGCTCTCAGCGTCTGCAGCAGTTGCTCCTGCAAGGCCGTCCTGCCGGCGAAGTACTGGAAGTCGTCGATGAGTACCATGTCGATATGCCTAAACCGGTTGCCGGACAGGGTGATCCGGTCTTGTTGCAGGTCGGCATCCTGCGCCGTCATGACGAATTCATTGGCATGATCCTCACTGGTGAGATAGAGGTACTTCGCGGAAGGGAGTCAGCGCGAGCGTTTCGAATGTCTGATCCCTGTTCAGACGTGCAGTCAGATTGATGGCGGGCATGATCGTCTCCTGTGGGTTGCTCTCCATTCGGTAGACGGATTCGCCTCACCGAATGCGGGGATTCCAACATAGGGTCCGATTCACTTATCCGGTAGATATGTTCCTCTTATTGTTGCGCGTATGTCGACACCAGATATTCCCCGGTATCGTGCAGCATCTTGCGCAATGAAGCCGGCGACAATATCTCGATGATGTGCGAATCCGCGTACTGCAACGCCCACCAAAGGGTCGCGTGTTCGTTCGCGACGACGTGCACATCGTATTCGCGCTCGCCGGTCTGGACGACATCGGCGTCGGCGAACCAGTCGTACAGCGGTTCAAGCGCCCCGTGGATCTTCATGTGGATCGGCGTCGCCTTGCCGTCCATCGGATAAGGTCGCTCGTTCATATGCCGCACGATGTCGAACGGTTGCCCCGGCGTGGGGCTGAAGCTGTCGAGCGTGCGTTTGAGTGAGTGGTCTGGCCCCTCAATGGACAGGTCCCGGATGCGTTCCACATGCAGGTAGGACAGCGAGTCATACCGGTGCATGTGGCACAGCAGGTAGTATTTGCTGTTCTTGTACATCAGGTGGTAGGGGTCCGCCAGATATGTCTTGATGTCGCCGTCGCCGTTACGGCGGGGGACGAGATTGCCGTTGACGTCGTACGTGCAGTACCGGAACCGGATCACGCGCCCGTATGCGATGGCATCGTTCAGAATCTCGATGTTGTTGAGGAACTCCGTATTGTAGTTCTTGGGCGTGGTGAGTTGTTCGAGGCCGCGCAATTGGCCGGATTTGCCGGCGAACGTGTAGATCTTGGCGATGAGTTCGCGTAGGTATTCGCCGTCCGAGCTCGACAGCGCCGCGCCGTCCACGAGCAGGCGCATCTGCGCGATGTCGAAGACCGGTTCGATGTACCAGCCGGGTCGGGGGTTGGCGCTTTCCGCGTTGACCAGATCCCGCCGGTCGAGGTGGCCCACATGGCGGTCGAACGGCGTCATGGACTGCAGTGCCTTGAGATGCCCGCGCACGGTTTTGTCGGATACATTGATGCGTTTGCTGATTTCCGCGGCAGTGAGGCCGTGCTCGGGGTCGGTGTGCTTGATGAGCTGTTCCAGGATTTCGATGACGATCTGAGCGGTGGGGAGTGCCGATGATGCAGCCACGATGTCTCCTCTCCCTTGACGGATACCGTGCCACCTGGGTGATTAAAACGGTAGATAACTACCGGTAATCATATCATCGCCTGTTGCGTGCGGCGTATCGCTCTCAATGAGAGCGATACGCCACACGGATAAGGATCCATCAGAAATCGAAATTGTCCGGGTCGGCGCTGTTGCGCTTACCGGTGTCCATGGCACTGATCGCAGCCATGTCATCGTCCGACAGCACGAAGTCGAACACGTCGATGTTCTGCCTGATGCGATCGGCGTGCGTGGACTTCGGCAGCACGACGACGCCGCGCTGGATGTGCCAGCGGATCACGGTCTGCGCAGCGGACTTACCGTACTTCGCGCCGATCTCGGCCAGCTCGGGGATGGCGAGCAGGTCGCCGCCGGTGCCGCCCAGCGTGAACGCAGGTCTGACGATTACCGGATAGTGAATGACCTCGGCGAAGTCCATAGCGTCCTCGACGGTCTCAACGACCTTTGAAGGAATGCAGGGCTGACCTATCTTCTCCATGGTGTCCTTGAACGCCTGCCTGTCCTCCGCCTTGTGGATAGTTTCAGGGTTGGAGCCGAGCAGCTTTACGTTATGCTCAGCCAGGAATCCGCACTCTGCAAGCTCCATTGAAAGGGTCAGACCGGTCTGTCCGCCGAGGTTCGAGAGCACGCTGTCCGGCTTCTCGATCTCAATTACTCTCTTTACGACGTCCAGAGTCAGCGGCTCGATGTAGATCTTGTCCGCCATGTGCTTGTCCGTCATGATGGTAGCCGGGTTGGAGTTTATCAGAACTACCTCCAGACCCTCCTGCTTGAGCGCGCGGCACGCCTGTGTGCCTGCGTAGTCGAACTCCGCAGCCTGACCGATAACGATAGGGCCGGAGCCTATAACCAGTACTTTCTTGATATCACTTCTTAACGGCATGACTTTTTACCCTCCATCAGCTCAATAAACTCGTCGAACAGGTACGCGGTGTCCTTCGGGCCGCCGCATGCCTCCGGGTGGAACTGCACCGTGAACGCAGGCGCGTTATGATAACGAACGCCCTCGCAGGTGCCGTCGTTGCCGTTAACGTGGCTTACCTCGCCTGCCTCGGCGGGAACGCTGCCGCTTACGACCGCGTAGCCGTGGTTCTGGGAGGTGATGAATGTTCTGTCAAGCGCGAGATCCTTTACAGGTTGATTGCCGCCGCGGTGGCCGTACTTCAGCTTCTCGGTCTTGGCGCCGTTTGCCAGCGCAAGGAGCTGATGTCCGAGGCAGATTCCGAACGTGGGTATCTGAGCCGGGATAAGCTCGCGGAGGGTCTGGATAGCTTCGGTGTTGTCGGCGGGGTCGCCGGGGCCGTTCGAGAGCATTATGCCGTCGGGGTTCAGCGCCTTTATCTCGTCCGCGGTGGAGTTCCACGGCATTACGGTGACGTTACAGCCGCGCTTTACAAGCTCCCGGCGGATATTGAACTTGTAGCCGTAGTCCATCAGCACAACGTTGAACTTCGCGTTCTCAGCCGGGTAGTACTCCTTCGCCTTTACGCTTACCTTCGGAACTACCTTTCCGACATTATACGCGCGTATCTGCGCGAGAAGCGCTTCCTTGTCGAAATCGCCGTGGACTATCGCGCCGTTCATTACGCCGCTCTCGCGGATGATCTTTGTGAGGTGGCGGGTGTCGATGTCGTAGATGCCGATGATGTTGTACTTCTTCAGATAGCTGTCAAGGTCGCCCTCGCAGCGGAAGTTTGACGGATCCTCGCACTGCTCTCTCACGATGTAGCCGCTGACAACGCTTCCGTTGGACTCGGGGTCGACGGAGTTCACGCCGTAGTTGCCGATGAGCGGGAAGGTCTGGGTGACGATCTGTCCGCAGTAGCTCGGGTCGGTGAGGGTCTCCTGATAGCCCACCATCGCGGTGGTGAATACTATCTCGCCCACAACGGAGCCGTCCGCGCCGAACGCCCTGCCCTCGAACTCTGTGCCGTCCGCGAGAATTAGCGTCGCTTTCTTTTTGTTCTCGAATATCATTTCTTCTCCTCCATGCGCATGCGCGTACATGTAATTGATTTATATATCTGATTGTTTCACGGGACGATGAATTTAAATTCGGAATTCGGAATGCGGAATTCGGAATTTCGGTCGCCGCTGCCGCGGCGGTTATCCGATTGTATCAAATTTTAATACCGTCCTGCGAAGCAGGACACCATAATTCCGAATTCATAATTCCGAATTCCGAATTGTAACTGCTGTTTCAGCTAACCTTCCGGATCACTTATTGATTACGATCTTCCCCACTATCCCCATGATCTCGTTTCTCATGCGGATAGCTTCGCGGCGTGCAGCCTCTGCGTAGTCGTGCTCGTCGCACTTTTCCTTCTGGTAGGCGCACATGATGCCTCTGGAGCTGTTGACGATACCGCCGAGGCCGTTCTTATCGAATGCGCCTGCGATGTCCTTCGCGCCTGCGCCCTGAGCGCCGTAGCCCGGGATAAGGAAGAATGTGGTGGGAAGCACGTCGCGGAGGTATCTGAGCTGCTCGGGGTATGTAGCGCCGACTACCGCGCCTACGCCGGAGTATCCGTAAACGCCGGGGAGATCCTCGCCCCACTTCTCGCACATGTGACCCATGGTTTCATAGATGGTCATGCCGTCTATCTTCTTGTCCTGGAGCTCGCCGGAACTGGGGTTGGAGGTCTTTACAAGCACGAAAATACCCTTGTCGTTGTCGCGGCAGGTAGCGAGAAGCGGCTTTATGCCGTCGCTGCCGAGGTAGCCGTTTACAGTCAGCGCGTCGCCGAGGAACGGCTCGTAGGTCTGGCTGCCTACCTGTACTTTGCCCAAATGCGCCGTGGCGTAGGCTTCCATCGTGGTGCCGATGTCGTTGCGCTTGCCGTCGGTGATGACGTACATACCCTTGCTGCGCGCGTACTCCTGGGTCTTGTAGAGAGCCTTGACGCCCGCCGGACCGTACATCTCATAATAAGCCGCCTGCGGCTTCACTGCGGGGACGATATCGTACAGCGCGTCGATAAGCCCCTTGTTGAATTCCAGCAGAGCCTTCGCAGCGCCCTTGAGGGTCTCGCCGTACTTCTCGAAGCACTTCTCCTTGATGTACTCCGGAACGTATGCGAGCTTGGGGTCAAGCCCTGCAACGGAGGGGTTCTGGGTCTTTTCGATCTTTTCGATGAGTCTGTCGAGTGACATGTGTTTCTTCCTTTCTATCTCAGTCTATGCCGTCGGTATAAACTATTTTTCCATCTAATACGGTGTACTTAACCCTGCCCTTGAGGGTCATTCCCTTGAAGCAGGTGTTCTTCGACTTAGAATGGAGCTTCGCCGGGTCGACTACCCACTCCTCGTTCGGGTCGAAAATGCATATATCCGCAATATCGCCGGGTCTCAGCGAGCCGCCGGGTATCGAGAGTATCCGCCTCGGGTTCACGCACATCAGCGTTACTATGCGCTGGAGCGATATCTTCCCGGTGTGGTACAGCGCGGTGAGCGTTGCCGCAAGGGAGGTCTCCAGACCGACAACGCCGTTCGGAGCCTTCTCAAAATCCGCCTTTTCCTCCGGCGCGTGGGGCGCGTGGTCGGTGATTATGCAGTCGATCGTGCCGTCTATAACGCCCTCGGTTATCGCCTGGACGTCAGCCGCCGTGCGCAGCGGAGGGTTCATTCTGTAGTCCGCGTCGCGGCTGCGGAGCAGCTCGTCGGTCAGCATGAAATAATGCGGAGCAGTCTCGCAGGTCACCATCGTGCCGAATCTCGCCGCGGTGCGTATGTTCTGCATGCTCTGCGCGGTGGAAACGTGCGCAATGTGAATAGGCACTTCCAGGTCTGCGGCAAGCGTTATCTCGCGCTCTGTTATTATATCCTCGCTCAGGCGGTGGATACCCTTCACGCCGAGTTCCTTCGATACCTCGCCGTAGTTCATTATGCCGCCGTTCACGATGTCGAGATCCTCGCAGTGGGAGATGACCTTCATTCCCGCGTAGTGAGCCTTCACCATAGCCTCAGCCATTATGCGGGCGTTCTTTACAGGTCTGCCGTCGTCGGAGACCGCCACGCAGCCCGCCTTGTGAAGTTCCTCAAAGTCGCACATTTCAGCGCCGCCCAGTCCCTTGGTAATGCTTCCGACCGGATAGACGCGGGTCTTCGCTTCCTTCGCCTTTTCAAGAATGTAATGCACCGTTTCTGCATTGTCTATAGTGGGGTTGGTGTTCGGCATGCACGCTACCGCAGTCACACCGCCCGCCGCCGCCGCATTTCCGCCGGTGATGATATCTTCCTTGTGGGTCTGTCCGGGGTCGCGGAAATGCACGTGCATATCGCATATTCCCGGGATAACCGTCAGCCCGGCGCAGTCCACCGTCTGAGCCTCCGGCGCGGAGATGTCCTCCCCGACCTCGCGTATCCGGTTATCGTGGATAAGGATATCCGCCTTTCCCTCGAAGCCGCTGGCGCTGTCAACCACATAGCCGTTTTTCAGTAATAAGTCCATTCTGCCCTCCTTGTGTTTTCTTTATGATTCGGATTCCCGTTATTCCGCGGGACATTGAGTGTAGATCACGACTTTATCGCAGCCGTCGAGCTCCCTTACGAGCACCTTGACCGTTTCTTCCCGGGAGGTCGGCAGGTTCTTCCCGATGTAGTCAGCGCGTATCGGAAGCTCCCTGTGTCCCCTGTCCACCAGCGCTGCAAGCTGTATCAGCATCGGACGTCCCCGGGACATTATGCCGTCTATCGCGGCTCTCGCGGTGCGCCCGGTGAAGATAACGTCGTCGACTATCACAACGCGCTTGTCGGTGATGTCGAACGGTATCTCGCTGTTGTCCGGGCAGCCTCCCCGGGGCTTGTCGTCCCGGAACGGAGTGATATCCAGCAGACCCACCGGTATCTCGCCGCCGTCTATCTCGGAGATACGCGCGGCTATGCGCTTCGCGAGGACCGCCCCGCGCGAAAAAAGCCCGATAAGGCAAAGACTGTCAGTGCCCTTATTGCGTTCGATCATCTCAAACGAAATACGGGTGACTGCCCTCGCCATCGAGCTTTCGTCCATTATTTCAGCTTTCTGCACAAGCCCGTCTACGGTACACACGGATATCACTACCTTTCTGCCAGAATGAAAAAGCCCGCCGGATATACGGCAGGCTGTGATGTGTGTACAAAATGCACTGCCCCCTTTTCGGTGCAGCACTCCCCATACGAACTCAAACAACCTTGCCGGCATCACGGTGCCGCCTTAAAAGCCATAGAATTTCGCTGATTATTCGTTACTAGTTATTATATACTACTTCGCCTGATTTGTCAATAGGATTTTTCCTCCGGCGGAGTTAAATTTAATACTCCGCATATATTGAAATATTGTGCAATTTGTGATATACTTTGAATCAGGATAAATTACAAGGAGGGTGGCACAGTGAAAACTATCCTCACACACGGCCTGGGGCAGACCGCCGGAGCGTGGAACAAAACCGCAGAACTTCTCCCGCAGGAAGACGTGCTGTGCCCGGAGCTGTCCGCATTCATCGGCGGCGGAAGCTACGGCGAACTATACTCCGGGTTCAGCCGATATCTGGACGAACTGGATCAGCCGCTGTTCCTGTGCGGTCTGTCGCTGGGTGCGGTTCTGGCGCTGAATTACGCGGCGGACCGTCCCGGCTCGGTGCGGGGACTGGCGCTCGCGGCTCCTCAGTTCCGTATGCCGAAGGCGCTGCTCAGATTCCAGGGCGCGGTTTTCCGGCTCATGCCGGAGAAGTCGTTCTCAGGCTCCGGGCTTACCAAAAAGCAGATGATATCCCTCACCGGAGACATGGCGCGTCTGGACTTCACGCCGTCGCTCGGCAGGATAGAATGTCCCGTGTCAATAGCCTGCGGAGAGCGCGACAAAGCCAACATCAGCGCCGCGCGGGAACTGGAAAGTATCCTCCCGCAGGCACGGCTAACGGTCATCAGAGGCGCCGGACATGAGATAAACTCCGAAGCGCCGGAGGAAACAGCCCGCTTTATCATTCAAGCACTCAGGAGGTAACATCATGGACTTACAGTCAATAATCGACGAGAGCGAAAAAATAGTGTTTTTCGGCGGCGCCGGAGTTTCCACCGAAAGCGGCATACCGGACTTCCGCTCGCAGGACGGACTATACAACATGAAATACAAGTACCCGCCGGAGCAGATAATCTCCCACAGCTTTTTCATGGCTGACCCGGAGGAGTTCTTCCGGTTCTACCGCGACCGCATGATATACCCCGCCGCGAAGCCGAACGCCGCGCACCTCAAGCTCGCGGAGCTGGAGCGCGCCGGAAAGCTATCCGCAGTTGTGACCCAGAACATCGACGGACTGCATTCGGACGCGGGCAGCAAAAACGTCATCGAACTGCACGGTTCGGTTCGCCGGAATCACTGCATGAAATGCGGGAAGTCCTACGGGCTGGAGTTCATCACCTCCGCCGACGGGGTTCCGCGCTGCTCCTGCGGCGGGATAGTCAAGCCCGACGTAGTGCTCTACGAGGAACCGCTCAACGAATCCGACATAAACGCGGCGATAAACGCGATATCCGACGCCGACGTGCTGATTATCGGCGGGACCTCCCTCGCGGTGCAGCCTGCGGCGGGGCTGATAAGGTTCTTCAACGGCAGGCGGCTGGCGGTGATAAACAAGTCGCCGACCTCCGCGGACGACGAAGCCGACATCGTGATAAACGGCAGCATCGGCGAGACCCTCGGCTCGATAACAGTAAACTCATAAGGAGCGTACATGGAGATAAAGACCGTCACCTACCAGTGCCCGAACTGCAGCGCGGCGCTGGAATACAACAACGCCCTCGGGAAGTTCAAGTGCCTGTTCTGCGACAGCGAATTCACCGAGGAGGACATCAAGAAACGGTTTGCCGAGAACGAGGGCTTCGAACTTTCGCAGGAGAACCTCGAAGCCGAGCAGGAAGCCGCTCAGGACGAATCCAACCAGCAGGCGGAGGAGTTCGCGGGAGCCTCCGCGCTCTACACCTGCCCGAACTGCGGCGCGGGAGTCATCTGCGACAGCCTGACCGCCTCGACGCGCTGCCACTTCTGCCATACTCCGGTCATACTGACCGGGCGGCTCTCCGGCGAGTTCAGACCTAACCTGATAATTCCCTTCACCAGGACCCGCGAGCAGGCGGAGACCGCATTCAAAGAGTACTGCAGGGGGAAGTTCCTGCTTCCGAAGGGATTCGCCGGCGAAGCCCAAATACAGAACATCACCCCGCTGTACGTCCCCTACTGGCTGAAAAGCGGCACGTTGGACGCATTCATGGAAGCCGAGGGTCACAAGGTGCATTCCTGGCGGGTAGGCGACACGCGGTTCACCAACACCAAGATATTCAATGTCACCCGCCGCGCGGAAATGACGTTCGTAAGAGTCCCCTGCGACGGCTCGAAGCGTATCGACGACAGCCTGATGGAAAGCATAGAGCCGTTCGACTACACGGGTATCAAGCCGTTTTCGATGAGCTACCTCTCCGGCTGCGGAGCTGAAAAGTACGACGTCACCGTCCAGGAGGCCGCGCCGGTCATCGACAAGCGCATTTCGGACGCTGCGGCCGATCTCCTCCGCTCGGATATGAACGGCTACAGCACCATCGCGGAGAAGCGCCGGAATATCAGCTTCACAAAGCAGCAGACGGTTTACGGACTGCTTCCGGTGTGGTTCCTCAACTATACATACAAGGGCAGGGATTACCCGTTCGTGATGAACGGTCAGACCGGCTGCAATTTCGGGATACTCCCGGTGAGCGGGCTGAAAAAATTCCTGTTCGGCGCGGGGCTGTTCATCGTGCTCGGCGTGCTGCTGGGTCTGTTAGGGGGTGTGCTTTTTGCTTAAGCTTATCAAAAGAGTGCTCCCCGTGCTCGTCTGCGCTGTGATCTTCGTCATGTCCGGGGCGCTCGGCGCGGAGTGCTCCGCCGAGGAGGACTACGGCTATTTCGGCGCGCTTGAGGATCACCAGGACGCCCTCAGCGGCGAGCAGGCGCAGGAGCTTCTTGATATCCTGGACAGCACCGCCCGGGAGATACACGCGAATGTCGGGGTTATCCTCGGAAACGCCAGCCTTGACGGGCTTTCGGAGCGCTCCTACGCCAAGGAGTTCCACAACCGCAGCTTCGGCGAGTACAGCGATTCCATCGTGCTCATGCTGGTGCAGGCGGGAAGCGGAAAGGTCGACCAGATATACTGCACCGACCGCGCCTACGACATGTACCAGCCCAGGATAGACAGCATATTCGACGCGGTATACGACGGTCTGGACAGCTCCGGCGGCGACAACTACTACGCGGCGGTCACGAACTACTGCGCGTACCTGCGGTCGCACGATTCCGTCCCGCCGAAGGTGGACATCAACATCGGGCACGTCGGCGGCGTGATCGTCGCGCTGATAATCGCGGTATGCGTAGCGAATTCCCAGGCGGCAAAGTACAAAAAGCGCGCCCCGGTGTCCGCGCGAAGATACATGGACGGCAGCTTGACGCGGTTCACTCAGCGCGGCGACGTATTCGTGCGCGAATACACGACGTCCCACCGGATAAGCAGCAGCTCCTCCGGCGGAAGCCGCCACAGCGGAGGCGGAGGTCACCGCAGCGGCGGAGGCGGCGGA
>ERZ826220.3811-NODE-3811-length-11239-cov-4.712089_pt1 | contig 11239 bp, 10 predicted proteins | sample MGYA00519927_ERZ826220 | MGnify/ENA primary metagenome ERZ826220 (study PRJEB31778, sample SAMEA3449225) | human gut metagenome | biome: human gut; feature: human-associated habitat; material: faeces | place: United Kingdom | collected 2010/2012 ...
GGGAAAGATAAAAGAGCGTATCAATGAATAAAACCTTGAAAAAAAGTAAAGAAACGATGGACAGTCTTTTAAATGCTTCTTGCCGTTTTGCCGTAGAGCAGCCGGAACAGGCTATTTGTATATTGGAAAAGGAAAACATTTTTACATTTGGCATGTTGACGCCCGAAAGTATCGAACGTTGTAAGATTGACTATAAAACAGTCTCCGAAGCTCAAGAAAATATACTTCACTTCCTGCAACTGATTGAGCAATATGAACCTAAAGCATTGGGAGGAAAAATGCCCGATGAGCAATTCTATAAATAATCCGAAAATGAAGAAAAGCATCTTTACGATCCTGTCGATTACAATCCTCATATTGGCCTGGCAACTATTGACCATGCTGGTCCGTTTGCCGGATTTGGTTCCGTCCATACCTCACCTATTTAGCACGCTCGTTGCACTTTTCGCATCCGGTTCATTCTATCAATCAGTCATGGCGACAGTGTTGCGCGGAACCATCGGGATGTCTATATCGTTAATGGCGGCTATGGGAGTTTCTCTCTTGTTCTACAAATGCGAGTGGATTTATGAACTATTTCGTCCGTTACTGGCCATCATGCGTTCCATTCCGGTCATTTCATTTATACTCTTGGCTTTGATTTTCCTGAATGCGGAAAGTATTCCTTTGATAATCGCTTTTCTGACCATGTTCCCACTCCTTACGGAAAACCTGACGAAAGGAATACGAGGACAGAGGAAAGAGTTTTCGATAATGGCTCGTCAATTTAAGATCGGACGCTGGAACAAGCTGACACAGGTGGTCTATCCGCAACTGAAGCCATTCCTATACAGCGGTCTTGCATCTGCTTCGGGTTTTGGTTGGCGTGCTATCATTATGGGAGAGGTACTGGCGCAATGTTCGCCCGGTATAGGCGGGGAAATGAAACAGGCACAAGTTTTTATAGCCGTTCCCGAATTGATCGCATGGACGATTATAGCAATTCTGATCAGTTATCTTTTTGATAGAGGAATCAGCTGGTTGGCGAAGCAACGATTCCCTATACATTACAACAAGCATTGCAGTAAACAACCTGTGCCAAAAGGAAATTGCGATATACGGATTCGTGATATTTCATATCGGTATGGTTCGGATACGGTCCTGTCCCACTTCAGCTATACTTTCGAAAAAGGATTCATATATGGCATAACAGCTCCGTCGGGAACCGGCAAAACGACCTTGTTGAACCTGATAGGAAACATTTTAAAACCCGCACAAGGGGAAATCGAAACAGACTTTAAAACCGGAATAGCTTATGTATTCCAGGAACCCGAATTACTCAGCCAGTTGACAATTGCCGAAAATATCGCCTTACCCTTGGCTGCCTATCTGAAAAAAGAAATTGCTTTCGAACAGGCGATTTCAATATTGCAAAAGATGGAGTTGGACGGCTTTGAGAACCGTTTTCCGAATGAACTGAGTTTCGGGCAGCAACAACGAGCTGCGATAGCACGTGCCTTGACTTACCCTTCTCCACTCCTGCTCATGGACGAGCCTTTTAAAGGTTTAGACGAGGCTTTAAGCCGCCGTATTATCAAGCGTATCCGTGAACGGCAAACAGAGAACGGGCAGACGATTCTCTTCACTTCCCATAATCCCGGAGAACTGCGTTTGTTTGCAGATAAGACAGTTCGTTTGGATCCAACCAGCCATTAAGAGACTTTTACCGGTGAGCAAGGGATAGTAAACCAAAAAGTAGACCCTTTGCCTTCCTTCGATTCCACTCCTATTTCCCCTTTCAAGATAGAAATGATTGTCTTGCAGATGGAAAGTCCGAGACCTGTTCCCTGTTTGAACATATCCAACTTGACAAAGCGGTCGAATTTAGGTTGACAAAATTCTTGAATTTAAACGTGAATTGCAAATGTTTAGATAAAGAACTCGCCGGTTGGAGCAAAATAAATACCAAACAATTATCTTTGCGATTCAAATATAAAGAAACAACCCATATGGTAACATCATTTCATGCGCTGATTTCCCGTATCCTGAACATTCCTGCCGGACAGGTGGAACGAACCATCGGGCTATTGGGAGAAGGAGCGACAATCCCTTTCATCAGCCGGTACCGCAAAGAGGTGACCGGAGGACTGGATGAAGTTCAGATCGGCAATATCAAAGATCAGTTGGACAAGTTGACCGAACTGAAGAAGAGAAAAGAAAGTATCTTATCCTCCATAGAAGAACAAGGCAAACTGACTCCCGAACTGAAAAAAAGGATCGAGGATTCGTGGGATAATACCGAAATAGAAGACCTTTATCTGCCTTACAAGCCCAAACGGATCACCAAAGCGGAAATTGCCCGTAAGAAAGGACTCGAACCTCTTGCCAGAATCGTGATGATGCAAAACGAAAGAGACTTGCCAACCCGCGTGGCAGCCTTTATCAAAGGGGAAGTGAAGAACGCTGAAGAAGCATTGCAAGGGGCACGCGACATCATCGCTGAATGGGTGAATGAGAACGAAGAGGCCCGCAATGTCGTCCGGAATTCTTTCTCACACACGGCAGTCATCACGTCCAAAGTCATCAAAGGAAAAGAGGAAGAGGGTGCTAAATACCTCGATTATTTCGAATTCAGTGAGACTCTGAACCGTATAAGTTCACATCGTCTGTTGGCCCTGCGCCGAGGTGAAACGGAAGGTATCCTGCGTGTAAGCATTTCTCCCGACACGACGGGCTGCCTGGACCGGTTGAAACGCCGTTTCGTGAAGGGACGGGGCGAAACATCCGACCAAGTATCGATAGCTGTAGACGATTCTTTCAAGCGCCTGCTGAAACCTTCCATCGAAACCGAATTTGCTAATTTGAGCAAGGCAAAAGCCGACGAAGAAGCGATCCGTGTATTTACCGAAAACCTGCGCCAGTTGTTGTTGGCTCCGCCATTGGGACAAAAACGTGTGTTGGGTGTCGATCCCGGTTATCGTACTGGTTGTAAACTGGTTTGCCTCGACGCGCAGGGGGCATTGTTACATAATGAAGCGATCTATCCTCACCCGCCCCAGAACGAAAAAAGCAAAGCGGCTGCCAAAGTGGCACAACTGGTAGCCACATACGCCATCGACGCCATCGCTATCGGGAACGGGACAGCAAGCCGCGAGACGGAACAGTTCATTACCAATATCCGCTATGATCGCAAAGTACAAGTGTTCGTGGTCAGTGAGAACGGAGCATCCATCTATTCCGCATCCAAGATAGCCCGCGACGAGTTTCCCGAATATGACGTGACGGTCCGTGGCGCCGTCAGTATCGGCCGTCGCTTGATGGACCCGCTTGCCGAGTTGGTCAAGATTGATCCGAAAAGCATCGGTGTCGGGCAATACCAGCATGATGTCGAGCAGGGTGCCCTGAAAAAGAGCCTCGACCAGACGGTGGAAAGCTGTGTAAACTTAGTCGGCGTGAATGTCAATACGGCAAGCAAGCACCTATTGACCTATATTTCCGGATTGGGTCCGACGTTAGCACAAAACATCGTCGACTACCGAACCGAACACGGACCTTTCCAGTCTCGTCGCGAACTCCTGAAAGTACCCCGCATGGGAGAAAAGGCTTTTGAACAAAGTGCTGGTTTCCTTCGTATCCAAGATGGTAAGAACCCATTGGACAACTCGGCCGTCCATCCGGAAAGTTATCCGATCGTCGAACTGATGGCAAAGGACTTGAAATGTACTGTCACCGAACTGATCAGCAATAAAGAACTGAAGAAAAAGCTCGACTTGAAGAAATACGTCACGGACAAAGTCGGAATGCCGACTTTGTTGGATATTATGGAAGAACTGGATAAGCCGGGACGCGATCCTCGCCAGACCATCCAAGTATTTTCTTTCGATCCAACGGTGAAGACGATCGAAGACCTGAAAGAAGGGCAAGTGCTGCCGGGCATCGTCACTAACATCACGAATTTCGGATGTTTTGTCGACATCGGCATCAAGGAAAACGGATTGGTCCATATTTCCGAATTGGCAGACCGTTTTATCAGTGATCCGACACAAGTCGTCTCGATCCATCAACATGTGAAAGTAAAAGTGTTAAGCGTCGACCTCGTTCGCAAACGGGTTCAGCTTTCTATGAAAGGAATAGAAGAAACAGTTTCTTAATAGCGATGAAAATTAACAAAACAAACGTAGCACGCCTGCTGGACAAAGCCAAAGTGGCTTACCAGCTGGTTCCTTATGAAGTAGATGAAAACGATCTGAGCGCGACACACGTTGCCGACCAGTTAGGCGAGAATGTCGCGCAGGTATTCAAGACGCTTGTCCTCCACGGCGACAAAAGCGGCTACTTCGTCTGTGTCATTCCCGGCGCCGACGAGGTCGATCTGAAAAAGGCCGCCAAAGTCTCCGGCAACAAAAGTTGTGAAATGATCCCGGTCAAAGAACTCCTCCCCCTCACCGGCTACATCCGTGGCGGCTGCTCTCCCATCGGCATGAAAAAGCATTTCCCGACCTATATCCACCACACCGCCGGACAGTTCGATCACATTTATGTCAGCGCCGGACAACGGGGTTTGCAGATACGGATCGCTCCGGAGGATTTGATCCGGGAGGCACGGGCAGAGGTGGCGGATGTCATACGTGAAATATGAATCAATACTGTATATCGAAACGCTTCTACGTTATTTTCAATACGTCCACAAAGATCGTGTTTTTGAATGATTAAGCAAAGAAAACTCGAACCCCCATCGCACCCCTGCAAACCCATTTCAAGAAATCCTGAAGCCGTTTTTCACCGTGCAGGGCGGTCTCAAGAAATCTTGAAATGGGTTTGCACCTTTGAAAAGCCGTTTTGAGAAATCTTGAAACGACTTTTCTCCATTCAAAAACGGCTTTAAGATTTCTTGAAGATATTTTTCACCGTTGGAACGGCATTTCAAGGTTTCTTGAAGACTTTTCCGGACAATAAATGCAGAAAGCAATGCTAAATCAATAATTATTGTCTACCTTGCAGAACAATTTAAACATTTAATTCGAATGCCTATGGGAACATACACGAAAATCAAAGTAATCATGCTTTACACACTCAATAACGCCGAGTACCTGGCCTATATGAACTCCGTACTCGCTTTGCTCCCTCCCCCATCGGGCGGCGAGGAAGACCGTCCGGATGAACTCTCTTTGGACAAAGAAGTGCAAGCATCAGGAGCTCCGGACATCGGTCTGTCAAAAGAGTTTGTCAATGCAATGGAAAAGAACGTGCTTGCCCTGGCAGACGTTGTGGATGAAAGCCGTATCTCGCAGGAAACGGAAAAAGCCGAATTACACGAAAAGAATCGGGATAATTTAGTTGTTTACATCACGACACGTATCTCCCGTGCCGGAACATTGCCACTTGAGGCTGAAAGAGATGCAGGAAAATATTTATACAAGGTCATCAAGCCTTATATCGGTATCGCCCGTCTCCCGGTAGCACAGGAAAGTGCCAAGATACAAGGGCTTTTGATCGATTTGAGAAAGGACGAAAACATCTCCTACGTGGAGACGCTCGGACTGGCGGCTTATTTGGACGAACTCGAAAAGGAGAACAACGCCTATATCAGCCTGACGAGCCAACGGACACAGAACCGGGCAGCCAACAAGAAGGAAAGCGGTGCGGTTCTGCGCGAGCGGATCGACGGATATTATGAAGATCTGGTCATGCTAGCACAATCCTACAGCGTTGCCGTACCTTCGGAGGCGGCAACGGCATTTGTCAACAACCTGAACCAGCTGATCACCGAAACAACCACCGCCAACAACCAGCGAAAGAAAAGATCAGGGTCAAACGGCAACGGGGCTGACGATTCCGAACGTCCCGGAGAACTGTCTGTTTAAACAAAAAAAGAGCCGAGACTGGTAATTTTTACCGATCTCGGCTCTTTTCTTCTTTCTTTAATTTTATACACCTAAGACGATATCAGCATCGATATTCAATTTTCGGCTGATCTCACGAGCAACTTTCAAAGTCGGCTCGCATTTCTTATTTAATCTTTAGAACTTCCGGAACGTATATGTTTTCCCCTCACGGCTTAAGATCAGTTGCTTGGATTCCAGTTTATCGATTGTATAGGTTTGTTTGGAAGAATTCCAATCGGTATAGGGCAGGAATTTACTGATCGGCCCCGGATTGTTCTCCAATTCCAGCAGCAATGTTTTTTCACCTTCCAACGTGTTGTAGCCATATTGATGGCGGAAAGAGTCGATTTCCGTAACGTACACCTGGTACATAAACAAAGAATGTTCAAAATTAAAATAAACCGTATCGACATTCTGCACGTCACCGCTTGCTTCTACCTTCTGTAATTGCCATTTACCGAACAACTTGGATTCCGTGTCCTTGCTGCACGAGACGAACAGGATCACACAAAATGCTATCAATATATTTCTAACCATACTCTTTTTTCTGCTTAAATCGGACATCAAAGGAAAGGAAATAATTTCAATTTTGTATATTTGTCACCACTTTATTATGTGTTTTTAATTTTACAGACATTCTATGAGACAAATGAAACAATTTGTAATACTGCTTTCAGCTGTATTAGCTTTTTCTTCCTGCGTACACAAAGTGCAGAAGGAACAACAGGAAAAGAGTATCGTGCATACCAATCCCCTTCCCGTACAGTTTGGTGATCCTTATGTACTGCTGGCTTCGGACGGCATATACTACATGTATGGAACAGGCGGAGGCGCCGTCGACGGCTTCAGTGTGTATTCCTCCCCCGACTTGGTAAACTGGAAAGCCGAAGGACAGGTATTCCGGGGCAATGTTCCGGGATCATGGGGAGTCGCCAACTTCTGGGCGCCGGAGGTGTACGAACGTGGTGGCAAGTTCTATATGCTGTACAGTGCCGACTGGAAAGAAAATCCGACTAACGAATTGGAAAATTTCCGTATCGGAGTGGCCGTTGCAGATAAACCGACAGGACCTTTCAAGGAATTATTCGACAAACCTTTGTTTGATCCGGGCTATCCGGTTATCGACGGGAACCTGATCGACGACGAGGATGGACGGACCTATCTGTATTTTTCCCGTTGTTGCTACAAACATCCGGTGGAAAGCGAAATTGCCGAAAAGGCTAAAAAAGAAGGGAAGTTCGACGAGATAGAGGAAAGCTGGATATATGGCATCGAGGTAAAGCCGGATTTGACAGAAGTGATCGGTGAACCGGTCCTGCTGCTCCGTCCGCCAGTAAAACTGGACGACACGCAATCCGAATGGGAAAGCCGCTCCGTTACTTCCGGTGAGATCAACCGCCGTTGGACGGAAGGTCCTTATACGATGAAAAAAGGCGATACCTACTATATGATGTATTCGGCCAACTATTATAAAGGAAAGAATTATGCTGTCGGCTATGCAACAGCAAAAAGTCCGCTCGGCCCGTTTGTCAAATCGAACGATAATCCTGTGCTACAAAAGAATGTGGAGCAGGGAGGCATCGTTACCGGTACGGGGCATAACAGCGTGACCTGGTCGAAAGACGGCAAGCAGATGTATTGCGTTTATCACGGTTACACTCAGAAAACAGGAAACGAGCGAGTTGTCTTTATCGACAAGATGGGAATCGATGAGAACGGCAAGCTCTATGTGGAAGGACCGAACGCGGAGTAAATTGAAAATTAAAAATTAAGAATTAAAAAATATCATCGACCGTAATTTTTTAATTCTTAATTTTTAATTCTTAATTTACAAAGTTCCCTTTGTACTCGGCAGTTCATACCTGTAGATGTCGCGGCGGATAGCCATCTTGATGGAGCGGGCCAAAGCCTTGAAGATTCCTTCGATCTTATGGTGCTCGTTTGTGCCTTCCGCTTTAATGTTCAGGTTCATGCGGGCGGCATCGCTCAGGCTTTTAAAGAAATGCAAGAACATTTCGGTCGGCATATCCCCTACTTTCTCACGGTGAAAGGCTGCATCCCAGACTAACCAGGGACGTCCGCCGAAATCAAGCGCCACACTGCACAGACAATCGTCCATCGGCAGACAGTAACCGTAGCGTTCGATCCCCCTCTTGTCGCCTAAAGCCTTTAACAAAGCTTCTCCAAGCGCAATAGCCGTATCCTCTATCGTATGATGTTCGTCTACTTCCAGATCTCCTTTCACCCGTACCGTCAAATCGATACCCGAATGTTTTCCGATCTGGTCGAGCATATGGTCGAAGAAGCCGAGACCGGTGGAAATCTCCGTCCGTCCATGTCCGTCCAGATTCACTTCTACAAAAATATCCGTTTCCTTTGTCGTACGTCGGATAGTGCCCCGGCGTTCTCCGGCAAAAAGATATTCCGTGATCCGGTCCCAATCGTCTGTAATCAGGACGGGAGAAATAGCCGTATTCTCCGTGAGCAACTGTCGCGCCTCGACGTCATCCGGACGAAGCCATATCCCTTTTGCCCCTAAATTGGCTGCCAGCTGCATATCCGTCAGCCGATCACCTATCACATAACTGTTTGCCAGGTCATATTCGCCGGACAGATAGCGGCCTAACATACCTGTACGGGGTTTCCGGTTCGGAGAGTTTTCTTCCGGAAAAGAACGGTCGATCAGGATATCGTCGAAACGGATCCCCTCGCCTTCCAAGGTCTTCAACATCTTGTCGTGTGCCGGCCAGAAAGTGTCTTCCGGAAAGGAATCCGTACCCAAACCGTCCTGGTTCGTCACCATCACAAACTCAAAATCCAACTGTTTACGGATAAAGTACAGGTTACGGAACACCTTCGGATAAAACACTAACTTCTCCAGGCTGTCCAACTGATAGTCCACCGGCGGCTCTATCACAAGCGTTCCGTCCCGGTCTATAAATAAGGCTCTTTTCATTTCATAAATCTTTACATTTTTTTAAGCGCTTCGAGCAAAGCATCGTTTTCATCCGACTTACCGACCGTGATGCGAAGGCAGCCGTTACACATGGTCACATTTGTCCGGTTACGGACGATAATACCCTGTCTGACCAGATTTTTATAGATCGTATCGGCATTCGTCACTTCGACCAGGATAAAATTTGCATCCGTAGGATAAATCTTGCGCACGCAGTTCAACTCCGGCAATGCAGCTTGCAGACGAATCCGCTCGGAAAGGATCGAACGAAGCTGTTTTTCCATCTGTTCCTTGTTTTCAAGCATATACAAGGCGCGTTCCTGAGTCAGCAGATTTACATTGTACGGATATTTGATCTTATTGAGGATCGCAATGATTTCGGGAGAAGCAAAAGCCATTCCCAACCGGATTCCGGCAGCCCCCCACGCTTTGGACATGGTTTGCAGGACGATCAGATTCGGGAATTTATCCAACTCGCCTAAGAAAGAAGGCTCGATGGAGAAATCGACATAAGCCTCGTCAATCACAACGATCCCCTGGAAAGTATTCAATACTTTGTAAAGGCGGTCACGGCTCAGATTATTTCCCGTCGGGTTGTTGGGAGAACACAGGAATATCACCTTCACCCAGTCGTTTGCCGCTTCCAGAAGGCTGTCGGTATCCAGGTCGAACTTTTCGTCCAGCTTGATCTTCCGGAACTCTACGTTATTGACATTGGCCGCGACTTCATACATGCCGTAGGAAGGTGCGATGCTTACGATGCTGTCGATAGACGGTTCGCAAAACGCACGGATAATCAGATCGATCGGTTCGTCACTTCCGTTCCCCAGAAAGATAGACTCGCGTTTCACCCCTTTGATCTCCGCAATCTTCTTCTTCAGTTCCCATTGCAAAGGATCGGGATAACGGTTGTACGGTCTGTTAAACGGGTTTTCGTTTGCATCCAGGAAAACAGAGGCTGTAACTCCTTTATATTCATCTCGTGCCGAAGAGTAGGGTTTTAATTTCCAGATATTCGGTCGGGTTAGTTCTTGTAACGTTTTCACTTCTTTAAGTTTTAAATTATGAATTTTGAATTGCTTTGAGACGAACTGTGACGGCATTTTTATGTGCATCCAGCTGTTCATTAGCCGCCATCTCTTCAATAGCAGGACCGATAGCTTTTATTCCTTCCGGGAGGATTTCCTGAAATGTAATCTTACGGATAAAACTATCCAGACTTACACCGCTATAGGCTTTGGCATAACCGTTGGTCGGCAGGGTGTGATTCGTTCCGGAAGCATAGTCGCCGGCACTCTCGGGAGTTAATGAACCTAAGAAGACAGAACCTGCATTTATCACACGTTCGGCCACTTCCATATAGTTCTCCGTTTCTATGATTAGATGTTCCGGAGCATACGCGTTAGTCAGTTCCAATGCTTCATCCAGATCCTTCACTAAAATCAATTTACTATTCTCCAGTGATTTCGCCGCAATTTCACGACGGGGAAGTTCTGCTAATTGACGCTCCACTTCTTCCATCACCTCTGTTTGAAGTTTCTCGGAAGTGGTAATCAATATAGCCTGGCTATCTATTCCGTGTTCTGCCTGTGACAAAAGATCTGCTGCTACAAAAACCGGGTTGGCAGATGCATCTGCCAGAACTTCGACTTCAGAAGGACCGGCAGGCATATCAATAGCTACATCACGCAGGCTTACCAACTGTTTGGCAGCTGTCACATATTGATTGCCGGGGCCAAATATCTTATATACTTTGGGGACACTCTCCGTTCCATAGGCCATAGCGGCAATAGCCTGCACACCACCAGCCTTGAATATTTTGCTGACACCTGCCAATTGCGCAGCAAAAAGGATAGCCGGATGTATTTTCCCTTTGCTATCGGGAGGTGTACAAAGAATAATGTCTTTGCAACCGGCAATCTTAGCCGGAACTGCCAGCATCAATACGGTAGAAAACAAAGGAGCCGTTCCTCCCGGAATATACAATCCCACTTTCTCAATACCTACCGCCTTTTGCCAACAAGTCACGCCCGGCATTGTCTCTACTTTCTTACCTACGAACTTTTGTGCCGCATGAAAACGTTCAATATTCTGCTTTGCCAAAGAGATGGCGGCTTTCAATTCTTCACTAACCAAAGCCACCCCTTCTTCCAATTCTTCATTCGTCACCGCAAGTGATGTCAACTCCGCCTTATCGAAAGTGGCTTCATACTCTATCACCGCCTTATCGCCCTCTGTCCGCACGCGGTCGATAATGCCACGTACAGTATCAAACAGACTTTCCGTATTGAGCGCGGGACGTCTCAATATCTCCGCCCACTTCTCTTTTGAAGGATATTTTATTACTTTCATCTTATTATTATATTATTCTTTCTTTTGTCTTGATACAAAAGAAAGAACCAAAGAAAAAATCAAGGCT
>ERZ826220.3827-NODE-3827-length-11188-cov-7.078505_pt1 | contig 11188 bp, 8 predicted proteins | sample MGYA00519927_ERZ826220 | MGnify/ENA primary metagenome ERZ826220 (study PRJEB31778, sample SAMEA3449225) | human gut metagenome | biome: human gut; feature: human-associated habitat; material: faeces | place: United Kingdom | collected 2010/2012 ...
CTTCGCGCGCCCTCTCGAAGGGTTGTTATAACATCGGGGATAAACGGGCGCGCGATGCGCGCCCCTACAGAGTACGGCGATGCAACCGACGGTTGCAAATGCATCCAACCGTTGCAATGATGCAACCCAGCGTTGCAAATGCATCTCACAGTTGCAATTTCCCGCAACGTTGTAGGGGCGCGCATCGCGCGCCCGCCGACATTCCACTGACCTTCGATTTTTCCACCCTCAAGACCTCCCTCTTCGAGGGAGGGGGACCGCCCCGCGGGCGGTGGAAGGAGTTCGTACCCCATGCGTTGAACGGCGTTCATGCCCGCCGTCCTCTCGAAAAAACCTTTTTCAAACTTCATATGCTTCATATGCATCATATGCCCGACACATATCAGGCATATGATGTTTTTTCTCTTTTTTCGAGATATTGCGTTCTTTTTCCGCAGACTCAGCCCTCAAAAAAAACAACGTTCCCCGTTATCCCGCTCAGCCCTTCTCCGTGAAATAATTGAACATCGGGTAATATTCAAACTCGATCTTCTCCCCGACGCGGCCGTTCCGGTTTTTCAAAATCACGGCCTCGATCTGCCGGGGATTTTTCTTTTTCGCCTCCGTCGGGTCGAAGGTCGCCTCGCCCGCGCCGCGAAGCTGCAGGCCGATCAGCACGTCGCTGGAATACTCGATTGCGCCGGATTCCTTGAACGCCTCCATGCTGATGCGCTGGCCGTAGCTCATGCGGTTCAGGCTGGAGACGGCGATCACGGGCAGCTTGAAATCGCGGCTGATGCGCTTGAGCTCCAGCACCGCCTTGTCCATGTTCTGCTTGTCCGTCGCCCGCTCGTTGTAGGGCGCGATGATTTGCAGATAGTCCACGATCACCAGCGGGGTTTTGCCGGTCATGTCGATGTGGCGGGCGATGCGCTCGCGGATGGCCGTCACGCCGATGTCGCCCACGCCCTCGGCGATGAACAGATGCCCGGCGTATTCCCCGTAGCGCGTCACCGCGTCGCGGATGACCTCGCGCTCCCGCTCGCCGTACTGCGCGTAGCGGCGGCCGTCCGTCACGCCTCGGGCCGTCTTGGCGCAGGCCGTGCCCCACTTGCGCGCCAGCGCGAGGGTCAGCGTGTGGCGCGAAATCGACTTGGCCATCAGCTCGGCGCGCGCCATTTCCAGCGAGAAGACGAGCACGTCCTGCCCGCCGGAAGCGATCTGGTCGCCGATCTGCGTCACCAGCGTCGTCTTGCCCAGCGAGGAAATCGCGCCGACGATGTACAGCCCCTCGTACAACCCGCCGTCCAGCGCCCGATCCAGCGCGTCAAACCCCGTGGGCAGGCACGGCGTGTTGACGCTTTCGGCGATACCGTCCACAAAGGCCTGTAAATGCCCCTGTGCGCTCGTCTGCAAGTAGGTAAGCCTTTCTATCTCGGGCAGGCGTTCGCCGTCTCCTACCCGCCTTAGAAACGATTCTGGGGCCATTTGCAGCGCTTCGTTCGCGTCCTTACAGTCGCCGCACGGGTTGTAGACGAAATACGGCAGGCTGGCTGCGCGCAGGCCGTCTTCCAGCTCGCAGGAGGCCTTCCGCCCGCGCTCATCGTTGTCAAGGGCGAGGATCAGCGGCTGCGCGGGCTTTTTTTTCGCGAGGCGCTCGAGCAGCAGGCGCACGTTTGAGGCGCTGCCCAGCCCCACGGCCTCGCCGCCGGCCTCGACGATGCTCATCGCGTCGATCTCGCCCTCGACGATGAAGACGGGCTTTTCCGCCGTGTCGAGCGCCTCGGCGTTGAACAGGCGCGTCTTGCCGACCTTGACCTTCGTGTATCGCGCCTCCTGCTCGCTGAGCTCGTCCTTGCCGCGCACGTCGCGTGCGAGGTAGCTGGTGCGGCCGGTCGGGATAATCAGCCGGGGCGAGGGCGGCACGGTCTCCGGCGCCTTGGGGTTGCGCCACGCGGGGTCATACCCCAGATGGAACCGGGCGCAGGTCGCGGCAGACAGCCCGCGCCGCTGAGGATAATCCGTCTGCGCAAGGCGCGCCTGCGCGGCCTTGAAGAAGGCGGTGCAGTCCGGCTCGGGCGCGGCCGGGCGCGCGGCGGCGCGCTCGGCCATCCGGCGCGGCGCGCTCACCGTCAGCCCGTAATAGGCCGCCGCCCCGGCGAGCTTCTCCGGAAACGTCTCCAGCCCGAACGCCAGCCCGTAGAGATCCAGCACGTCAAAATAGCCGCCGCAGGCAAAGCATTTCCAGTGCGTGGGCGCGCCGGGATCGCGGTGCAGCCCCGTGCCCTTGGGGCCGCTGCCGCTGCCGCACTGCGGGCAGACGTAGCCCTTCCCCTTTCCGTCCCGCGCCAGAAACGCGGGTTCCCGTTCGTTAATCGCCTCGACCATCGCCTTATCCATGAGTAACCTTTCTTGGGCTGCCGCCCAAACCCGCCTGGGGACCAGTCCCCAGACCCCTTCTTCGCTTCGCGCAGCTTTAAGTGAGTGAACATACAGTGCGCATGCGCACTGTACGCTAAGTCTGTTCAATCCGCCGCGAAGCGAAGCGGAAGGTCAAGGGAACTCAGTTCCCTTGTGGGGTTTGGGGCAACGCCCCAACGTCCCCCGTCTCCTCGTTCCCCCGCGGCTCATTTATTTTAGCATAGGCTCACGCCCTAAAGGCGTGAGCGTGTGCGCCTTTAACCGTTTTAACCGTTTTAAGAAAAATGACCCCCAAAAAACCTAGATGGTATAAGGCCAAAAAAATTTTTTTGCGGGAACAACTACCCCCCTTTTGCGGGAACAACTACCCCCCTTTTGCGGGAACAACTACCCCCCTTTTTCAAAAAATCCTCCGCGGGCAAAAATGCCGGTTTGCCCATGTGGCGGCTCGATTCCGTGCGGGAACAACTACCCCCCTTTTTCAAAACGGGCAAATCGGGGGAAAAGCGCCCGATCCGGGCGGGGATTTGACGCTGGGCGGCGCGCTTGGTATAATGGCGGGGAGACATGCGAAGAATATGAGGTATATGAAGCATATCAGGCATACGAAGCGCATGAAGCATACGAAGCATATGAAGTTTGGCGCGGAAAACGCGCGCGAGGGGGAGGGCGCTATGGCTCGGATAACGGCACTGATCAATCAAAAGGGCGGCGTTGCGAAGACGACGACGGCCCATGCGCTGGCGGTGGGGCTCGCCCGTCAGGGCAAGCGCGTGCTGGCGATCGACTGCGACCCGCAGGGCAATCTGTCCTTTTCGATGCGGGCGGACGATACGCTGGCCGGGCTGTACGAGGCGCTGCGGGGCGACGCGGCGGCTGCGGATGTGATTCAGGCGACGCGGCAGGGCGTGGATCTGGTCGCGTCGTCGCTCGACCTGTCCGCGGCGGATATGGAGTTCACCCGCGTGGGGCGCGAATACCTGCTGCGCGGGCTGTGCGACGCGGTCGCCGCGTCCTACGACCACATCATCGTGGACTGCCCGCCCGCGCTGGGCGTGCTGACGCTCAACGCGCTGACGGCGGCGGACGACATGGTGATTCCGGTGGGGCTCGAGGTGTTTTCCCTTCAGGGGCTCAAGCAGCTTTTTAACACGGTGGAGAACGTGCGGCGCTACTGCAACCCGCGCTTGACGGTCGCGGGGATTCTGATCACGCGGCGGGGCAACCGCGCCAGCCTGACGCGCGAATTGATCGACGTGATCGGGCAGACGGCGAAGGATTTGAACGCCTATCTGTATCCGACGGTGATCCGCGAGGCGGTGGCCGTGCGCGAGGCGCAGGTGATGCAGGAAAGCCTGTTCGATTCGCACCCCAAGGCGGCGGTGACGGCGGACTACGCGGCGTTTGTCGCGGACTATCTCAGGCAGGAGGACGAGAAGCATGGCGATTAAAAAGGGCAGGGCGACGGACGCGGTGGCGCGGCTGTTCAGCGTGACGGCGGCGGATCAGGCACATGAAGCCTATAAAGCACATGAAGTTAAGCGGGAACATCCTGTGCCTGAGACACATGAAGCACACGAAGCACACGAAGCACACGAAGCATATGAAGCGCCTCATATGCCTGACACACAAGAGGCATATGAAGCACACGAAGTCAAACGGAAACATCCTGTGCCCGAGACACACGAGGCATACGAAGCACATGAAGCCTATGAAGCGCACGCGCCGAAGGCGGACGGCGGCTACCGCGCCGCCGACACGCAGGGCAAGCGGGGCAAAAAGGCGCTGCGCATGACGATGGCCTTTTCCGAGGAGAACATGGACTACATCCGCACGATGGGCAAACTGGAGAGCGGCGGCGCGACGGCCTACGTCAACCGGCTAATCGAGGCGGACCGCCGGAAGCACGCGGACGTCTACCGGCAGATGAAGACCCTGCGCCCGGATGCGTGAAGGAGAGCGCCATGGATCTCAAGAAGACGAATTATTTTGACCCCAGGAAGATGGCGGCGCGCAAGCGCTGGACGGTGCAGGAGACCGGGCAGGGGCTGATCGCCATGACCGGCTATGCGTATCTGGGGGACGAGGAGAAGACGGCGCTCTTTTCGGGCGCGGATCTGGAAGCGCGGATTCGGCAGGCTTCCGCCGAGAAGCCACGGGAGACGGAGCTGTATCTGCGCCTGTCCAACTGGCTGGTGATCCGCCGCCGCGAGACGCTGCAGCTCAAGAGCCACGCCATGCAGGTATTACAGCTCATCTGGCGCGGGCTCTTTGTGGATATGGCGCAGCAGGTGATCGCCGCCTCCGAGCTGAAAGACGAGCGCCTGAGCGCCCGGCGGCAGGCCGTGGCGGAGACGCTCTCCCTGTCCGACGAGCAGCTCAAGGAGGGCGTGGACATCCTCCGCCAGAACTTTTCGACGATTGCGGCGTTCAACGTGCTGATGACCCTGCTCAGCGACACCTATCAGATTGACACGTTCGGCTATGTGATCGACGCGGACGACGAACTCGTGATGTACGAGGAGGCGCGCACGCTGGACGAGCTATCCGGCCACCGCGCGGGGCTGTTCGATCTGGCCGAGATCGCCGTGACGCGCGACAAGCTGGACGACGCGCGCGCAATTCTTGAAGGGGGCTACACGTTCCCCATGGCCGACACCCGCCTGCTGGACAGCCTGCTGCGCTGAGGAGGACGACATGCCGAAAAAGAAACAGGTTTTTGAACCGGAAAACCTGGAATCCATCCGCAGCGCCATCTCCGGCCTGATTGTCGAGCCGCCGGAGACCATCGAGCCGGTCGTATACAGCGTCGATCTGCTCAGCCGCCACGACCCGTATTATCCCATGGTGCAGGGCGAGGCGACCAGCCGTCTGGCGATGACGGCGACGCGGAACATGGCCATCAACCCGATTACCGGCGACGCGGTCATCGAGGACGAGGGCTTCCGCGCGTTTTTTGAGGGCTACGACGGGCTGAAAATCGGCCTGACGGTCGGCGCGCAGAAGCTGCTTTCCACCGCGGCGCTCTACCTGACGCAGAACAACCACTACCGCCCGGAGGAATCCGCGCGGATCGAGACGGAGGTGCAGATTCCGCTGATCTCCTACGCGCGGCTGCTGGGCTATCCCGTCGATGCGCGGGAAACGGCCACGCCGGAGGAGGCCGAAAAGGAAAAGCGGCGCATCAAAAACCTGATAAAGGACGTGCGCGGCAAGATCAACGATCAGCTCGACGTGCTCTACAGCCTGTCGCTCTCCTGGTCGGAAAAGAAGGGGCGCGTTTCGGATTATCAGGACGTGCGCCTGCTCCAGCGCAAGGGCGTCAAGCGCGGGATGATCTCCATTCAGTTCAGCGACGACATCGCGCGGTATCTGCTCTGCTCGTATGTGATGCAGTACCCCGAGGCGCTGCTGAGCATCGACGAGCGCAGCCCGCGCGCCTACCGCGTCGGCTACAAGCTGGCGTATCACAGCTCCGTGCGCCGCAACATCGAGCGCGGTACCGCCGACATCATTTCCGTTTCGGCGCTGCTGGATGCGTGCGGCGACATCCCCGATTTCGACGAGGTGCAGAAGACGGATCGCGGCCATTGGGAGAACCGCATCAAAACGCCGCTGGAAACCGCGCTGGACAGCTGTGTGCGCGCCGGCGTGCTGGACGGCTGGGAATACTGCGGCGCGAAGAAGGCGAAGCTCTCCGACAGCGAGGTGGATATCGGCGATTACGCGACGTTTATCGGGCTGTATGTCCGGTTTCGGATGGGACGGATGAACGATGAAGATTGATTTTTCCCGGCTGGACGCGCTGAGACCGACGGCCGCCGTGCCGGAGGGCTTCGAGCCCGTGCCCGAGGCCGAAACGCCGTTCGATTCGGGCTACGAGGCCATGTACCGCGCCGCGTGGGATTTCCATTTGGAGACGGACGACCGGCTCCGCGCGGCGGCGGGGGAGGCGCGCGAGGCAATTTGGCTGCGCGCCGCCGCGGCCATGGGGGAGAAGGTCGCCGCTTTTCCGGATCAGCCGTTTGCCGCGGCGCTCTTTGCGGCCGTCTGGCAGGAGCTGGAGAGACGGTATGCGGGGGAATAAGAAAAAACGGGCGAAATATGCATCGGAATCCAAAAAGTCTTGATATTACAAATGTTTTTGGATAAAATGGTTCAATAGGCGCGATGAAGCCGACGGACGCGGCGCGCGCAGGGGAGGAGGGTTTGCATGATTGATCGACCGCAATACCTTCGAGCGCTCCGGCGTTGGAAGGACAAGCAGATGATCAAGGTGATTACGGGGATTCGGCGCTGCGGAAAATCGACGCTGATGGAACTGTTTCAGGCGGAGCTTCGCCTTGACGGCGTTCCCGATTCGCAGATCATCGCCGTTAATCTGGAGGACTTCGCGAACATCGAGCTGCGCGACCCGATGAAGCTGCACGCTTATATTTTGTCGCGCGCGGGAAACGAACGGGCGTATGTCTTTCTGGATGAAATTCAGAATGTCCGGGATTTTCCGCCGATGATCGACAGCCTCTTTCTGCACAAAAATCTGGATCTCTACCTGACCGGCTCGAACGCCTACATGCTGTCCGGCGAGCTGGCGACGCATCTTTCGGGGCGCTACGTCACCATTGACATGCTGCCGCTTTCCTTTTCGGAATATGCGGCGTTTACGGGCAGCCGGGACGGCCTGAGCGCCACATACCGCCGCTATCTGGAGACGAGCTTTCCCTATGCCACCGAGCTGGGCGGCGACCGGAAGGCGATTGAGGAATACCTGAGCGGCATCTATCACACGGTCGTGCTGAAGGACGTCGTGGGAAGACTGAAAAACGCCGATCCGATGATGTTGGAAAGCGTTTTGAGGTTTGTGTACAGCAGCACGGGCAGCCCGATTTCTACCAAGAAAATTTCGGATACGATGGGCTCCGACGGGCGGAAGCTCGACGTGCGCACGGTTGAAAAATATCTGTCGGCGTTTGTGGACAGCTACATCGTCTATCAGGCGCGGCGCTATGACATCCGCGGCAAGCAGCATCTCAAGACGCTTGAAAAGTATTATGCCGTGGATATCGGCCTGCGGTATTATCTGCTTGGCGGGCGCTATGCGGATACCGGCCACATCCTCGAAAACGTGATCTATCTTGAACTGCTCCGCCGCGAATATGACGTGTATATCGGCAAGCTCGACGAGTTGGAAGTCGATTTTGTTGCCGTCAATCAGACGGGAACGCTCTATGTGCAGGTTGCCGCGTCCGTGCGGGATGAACATACGCTCGCGCGCGAATTGAGGCCGCTGCAAAAAATCCGGGATTCATACCCCAAACTGATTTTGACGCTCGACGACGACCCGCCCGCCGATTACGAGGGCATACGCCGCATCAACGCGCTGGAATGGCTGATTGATTCGCCGTAAACCCCGGCCGATGATCTCGACATTCTCCGGAAGGGCACCTGATGGTTTTTGAAACAAACATCATATGCTTTGGGCACATGAAGCATATGAAGAAAAAGCCAAATTCACAGGAAGAATGTGGCTTTGGGGAACGTGGGGGAATCATCGTCTGCGGACGATGGGACGCGCTCCGCTAGGCCTAGGGGATTAGGGGGAGATTTCGATTTACCGCGCTCAAAGGTCACAACAAGGTTGCTCCCTTTCGCTTGGGATGCTCCGCCTCGCTGAGCCGCCCACAGGGCGCGCTCGGCTTCGATCCTCCCTTAAATCCCCTAGGAACCCCATAACCCCCATTGAAACGACCAGGGTTGCGACCCTGGACCCGGGGTTGTATACGAGGTTTTGAGAAGGCACGCGAAGGGTCATAGGGGCGACCGCAAAGCCCCTATATCCAATCGACGGCAAGGCCATAGGCCTTGACCGGCGAAACCCCCTGCACAGTAGGCATACGAGGCATAAGAAGCATATGAAGCACAAGAGCCGATTTTCCTGAAAAAAGATCGGCTCTTTTTAATTGGAAATTTCATAAATCGGCGTTTTTCTGAAATTTCGTGCGCTTTCTGATTTCAAAATACGTTGATTCGATGAAAAAAACATGCCGATGATCTCGACATTCTCCGGAAGGACACCTGACGGTTTTTGAAACAAACATCATATGCTTCGGGCATATGAAGCATATGAAAAAAAGCCAAATTCACAGGATGAATGTGGCGTTGGGGAACGTGGGGGAATCATCGTCAGCGGACTCCTTCCACCGTCCGCGGACTCCTTCCACCGTCCGCGGACTCCTTCCACCGCCTGCGGGCGGTCCCCCTCCCTCAAAGAGGGAGGTCTTGGGGTTTCGCCGGTCAAAGCCTACGGCCTTGCCGTCGATTGCATATAGGGGCTTTGCGGTCGCCCCTATAACCCTTCGCGCGTCCTCCCGAAACCATTTATACAACCCCGGGTGCAGGGTCGCAACCCTGCTCGTTTCAAAGGGGGTTATGGGGTTCCTAGGGGATTTAAGGGGGAGAAATCGAAATCTCCCCCTAATCCCCTAGGCCTAGCGGAGCGCGTTCACCGCCCCGTGGGCGGTGGAAGGAGTAAACGCAGGCGGTGGAAGGCGTTTGTCCCCATCGCTTTTATGCCGAACTTCCTTCTATTTTCCGACGCACATCAGGCATACGAAGCACAAGAAGCATATGAAGCATACGAGGAATAGAAGCTGATTTTTCGGAAAGACGGCGGAGGATCCCATGATTATGGATATTCCGCGCGTTGGGCACGGACAAATCCCGTCTTTACAAAAACTTCCAATGGCAGAAATGCCATTGGAAGCGTATAAAGGGGGGGCTATTATCGTTTACTTTGTAAACACGACCTCATCGCAGACCAGAGGACCGGAGTTGACGTTTACGGAACGAACCATGCCGATCTGACTGCCGTCGTCCGAGAAGGTCAACGTCAAGGTATCGACAAAGGCCAGTTCGGGGAAACGCCATGTCAGCTGCAGCGTATTCGCATCCTTCCATTCGGCATAAGCGTATACCGGCTCGGTGGGGTATTGATACTGATGATGCGTGTAGTTGCTGGTCATGCTGGTTTCGCCCTTGAGCCACTGCCAGATGCCGTTGCGAATGGTGTGTGTGCCGCGCGCATCGGTCATCGTGTAATCAATATAATCGTCGTGAACGTCCAGCGAAAGCGTCGTAATTCCATACTGATTTTCCGCCGCAGTGAAGGTTACGTCGTCAACGAGTTCTCCGATCGGCGAAGCGGTGAAATCCGTTGTGAACATCAGATTCAGGTTTTCGGCGCGTTTTGCAAGGGCAGCGCTGAGCGCGTCGTCGGGTTCCGGAACGGTTCCCGCATCCAAAGCGTCGCCGTAGGGCTTAAAGATGTTTTGGTACAGCAGCTCTCCGATGTTCTGCTTTGTGCCCGCCTGAATCGCAATGACCATGTTCAGCTTCGGGCAGATGGCAAGCGTCTGGCCGTAGGAACCGGTGGCGGTGTAATACAGGCCGTCTTCGTAGGCAGTCCAGTGATAAGCGTAGGTGCCCTGATTCTCCACCGTTTTTTCATAGCCGATGGCCAGATCGCACCATTCCTTCGAAAGAATCTGCTTTCCGTTCCACACGCCGCCATTCATGTAAAGCTGGCCGACCTTGGCCAGGTCTTCGGCGGTGATCTTAATGCCGCCGTGACCGGCGTTGAATCCGTCAGGGCTCATGTCCCAGGTGAAATTCTTAATGCCGAGCTCCTCGCAGAAGCCGGTCGTATTCAGCAGTTCAAGGCAGGTTTTGCCGGTGGCAACGGTAACCATAGCGGAAGAGAGCATGGTGTTGCCGGAGGAATACAGGTAGTAGGTGCCGGGCTCATGCACAATGGGCTCCGTCAGAATGTGCTCGATCCAGCTGGTGGTTAGCGGGCGCAGTTCGCTGCCGCTCATAAAGCGATCCACGCCGCTGGTCATGGTGAGCAGGTGTTTCAGCTGCACTTTGGATTGCAGCTCGGATACGTCCTGCGTCACGTAATCCTTCAACACATCGTACACATAGTCGTCCAGATGCAGATACCCTTCGGTGACGGCAACGCCGACAGCGGCATTGGTGAAGATCTTGGTGCCGGAGAACATGATGTGCGGGTCCAGCGCGGTATACGGCGCATAATGGCCTTCAAAGACAACCTCGCCGTCGATCGCCATCAGGATGTTATGCACTTCGGCGTCCGCATAATCGAATGCATCCAGCAAGTCCAATATGTACTGAGAGGACATACCGTGGGTTTCAGGCGTGGAACGGGGCATCATCGTGCTTTTTTCAGGCTCACTGTACGTGTAGTGATCGGCCAGCGCTGGGAGAGTCAGGGAAAATGTCATTGTGGCCGCCAGAAGCAGAGAAAACAACTTTTTCATTACATGATCCTCCTTTGTTTCGTGTCTTTTTGCCCTCGATCATGTCCGGATCACGACCTCGGTGTGTGATTCGATGACGACATTCAACGAATCGTCATCCCCTGCCTTATTTATATCATTGTTTCTGTTTGACCGTCAAATATTTATTCTATTATGAAATTCATAAATAAAATTTTATATAAACCCGCATCCAAGCGGATTATATGTATTTTTTAAATTGCACGTGCCTTTGTTTATCGGGTTACAAGCCGTATATCATTAAGAAAACAAAGTTCGAATCTGATTATCAGATCATTGGTTCCGCACAAAACGAATCATTTCATGCAAGGAGAATGAAATGAACTTGTTTCAACCCCTGCCGGGGATTGAGAGGGTTTCGCCGGTCAAGGCCTTCGGCCTTGCCGTCGATTGGATATAGGGGCTTTGCGGTCGCCCCTATGACCCTTCGC